>MTLD01001936.1_pt4 | contig 18128 bp, 15 predicted proteins | sample 1982471 | NCBI WGS metagenome assembly MTLD01 (sample SAMN05712604, study PRJNA340218) | biofilm metagenome | isolation source: sample SPM anode biofilm adapted to -50 mV | place: USA | collected 2012-02-03
CGCGAAGTACGCGCGCGCCTCGCGAAGCAGCATCGCCGGGCTGTCGGAATAGCAGTTCTCCGTGTCCCCGCCGCGGTGGTTCGTCAGCGTGACGTTGTCGAGCGCGAGGAGCGGATCGTCCTCCGGCAGGGGCTCCGTGGGGAAAACGTCGAAAGCGGCTCCCATGAGCCTGCCGTCGCGGAGGCATTCGTAGGCCGCGGCGCTGTCGATGAGGTGTGGCCGCGCCGTATTGATGAAATACGCGCCCTTTTTCATCGCGAAAAAATCGCCGCGGCCGAGGACGAGCGACTTCGACCGCGCGTGCAGGGTGACGATGTCGGACTCGGCGAGCAGCTCAGGCAATGCGGCGTATTCGCAGCCGTAACGTTCCAGGTCCGGATCGTCCGCCGGCACGAAGGGGTCGCAGACGAGAATCCGGCAATCGAAGGCCGACAGCTTCTTCGCCACGCGCCTTCCGATGTTGCCGAACCCGACGATGCCGACAGTCCTGCCCGCGATCTCGTAGACCTGGCTGGCGTTGTGGAACCGCTCCTTCCATTCTCCCCGCATCAGGCAGGAATGGGTTCGCGCGATATTCCGCGTCTCCGCCAGCATGAGCCCCAGCGTGAGCTCGGCCACCGAGTTGGCGTTGTGCGCCGGATTGTGCAGCACGGGAATTCCCCGCCTCGTCGCCGTCTCGACATCGATGTTTTCGAGGCCGCCGCGGTTGGACAGGATTATTCGCAAGCCCCTGGCCCGCTCGATCATCCGGGCGTTGACGGGGCAGAGATGGCTCATGATCGCCTCGGCGCCCTCGACGCTCGCGTAGAGCTCCTCGGGAAGCTCCGCGGCGTCGGGGCCCTCGACTTCGATCCTGCGCGCGGTGTCGCGCATGCCGCGCCGCTCCGGCAAGCCGAAGAACGGTACCGCCTGGAGGCTGAAATCGGGAAAGGCGCCGAAGCAGCTTCTGTAATAGCGCTCCGGAAGGAACGCGTCCGCGATGGCTATGGTATTCATGACGTTGCGCGCTCCCTTATTTGAGTCCCCTGTAGGCGAAGGCCTCGATGATCTTCTTGCTCGCGAACAAGAAAATGATCAGGACGGGAACGACCAGGATGCAGTTGGCCGCCATGATGCTGTTCCACTGGATGCCGTATTCGGCGTCCTTGATCTTCTCGATGGCCAGCGTGAGAGGCCGGACCTTCTCGCTGTTGGTCATGACCAAGGGCCAGAAGTACTCGTTCCAGTGGCTGATGAACGAGAACATCGCAATGGTGATCATCGTCGACTTGCTCATGGGCACCATGATCTTGAGCATGACCTGGATCTCGGTGGCGTTGTCGAGCTTGGCCGATTCGACGATCTCGTCGGGGATCTGCTTGAACGACTGCCTCAGCATGAAGATGCCGAAGGCGTTCGCGCCGAAGGGAATGATCTGCGGCCACAGCGTGTTCATCAGCTTGAGCTTGGCCATGGTGAGGTAGGTCGTGATGTAGGTGATCTGCCCCGGCACCATGAAGGCCACGAGCACCAGGCCGAAAAGCAGGCCCTTGAGCGGGAATTCGCGCCTCGCGAAGGCGTAGGCGGCGGGGATCATCACCGCGAGCTGTATGACGATGATCGAAATCGTGATGACCACGGAGTTGATCGCGTAATGCGTGAGGCCGATGCCCATCTTTGAAATCTTGATGAAATTCCCGAAGGTGAAGATCCTGGGCCAGAGCGTCGGAGGCGTCACGATCGCCTCGTTGTGGTTCTTGAACGCCGTGATCATCATCCAGTAGAACGGGAAGAGGAAGAGCAGGACGACGATGATCTTGAAGACATCACCCGGCAGCGAGGGGAGGTAATTGCGCAGCTTGCGCCTCATCTTGGCATTTTCCATGGCGTTTCCCCTCCCCTCACTGGTAATGGACTTTCTTCTCAAGCCCCTTGAAATCGAGCAACGTGAGAAGGATAAGGATGACCATGAGCACCACGCCGGCCGCCGCGCCGATGCCGAGGGCGTTGTTGCGCTGGAAGGCGTAGTCGTAAATGAACATGGTGAGCACGGTCGTCGAGGCGCCCGGTCCGCCGCCCGTCATGATGCGGATCGAATCGAAAACCTTGAACGAACCGGTGGTGATCGTCACGAGAAGCATGAAGAGCTGCGGAGAGAGCATGGGCAGCGTGATCTTGAAGAAGACCGTGGTCCTCGGCGCGCTGTCGAGCTTGGCCGCCTCGTAGATCTCGGGCGGAACCGCCTTGAGCGCGGATAGGATGATCAGCGCGTAGTAGCCGATTCCCTTCCACACGTTCATGACGATGACCGAATTCATGGCGGTCTCGGTCGTGTCGAGCCACCTGACTGGCGCGATGTGGAAAAATCCCAGCACGCTGTTGAAGAGGCCGAAATTGTTCGAGTTGTAGAGCCACGACCATATGAAGGCGCAGGACACCGCGGCGATGAGGTGCGGCGTGAAGAAGACCGTCTGCGCTATGTCGTTGATGCGCCTGTCCTTGAACATCCACACGGCGAAGATGACCGCGAAGGAAATCAAAAGGACGACGACGGCCAGCGTGTAATACGCCGTGTTTTTGAGCGCCGGCAGGAATTCGTGGTTTACGAAAAAGATGTTCTTGTAGTTTTCCAGCCCCACGAACTGCTTGTAGGGATTCATCGCATTGCCCCTGAAAAGGCTCAGGTGCACGAGATTGAACATCGGGTAGATGGTGAACACCAAGAGAAAGAGGGTGGCCGGCAGAACCATAAGGTAGGAAGCGGCCCACCCAAGGCGCTTTCTCCGCCCCGCGGAACGCCTGAGTTTTTTCGAGGCCTGGTCCTCACGCGTCATTTTTCCCTCCCGCGAGGGTCGCGCACTTCTCAAAAAGCGCGGCCTTGTCGCTCTTGATCCTGCGTCCGTCCGCGTCGAAATAGTAGAGATTGTCGACATCGACGTGGATATAGACCTTGTCGCCCATCTTGTAGGAATCGTAGAGGCTCTTGACCATCACCGCCGCGTCCTTGAGCTGGACTTTGTAGAGCGTTTCGGAGCCGAGCATCTCCCTGGTGACGATTTCTCCCAGGCGGCGGTAGCTGGCGCTTTCGGGGGTCCGGCTCATCGACACCTTCTCGGGCCGGAAGCCGAGCTGGTAGCCTTCCGCGAGCGGCATGATGTTCATGGGCGGCGACCCGATGAACTGAGCGATGAAGCCCGTATCCGGCTCGTTGTAGATATCCTCTGGCGATCCCTGCTGGAGGATCTTGCCCTTGTCCATCAGCACGATCACGTCGGCCATGGACATGGCTTCAACCTGGTCGTGGGTGACATAGACGAAGGTGGTCTTGAGCTTCTCGTGCAGCTCGATCAGCTCGACGCGCATGGCCACGCGCAGTTTCGCGTCGAGATTCGAGAGAGGCTCGTCCATGAGGAAGACCTTGGGCTTCTTGACCATGGCCCTCGCCAGGGCGATGCGCTGCCGCTGGCCGCCCGAGAGGGTGCCCGGCTTGCGGTCGAGATAGGCGATCAGGCCGACTGATTCGGCCACTTCCTTGATCAGGCGGTCGCGCTCCGCTTTCGGGACTTTCTTGTTCCTGAGGCCGAACTCGATATTTTCCCTGACGGTCATCGTCGGATAGATGGCGTAATTCTGGAACACCATCGCCACGTCGCGCTTGCCCGGCTCCAGGTCGGTGATATCCTTGCCGTCCATCAGCACCTGTCCCGATGTCGCCGGACCAATGCCCGCGACCATGCGGAGCAGCGTTGTCTTTCCACAGCCGGAAGCGCCGACCAATACCGTGAACTTGCCGTCCTGCAGCACTAGATTGCAATCTTCTATGACTTTTGTATTCCCGAATGATTTGCAGACCTGACGGAACTCTATTTGCGCCATCGCCGCCCCCCTGAAATATTTGCCGTGCACGCTACGTGGTTTTCCGAAAAAGGGGGGCTTTCGCCCCCCTTGGGTAGAAGTCTTTCCGATCTAGCTAGCCTAGGCGGCTTATCTGAAGAAGCCCGAGGTGGCTTTCTTGATCTGGTCAACCGCTTGCTGCGCGTTGAGGCTCCTGTCCTGGATGAGGAGGGAGGCCGCGTCCCAGCAGGCCTGGATGTAGTCCTGTAGGAAGGGAACGTACGGGGTCTCCTGGCAGGTGGAGGTCTCGAGCTGGTCATAGGCGACTTTGTAGAGGGGATTGGCCTTCCAGAAGTCGACCATGGCCTTGTAGGTGCCAACGGACTTCGTGACGGGGAGGTAGCCGGAGCCGATGGCGTTCTGGGCGACCTGCTCATCGCTCATCAGGAACTGCACGAACTCCCAGGTGGCGTCGAGCTGCTTCTGGCTGTTGCCCGTCTTGACCATGCAGAGCTGTCCGCCGCCGATCTGGGCCTTGGGCTTTCCGTAGGTCGGGAAGGTCGAGACGCCGACTTCGAATCCAGCTTCCTTCGCGGCGTTGAGGATGTTCTTCATGCCGCCGGAGGAGGCCCAGTACGCGGCCAGCTTCTTCTGATTGAAGAGATCCTTCATCGCGGTCTCGGCGTTGGTGGCGTCGAAAGAGCGGCACCAGCCTTCGTCGACCCACTTGCGCCAGTCGCCGAGGACTTTGAGCATCGCGCCGTCGTTGAGGGCGGGAGAGGTCTTGCCGTCGGCGGAGAACATGCCGGAGCCGAGCTGCTGGAGCATGGCGCCCTGGTAGTAGCCGAAGTCGTTGAGGATCTCAAGACCGTACACCTGGACTTCCTTGGTGGAGGGGTTGACGGAGTAGAGGGCTTTGCAGAATTTGATCATCTCGTCGACGGTGGTCGGAGCTTTCAGGCCCTTCGCGTCGGCCATGGTCTTGTTGTACCAGAACAGGGGGGTCGAGCGGACGTAGGGCATGGAGTAGAGCTGGCCGTTGGTGTTGCCCTTGATGTTCATGAAGGGGGTGGCGATGTTGTTGACGTTGTACCCGGTTTTCTTGGCGAACGGCATCATGTCGGCGATGAGATCATCCTCGATGAGGTAGCCGACGTAGGTGTTGCCCATGACGCAGAGCTGGGGCTGTTCGCCGGAGCGGGCCGCGAGCTGGACCTTGGGCAGGATCTGGGCATAGTTGCCGACGAAGGTCTCGACGACCTTGATGCCTTTCTTGGCGCCGATCGTGGAGTTGAACTGCTCGACGGACTTCTGGACGACCTCGTAGTTCGCGCCCGAACCGCGGGTATGCCAGAAATTCACGACGATCGGCTCGGCGAACGCGACAGTCGTCAGCGTCATCAGCGCGAGAAGGATTGCGACCTGTTTCCTCATGTGGAATGCCTCCTGAATGCAACATCTATTTAGTGTGGCGCTTGGCGTCACATCAAATACAACAAAAAAACACAAAATAGTTCAAAAATTCACTAGGAATACCTCAATATATCTCATGCTTCTTCAATGCTGTCAAGTTTTTTATTGAGGAAACGTGTTAGGATTTGGTAGGTTCTGTGTTAGAAATCGCACACGACGAAGACGCCGGACAAGATTTACTTTGAGGCGCCTCCAGCCTAAAATCGCCATCATGATCAAGAACCTCTGGTATGCCGTCCTCGAATCGAGGGAGCTGAAAAACCGGATTCTCGGCGTCACGAGACTCGGCGAACGCATGGTATTCTGGCGCGACGAAACAGGCAAAGCCGCATGTTTCTACGACCGCTGCGTCCACCGGGGAGCCTCGCTCGAAAAGGGCAAACTCTGCGGCGACACGATCGCCTGCCCCTTCCACGGCCTCGAGTACAATGCCTCCGGCCGCTGCGTCAAGATTCCGGCCAACGGGAAGGCGGCGCCGGTTCCCGAACGCTTCCGCATGCGTTCCTACCCGACCTGGGAGGACTACGGCATCATCTGGATTTGGTGGGGCGAGAATCCGCCGCCCGATCTGGCGCCGCCGGCCTTCTTCGACGACCTGAAGGCGCTGGACTCGTGGGGCACCGTCGTCGATCCCTGGGACAACCATTATACGAAGGTGCTCGAGAACCAGCTGGACGTGGTCCACCTGCCCTTCGTCCACCACAACACGATCGGCAGAGGCGGCAAGACTCTGGTGGAAGGGCCGGGGCTCGAATGGGCGGGCGAGACGATGTTCTACCACTATCCATACAACAAGGTCGACGACGGCTCCCGTCCGCGGACGCCGAAAGAGGTGCCGGTACCCGACCCGACCCGCGAGTACAAGCTCGAATGCATTCTTCCCAACATGTGGGAGAACTACATTTCAAAGAAAGCGCGCGTGCTCGGCCTCTTCGTGCCCGTGGACGAGACGCACACCCTCCTCTACCTGCGCTTCTACCAGAATTTCACGCGCGTGCCCGGGCTCAAGCAGCTCGCGCTCTGGATGGCGGGGAGATTCAACCTGATCGTAGCCCATCAGGATCGGCGCGTCGTAAACACCCAGATCCCGAAAGGCGACGGAATCGGCAAGGGCGAACTCCTGATCCAGGGCGATTACCCGATCATGGAGTTCCGCAAAAAGCGACTGGAGCTGAGGAAGACCGCGGAGCGGGATCGGGTTCAGACTGCGCAGCGGGATCGGGTTCAGACCGCGGAGCGGGCTCGGGCCGCAGACCCTACTTGATCCGGCCCATTAGTCTTTCGCAATCGAGGCGCAGGCGATCGCTCGAGGCATTCAAAACGCCGAGGGCGGTCACCCTCAAGGGATCGATGTCCCTGAACGCCGGAGCGAAGGGATTCGAGGTGCGGATCGCCGTGTAGCCGAGAGCGGCGGCGATCTGCCTGATCTCGGGGTAATCGGGACCGTCGCCGAACGGCAGGGAAAGCGTTTCCACATCGATGCCGGCGTTCTCCCTGATCGCCGTCTTGGAAGCGTCGAGTTCCTGGTGGATCCTTTCGCGGCTCAAGCCCGCCAGGGAAATATGCGACATCGTATGGGAACCGAACTCGAAGAGCCGCTCGCCGTCGGGACCTACGCAGGCGGCCATCTCGCGTATCTGAGCCCAAGTCAGGTAACAGGTCTGGCCGACCAGGCTCGGGACGATGAAGAAGGTCGCCTTGATGCCCGCCGCCTTGAGGAGGGGATAGGCGATCATGTACATCGAAAGGTCGCCGTCGTCGAAGGTTATGGCCGCGGCGTCCGTGTTCATGGGGAGGGCGCCCTTGGAGATGGCGGCAATCTCGTCGAAGCGGACGAAACGGTATTGGGAGCCGAGGTAGCAGAGATCCTGCACGAAATTGTAGAGGTCGCGGTTCATCTCGTTGCCCGTGCGCCCGAAAACCAAGTTGTGGTAGATGAGCACCAGGAGCCGGGGGTTGAGCCGGAAGGGCTGCTCCTTGGAGACGAGGCTCTGGAGATCGGGGAACATCGAGGCGAGATTGTCGAACTGGACGGTCATGGAAGGGCACTCCGCTCCGCCGAAAGCGGGCATGCGATCGGCGGGAGGCGCGGCGATCGTCTGGGCCGATGGGGCATTCGGAGCTTCCTGCCGGGCGGACGGGGCGATGGGCGCATTCGTGGCGCAGGAAGCCGCCAGGCCGAACGCGATGAGCGCCAGCGCGGCGAGCGGAAAATGACGGCCATTCAATGAGATGGTTCGCGTGGAGCGGCGTCGAAGCATTTTAAATCCTTACTTTTTGCTCTGCCGGCGCGGCGCGATCTCCGCAGGCAGGTCGCCCGCGATACGCGGGAATGTTTTGAAGTATACCACCGCGGTCCGCTCCCGGAAAGCATCCGCGCCTCCCGGACCGACGCGAAAAAAGAGCGACATGGAAGCCTCGTGCGACGACGTCGAAACGACGGCGCGCGCGATGCTCAAGAAACTGCCGATACGCCAGGGCGTCGAGAAATTTCATCAAGCCGGCGCAGGAGCTCTTCGTAAAGTTGAACTACCTGTGGATGAGTTTCGCGCGCTGATCCTTCAATCAAGGATGCAGCGCACTAGATGTCCCCCGCCGACATCGCGCAGCGAGGGGATTTCCGAGGCGCAGGCAGGCGAGGCGAAGGGGCAGCGAGTGCGGAAGCGGCAGCCCGAGGGCGGCGCTACGAGCGAGGGGATCTCTCCCTTCGCCTGAAGCGTTTCGCCGCTCCGCTCCCCCCTCGGCGACGGGGCGGAAGCCTTCAGCAACCTGACATAGGGGTGGATCGCGTTCGAGATAACTTCCTCGGTGGGACCTATTTCCATGATCATGCCCGCGTACATGACGGCGATGCGCGAACTCATGTAGCGGGCCCCCGCGAGATCGTGCGTGATATAGAGGTAGCTGACGCCCTTTTTCTCCTTCAAATCCAACATCATGTTCATGATCCCCAGCCTGATCGACACGTCGAGCATGCTGGTCGGCTCGTCGGCGAGGACTATTTCCGGCTCGACGGCGAAAGTGCGCGCGATGTTCACGCGCTGTCGTTGGCCGCCGGAAAGTTCATGAGGGAAGCGCCGTAGATATTCCCCGGCGGGAGAGAGCCCCACCTGTTCAAGCGAAGCCGCAAGCTTATCCTCCAGCTCCGCCTTGCCCGAGGCGAGCCCGTGGATGAGGAATGGACGTTCCAAGATGGCACGAATCGTGTGCGTTGGATTGAGGCTGGCGAAAGGATCCTGGAAGACCATCTGCACGCGCTTCTTGTATGCCAAGGCCTCGCCGCGGTTCTTGAAAGGACGCAGCGGGTTCCCGTCGAAGGCTATCTCTCCCGAAGTCCTTTCATAGAGTCCGGCGATGACGCTCGCGGTCGTTGTCTTTCCCGATCCCGACTCGCCGACTAGGGCGAGGGATTCGCCGGCGGAGAGCGAGAGGCAAACATCGTCCATCGCGTGGACTTTCTTGCCGATATTCTTGATACCGCCGAGCTTGAAATGCTTTGAGACATGCTCAAGCTCGAGAATGGTCCGGTTCATAAACTCCCTCCGCGGCGTACGCAGGCGCAGGTTCTTCCAAGAGAGAATTCGGCGAGGGCAGGCTCTCCCGAACGGCAGCGAGGCTCCGCCATCGCGCAGCGCGGCGCGAACCTGCATCCGGGCGGAGGATCCAGGAGCCCCGGAGCCTGTCCCTCGATACCGCTCATCCTCCCCATTGGTCCCGTAAGCGAGGGGAAAGAGTTCATAAGCCCCCTCGTATAGGGGTGGGCGGGCGCGTCGTACAATTCCTTGGATGGGCCGTATTCGCAGATTTTTCCGGCGTACATGATCGCGAGCGAGTCGGAAATCTCGACGAGGAGAGACAAATCGTGCGTTATGAAGATCACGGAGAATCCAAGCCTCCGCCTCAGCTCCTGGATTTTCTGGAGGATGGAGCGCTGGACGACCACGTCGAGCGCCGTCGTCGGCTCGTCCATGATGAGCAGATCGGGCCGCAGGAGCAGCGCCATCGCGATCATGACGCGCTGCCGCATGCCGCCGGAGAGCTGGTGCGGGAAGCTCGCGAGACGATCCGCATTGATATCCACGAGCTCGAGCATCTCCATGGCGAGATCGCGGCCGGCGGCCTTCGTCACGGAACGATGGGCGAGCACGGCGTCGACGAGCTGCTCCTCGACCGACAGGACAGGGTTGAGCGCGTTCATCGCCGACTGGAATACCATCGCCAGCTTCGTCCATCGGTGGCGGTTCATGCCGACTTCGTCGATACTGGCGAGGTCCGTACCGTCCAGAACGATCCTCCCCGATTCGATCCGCGCGTTGTTGCGCAAGAGGCGCATGATCGCGTAGGCCAGGGTCGATTTGCCGCAGCCGGATTCCCCCGCGATGCCCAGGAACTCCCCTCGCCGCAGCGAGAGGCTGACATCGTCGACCGCCCGCACGAAGCCGGCCTTGGTCGCGTAACCGGCCTTGAGGTGTTCGATCTCAAGCAAGGTTGTGTCTGCCATAGATCACCTCTTCCTCAGCCGGGGGTTGGAAATTTCGTCGATGCCGAAGTTGATGAGCACGAAGGCCGTGCCTGTCAACGCAATCATCAGGCCCGGCGGCAGGAACCACCACCAGGCGCCCATCAGGATGGCTCCGTTCGCCTGGGCCCAGTAGAGGATCGTTCCCCAGCTCACCACTGTGATGTTGCCCACGCCGATGAACTCGAGGGTCGCCTCGGCGAGGATCGCCGAAAGGCTCACCGCGAAGAACTCCGACATGACGATCGAGATCATGTTGGGGAGGATCTCCCTGAAGACAATGAAGGAAGTGCGTTCGCCGAGCATGCGGGAGGCCATCACGAAATCCCTACTCTTCAGCGTGAGCACCTGCGACCTCAACAGTCTCGTCGGGTAAGGCCAGGAGGTGAGTGCGAGGATGAGGATGATCGGCAGGACGCCGTGCATGGGGATGTAGGTGCCGATGACGATCATCAGGGGCAGGCCCGGGATGACTAAAAACACGTTCGTGAAGAAGTTGATGATATCGTCGAAGACGCCGCCCAAATATCCTGAGAGCAACGCCAGCGTCAACGATACGAGGGTCACGAAGAGGCCAGTCGCCAGGCCGACGAAGACCGAGATCCGCGTCCCGGCGATCAGCTGGCTGAGAAGATCGTTGCCGGCGTGGTTGGTGCCGAGAGGATGGGCGCTCGAAGGTTTCGCCCTGAGCGGGAAATAATTGACCGTCTTTTCCCACTTCTTCGACGTCGTTACGATATAGGTCGACTTCTCCAAATCGTCCGAAAGCCTTTCCTCGGAGAGCGTCTCAGGGTCGCCTATAGTCTCTTCGATCAGCGCGGTACGCTCCGTGCGGTCCGCCTTAGGCGGATAGGGCGCGATGACGGGCGCGAAGAGGGCGATGGAGATCAGGACCCCGAGCATGATGAGGCCAGTGAGCGACTTCCTGTTCTCCACGAGTGTTTTTAGGAAATCTTTTATCATTTGGCGCCGTCCCGCACCCTCGGATCGAGGAACATGATAACGATGTCGGCGATGAAGTTGGCTACGAGCACCGATCCGGCGATGATGAGGAAGATCGCCTGCATGAGAGGATAGTCCTTGGCGTTGACCGCCTGGTAGAGCATATAGCCCATGCCGGGATAGGCGAAGACCATTTCGGTGATCAGGCCACCCCCGACGATGAAGCCGAACGACATCGCGAAGCCGGTGACCGACGGGAGGATGGCGTTCCTCGCGGCGTAGGCGCGCTTGACTCGCTTCGTCGGCAGGCCCTTGGCGATGGCAAGCGTTATGTATTCCTCGGCGAGCACGTTGATCATGTTGTTGCGCATCATCAGCATCCAGGCGCCGAGCGAGCTCAAGGTGATCGTGAAAGCGGGCAAGGTTCCATACCGCAGCACGGACAGCCACCAGCCGGCGCTCCCCCGCGCCTGATCGATGGAGAAGGATCCCCCGAGGGGAAAGAGGCGAAGCTTGAAGGCGAATACGTAGATGAGGCACAGCCCCAACCAAAAGTAGGGAAAGCTACGGATAAAGGAGAAAAAGCCGACGGTGAAGGAGGCGAGCTTTCGCTGGCGCCGCCATGCCGCCCATATGCCGAGCAGCGTGCCGATGGCGAAGCCGAAGATCGTGCAGAGGCCCATGAGGCCGATCGTCCAGGGCAGGGCCGAGGCGAGCACCGTGGAGACGGGCATCGGGAAGCGGGAGAGCGAGATGCCGAGATCGCCGCGGACCGTGTTCAGGAGGTACTTCCCGTATTGCACTGGCAATGGATCCTGGGTATCCAGGCCGAAGGCGGCGCGCACGGAATCCAGCTTCTCGGCGTCGACGCCTTCCATCCTGTCCATGAGGGCCTTGGCGGGATCGCCCGGCATCAGCCGGGGGAGGAAGAAGTTGATCGTCATCGATATCAGCAGCGTGAAGAGCAACATGCCGAATTTGCGGGCGAAATATTTCATTGGCCTTACCGTCGCTATGGTATTTTCATCGTATGTCGCGGAAGGCGCGGCGGAATCCGCTTAGGGAAGCCGCCGCGCGGGCATGGTCCGGAGGTGCGCGACGCGCCCCCGGGTTTTGGTAAATGTGCCTACTTCTTATGGATCGCGAGAAGGATGGGCATCTTCTGCATACCGATCACGCTCGGCCAGGCGTAGGGGTTCTCGGCATCGGGCCAGCCGACGAAGTTCCTCGTCGTAAACTCGAACCACGTGGGATTGAAGAAGAGCGGCACGCAGGGGGTATCCTTCATGAACTGCGAGACGACCGCGGCCATATAGACTTTCTGTTTGGCGGCGTCGGGCTCTGATCGGTACTCTTGGAGATTCCTGTCGATCTCTGCGTTCTTGTACCTCATGTTGGAGAAGACCTTGGCTTTCTCGCCCAGGCTGGCGTAGTTGGCCGAATAGAGCCAGCGGTTGAACTGGTAGTAGGGCGTGGTGCCGGTGGTGATGAAGCTGACGGCCATGTCGTAGTCGCCCGTCTCGAGGCTTGTCTGGAAGGGAACCGGCCACGCGCTCTGCGTGATGATGGCTTCGACGCCGACATCCTTGAGCATGAGGGCCACCGTCTCGGCGGCGCCGATCCAGTCGGTCCAATCGGTCGGAACATAGAGCTTGAAGGAGAGCGCCTTGCCATCCTTCTCGTAGATGCCCTTGGCGTTGAGTTTGTAGCCCTCGCCCTCGAGGAGCTTCCGGGCCTTCGCCTTGTCGTAGGAAATGTTGTACTTCGCCTTGCCGTCGGCGGCGACGGAAGCGAAAGATTTCTTGACCGCGGTCATGTCGGCGGGAACCGGGCTCGGGCTCATCTTGCGCGTAATGTCGCGCTGGGAGATGGCAGCGGCGAAAGCTTTGCGCACGTTGGCGTTGTCGAAGGGCGCCTTGAGGTTGTTCATGTAGAGGAAGACGAGGTTGCCCTCGGGGAACCAGTACTTGTTGTCGGGATTCGCGGCCGCGTAGGCGTCGACGTTCGGCAGCGAATAGCCGGCCCAGTCGTACTCGCCGTTCATGAGCTTGAAGGCGATCTGCTCGTTGGTGGTGGAGATGTACTGGATGGCGTCTATATAGGGGAGTGGCTTGCCGTCGGCGCCTTTCTGCCAATAGTTCGGGTTTCTCACGAGCTTATAGGACTGCTCGTTGAAGGATGCCGCGTCGAGCATGAAAGGTCCGGTTCCAACGGGAACATCGTTGCCGATCCAGGTGAGGGGGTCCTGCACCTTCGACCAGATGGCCGCCGGTACGACGATGAGGGCGCCGAATTTCTCGAGCGTCGTCACATTGATCTCGGCGAACTTGAAGACGACCTTATTCGTCCCGACGGCGGTGACGGTCTGGAGGCCTTCAGACCAAAGACCGGAGACATCGAGGGCCTTGTTCGCCTTGCCGAGCGTCGCCGTGAAGACGACATCGGCGGCGGAGAGGGGCGTACCATCGTTGAACTTGACGCCCGGGCGCAGCGTAAAGGTGATCTCCTTCAGATCGTTCGACCATTTCCAGCTCTCGGCCAGCCAGGGATTGGCGGAGCCATCGGCGTTGTTGAAGTAGATGAGCGTCTCGTAGATGCAGCCGACGGCCGATTCGAGCGCCGCGGGGCTGAAGGGGTTGAAGTTCTTAGGGAGGACACCCTGCTTGGAGGGAGTCATCTTGAGGATTCCGCCCCTGGCCGGAGCTTGCGCAAACGTCATCGCCGAAGCGAGGAGCAGCAGGAGAGCAACTGCCACGACTCTTCTTTTCATATTTACCTCCATCAAAATAGTTCATCCGGCGCGATGGCCGGCTGTGGGAACCACACTAATCCCGAGACCCTGCGCGCCTCAACCAAGAATCTTCACCGGGCAGGCGCCGGCCGCCCTGCAGCGCCCCGCCAGGAAGTCGGCCACAGACGACGCGGATAATTCAGTATATTCGTACGCCGCGACGACGAGCGGGTCGGGAACGCCGCTCGCCGCACAAGCCCTGACGAGCGGGGCGACATCGTAGGGACTGCGCATGAGCGCGAGGACGAGGGGCGAGTTGGAGCGCCCGGCCAACTCGGCACAGCGCGCGACGAGCCTCGTCTGCCCCTCGTGGGCGAGCGGCGCGAAGAGCGCCAAAGCGATGGCGCGTTTTTCGCCCGCCTCGACTCCTTGTGCCACGACACATCCCGCCGTGGACAGGGCCCGTTCCATATCGGCATCGTCGGGATCGGGCGAGAGCCGGAGCGAATTCCAGGGAGCGCCCGTCGCCGCGAGGGCGGAAGCCACCGACGGCAGGGATTCGTCGTCTTCGACGCCGGTCAGATTGGCCGGAGCCACGTCGAGAAGGATGCCCTGTTTCGCCGGCATGGCTGAGACCATGCCTGGCCCGCCCGAAGCTCCGAGAGAGGTGAGAGAGGCCCGGGAAATTCTCGACGCGAGGGCAAAGTCCTCCGGCGTCGTGGTCCGGCTTCGCGTGAAGCCCGCCGCGGTGTCGCGGCCTCCGCAATATATCGCCTTGGCGGCGAGTATGCGCTCCACCGATTCGTCGATGCGCGACTCTGGAATGTCGCCGCGCTCGACCGCGCCGCGGATCGATTCCGCGGCTTCGCGCTGCTTCTCGGGGGTATGGCTGATCAGGATCAAGTCGACGCCGGCCTTCACCGCCATGACATAGGGATCGTCGAAACGCTCAGCGATAGCCTTCATCTCCATGCAGTCGGAAACGACAAGACCGTCGTATCCAAGCTTTTCGCGGAGGAGTCCGCGAATGACCTTAGAAGAGAGCGTGGCGGGGAGCGCCTCGGGTTCCACGGCGGGAAAGCGCGCGTGCGCCGTCATCACCGAGCCGACATTCTCGGCGACAAGTCGGCGGAAAGGTAAAAGCTCCACGGCCTCGAGCCTGGGAATGCCGTGGGGGATGAGGGGGAGGGAAAGGTGCGAATCCACCGTCGTATCGCCGTGACCCGGAAAGTGCTTGGCCGTGGCCATGACTCCCGCCGACCGCAATCCCCGGGCGAAGGCGGAGGCGAGGTCGGCGACTAAGGCCGGATCCTCCCCGTAACTGCGGACGCCGATGACGGGATTCTTCGGATTGACATTGACATCGACGACCGGCGCGAGGTTCCAATTGACTCCCGCCGCCGCGAGGTCGGCGCCGCATGCCGCGCCGAGGCGCTCGACATCGGCGAGGGCGACTTCGCCTCCCAGGAAGGCGGCCGATTGGGCCATGGCGCCGGGGATGGAGACGACACCCTTTCTGAGCCTCATGACGATGCCGCCCTCCTGGTCTATCGCCACGAGGGGGTCAAAACCCGTCGCGTTCCGAATAAGAGCTTTGGCTTGAGCGACGGTCTCGGCGGCAGTATCAACATCGGGGGTGTTTCTAGAAAAAAGAATGACGTTGCCGGCGAGCGTCGCCTCGACCGTTCGACTGAGCGACGCGAGCCCCTCCCCGCCGGGACCGAAGCCTACGACGAGCATCTGGCCGATTTTCCATTTGAGCGTATCGGAACGAGGTCCCGCTGAAACATCACCCTTCATAGGTTTCCGAGTATAGATTAGTCTCAACGAGCACGCAAGGAATAAAAAGTACGGTATTGACTCTATGATGAAATGTAATTTCATAATTGGAGGTATGAACTTCGATATCATACCGGAAAATCCGGACAGCGTGGATACCGAGATCGTGAGACTCTGGAACGCGGCGATCGGGAAAACCTTCCCTCTTGACCTAAGGCTCTTTCGCCAGCAAGCAGTCCCGGAAACCGATGACAACGCGCTCTTCGTCGCGCGATATCGGGACAGCGACCAGCCTAGCGCGGTTCTCGTCGGTTTCGCGCTAGCGAAAATCTCGTCTCAAAGAACCTCCGAAGAAGGGAAAACTGACAAGGGCTCGAGGATGGGATTTCTCTCATGTATCATTGTCTCGGGCGACCGGCGCCGCGAAGGAATCGGGGAAAGCTTATTGCGCTCCGCGGAAATCTGGTGCCAGAACCATGGAGCCGCTTCGATCAGCCTCGGTTCCGATTACCGGCACTTCTTTCCAGGGCTCCCCATCGACGATTCCTCGGAAACGAAAGAGACCAGAGCGTTCTTCGAAAAGCGCGGGTATGTCCCAGGGGATATCGAGTACGATCTCGAGGCGGATCTGCGCGACATCGATCTCAGCCCCTCGGCCGAAGCGGCGTTTTCTGCGCCGAGTTACCGCTTTTCGCTCTGCGGTGATGAAATGCGCCCCAAAGCCCTCGCCTTTCTCTCGAAGACTTTCCCGGGGCGTTGGCATCGTGAAATTGCCGAAGCCTTCGAAGCGGGGATGAGGGGAGACGATCTCGCATTAGCGCTTCGCGAGAAAGATGATCTGCCCGTAGGCTTCGCGAGAATCTGCGGGAAAGAAAGCGCCTGTCTCAGCCCCGGCCTTTTCTGGCGAGGGCTTCTAGGCGACCACCCCGGCGCGCTCGGCCCCATCGGCATCGCCCCTTCCTGCAGGGGGCTGGGCCTGGGCCTCGCCCTGCTTCGCGGCTCGCTCGCATCGCTCAAATCCAGAGGGGCGCGCCGCGTGATCATAGATTGGACCGACCTGACAGGCTTTTATGGGAAAATGGGATTCACGCCCTGGAAAACATACCTCACCATGACGAAGCGATTCTGATCGGCGCCAGCGAGCGTCCCCATCGTTTCAATCCTAGGCGGGCCTGTGGACGTTCATGGTGCCCTTGAGCTGGGCGCCCTCGCCCATGGCGAGTTCCGCGGCGGTGACGTTGCCCTCGACGTCGGACAGGGGGCGCAGCGCGATCTTGGCCGAGGATTCCAGGTTCCCCTTGATCTTGCCGTTCACCTCGATCCGCTCGGCCTTTATGTTTCCTTCAACCGAGGAATTCTCCGCGACGACGACGGTGCCCGAGGCCGCGATGTCGCCGACGATCGAGCCCTCTTGAACCGTCATGCAGCGCGCGATGACGTTGCCCTCCACCCTGCCCTTGACCAGGATGTCGCCCTCGCTCGTCACGTCGCCCTGGATGGAGCCGAAGACCGAGATGTTGGCCGAGGCGGTGATCGTGCCCTTGATCACCATGTCCGCGGTGATCACCGCCTCGGCCCCGCCGGCCTCAGCTCGGCGCGGGAAATGCGCGGTTTCTGGCGCGGCCGCGGGCGAGGCGCCGAGGCCGGAACTCTCGGGAGTGGTGTCGGCCAACGTCTCGCCCTCAGCCTTCGAATCCGCGAACTGGCCGTCCATCAGCTCTCCGACGGCTTTCATGAAATTGCCCTGTCTCTTCATAGCCTTCCTCCTCGCCTCGGGCGGCGTTCGTCAATCGGGATAAATAAACATTGGCGGCTTGATCGAGTTGTCGAGCGGCCTGAAATCATAGCCTTCGCTCTTGAGCCTGTCGATGATCTGGCCCAGGGCGCCCTGCAGCTCCGGCTTGCCGTTGTCGTGCATCAGAACGATGGCGGGCCCCCAGCAGAGGTGCACGCCGTTGACCACGTTGTCGACGATGCTCTGCGCCGTGGCGCCGGCCATCGCGTCGCCGGCGCTCACGTTCCAGTCGTAGTAGATGAACCCGCGCCTCAGCACCTCGGCGATGAGGGACTGGTAGTCCGAGACGTTGAAGATATTGATGCTCCCGCCGGGGAAGCGGAGGATCTCGGGCGCCTTGCCCGTTTCGGACTTGATGTACAGATAATTCCTGTAGAAATCGTCGAGGAAATTCTCCATGCTCGAATAAATGACGTTGTAGCGGTGCGAGTAGCTGTGCATGCCTATGCCGTGGCCCTCGTCGGCAATGTGGCGCAGCTTCTCGTTGAGCAGGCGGTTCGACTTGCCGTTCACGAAGAAGGTGGCCTTCACCTCGCGCTTGCGCAGGATGTCGAGGAGTTCGTCGGTACCCGGGGACGGACCGTCGTCGAAGGTGAGGAAGACCGTCTTGTCGCCGGCGAGGTCTTCCTTGAAGCCGAAGAACGAGGACTTGAAATCGGGGTAGAGCATTTGGTAGCTGAGCACCGGCTTGTCGCGGACGACGCCCGTGGGCTCGAGCTGCGAGCTTGCCGCGACGATCGCGTCGTCCGCCGGAAAGGCCAGCGCCGCGAGCTGCTTGCGCAGGCGGGCGTTTTTCGCGAGGAGCATTCCGCAGGCGATCGACGGCACGACGACGATGGCGAGCGCCGCGCCAAGGATGAGTCGTTTAAAGAAGGATACGCTTCTCATGACTATCGACCGCTCTCGCGCCTATCGTCAACGGAGTCCCGGCGCCCTGGAGTTTTTGCTATGACACCCTGAAACCTGTTTTACATGTTTGTTGACTCTACGACAGGAGATATGCGCTGTCAACCGCAAAATCGACTTGAAAAAAAGGCCCGCCGGCATCGGCCGGCGGGCCTTGGGTCAATTTTCGG
>MTLD01002928.1_pt4 | contig 18122 bp, 15 predicted proteins | sample 1982471 | NCBI WGS metagenome assembly MTLD01 (sample SAMN05712604, study PRJNA340218) | biofilm metagenome | isolation source: sample SPM anode biofilm adapted to -50 mV | place: USA | collected 2012-02-03
GGCTCGCCTCGGGGCGGGGCAATATCATGGAGTTCGGGCTCAGGCGGGCGCAGGGCGCCGACGGGGCGATGTCGGCTTCCCGCGCTGCGTTCATCGGCGGAGCGTTCGGAACCTCGAACACGCTCGCCGGCAAGGAATTCGACATGCCCGTCCTCGGCACCATGGCGCATTCCTGGGTGATGTCCTTTCCCTCGGAGCTGGAAGCCTTCAGGGCATACGCCGAGATCTATCCCACGAACGCGGTCCTTCTGATAGACACCTATAACACGCTCGAGTCCGGCATCGAGAATGCGATCATCGTCGGCGGGGAGCTGGCCGGGAAAGGGCATTCCTTCGGGGTGCGCCTCGATTCGGGCGACATCGACTACCTTACGCGCAAAGTGCGCGAGCGGCTCGACGCCGCCGGCTTTCCGGAGGCCAAGATCGTCGTCTCCAACGAGCTCGACGAGAACATCATCGAACATCTGGTGGCCTCGAAGGCTCCCATCGACACTTGGGGAGTCGGCACCAAGCTCGTCACGGGCGGCGAGGAGGCGGCCTTCACGGGCGTCTACAAGCTCGCCTCGATGCGGTCGGGCTCGACGGACAAACCGGTCATGAAGGTGTCGGACAATCCGGAGAAGACGACCAATCCGGGGCGCAAGCAGCTCTATCGCCTTTACGACGACAACACGATGGCGAGGCTGGATCTGATCGCCCTCGAGGACGAGACTCCGCCCGAGGCAGGGGTCCCGATCGTCGCCAACCATCCGCTGGGCGATTACCGCCATCTGACCATCGTGCCGGGGAAAGTGGAGCCCCTCCTTTCGACGGTCATGAAAGACGGCCAGAAGGTCGGCGGCTTGCCCGGGCTCAAGGAGAGCCAGCGCTACCTCGTCGAGCGGCTGGACACCTTCGACTCGACCTACCTGCGCCTCCTGAATCCCCATCTCTACAAGGTTTCGATCTCGACGAAGCTTCGCGATACGAAGCAGACCCTCATCAACCGGTATCTCAAGAAGCGCTGATCCCGCCCGGCCTCACGCCGTCGTTGGCGTTTGGCGCCGCCTCATGCCTTCGCGCCGCGGCGCTCGGGGTGCTTCAGCTCGGGCGCCGCGCCGGAGGCGTCCTTGGCCGCGAGCGAGTCCAGGATGCCGGCGGCGCTGTCCGAGACGCAGAGATCGTCGAGCATCGCGCGCTTCATGAACCCGGAGTCGCTCATCTTTTCGAGCATCCTAAGCAGGTCGTCGTAAAACCCCCCGGCGTTGACCAGGCCGACGGGCTTGTTGTGGTAGCCGATGTAGCGCCATGCCCAGACCTCGAAGAGCTCTTCCATGGTGCCGATGCCGCCGGGCAGGGTGATGAAGGCGTCGGCCTTTTCCTGCATCATCGCCTTGCGCTCGTGCATGTCGTCGACCACATAGAGCTCGGAGAGTTCCAGATGCTCGACCATCTCGTTGAGGCGGATGGGGATGATGCCGACAACATGGCCGCCCTCGCGCATGGCGGCTTCGGCGAGGATGCCCATGGTGCCCACGTTGCCGCCGCCGTAGATAAGGTTTAGGCCTCGCCGGGCGATCATCGCGCCCAATTCGGCGGCCAATTCGCCGAAGAGGGGGGACTGCCCCGTCGAGGAGCCGCAGAATACGCAGACGCTCTTGATCATGGATTTTTCCTTCGCCTTTAGTCCTGGTCCCGGAACACGCGCTCGGGCGGCGTCTCGAGGATGGATGGATTCTGGAACATCTGGAAGAGGAGCTTGAAGGCGCTGGCATAGTAATGGCCGTCGCAGATCCTCTCGTCGTTCACCACCTTCATGCCGATGTACTTGCGCTCGATGAGGTTGCCCTCGCGATCGATCTCCCTATGGCGCTCTTTGGCGCCGAAGGCAAGGAAGACCGAGGTGGTGCCGAAATCGTAGAGGTGGTGGTAAATGGGCTTTATGCCGAGCGAGCCCAGGTCAGTGATGAAAAAGCTGGTATGGAAGGGGCTCGCGTCATGGATGGCCTTCGGCATAAGTCCCACGCCGTCCAGACTCCGCACCGCGAAGATGAGGAAGCGCACGATGAAACCCGGACAGAGCATGAAGAGCCGCGCGGCTTTGTCCGTAACGTTGGAGACTTCGACGGACTTGTTGCCGTTGACGGCTTCCTGCACGGTGCGGAAGACATCGTAGATCGTGTCATCCGGCTTGAAGCGCATCTTGACGGTCGTTTCGGGGCTGTCCTCGTGGAGTTTCTTCTTGAGGGCCAGCGAGCAGGTTATCTCGTTTCGGGCGAAGATTTTCCTGCCGGCGATGAATCGGTTGAGCCGGGGCCGCTGCGAGATGAGACGGACGTAGGCGGCGATGAAAACATGGAGATAGCCCATTTCGGCGAAGCCCGCGTTCCGCTGAGCCCGGAGCCAGGTCTCCATGTTCCTGATCTCGACGCGGTCTTCGAAATAATCGTGGGCGTCCACTCTGGTGCGCATGATGTAGGGCGTGATCTGGTAGAAGGGATTGAGCGTCCGCACCCTACGGCCGTCGTAGCGGTCGCCCCAGCGGCGCCGGCGCGCCGCGGTCTTTTCTTCAACGCTGCCCAGGATAGGTGCTTCCATGCTTTCCTCCAAGGTGAAGAACTTGTGCCGCCGGCCAAGGCGAGGGTAGGGCGATAGTTTCCGAGAAAATTGGAGGTGGGGGGAATCGAACCCCCGTCCTCGAGCGCGCGCCGCACGCGTCTACAGGTTTGTCCGTCCATTTGGTTGTCGGGGCTAGAAGCGCGGGCCGGCGCGCTCCTCTAGCCCTTACTCCGGTGTGGTTTCCCTCCCGCGCCCCGGATGGCGCGGGAAGTGAGCCCCGGTTTGTTGCAGACGTTCCCGGCGCTCAGGGCGGCGCTCCGGGGCGTCCGTCGTTCTACGCTACTTACGCGGCGAGAGCGAGGTTGCCGTTGTTGTTGGCAAGTAAAAGTTTTGCCGAATGTTAGGAGGTCGGCGTCTCCACCTGCAACGCGCGACACGGACCGCACGAGTCGAAACCGGTGCACCCCCCGTCGCAGAGACTCAATAGTACCTATCGAAAAGGCCCAGCGTCAATCGGCCGGGCAGGATCACTCGGCCGACACGGCGGCATCGATTATCCCGCCGCCAAGAACGAGGCCGTCCTCGGAATAGAGGACGAAGGACTGGCCGGGCGCCACGGCCCGCTGGGCTATGTCGAATTCCGCGACGACTCCGGTCCCGGAACCTTCGCGTGACCCGGATACTGCCCCGGACACGGGTTCTCCCCCGGGGCATACCGCGCAGGGAACGGGCTTGTGGTTCTGCCGTATCTTGGCGAGCCCGCGCATCGAGCCGCCGGCCATCGTCGGATCCTGGAAGCGGAAGTTCGCGCACGCGAGTCCTTTTGAAAAGAGACCGGCGTTGGCGCCGACGATGACCCTGTTCCGCTCGGCATCCAGGGCGAGGACATAGAGCGGTTCCGCGCTTGCGCTGACGCCGATGCCCCGGCGCTGGCCGACGGTGTAGAAGGGCAGGCCCCGATGCCGCCCGAGCACGTTGCCCGCCGTATCCACGATGTCGCCGGGCTCGGGCGGCGCGCTCTCGAAGAGCGGGGCGTAATCGCCGCCCGCCACGAAGTCCTGGCTCTCGGGCTTTTCCGCCACCTCGAGCCCGTGCTCGCGCGCGAGGGCGCGCACTTCTTCCTTGGTCATCTCGCCCAGGGGGAACAGAATCTTCTCGAGGCGGGGGGACTCGAGCCCGTAGAGAAAATAGGTTTGGTCCTTCGAGGCGTCGACGGCGGTGCGGATGAAGGTGACGCCGCCCCGCGTCTCCTTGCGCGCATAGTGTCCCGTGGCGAAGTAGTCGAATTCCAGGCCGGCCGCGCGGGCGCGGTCGACCAGGAAGCCGAATTTGAGTTCCCGGTTGCAGACGATGCAGGGGTTCGGCGTTCGGCCCTCGAGGTATTCGCGCCGGAAATACTCTACGACGTGTTCTTCATAGTCGTCCGAAAGGTCTATGACCCGGTACTCGATGCCGAGCGCGGCGCAGAGCTTCTCGCAGGCGGCGATGTCCTCCTCCTCGCCGGGGCCGAAGCACGCGTGCTTGAGGCCTTCCTGGACGCGGTAGGCGCCCCTCCATATCTTCATGGTGAGCCCGATGACCGCGAAGCCCCGCTCGACGAGGAGGGCGGCGGCCAGGGACGAGTCAACGCCGCCGGAAAGGCCGACGGCTACAATAGGCTTGTTGCTCATTCTATTCCCACTATACAGCAAAACACAGTTGATGGCTATTTCTTCGTTGCCCAATCGGGGTTTTCTCGTTACACTCTGTCCCATTCGATCAATATTATCGCTTTTTTCAGCGGCTTCGCCCGCTCGAGAAGGCGAAAGGAACACTACGATATGCAGGATGTTTTTATCGGTTTTACCTCGATCACCTGGCAGATGCTTCTTATGTACGCAATCGGAGGCGTGCTGATCTGGCTCGCCATTTCCAAAGAGTACGAGCCCATGCTTCTCCTTCCCATCGGTTTCGGAGCCATCCTGGTCAACTTGCCGCTCTCCGTCGTCTGGGAGCATGCGGGCGCGGATGGGTTTCTCAAGATCCTGTACAATACGGGCATTTCCACCGAGATCTTCCCGCTGCTCATCTTCATCGCGGTGGGCGCGATGATCGACTTTGGACCACTGTTCAAGAATCCGATGATGATATTCTTCGGCGCGGCGGCGCAGTTCGGAATCTTCGCGACGATGATCATCGCCACCCTGGTCGGCTTCGACCTCAAGGAAGCGGCGAGCATCGGCATAATCGGCGCCGCCGACGGCCCCACCTCGATTTTCGTGGCCAACCTCTTCGCCCCTCACCTCCTGGCGCCGATCTCGGTAGCGGCCTACTCCTACATGTCCCTCGTGCCCCTCATCCAGCCGCCCGTGATCAAGGCCCTGACGACGAGCAGCGAAAGGCGCATCCACATGGTCTACCATGAGTCCAATTCGCCGAAATGGCTCAAGGTGCTTTTTCCCATCCTCGTCACGATGATCTCCGGCTTCGTGGCCCCGATCTCCGTGCCCCTCATCGGTTCGCTGATGTTCGGAAACCTGATCCGCGAATCCGGCGTCCTCGAGCGGCTGTCCCAGACCGCGCAGAACGAGCTGGCCTATCTGACCACGCTGCTGCTCGGCATCACGATCGGCGCCTCAATGAGCGCCGCCAACTTCCTCACCTGGAAAACCCTGCTCATCATGGGCATGGGCCTCGTGGCCTTCATTTTCGATACGGCGGGCGGCGTGCTCTTCGCCAAGCTCGTCAACCTCTTCCTGCCCAAGGACAAGAAGATCAACCCGATGATCGGAGCCTGTGGAATTTCCGCCTTCCCGATGTCCGGCCGAATCGTCCAGAAGATGGCGAGCGAGGAGGAGAAGGGCAACATCATCCTCATGCACGCGATCGGCTCGAACGTCTCCGGCCAGCTCGGATCGGTCATCGCGGGCGGCATGGTGCTGGCCCTCGTGCCCCTAATCTTCATCGCGGTCGGGAATTAAGGAGAAAAGCATGGAAAGCATAATCGAATATTTCAAGGCGATGGGTGAACGCAACGTCGACGGCTCGCTGGTCTATCCGCTGGGCACCACCGTCCAGGCGCTCGGCATCACGGCGGGCGGCCTCATCGGCGTGTTCGCCACGCTGGGGATCTTCTTCCTCATGATCCGCATCGCGAACCTCATCAGCAAGAAATCGAAATAGCGAAAATGCCCGGGCTCGGAAGCGATGATCCAAGTCCGGACGGCATAATAAAAAAGGCGCCTCGCGGCGCCTTTTTTATTGGCTGATCGATAAAGCAATGGAAGCGCCGAGCTGAGGCCTTAAGCCTCAGGAATTCCTCACCGCGATGGCGAGTTCGCGGCCGCGCTCGTAAAGCAGGTCGAGGGTCGCGTCGTCGGGGGAGCCGGCCCATTCGACCATCTCCAGCGACTCCCATTTAAGCGGGGCGATTTTATTCTCGTATTCTTTCTTAGCCCCGCCGATCCAGCCGAAGCTGCCGATGCGGAGCGCCTTCCTGTACCAGACGTGCTTGCGTTCGAAGATGTCGAGGATGTAGGCCATGGGCGGGAACATCTTGTACTCGTAGGTGGGCATGGCGATCAGCACGCCCTCGCTCTTGTAGGCGTCCGCCAGCACCCAGGAGGCGTCCTCGTTCGGAACGCGGTGGATGGAGTAGGGCACGCCTTCCTCCTCGATCCCCTCGATCACCGCCGCAAGACCTTTTTCCGTGTTGCCGTACATGGATCCCCAGACGATCGCTATCTCTTTTTCGCGGGCGCCGTCCAGGTAGCTGGCGTATCTCGCGTAGCGGTCGATGATCTCCCTCGGGTTCGAGCGCCACACGATGCCGTGGCTGGGCGCGACCACCTTGATGTCGAGGGCTGCGACTTTCTCGATGGCGCGCTTAACGAAGAGGCCGAAGCTCGAGACGATGTTGGCGTAATAGCGGAGAGCTTCGGATTCGAAGAAAACATGCTCTTCGTCGGAGTATTCATCGTCGAAAACGCGTTCGTCCAGTGCGCCGAAGGATCCGAAGGCGTCGCAGGAGAAAAGGACGCCGCCGTCGGCGGCCCAGGTGAACATCGTCTCCGGCCAGTGGACATTGGGCGCTTCGAAGAAATCCAGGGACATCCCTTCTCCGAGGTCGAGCCGGTCTCCGGTCTTTACCGCGCGCAGGCCGTCCTCGATCTTGTAGAAGCTCCGAACGAGGTCTATGCCTTTCTGCGTGGCGATGATCTCGGCGTTCGGATTGATCGCCCTGAACTCGGCGAGCCATCCCGAGTGGTCCGGCTCGAGGTGGTTGAGCACGAGGTAGTCGATGTCGTCGAGTCCCAGGCCGATGGAGGCGAGCTGGCCGGCGAGTTCTCCGGGGGCGCCGACCCAATCGCGGACAAGGTCGATCAGCGCGATCTTCTCCGATTTCACGAGGTAGGAGTTGAGGGAAACGCCATAAGGGATGGGCCAAATCCCTTCAAAGAGGTCGTCGGACTTGATGTCGGCGTGGAGGGCGAAGATTTTGTCGGTGATCGGGTGGATTTTCATGTCGTCTTCCTTTCCGAGGGTAGGGGCGGGCGCGAGCCCGCCCCTTTACCCCGATTAAAGCATTTCTCTGCGCGAAGGGCAACCGTGCGACGCAGGTTTTTGCTCGCCGCGAAGCCGCCCGCAGGCAAGGTCCACGGGTCGTCGCTCCGCGGCGATCCTCTAGAAAGAGGCGCTCACAACGGCGCCGAGGGAGAGGTATACGGCGTCGCCGGCCATCGAGAACTCGCCGCTGCCCGCGGGTCCGAAGAAGAACATGGGGCTTAAAGTGAGCTTGAAGTTGTCGACGACGCTCCATGAGAAGGAGGGTTTTACCAGCCCCGACAGGTCGGAAAGGTTGGCCACGGCGATGATCGAGGCGGAGAGGTCATCGGAGGCGAAGAGCTCGCCCTTTGACAGCATCAGCGCGGCATAGTGCTGGCCCGAGCCGGAGATGAGGCTGGAGAGGCTGGCGCTCAGGGACTTCATTGTATCAAGGTTCATGCTTGCTTTTGCTAACGCAATCGCAATCTCTGCCTGGGACACCAAGGAGTCCCTGTCGGTGTTCGAGTAGCCTTCGCCATTGTAGTAGTACTGTCCGACGGCGGTAATGTTCTCGTTCGAGTTGTTGTAAAGGAATCCAGCGCTCGCCGAGAAGAAGAGCGAGTCGCGGATCTCGCTTGCAGAACGGTAGGAGATTGTCCCATCGGTCGCGATGCCCGTCACATAGGTCTTTGCGCTACCCCGGGACACCATCGCCTCGCCGAAGACGTCGAAATCGCCCAAGGGCCCTGTCAGCGTGAGCATGCCGCGTTCCGCGGTGTCATAGCGGTAGTAGGCGCCCAAGCCGATCTCGTAGTTGCCCAGGAGGAATTCGGCTTTGGCGGCCAGCGCGGTCGTGTCGAAGTCGATGTTCGCGTAGTCGGAATCCAGGATCGTGTAGAAATAGAGGTTGTTCTGCGTGCCTGGAATGGGGACGTTGACGCGGAAATTGATCGGACCCTCGCGTTGCGCCTCTGCGTCCAGCACGTTGATCGGCTCCAGGTTGATGACGTCGGCGGGGCTCCAGAAATAGCCCACGCCCCACTTCACCGTGCTCTTGCCCATGCGGAAGTATACTTTATCATTCAGGTTGAAGTCGGCGAAAAGCTCGAAGACCGAGAGATTGGGCACGGATATACCGTCCGACGTCTTCGTTGAGAATGGATACGCCGCTTTGGCCGATCCGTAGACGCGGAAATCCTCGGTTGGCCGCGCGTCGAAGAATATCGTGGACTTGAGGCTTGTCCCAAGCGACGTGGTCTCATCGCTCAGCGCCATGTCGCCGTCCCAGAAATCCGCCCACATCGCGCTGGGCGTTATCGAACCTGAAAAACTTCCGCCAACCCGGACCTTGTCGGATTTTAAGGCGGCCGTCACGGGATTCTGCTTCGCGGCGTCGGCGGGGCTCTGGGCCGGCGCCTCCGTTACGACTTCCTCGTCGCCGAAGAGCGAATCTACGTTGGTATCGATGCTCCCGCTCTCCTGAGCGCCGGTCCACATCCCCGCGGCGAGCAGGAAAAAGGCCGCGATCAGGGCGACGCGCGCCTTCGTCGTTTCGCGCGGGATCATTTGTTCACCTGCTCGAGGAAGGCCTTGGTGAAGACCTTGTCCGGCAGCTTCTCGACCGACTGCTCGGCCATCGTTATCTGGCTCTTCTCGCCCTTGTTGATCTCGTCGACGATGAGGATCTGGGAAGGCAGGAGCTTGCCTTCGAGTGTGATGTACTTGGGGAAGAGGGTCGTGCGCATCAGCCGGCCGTTCACCGAGTAGGCCTCCTCCTTCAGCGTCATCGTCTTGTCCTTGCGGACGTAGAGGAGAAGCCGGTCGTAGGAGACCTCATTGGTTTTTGCCTTGAGGTCGAGGATCCAGACTGGGTATTTGCCCACCATGCCCTCGGTGACTTTCTGGATGTCGTAGTCGTCCGACATCGAGTTCGCCGTAAAGTCGGAGTTTTTCGCCTCGCTGTTCTGGAGGTTTTCCTTGACTGAGGAGTGGGAGAACTTGCGGCTCGTGGGGTCGTAGAACCAGACGTTGTCGTCCTCGCGCAGGTATCCCTGGCCCTTGTTCACCTCGGGCAGCATGATGAGGATAGTGAATTGCTTTTTCGCATCCCTGCGGAAGATGCGGACTTGCGTCACGCTCTGCTTCTCTCCGGGCTTCTCGGAAACGATGGTGAACAGGGCGCTGTAGTCCTTGCCGGGGAAGTTGCCCAGGTCGTCCAGCTCCGCGAGGATCTTTTTCGCCTCGGGGATGGAGAGGGTCTGCGCGAAGGCCGCCGCTGGCGCGATCGCTGTCGCGGCGAGCAGGATGATGGCCAGGATCGCGGGAAGGGAGAGGATGCCGGCCCTCCCGCTAAGTTGTCTTTCTTTCATAGTAATCTCCGTTTCATTCATCAGTAGAGGGAAGCCGCTGGCGCCGCAGGCCGACCTGTTTCGCGCCGACAAGTGCGGCGCCGTCATTTCGTAGTCCTCAAAGCCAAGGCCGGCTCCATGCGGGCCGCCGAGCGGGCGGGGAAGAACGCCGCCAGCAAGGTGAGCAGGGCGATGATCGTCACGTTGCCAAGCGCGCGCAGCGGCGGGAGGAAGAACGAGAGGTGGCCGTTGCGCATCAGGAGGAAGGCCGGGGAATCCATGCCGAAATTGATGAGCGAGAGCAGTCCCATGGCGCCGAGCGCGAGCAGGATGCCGGCGATCGCTCCGCCGAGGGCGAGGAAGAAGGCCTCGAAGAGGAACATCGACTTGATCTCGCCCCGCTGGACGCCCATCGCCCTCATGGTCCCGATCTCGCGGATCCGCTCGTACATCACCATTCGGAAGGTGTTGTTGATGCCGATCATGACGATGGCGAAAAGCACGATCAGCACGATGAGGCTCGACGTGTCGAGGGCGACGACGATCTGCTTGGCCTGGGAGAGTACGTCGTCGATCGTGTAGACCCTGTACTTCGTTCCGTTCCACGTCTCCTTGTTCTGGCTGCGCATCAGGGCCATGAAAGGCGTGGTGGCGCCGTTCTCGTCGGTCTTGCTCCGCTCGAAGAGCTGGAGGTCCATGCCCTTCATGGCGGTGTAGAGCCGCGCCGAGAACTCGGCCGCGTCCTTGAGGTCGCCGAGCATGAAGCCCAGGGACATGTACTCGCCCGGTCCGAGCCCGATGGCCGCGTTCAGGTAGTCCAGGTTGGCGTAGGCCATGGCGGAGCCTATGATGCTCGCGTCGACGCTGATGGCCGCCACGGTGAAGTCGGCGATGTTGTTCTGGCCCGTGAGGGTCATGAACTTGGCGGTGACCTTGTCGCCGGGAAGGATATTGAGCTTGGCGGCGACTTTCTCCGAGAGGATGATGGCGTCGGGGGCCATGGCGGCTTCCCAGCTGCCCTGCTTGAGCACGAGGCGCTCGCGGAGGAAGGCGGAGTTCGCCAGCTCGAGCCCGGTCAGATTCTGGTTGACGTTCCTGCCGGCGAAGATCAGGCTCGCCTGTACTTCGCTGGATTTGGTGGCGAATTGGTATTCGACGCCGGCGTTCTTCACGGCGGCGTGGATGATCGAATCGTCCCTGATGATCGATATCTGCTTGCCCGAGGAGGTCTTCTCCGCGCCCTGGACGAAGACGTGGCCCGCCATGAGGTAGGCGAAGTTCTCCGACACGTTCTGGATGAAGGAGCCGGCGAAGCCGTTGATAAGGGTGACGATCATGATGCCGAAGGCGATCGCTCCGCCGAGGAGGATCGTCCTCTTCTTCTGGCGGGCGAGGTTCCTGACGGCGATACGTGGTATTACAGTGTTCATGGTTTCGCTCTCCTAGTCTTGCTGCATCGCCCGCACGGGCTGGATCTTCAGCGCCACGGACACGGGGTAGAGATGGGCGATGTAGCCGATCGCGACCATGGCCAGAATCGCCGCGATGAAGCTCAATGGCGTCACGATGGGTGTGAGGGTCTCGCCGCCGAAGAGGATTTCGAGGAAGGGGTTCCCCGCCTTGATCTTGAGCGCGCTCAGCAGCCATACGATGCCCAGGCCGATGGTCGCGCCGAGGCTCGAGAACACGGCGGCGAGGACGGTCGCCTCGGTGGCGAACATCCGTCTGATGAAGCCGCGCTCGGCGCCGATCGCGCGCATCGTCCCGATCTCGCCGGTGCGTTCGATCACCGAGATCACGAAGGTGTTCATGATGATGATGATGGCGACGATCGAGAGGATCGCGATGGCGACGGTGAAGACGATGCGCACGACGTCCACCGACTGGCCGTAGGGGCCGGCGGCCTTCTGCCAGTTGCCCGCGTTGGCGGCGATGCCCTGCGCCTTGAAGGTGGCGTTCAGGTCGGCGATGAGCTTGTCGGCTCCGGCGCCTCCCTTTGTGCGTATCACGATGAACTGCCAGGCGCCTGAATCGGCGGTGTTGGCCTTTTCGCGCGCCGTCGTGTCCGCGAGCTGGCTCTTGAGCGCGCTTTCGCTGAATTTGCTTCCCGTGGCCGCCGGCGCCGAGTCGAGGAGGTCGTCGCCGAAGAGGGCGTCGGTGTTGTCCGCCGAGAGCATGGCGGTGTCGGACGCCTTGAGCTGGACCGCCTCGTTGGTGCCCACGGTCATGCCGCCCATGACGCGGAGCGTGTCGATGTCGACGAAGGCCAGCTGCTCGGGCGCCGAACCTTTGCCCTTCTGGCGGTAGGTGCCCATTATGGTGAGCTCCCGCAGCTTCATGCCGGCCGAGGAGAATCCCTGCACAGTGAGCTTGTCGCCGACGGCGAGGGGGCGCTTCAGCCACTCGGACAGGTGGGCCAGCTGCACCTCGTTGAGGATGAGCCCTTCCTGGCCGGGGGCGAGGGGGGCGCCGGAGGTGAATTCGATCGAATTGAAGACGTCCCAGTAATTGCTCGGATCCACGCCGAACATGAAGAGGAAGCGCGAGGCCATGGTTTTGCCGTTGGGGTCGTCCTGTTCGTCGCCGGACTGCTCGGCGATCATCTCGTCGCCCTTGGTGACGATGCCGTAGCCCGTGGCCATGCCGGCGGCCTTGTCGACGGCGGGATTCGCCTTGATGTCGCCGAAGACCTTTTCGAAGTCGGGGATTGTGGGCGTGGCGGCCATGCCGCCTACCGAGGTCACGCCGAAAAGCGAAACGTCGCCGTCGGGCGAGATTCCCGAGACGAAGACATCGCCGGTGTAGTTGTCGGTGAAGGTGGTGCGGATTCCCTGGCGCGACGCGTCGATAAAGCCGTTCCCGACGACCAGCACGCAGGCTCCGAGCGCAAGCAGTATGCCTATGATAAGACTCTTCGACTTGTGCTCGAAGAGGTTCCTAAAGGCCATTCTTAAGGTGACGGGCATTGCCTCACTCCTGGGCGCCGGCGGAGATGGAGTCCTCGCCGCGCCGCCTGTTCTCGACTACCTGCCCGTCGCGGAGCCGGATGATGTGATCCGCGACGTCGACGATCTTGGCATCGTGCGTCGAAAAGATGAAGGTGGTGTCGAGTTCGCGATTGATTTTTTTCATCAGGCCGATGATCTGCTCGCCGGTGGTGGAGTCGAGGTTGGCGGTGGGCTCGTCGGCAAGGACGATCTGCGGCTTGGTGACGAGCGCCCGGGCGATCGCCACGCGCTGGCGCTGGCCGCCGGAGAGCTCGTTGGGCTTATGCGTGCGCCACTCGGTGAGGCCGACTTCCTCGATGAGCCAGTCGATCCAGTCCTTTTTCTCTGCGGCGGTCACGGTCGTCTTGCCCAGGAGCAGGGGGAACTCGATGTTCTCCCACACGTTCAGCACGGGGATGAGGTTGAAGGACTGGAAGATGAAGCCCAGCACCTCGTGGCGGAACCTCGTGAGCTCCTTGTCGGAGAGGCCCGAGGTCGCCTTGCCGTCGATGAAGACCTCGCCCGAGGTGGGAAGATCGATGAGGCCGATCATGTTGAGGATGGTCGACTTGCCTGAACCCGAGGGTCCCGCGATCGAGATGAAATCGCCCTTCTCGATGGCGAAGGTGACGCCTTTGACGGCCTGCACCTCGACCTTGCCCAAGGGGTACACCTTGCGTACGTCGCGGACTTCTATGATTGCCATGCGTTGCTCCTTGCCTTGTCCCGGATACCCATCGGCTGGCTCCGGCCAAGTTGCGGCGCCGGAAGTCAGGAGGGCTGGCTCTCGGCCAGGGGACAGCATGGCAATAAGGTACTGATTTGTGGCCGGGACAATCAACAGGAAGGAGCGCTAATCTCCCAATTCATCGGCGATGACCGCGGCCAGGCGCGACACGCCCTCCTCGATCTGCTCCCTCGTCGAGTAGGAGAAATTGATGCGCATGGCGTTGCGCTCCGGATCGTCGAAGTAGAAGGCCGAACCGACGACATAGGCCACTTTGCGCTCGATGGCTTTCATCACCATCGCGTCGGTATCGATGCGCTTGGGGAGGGAGAGCCACAGGAAGAGGCCTCCTTCCGGCTTGGTCCAGGTGAGATCGGGGCGTTTCGGCATGGCGCGGTCGAACATCTCGAGCATGTAGTTGCGTTTTGCGCGATAGATGCCGCAGGTGCGCTCTATCGTCGCGTCCAGCGTGCCGCCCGCGAGGTATTCGGCGAGCCACATCTGGGTAAAGGGGCTCGTGCATAGGTCCATCGCCTGCTTGGCGGTGACGATCTTGTCGATGATGTCTTCGCGGGCGAGAATCCAGCCGATCCGCGTGCCGGGCGCGAGGATCTTGGAGAAGGTCTTGAGTCCGATGACGTTGCCCAGATTCCGCCCTTCCTGGTCGAGCTGGTAGATCGAGGGAAGGTGCTCCCCAAGGAAACGGATCTCGCGGTAGGGCGCGTCTTCGACGATGAAGAGTCCGTTGCGGTAGGAGAAGTCGAGCAAGGCCTTGCGCTTGTCGACGCTCCAGCAGATGCCCGTGGGGTTCTGGAAGTCCGGGATCACGTAAATGTACTTGATCCGCTCGCCGGCGGCCCGCGCCGAGGCGCAGCGCCGCTCGAGCTCATCCATGTCGAATCCCGAGTTGTCGGCGTCGAAGGGGATGCCGATGATCTTGCCGCGATAGGATTGGATCGCCTGGATGGCGCCGATGTAGGTCGGCCTGCCGGCTATGACGCAGTCCCCGGGGTTGAGGAAGATCTTGGGCAGCATGTCGAGGGCTTGTTGGCTCGCCGAGGTGATGATGAGGTTCCCCAGCTCAGGAGAGGAGCCGCGGCGCTTCTCGTAATCGACGAGCGCCAGGCGCAATGCTTTGTCGCCCTCGGTCGTGCCGTATTGGAGGGCTTGCGAGGGGCACTTCTGGAAGACCCGATCCGCCGCCGCGCGCAGATCTTCGGCCGGGAAGGTCTCGGGAGCGGGAAGTCCGCCAGCGAAGGATATTATATCGGGGCGCTGTGTAATTTTAAGCAGTTCCCGGATTACCGACTTCTTCATGGTGAGGGCGTTTTCGGAAAAAGCAGGTTCGATGAAGGCCATAGACGCCTCCTTGCTATGTGGTAGCCTCATAGTAGTACAGCTTTTCGGGAGCGTAAAGCGGGAACTCAAATTATAAAACTAGTGTTTCAAATAATGAAACAAACCCCGCGTATTGCGCTTCGGCGGTCTTTCCTGGATAATGACGGTAATAAATAGAACAACTGGAGAGGGGAACATTATGGCATTGAACTGCGGCATCGTCGGATTGCCGAACGTCGGCAAATCGACAATTTTCTCGGCGCTCACGAGCGCCAAGGCCGAGGCCGCCAACTATCCGTTCTGCACGATCGACCCCAATGTGGGCATCGTTTCGGTGCCCGACGAGCGCCTCGATCGGCTCGTCTCCATGTTCAAGCCCAAGCGGCGCGTTCCCGCCATCGTTGAGTTCGTGGACATCGCGGGATTGGTCAAGGGCGCCTCCAAGGGTGAAGGGCTCGGGAACCAGTTCCTCTCCCACATCCGCGAGGTGGGCATGATCGCCCACGTCGTTCGCTGCTTCGACGATCCGGACATCATCCACGTGGCGAACAGGATCGATCCCGTCGACGATATCGAAGTCATCCATACGGAGCTCGCGCTCGCGGACCTCGAAACCCTGGATCGCAGGCTCGAAAAGCTTCAGAAGCAGCTCAAAGGCCAGGACGCGGCTGCCCGCAAGGAAACCGACAAGGAAATCAGCGCCCTGCAGAAGATCAGACCGGCCCTCCAGGAAGGCAGGCCGGCGCGATCCGTGGCCCTGGAGGCCGACGAGGCGGAAGCTCTCCGCGGAGCCTTCCTGATAACCATGAAGAAAGAACTCTTCGTCTGCAACGTCGACGAGAGCGGGGTGAACGGCAACGCGCACGTGGAGGCCGTCCGGAAGGTGGCCGCCGAGATGGAGTCGGAGGCCGTCGTCATCTGCGGCAAGTTCGAGGCCGAACTCTCCGACATCCAGGACCCGGAGGAGAAGCGCGAGTTCCTAAACGATGTCGGGTTGAAGGAGTCCGGCCTCTCAAGCCTCATCCATGCGGCGTATCGGCTCCTGGGCCTGCGGACTTTCTTCACGGCGGGCGAGGACGAATGCCGCGCCTGGACGATCAAGGCGGGCGACAAGGCCCCCCAGGCGGCGGGCGTCATCCACACGGATTTCGAGAAAGGCTTTATCAAGGCGGAAGTGTACCATTTCGACGACCTCGTGGCGCTCGGCACCGAGCAGGCGGTAAAGGCCGCGGGCAAACTGAGGCAGGAAGGCCGCGAATATGTCGTTCAGGACGGCGACGTAGTTTTCTTCAAGTTCAATGTCTAGAGCGGGCGGCGGGGGGCCCTACGAAGGCGGCGCCGCGCCGAGGCTCGTGGGCTTCCCGCCGGCGGGTGCCCTTGGCACGGATGCGGCGGAATGGGGCGCCGCGCACGGCGTCGAGACAGGCGCCGAACCTTCTCCCGAACCGCGCTTTCTCATCCTCGGCTCCTTTCCCTCGGCGCAGTCCCTCGAGCGGCGTGAATACTACGGCAATCCGCGCAACCACTTCTGGCGCATCGTGGCGCGCTGCCTTGGGCGGCCGGAGCCGGGAGCCTACGGCGAAAAGCTCGCCCTGCTCCGCGAGGGGAGGATCGCGCTCTGGGACGCCTATGCCGCTTGCGAAAGGCAGGGCAGCCTGGACAAGGATATCGTCGCGGGAGCGCCCAATCCCGTCGTCCGGTTCATAGCGCTGCATCCGAGCATCGAGGCGGTCGGCCTCAACGGCGGAGCCGCGGCGGCTGCCTTTCTCGCGGGCCTGTCCGGCGGCATCCCGCTCCCGCGCCTTGCCTATTCGGGCGATTCGGCCCTCTGGACGCCGGGCTTCGATCAGGCGCGGACGATGCGCGTTGCGCGGCTCCCCTCGACAAGCCCCGTTCCCACCGCGGGCTTCAAGTCCGCCGAGGACAAGTTCCCGCTTTGGAAACGATTTTTTACTATACAAATGTAAACTACTACTTGCCTAGGATTTTCAAACTTCGTATGCTTGTGGTCAGATTATGGACAAGCTCATCATAAAGGGTGCCAGGGAGCACAACCTCAAGAACATCGACCTCGAGCTGCCGCGGAACAAGCTCATCGTCATATCGGGCCTCTCCGGATCGGGCAAAAGCTCGCTGGCCTTCGACACGATATTCGCGGAAGGGCAGCGCCGGTACGTCGAATCGCTCTCGTCCTACGCCAGGATGTTCCTCGGCAGAATGGACAAACCCGACGTCGACTATATCGAAGGCCTCTCGCCCGCGATCTCCATAGAGCAGAAGACCACGCACAAGAATCCCCGATCGACCGTGGGCACCGTCACTGAGATCCACGATTATTTCCGCCTCCTTTTCGCGCGCATAGGCACGCCGCATTGCCCCCAGTGCGGGCGCGAGATCAAGGAACAGAGCCTCGACCAAATCCTCGACGTCATACGATCCTGGCCTTCGGGCACCAAGCTCCAAGTTCTCGCGCCCGTGGTGCGGGCGATGAAGGGCGAGCACAAGAAATGGTTCGAGGACGCGCGCAAGCAGGGCTTCGCCCGAGCGAGGGTGGACGGGGCCATGCGCGAGCTGGAGGAGGACATCCAGCTCGAAAAGCAGAAGAAGCATTCCATCGACGTGGTCGTGGACAGGATCAGGCTCGGTCCGGACGTCAGGCGGCGCCTCGCCGAGGCGATCGAAACTTCGCTGCAGATCGCCGACGGGGTCGCCATCGTGCTGCGGGAGACCGACAAGGGCGTCGTCGAGGAATTCTTCAGCCAGAAGGGCGCCTGTCCCGAATGCGGGATATCGCTGCCGGAGATGGAGCCCCGCCTTTTCTCGTTCAACGCGCCCCAGGGAGCCTGTCCCGCCTGCACGGGACTGGGCAATAACCTGGAATTCGAGCCCGACCTGATCATCCCCGACCGGAGCCTCTCCTTCAACGAGGGCGGCTGCGTTCCCTACAACCCCTCCTCGGCGTGGAACCGGTCGCGCTTCGAGGCTCTCGCCAAGCACCTGAAGTTCTCCCTCGACACGCCTTTCGAGAAGCTTCCCGAGTCGACGATGGACGCCATCTTCTACGGCACCGAGGAGCCGATCGCCGTACGCTACGACAACCGGACCAACACCGGCCACTTCGAATACCAGGCGAAATTCCCGGGCATCCTGGCCGACCTCAAGCGCCGCTACCTGGAAACGACGAGCGACGGCATCAAGGAATGGATGGAAAGCTTCATGTCCGAACGCGTCTGCACGGCCTGCGGCGGCAAGCGCCTGCGGCCCGAGGCCCTGGCAGTAACGGTGGGCGGTCGCAACATCAACGAGCTCTCGTCCATGTCGGTGGAGGATTCCTACAAGTTCTTCGCGGGACTCGAGCTCACCGATGTCCAGAAGCAGATCTCCAAGCTGATCGTCAAGGAGATCAAGGCCAGGCTGACCTTCATGAAGAATGTCGGCCTCGACTACCTGACCCTCGAACGGAAGGCGGCCACCCTGTCGGGCGGCGAGGCGCAGCGCATCAGGCTCGCCACGCAGATCGGGAGCTCCCTCGTGGGCGTGCTCTACATTTTGGACGAACCCTCGATCGGCCTTCATCAGCGCGACAACCAGCGCCTGATCGACACGCTAACCTACCTGCGCGACATCGGCAACACCCTGATCGTGGTCGAGCACGACGAG
>MTLD01002980.1_pt2 | contig 18052 bp, 16 predicted proteins | sample 1982471 | NCBI WGS metagenome assembly MTLD01 (sample SAMN05712604, study PRJNA340218) | biofilm metagenome | isolation source: sample SPM anode biofilm adapted to -50 mV | place: USA | collected 2012-02-03
CCTCGGCGCCCTTATCGGCGGCAGCCTCGTCCTCGGCTACGGCGCCCCCTTCTTCGCCAAGACCGGCGCCCCGGGCCTCGCCCCGCAGACCACCATCGCGCCGCCCACCGCCCACGCCCAGATGTCCGAAGCCCGCAACACCCCCATCGTCCGCGCCGCCCAGGCCGTCGGCCCGGCCGTCGTCGGCATAACCAACAAAGGCTACGTCCGCGACTTCTTCAACCGCCAGGTCCTCGTCGAGCAAGGCACCGGCTCCGGCGTCATCATCAGCGCCGACGGCTACATAGTCACCAACAACCACGTCGTCGAAAACGCCCAGGAACTCACCGTCTCCCTCGCCGACGGCCGCACCTTCACCGGCAGGCGCATCGGCGCCGATCCGGTCACCGACCTCGCCGTCGTCAAAATCGACGCCACCGGCCTGCCCGCCGCCACCCTCGGCGACTCCGACAGCCTCATGGTCGGCGAGCCGGCCATCGCCATCGGAAACCCCCTCGGCCTTGAATTCCGCGGCAGCGTCACCGCCGGCGTCATCAGCGCCCTCAACCGCTCCATCGAAATCGGCGAACGCCGCTTTAGGCTCATCCAAACCGATGCCGCCATCAACCCCGGCAACTCCGGCGGCGCCCTCGTCAACGCCGACGGCGTCCTCGTCGGCATCAACAGCGCCAAAATATCCGTCGCCGGCGTCGAAGGCATCAGCTTCGCCATCCCCATCAACACCGCCCGGCCGATCGTCCAGTCCCTCATCGACAAAGGCCGCGTCGTCCGCGCCTACCTCGGCGTCGGCATCCTCGACAAAACCTCCGCTGCCCGCTACGGCTACCAGCTCAACGCCGACAAAGGCGTCTACGTAGCCGGCGTCCAACCTAACGGCCCGGCCGCCAAGGCCGGCATCCGCGAAGGCGACCTCATCCTCGCCATCGCCGGCAAAGAAACCAACACCGTCGCCGACCTCCGGGCCATCATCGAAGCCCAGCCCATCGGCAGCCGCGTCGACGTCGCCGTCAGCCGGAACGGCCAGGTCGTCGCCCGCAGCGTCCTCCTCGAAGAGATGCCGAGCCAGTAATGCGCATCAGCATCGTCGCCGTCGGCAAAATAAAAGAGCGCTACCTCACCGACGGCATCGGCGAATTCACCAAGCGCCTCGGCCCCTTCTGCCGCCTCGACATCGTCGAAGTCGCCGAAGAAAAAATGCCCGACAACCCGTCCCCCGCCGACAAGGCCAAAGTCCTCGCCCGGGAAGGGGAACGCCTCCTCAAGGCCGTCCGCCCCGCCAGCCGCCTCATCGTCCTCGACCGCGGCGGCGCCGCCCTCTCCTCCGAAGACCTCGCCGCCAGGCTCGACGCCCTCGCCCTCGCCGGCAAGAGCGACCTCACCTTCGCCATCGGCGGCGCCTTCGGCCTCGCCCCCGCCGTCCTGACGGCCGCCGCCGAAACCATCTCCTTCTCCGCCCTCACCTTCACCCACCAGATCATCCGCCTCCTCCTCGTCGAACAGCTCTACCGCGCCTTCAAAATCAGCCGCGGCGAACCGTATCATTGGTAACGGTGCAAAATGGCCTCAATCCTTGAAAAGGGATTGAGGCCTTCTATATTATATATGGGCCTAGCTTTGGGGAGGTAAATGCCCTGATTGCCCTTCGATAACTATTCCCCAATCTTTCTTTGGTGTCGTCCAAAACTCATCTCCAGTATTTGGAGATAGTTTAATCCGTTCCAAAGAGTTGAAAAATCCGTGAAGACATATCGACGTCTCTTATATTTTTGAGAATCCGCATTCTAAATCGGCAACAATGTCTTGGGGATTTTCAAGACCGACGGAAATCCGTACCAGCCCTTCCGGCACGCCAGCGTTCTGCAATTCGGAAGCGGTATAGGTCGAATGAGTCATGGATGCCGGGTGTTCAATCAAAGTTTCCGCGTCGCCAAGGCTGACGGCCAGTGTACAGAGATCTAAATTGTTAAGAAGCTTGATCCCTGCTTCTTTTCCCCCTCTGACCTCGAATGAAATCATACCGCCAAAATCCTTCATTTGTTGTTTTGCGATTGCGTGTCCCGGATGGGTTTCGAGACCAGGGAAGTAGACAGTTGTGACCTTGGGATTATTGGTCAGATACTCTGCGACGATTTTTGCATTGGCGCAATGCCGGTCCATACGAAGTTCCAGTGTTTTAAGCCCTCTTAGAACCAAATATGCGTCATGGGGACTGATAACAGAGCCAGTCATATCCTTTATGCCAAATAGCTTGAGTTCGCTGATAAAATCGCATGAGCCTAATGCGACACCGGCGATGACGTCCCCGTGACCGTTGAGATATTTGGTTGCGGAGTGTACAACAATGTCGCAGCCAAGGTCCAAAGGCTTTTGCAGGTATGGTGTCGCGAAGGTGTTGTCGCAAATCACCCGGATATTTTTGTTGAAGTTATGGGCGATGTCGCAAACTTGGCGAATATCAGTGATTTTGAGATTCGGATTGGCTGGCGTTTCCATATAAATTGCTACGGTGTTATCCCGAAGAGTAGCTTTGACCTGGGCAATGTCGGAAGTGTCGATGAAGCTGACTTCTACGCCGAACCGAGTGAGACCGTGCGACAACAGCGCGTAGGTGCAGCCGTAGAGCGTTGAATCCGCGACGACGTGTGCGCCCGCTTTACATACGGTCCAAAAAACGGCTGAGATCGCGCCCATTCCCGAAGAGGTTACGGCAGCCGCTTCTGCACCCTCCAAGGCGGCTAGTTTGTTTTCCAACGTAGTTGATGTAGGATTTCCCAGACGGGTGTATACAAAGCCGCCTTCGGTACCGGAAAAGCGCCTCCCCCCCTGGGCGCAGTCGTCGAAAACAAAGGTTGAGGATTGATATATCGGTGCGGTAAGTGCCCCGGAGGATTTGTCCCTAACATTGCCGGCGTGAATTGCTTTTGTGCCGAATCCCTGGTTTGTTTGTTTCATAAAAGGATACACCCCGTTTCAATACGATATTTTAACAAAAATATAGCATGGGTAGCGGACAATAAATAAATACGAATAAAATATTGCCGGCCATAACAAATACATATATATTGCTGTATAAGAGAAAAGCGGCATGTTATTTCTTTTCCAACATTCATAGGGTACTATTAGGATGAATGCCCAGTATGGGAGGATTCGTCATGACTTTTCAACAGATTAAGTATGTCCTGGAGATCGCGCGTTGTGGTTCAATTAGCAAGGCCGCCCAAAATTTATTTGTCGCCCAGCCCTATCTTAGCAACCTGCTAAAGGAACTGGAGGCGGAAATCGGGATAACGATTTTTATCCGCAATAGAAAGGGCGTGGAACTCACTGACGACGGCAAGGAATTTATCGGCTATGTATTGCCGCTGCTGGAGCAAAGAGAAAAAATATTGGAAATGTACTCCAATCAAAAATCCAGTCCGACTTTTCACTTTAGCGTTTCTCTGCAGCATTTCCCATTTGTAATTAAATCTTTTGTAGAGTTTTTTCACAGAAAAAAACCCGATAAATACGAGTTTCATGTCCGTGAAGTGGGGATGTACCGCGTCATTAACGATGTATTTGACAAAAAGAGCGATATCGGTATTATCTACATTTCTGATATCACCGAAAGGTTTATAAAGAAAGTGTTGTCCAGCAAGAGCCTAGAATTCCATGAAATTGCTCGTATCACCCCTTGCGCTTTTTTTCATAAGAATCACCCGATGGCGGAAAAAAAACAGATTCAAATTCACGAAATGCAGGAATATCCTTATATATCCTTCGAGCGGGAGGCGTTTTCGGCTTTGGACTATTCGGAGGAGGTTATTCTGCGCGGATTCGCCCCGACGCAGAAGCGTATTTACATCGAAGATCGCGCGACAATAACTAACCTCTTAACCCGCACCGATGCGTTTTCCATTGGCAGTGGAATTCTACCGATCGGGTTTCAAGACGAAGGAATTATAAGCAGGCCGATCGCTCACTATGAGGGCTATGTCAAACTGGGATATATAACGCATAAGTCCGCGATTTTAAATGATGACCTCTGCGAGTTCATTGACAACATCAGGGAAAATGTGTCCAATTAAGCCAGTTTTCTCCGGCATAAAGAAGGCCGGGATTGCTTATCCTATTTTGCAGGGCAATGAGGGCATCCTCATTACCCAAGGTGACAGTTTACAAAACTTCTTCATTGCAATGCTCCAACGACGGAAGAGTTTTATTCTGTAAAAAGGGAGAAATATAAAATGCGTAAAGTAATATTAGATTTAGCGGTAACGCTAGATGGGTTTATCGAAGGTCCAAATGGTGAAGTCGATTGGTGCATCATGGATGAAGAGATGGGGTTCCACCGATTTCTTAGCGAGATAGATACAATCTTATACGGGAGGAAAAGCTATGACTTATGGGGAGAATATATCCCTTCGGATACGGCGCCCGAATGTGAAAAGCAGATTTGGGCACTGGTCCATAGTAAAAAGAAAATCGTATTTTCCGCAACGAGAGCAGAAATAGGCGGACCGGTACAATATATAACGCATAATATCGAAGAGGAAATCAAGAAACTTAAACAAAAATCTGGTAAAGATATGTGGCTATATGGTGGTGCAAGCCTAATATCTGCATTTATCAACCTTGGATTAGTGGATGAGTTTCGACTATCTGTTCATCCAGTTATTCTCGGAGCGGGCAAGCCATTATTCGAAGGTTTACAAAAAAAGACCGGACTAAAGCTTAAAGATGTACGAGCGTATAGCTCTGGAGTTGTGCAATTGCAATATCAAGCAATGTAGTTTAGCAATCGATAGCTGTTTAGACCTGACAGGCGGCCTGTTTGCCTTTTGCCGCACCGTTATACCCGATACGGAGAACAGTACCACTGGTGACGGCGAAAATGGCATTTAATCCTTCATGCCCGCGATCTTGCAGGATTTTGCCTGAGTGGCAAGAAAATAATATTATATGCAGACAGGAATCCTGCAATCGCGGGATTCTCATTTTTTTGGCCGGGAGAACAAACCTTGATACTATACATAGCCGAAAAGCCCAGCATGGGGGCTGAGATCGCCAAATGCCTGCCCGGGCCCAGCAGCCGCAAGGATGGATATATCACGACAGGCGCCGGCGTCGTTACCTGGGGGTTTGGCCATATCCTCCGCCAGGCCGAGCCTGGCGAATATGACGCAAGATATGAAAAATGGCGGCTGGAAGACCTGCCGATCATTCCCGCGACGTGGAAACTGCTGGTGGCGGCATCGTGCCAGAAGCAATTCGCCGTCGTCAAAAAGCTCATCGGCGAAGCGACGGAAATCGTCCATGCCGGCGACCCGGACCGCGAGGGGCAGCTTCTCATTGACGAGGTGCTGGAGTATGTCGACAACGACAAGCCGGTCAGGCGGATACTGCTCAATGCCCTTGACGAGAAAAGCATAAAAAAAGCCATCGCCGATCTGCGCGACAATAAGGACTTTTATAATCTCAAGCAGTCGGCGCTGGCCAGGGCACGAGCCGACTGGCTGATCGGCATGAACCTTTCGCGGGCCTTCACGCTTGCCGCCCGGCGGGCCGGCCACCGGGCGACCCTGCCCGTGGGCCGGGTGAAAACGCCGACGCTGGCGCTTGTCGTCAGGCGGGAACGGGAGATAGAGAGCTTCCGGACGGCGGATTATTTTACCGTCAAAGCCGACTTTCAGCATGCAAACGGCGCATTTACGGCCTATTGGAAACCGCAGGACGACCAGGCGGGCCTGGATAGCGAAGGCCGGCTGACCGATAACGCCGTCGCCCGGGCCCTGCTTGAAAAGCTGGCCGCGGCTGCCGACGCCGCCGAAATAATCCAGTGCGAGACAACGGAGAAGCGGGAAGCGCAGCGGCTGCCGCTATCGCTGTCGTCGCTGCAGGTGATGGCCGGGAAGCGATTTGGCTACGACCCGCAGCTTGTTCTGGACACGGCGCAAAAACTATACGAAAAAAAGCTGACAACCTACCCGCGTTCCGATTGCGATTATCTGCCGGAGTCGCAGGCGGCCGATGCCGCCGTCATCCTGGAAAACCTGCGCGGCGGCAGGCAAGGCGAACTGGCCGCCTGGTCCGGCCGCGCCGATGCCGGGCTGCGGAGCCGGGCCTGGAATGACGCGAAGATCACCGCCCATCACGCCATCATTCCCACGACGGAGAAAGGCAAATGGGAGACGCTGAGCGAGACCGAACAGAATATATACTTTCTCATAGCCCAGGCCTATGTCGCCCAATTCTATCCGGTGCATGTCTATAACCAGACCAAGGTGCGGGTCCTTCATGCCGGGGAGCGCTTCACAGCCAGCGGCCGGATTATCCGCGAACTCGGCTGGAAGGAACTATACGGTGCGGACGCCGAAGAGAAAAAGGACGAGGACGACGGGGTCCTGCCGCCGATGGAAAAAGGCGATCAGGTCGATTTCCTGCAGGCCCTCGCCGACAAGAAGACCACGCGGCCGCCCGGCCGGTTTACGGCCGCCACTCTGCTGGCGGCGATGAAAGAGATCCATAAATACGTGAAAAACCCCGACCTGAAAAAACAGCTCAAAGAAGTCAGCGGCATCGGCACCGAGGCGACGCGGGCGACGATTATAAAGGAACTTGTCCAGCGCGGCTTTCTCCGGGAAGAAAAGAAGAAGAAGTACCTTATCCCGACCGATTCGGCCTATCTCCTGATCGACGCCTTGCCGGAGGAGCTGACCTATCCCGACGCCACCGCCCTGTGGGAGGCGATCTTGCACCGCATGGCCGAAGGGCGCGAAAGCCTGGAGGGCTTTCTTACGCAGCAGGCACAATTCACTGCCGCCATTTGCGCCCTGGCGACTGGTCTCGACATCGCTCCCCAAGGCGACCATCTTTGTCCCCAGTGCGGCAAAGGGGTGCTGCAGCCGCGAAATGGCAGTAAGGGGAAATTCTGGGGGTGTTCCCGCTACCCGGCGTGCCGGGCGGCGTATGACGACGACAACGGCGCGCCGCAGAAACCCAAGCACGCCTGTCCGCGCTGCAAAGCCGGGGCGCTGCAGCTTATAAAAGGCAAAAACGGCGCCTTCTGGGGCTGCACGAAATATCCCGCCTGCCGGGCGACATACAACGACAAGGCGGGCGAGCCGGACATAGCGGCGAAGCAGGTGCCGGGGCAAGATAAATAGCTGACAGGCAACGGGAAGATACTACTAACGGCTGAAGGGAACGGCGCGGCGCATGAATTATGTAGCGATAGATTTCGAAACCGCCAACCGCAGCAGAGCCAGCGCATGCAGTCTGGCGGCAGTTACGGTGGAAAATGGGCAAATCGTAAAAGCGGCCTATTCGCTCATTCGCCCGCCGGTACTCCGCTTCGATTACTGGAACACCAGGATCCACGGATTAACGGAGAAAGACGTGGCCGATAAACCGTCGTTTGCCGAACTGTGGCCGAGAATACGGCCCCACCTTGACAATAAAATAGTCATCGCCCATAACGCTCCCTTCGACATCGGCGTGCTCCGCAGCATGCTCGACGCATACGAATTACCCTATCCCCGCTTCCTATATGCGTGTACGGTGGATATCGCCAGGCGGGTCTGGACCGACGTCGAGAATTATAAACTATCTACTCTGGCCAGCCGCTTTGCCATCGAATTTGAGCATCACAACGCCTTGCACGATGCCCGCACCTGCGCGCTGATCGCGCTGTCGGCGCAGGAAGCGGTGCAGGCGAGAAGCTTTAAACACTTAACCGAAAAACTGCAGGTTGCCGTCAGGAATTTTTAAGGCGGGCAGGAGGGGAGTGGAGCCATGAGTGATTTTACCGGACTCGGCATAAACGGGCCGCTGGCGGCGGGCCTCGCCAAGGCGGGAATAACCCGGCCGACCGCAATACAGACCGCAGTAATCCCGCCGATCCTCGTCGGCAGGGACGTTATCGGGCAATCGGCTACCGGAACAGGCAAGACGCTGGCCTACCTGCTGCCGCTCATGCAGCAGATCGACGCCGCCAAAAGGGAGACGCAGGCGATCATCCTCGTGCCGACCCACGAATTGGCGATGCAGATATATCGCCAGAGCGAAGCGCTGGCCAAAAACGCGTGCTTGCCGGTAACGGCCGCCCCGATCATCGGCCAGGTGAATATAACGCGGCAGATCGACCTGTTGAAGGGTAAGCCGCATATCATCGTCGGTTCGAGCGGCCGGATTCTCGAACTCATCCAGAAGCGGAAGATAAACGCCCAGACGATCAGGACGATCGTCGTCGATGAAGCCGACCGGCTGCTTGACGATATGAACTGGGCCAGCGTCAAAGCGGTAGTCAAGGCGACGCTACGCGACAGGCAAATGCTGCTCTTCTCGGCAACGATACCGCCGGCCGCGCTGGCGCGCGCCCAAGAGCTGACGCGCGACCCCGCATTTATCGCCGTCGCCGGGCAGACCGATATTCCGGCCGATATTTCCCATATGTACATCGTGTGCGAGCAGCGCGACAAGCTTGAAGTACTGCGCAAATTGGCGACTCACCTCAACGTGGAACAGGCCCTCGTTTTCGTCAATCACAGCGAAACGATCGAAACAACGGTCCTGAAGCTCAACTATCACGGCCTGACGGCGGCCGGCATATACGGAACGGCCGTGCAGGCCGATCGCCGCAAAGCGCTGGAGGACTTCCGCAGCGGCAGAGTGCGGCTGCTGGTCGCCTCCGACCTGGCGGCGCGGGGGCTGGACATACCGGGAGTAACGTACGTCTTTAATCTCGAACTGACGGAAGACCCGCAGGTATACCTGCATCGGGTCGGGCGAACGGGACGGGCCGGTCAAAGCGGCACGGCAATATCGCTGGTCACCCGTAAAGAGGCCGAACTGATCGCCAAATTCCCGAAGGCGCTGAATATCAAGCTGGCGGCGAAGCAACTGCTCAGAGGCAAGCTTGCCGACGCGACCCCGCCGGCGCGGCCCGCGCAACGACCCGGTACAAAACGGAAGGTTACGCCATGAACTTACTATCCATAGAGAATCTCGCGAAAAGTTATGGCGAGAGAGTCTTGTTCGCCAATGTCTCCTTTGGTGTCGACGAGGGCGACAAAATCGGGCTGATCGGCGTCAACGGCGCCGGTAAATCGACCTTCTTGAAGACAATCGCCGGAGTAGAACCGGCCGATGACGGCAAGGTTACGCTGGGGAGCGGGGTGCGGGTGGGTTATCTGCCGCAAAACCCGGAGCTCGACGCGGGGTCTACCGTCTTGGCGCAAGTCTTCAAAGGCAGCTCGCCGGTCATGCCGCTGATCCGGGAATACGAGCAAGCCTTGGCACACGCCGGCATAAAAGCCGGCGACGCCGAGCAGCAAAAGCGGCTGATCGCGCTAAGTCAGCAAATGGACGCCCTGGATGCGTGGCAATTGGAAAGCAGCGCCAAGGCAGTTCTGACCAAGCTGGGTATCGGCGACTTTTCCGCCGTCGTCGGCACGCTTTCCGGGGGGCAGCGCAAGCGGGTCGCGCTGGCCGGTGCCCTTGTCAATCCTGCCGATATCCTCATCCTGGATGAGCCGACAAACCATATCGACAACGATATGGTCGCGTGGCTGGAGCAATATCTGCAGTCTTACAAAGGCGCCCTGCTGATGGTTACCCACGACAGGTACTTTCTCGACCGGGTGGCCACCCGGATTATCGAGCTCGATAAAGGCCAACTATATACTTACGCCGGCAACTACAGCAGTTTCCTGGAAAAGAAGGCCGAGCGCGAAGAGCAGCAGGCCAGCAGCGAACGGAAGCGGCAAAACCTTTTCCGCAACGAACTGGCCTGGATAAGGCGGGGCGCCAAAGCTCGCTCCACGAAGCAGAAGGCCCGTATCGAGCGGTTCGAGCAGCTCAGCGCCCAACAGGTCGACCGTCGCGACGACAAGCTGGAAATGGAGGCCGGCTCGACCCGGCTGGGGCGGAAAATCATTGCCCTGGAGCATATCAGTCACGCGTTTGGCGACAAAACCCTGATCAGTGATTTTGGCTATACCGTTCTGCGCGATGACCGGGTGGGCATTGTCGGGCTGAACGGCAGCGGCAAATCCACGCTCCTGAACATTATTGCCGGGCGTCTGACTGCCGACGGCGGTACGGTCGAGATTGGGCAAACGGTCAAAATCGGCTACTTTTCCCAGGAAAGCAGCGACATGGACGAAGCTTTGAGGGTCATCGACTACATCAAAGAAGAAGCCAGCGTCATCGCCACAGCCGATGGGGGAACGATCAGCGCCTCGCAGATGCTGGAGCGCTTCCTGTTTCCTCCCGCTGTCCAGTGGCTGCCGATAGCCAAGCTGTCGGGCGGGGAAAGGCGCCGCCTGTATTTGCTCAGAATTCTCATGGGTGCCCCCAATGTATTGCTGCTCGACGAACCCACCAACGATCTCGATATTCAAACGCTCACCATTCTCGAAGACTATCTGGACGATTTTCCCGGGGCGGTCATCGCCGTGTCCCACGACCGCTATTTCCTCGACCGGGTGACGGATAAGATCTTCGCCTTCGAGGGCGGTGAAATAAAGCAATATCCGGGCGGCTACTCCGACTACCATGACAAGCGTATGCCGTTGGAGCCGGTGACGAGCCCCAAAACGCGAAGCGGCAAAGATGCGAACAAGGCTGCGCCTGACGCGGGGAAAAGGCCCCGCCGCTTTACTTATAACGAACAGCGCGAATACGAGCGGATTGAGGCTGTGATCGCCGCTGCCGAGCAAAAATTACAGGCGGTCGTTGCCCAGATCGACCTGGCAGGCAGCGATTTCGAACTGCTGCAGCAATTGGTGGCCGAACAGAAAGAACTGGAGCGCGAACTGGACGAGCTATTGGAACGCTGGACATATCTGAACGAATTGGCCGAGAGCATAGCTGAAAGTTAGGGCGCATGCGGCCCGGAAATAAAAGAAGCAACAACCCTTGGCGGTTGTTGCTTCTTGCATAAAATCAAGCGGAAGGCCTTTCGGCCGCCGGGCCGTTCGGCGGCGCCGCCAGGAACGCGACGCCGGGGTTGTTCTCCCGCACCCATTTCAGCTGCCATTCGTTTGTTACCAGCACAAGCGGCCGCCCCTTGACATCCTCGAGCACCATCCCGTTATCCATACTCTTGAGGGCGGGGGTATCGGCCCCTTGGCCCGTCACCCAGCGGGCAAGGCCGTAAGGCAGCGGGTGCATGAGAATATCGACACCGTATTCCTGCTTGAGGCGGTATTGGAGCACTTCGAACTGCAGACTGCCGACAACGCCCACCACAAAGGATTCGACGGCGTTTGGCTGGCGGAAGACCTGAATCGCGCCTTCCTGGGTCAGCTGGGTCATGCCTTTGACGAACTGCTTGCGTTTCATGGTATCTTTGGCCTGGACCCGGGCAAATTGTTCGGGCGGAAAAACCGGAAAATCCTCGAACTGTATTTCGTGCCCCGGCTGGCACAGCGTGTCGCCGATAGAGAATAAGCCAGGGTCGAAAAGCCCGATAATATCTCCCGGGAGAGCTTCCTCGACAAGCGTCCGCTCCTGGGCCAAAAACTGCTGAGGCTGGGTAAGCTTCACCTGTTTGCCCGACTGGACGTGATAAACATTCATGCCGCGGGCAAACTTGCCGGAGCAGATGCGGATGAAGGCGATCCGGTCCCGGTGGGCGGGGTTCATATTGGCCTGTATCTTGAAGACGAAGGCGGAGAATACGTCGCTATCCGGGCTGACAGACCCCGTCAGAGAGCGGTGGGGCGCCGGCGGCGGCGCCAGCCTAAGGAATTCTTCCAGAAAGGGCTGCACGCCGAAGTTGGTCATGGCGCTACCGAAGAACAGCGGCGTCAATTCGCCCCGCGCGACCTTATCGAACTCGAATTGATCCCCGGCCATATCGAGGAGCGCGATGTCTTCGCAGAGTGCCTGGTGGACAGCCTCGCCCAGCGCTTGCCGGAAAACCGGGTCATCAACGCTGCCGGTTGTCGACGGCAGGGCCCGCTGGCCATGGGAGTCGTCTTTCGCGAAAAGCTCCACCTGAGCCAGCTGGCGATTGTACACGCCCTGATAGTTCCCGTCGACGCCGACCGGCCAATTCATGGGGTAGGCGCGGATGCCGAGGACGTTTTCGATCTCCTCCATGAGTTCGAACGGGTTGCGCCCGTAGCGGTCCAGCTTGTTCACGAACGTGAAGATTGGTATGTGCCGCTCTTTACACACGCGGAAAAGCTTCTTGGTCTGCTCTTCCACCCCCTTGGCCGCATCGATGAGCATCACGGCGCTGTCGGCGGCGAGCAGCGTCCGGTAGGTGTCCTCGCTGAAGTCCTGGTGGCCGGGGGTATCGAGGATATTGACGCGGCAGCCCTGGTAGTCGAATTGCAGCACACTGGAAGTAACCGAGATACCCCGCTGCTTTTCGATTTCCATCCAGTCGGAAACGGCGTGCTTCTGGGCCTTGCGCGACTTGACCGAGCCCGCCAGATGGATAGCTCCGCCGTAAAGGAGCAGCTTTTCCGTCAGCGTCGTCTTGCCGGCGTCCGGGTGGGATATGATGGCGAAAGTCCGGCGTGGGTTGACATCGTTAATAGTTTCCACTTTTCCTCCCGCTATTTGCAAAGTAAACTACATCTTTGTTTCCAGATATTCGTCATAACTCATCCGCCGGTCTATTATTCCCGTTCGGGTGATCTCGATAATGCGGTTGGCGATCGTCTGCGCGAATTGGTGGTCGTGGGAAGCGAACAAAATGGTGCCGTCGAAGTTGATCAGACCGTTATTCAAGGCCGTGATCGACTCCAAGTCCAAATGGTTTGTCGGTTCGTCGAATATCAGGACGTTCGCGCCGCCGAGCATCATCTTGGCAAGCATGCACCGCACCTTTTCGCCGCCGGAGAGAACACAGGCATTCTTCAGCGATTCCTCGCCCGAGAACAGCATCCTGCCCAGAAAGCCTCTGATGAACGTCTCTTCCTGGTCGCGGGAAAACTGCCGCAGCCAATCGACGAGACTGGCCTCGCAGCCGTCAAAAAAGGCATCGTTGTCTTTAGGGAAATAGGCCTGGGAAGTCGTCACGCCCCACTTGAACTCGCCGCCATCGGCGACAAGCTCGCCCATGAGGATTTTAAACAAAGTGGACCTAGCCAGCTCGCTTTCGCCGACAAACGCGATCTTATCGCCCTTCTCCACCCTGAAGCTCACGTTATCCAGCACCTTTTCGCCGTCGATGCTCTTGCCGAGCCCCTCGACCGTCAGCAACTGGTCGCCGGCCTCGCGGTCGGGCTTGAAGGCGATATACGGGTACCGGCGCGACGAGGGCTTGATATCCTCCAGCGTCAGCTTCTCCAACAGCTTTTTGCGCGACGTCGCCTGTCGGGATTTGGAGGCGTTCGCGCTGAACCGCTGGATAAAGCTCTGCAGTTCCTTCGCCTTTTCCTCGGCTTTCTTATTGGCCTCTTTGGCCAGCCGCATCGCCAGCTCGCTCGACTCGAGCCAAAAATCGTAGTTGCCGACGAATAGCTGGATCTTATCGAAGTCGATATCGGCGATATGGGTGCAAACCTTATTGAGAAAATGCCGGTCATGCGACACCACGATCACGGTGTTCGCAAAATTGTAGAGAAATTCTTCGAGCCAGCGGATGGCCGCGGCATTCAGATGATTAGTCGGCTCGTCCAGCAGGAGAATATCCGGATTGCCGAACAACGCCTGGGCAAGCAGAATCCGCACCTTTTCATCGCCGTTCAAGTCGCGCATCTTCTGGCCATGCAGCTGCTCGGCAATACCCAGGCCGACCAGCAATTTCGCCGCGTCGGTTTCGGCATCCCAGCCACTCAGCTCGGCGAATTCGCCCTCCAGCTCCGACACCTTCAGCCCGTCCTCGTCGGAAAAATCGGGCTTGGCATAGAGGGCCTCTTTCTCCTCCATGATCGCATACAACCGGGCATGACCCATGATTACGGTCTTCAGCACCTCAAAATCGTCAAACTCATAATGATTCTGCTTCAGGACGGCCAGCCGTTCGCCCGGCGAAACCTGCACGCTGCCGGTAGTCGGCTCGATATCGCCGGCGAGAATTTTCAAAAAGGTCGACTTGCCGGTGCCGTTCGCCCCGATCAAACCATAACAATTGCCGGGAGTAAATTTGATATTCACATCTTTGAACAATACCCTTTTGCCGAAACTCAACCCTAAATTGCTCGTACTGATCAACCCGATATTCCGCCTTCCTCTTTATATACTGCTTGCTGCTAAAAAAACAAAGCCGTCCGACAGCGGCGGCTTATTATTCGGCATACCTATTAAGAATACCACAAGTCCAACCGTACGTCAAAAAGAGCTCGACCGCAGCACCCCTTTGAGGGCGTCCGCTGCGCGGCCGGCATTGTTGAAAACCCAGGCGTAACCCGGTATAATTTAAATACTATGGATTAAGCGGATAGGCGGAAATTGATATGAAAATTTCCAAGAACGATGCGCTGATATGGTTTGACTATTTTTCGCAAATGCCAGAGGAAGAGGAAATCAACGTAAAACATGAAGAAATCGTCTACGCTACCTTCGCGCAAATCGAGGCGGCGATCGATCGAAGAAACGAAAAGCTGATGGCGGAGATCAAAGGTCTGAAAACCCTGGACAATAGAACTTTTTTTGTCGGCAACGAACGCAAATTCCCCCAAGGCTGCCGGTCATGTCTTTTGGGTACCGGTTTGAGTGCCGTCAGGAAAACGAACAAATGTAATTTACAGTGCAAGTTCTGTTACAACTACGGCGAACTACAGGATATTCACCCGGTCGGCGAAGGCATGTGGGAAATCGGCGGCACGAAATTCTACGCGAAGGATATCGATCTGCTGCTTTCCATTTACCAAAAACCCACCGGCATTGCCTACGTTTATCTGGAGCCGTTCATGGAAATCGAGGAATACTACCCGGTAATAAAGAAATTCAGCGCCGCGAGGATTCATCAGCATCTATACACCAATGGCACTTTAGCCACAGAAGAGACATTGAAAGCATTAGGCGAAGTCGGCCTTGACGAGATACGTTTCAACCTGGGCGCTTCCAACTGTGCGGACAACGTAATCGAAAATATCGGCTTGGCGAAAAAACATATTAAAAGTGTCGGTATCGAAACGCCGATGACACCAGAGTTTTTCGAAGGGTTTTTTAAGAAAAAGCAGGCAATTTTCGCAACAAAACTCGATTTTATCAATTGTGCGGAATTGCATTTGAACGAGAACAACATCGGCAATTACTACGGGGAAAATATGTATATCTCCCGACATGGCTATATATCGCCGATTTGGAGCAGGGAATTGACTTTGCGATTCATGAAAATAGCCGGCGAAGAAAACTGGGATTTGGCGGTTCACGACTGCTCGAACTACACGAAGTTCGCCAGAGGCTTAAACTTGAGCAGCAAAGCGGGCATGTGGTTCGGCGCCAGCAATTACGCCAGCGAGTTTTCCATGATTCCCTACGAAATATTTATACCGATCCTCAATGATGACAATTTCAAATTTTTAAGTGAAGAAGAATTGCCGGACGCCTATAAACCGGAAATTATCGATCTTTAGACAGGAGAGAAAAATGGCCGTTGTAAAATGCGCGAAATGCGGAAAAGTGTTTAATACAGAAGGAGCGATACTGAAACCGATAGGCGATGGCGGCTATTCAGAATGCTGTCCCCAATGCGGGAGCACGAGCGTATATTCTGTCGACGATTTCCAATATGAAGAGGATAGAAAGTGGGAGGGGTATTAGGAAAGGTGGGACTCGGTGATGACGCCGCCAACATCTGCTTCGCGAGGAGCAGGTGTTCTCTTTATGCACCAGGAATAAAGGAGAATTATTACTGCAGGGAAGAGGGAATATTTTGAAGCTTGTCTCCTGGAACGTCAATGGGCTTAGAGCCTGCATGAACAAAGGCTTTAAAGAGTTTTTCAATACCGTCGGTGCCGATATCGTCTGCCTGCAGGAAACCAAAATGCAGCGCGAGCAAGTGGATTTCGCGTTCGACGGCTACGGCCAATATTTCAATTGTGCCGTAAAGAAGGGCTACTCGGGAACAGCCGTTTTTTCCCGCATCGCCCCGTTGAACGTCACCTACGGGATCGATTGCAGCGAACACGACAATGAAGGCCGGGTCATCACGGTAGAATACGAGAAATTTTTCCTCGTCAACGTATATACGCCGAATGCCCAGCGCGGCTTGGCCCGCCTTGATTATCGCCTGCGGTGGGAAGATGAATTCAAGGCATACGTGCTTAAACTCGATCGGCAAAAGCCGGTCGTCATATGCGGCGACCTGAATGTGGCCCATCAGGAAATCGACATCAAGAATCCCCAGGCGAACAGGAAAAACGCCGGGTTCAGCGACGAGGAGAGAGGCAGGATGACGATGCTGCTCGCCGCCGGCTTTATCGACACCTTCCGCCGGCTCTACCCGGACAAGCGGGACGCCTATACCTGGTGGTCCTACCTGTTCGATGCCAGAAGCCGCAATGTCGGTTGGCGCATCGACTACTTTCTGATATCGGAAAGGTGGCAAGAATATATTCGCGATGCCAGTATTTTCGCGGATATTCATGGAAGTGATCACTGCCCGGTCGGGCTTGAACTTGAACAGCCATGAAAATCCTCATCGACGCCGACGCCTGCCCAAGGGCGGTATTGCAATATTGTCTGGATATCGGGCAAAAAAATGACATCCCTGTTCTGACCGTGGCCAGTTTCAACCATAATATCGCCTCCGCCAACCATATAACGGTAGGCGGCACATCGCAGGAGACCGACATGAAGGTCATCAACCTGACCGAGCCTGGCGATATCGTCGTTACCCAGGATTGGGGCCTGGCTGCCCTGGTATTGGCGAAACGTGCGTATTGCCTCAGTCCGGCAGGCATCGAGTATCGCCGGGAAAAAATGGACTTTCTGCTGGAAGAGCGGGAGATCAAGGCCAAGTTTCGGCGGGGCGGCGGGCGTACGAAAGGGCCCGCCAAGCGGTCCCGAAGCGATGATTCGCGGTTTGCGGCCGAATTACAGCGGATTCTTGCCGAACGGTACGACTAAAAGAACAAATACCCGATTGCATAAATATTGTCATTGCCGTATAATTATACAAAGGGAGGCGGTTTCAATGAAACAAAAAGTATTCGTCGATGGCCAGGAAGGAACGACGGGGCTGAAAATCCATGAATATTTGGCCAACCGCTCGGATATCGAATGGTTGAGCATCGACCCGGAAAAACGCAAGGATGTGGCCGAACGGAGTCGGCTGCTGAACAGCGCGGATATAGTTTTTCTCTGTTTGCCCGACAGCGCCGCCCGCGAAGCGGTTTCCTTGATAACGAACGAGCGGACACGGGTAATCGATGCCAGTACCGCTCACCGCACCAATCCCGACTGGGCTTACGGCCTGCCCGAACTCAGCCCCGGGCAGCGCGAAAAGATAAAACACTCGCGCCGCGTGGCCGTGCCGGGCTGTCATGCTACCGGCTTCATCGTAGGCATGTACCCGCTTGTCAAAGCCGGTATCGTTCCCGCCGATTACCCCGTTACCTGCACCTCCTTGACCGGCTACAGCGGCGGCGGCAAAAGCCTCATCAAAAAATACGAAAGCGCTGCCGACGGCGGCCTGAACAGTCCGCGGCCCTACGCACTTCGCCTGCAGCATAAGCATTTGCCGGAAATGCAGGTTATAACGGGACTTCAGCATCCGCCCGTCTTCGTGCCGATCGTGGCCAACTATTTCAAAGGGATGGGCGTCATGCTGCCGTTGGTCTCGCGCTTGCTGAAGAAGCCGCTGAATGCCGCGCAGGTAAGAGACTTTTTCGCCGAGTACTATGCCGCCGAAAAATTCATCAAGGTTATGCCGTATGACGCCGAAGCCAAATTGGAAGACGGCTTCTTTCCCGTGGAATGCTGCAACGATACCAACCGGATCGAGCTTTTCGTGTTTGGGGCAAATGAGCAGATAATGGTGGTATCGCGCTTTGATAATCTGGGGAAAGGCGCATCGGGAGCCGCCGTGCAGTGCATGAACATAATGATGGGTGCGGACGAAGCCAGCGGGCTGAAAAGCTAGCGTTCATTTTTCCCGGGGCGG
>MTLD01002043.1_pt1 | contig 18027 bp, 13 predicted proteins | sample 1982471 | NCBI WGS metagenome assembly MTLD01 (sample SAMN05712604, study PRJNA340218) | biofilm metagenome | isolation source: sample SPM anode biofilm adapted to -50 mV | place: USA | collected 2012-02-03
CATCACTTGAATGTGATGGGGCTTTTATGTTTGCTTGAAATAAAAAATAAATCAAAATTCAAGATATAAAAAAGCGACCTGTTTACAGTGCGCCAAATTTAAAATCTAGGCTGATTTAATGTCGATCAAGCACTCTAGTGAATTTATTGTGAATGAGGCGTCAGCAAGAAAAATAGCTGAATAGCTGTTTGATACAGCGCATACATTCAGACCTGCCTGTTTAGCCGCCTTGATTCCGGTTGGAGTGTCTTCTATTGCAATTGTTAACTCTTTTGAAAAAATACATTTACTGAATGAAAGCAGATTGTCAAATGCCAGTTGGTAACATTCTGGATCTGGTTTGCTTGTAGCAACATCATCAGCAGATACTACTGTGTAGAAGTAATCTGTCAGGCAGAGTAGATCCAGGATAGGGTCTATATCTGATCTAAGGGCTCCACTACAAATGGCTAATGGAATGTTTGCAGCGCGTAGTCGTTGAATCAGCTCTATAACGCCCGGATACGCAGTGACTCCATCACGTATTACTTCCTGAAAAACAGCCGCTTTTTTAATTATTAGTGAATGTAACTCTTCTTGATCAAGCGGTTTGTTATTAGATCTGAATGCCTCTCGGAACGCGTCCCTGTCATCAAATCCTATATAGGTGTCTACATATTCTTGCCATGAAAAATCTAGGCCAAGCGGTGCAAGCACCCTTTGAAAAGATTTGTAATGTAGTGGCTCGGTGTCTACAATAACGCCATCGAAATCAAATATAACTGCTTCCGCTTTTACTCCATTTGAAAACATGATCATGGTAATTATCCGTTAAGTTGGCAGTATGGAACATTGATTGATTATTAGCATTTGTCTCTAGGCGTTAACAATATAAAAAGCCCTCAAGGCAAGGGCTTTACTAATTTCAAGTCTACGGTCATCTGCGGGGCAATGGTGAAACTATTGATGCTGCTACGTCGATAGCCCTGTTTGCATCTCCTGCATTATCTGAGGTTGTAGCCATCTTAGCTCTGATTCGCGTATTAACTCTGGCGATGTTGAGTCCGTTGTCAGCAACTATTTCGGCTAGTATCTCCTCCGTTGCAATAATATGAAATGCCATGCTTTCTGTCTTCTGAACAAGCATATCGAGTGTTTCACTTAAAGACGCGACAAGTTGCGATAATGCTGCAAAATTTTCTATCACCAGCTCCTCACTACTTTTTGCTTTATTCTTACTCGTTGGTGCAGTCGATTTCTCTTGTGAGGTTTTAAGACTTTTTTTAGCTGCCGCGGACGTTGTATTTTTTGTTACCATGTGCGCCTACCCCCTTTTAGTCACCGAAGTACGGTGTTGGTACGTGTAATACTGATAATTACAACATAATGTTTTCAAAGATTCTGTCTGTTTCAAGCGGAAGTAAAATATAGAAAATGGAGCCAGGTAAAGTATTTTGGTCATGTCCGGCTGACTCGACCCATATTTGGCCGCCATGTACCTCAGCGATACCTTTTGCTATTGAGAGCCCGAGTCCAGTGCCACGAGACTTAAACGCAACTTTACCGGTACTGTGTTCCTCAATATTACCGGCCTCGTAGAACTTTTCAAATATTCTGACCTGATCATCCTTGTTGATTCCGATGCCGGTATCGGTAATCGTAATTTGAATGGCATCCTGATACCTCTTTGTTACCTGCGTCGAGCCGATTTCACTAACATTATCTGAAGAACAGCCTTGTATAACTTTTTGTAGTGTTGTCGTTACAGTTACTTTTCCGCCGTCAGGAGTGAATTTTATTGCATTACCTATTATATTGGTTAACATCTGCGTAAGTCTTAATTTGTCTCCGTCGTACATGGGTAGATTTGAGGACAGATTCAAATAAACATCCTGTTTTCTGAGAGCAAAAAAGAACTTAAGTTCACGTACCGTTGACTCAATCAATTCGTTTAGATCAAGTTTGGCACGTTTAAGCCCGATTTGATTTTGATCTAACATTGATACGTCAATCATGTCTTTTATTATTCCGTCAAGTCTCATGGCAGCATTAGATATGTTAGTTACCATTTCTAACGCATTTTCTGACATCTGATCTTTCATGTCATTTTGTAACAATTCCGCATAGCCTAGAATAACTGTTAAAGGTGTTTTTAGCTCATGAGATGCCAATCCCAAAAATGAATCTTTCATTTTATTCAGACGAGTCAAGCCCGCAGCGCTTTCTTCCAGGTTCGTTATTATTTTTCTTTCTCGAGTAATATCACGGATAACGAGCTGAAGCAGGTTTTTATCTCCCTGCGAAATACTGCTCATGTCCAGTCTTCCGGTTCGTAATTGCTGGTGGCTGGTAAAAACGATCTCCTCACTGATGGTTGGTTTGTCAAATGCTCTATTTATAGAATTAAGCAAATGGGAAATATTCTCTGATTGTATTGCCAGCATTATACTGGATATATGTTGACCTGGTATGGATTCGGGCGAAAGATCAAACAGCTCGCCCACCATTTTGTTTGCAATCAGCACATGCTCCGACTTGTCAATTATTAGAATTGCATCGCCGGACTCCTCTATGATTTTTTTGAAAAGTTCTTTTGACTTTTCTAATTCAAGACTTAGTGCTTCAAGTTGCAAGTAGGAATTGTGCAGGTGCGAATGGGTGCTTGTGAGTTCGTCGTAGTTTTTTTTAAGTTCTTTGCCCCTTGATTCCAGAGAATCTGACATCTGATTTATGTTTTGGGCCAGTTCATCGAACTCAAGAATGGTTAATTGCTCAATTTTGCTATCATAGTTTCCTTGTGAAATTTTTATCACACTATCCAAAAGAGTGGATATTGGAGCTATAATGCATTTTTTTACAAAGATGACAACCGTAGCAAATGATATTGAGAAAAATACCAGGAAGACCAGTACTGACCGCATTACAATTGCCCGAACTTTTTTATCTATTGTGCTTTCAGGGAATCCGATGTGAATATTGGCAGCTGTGGATGAGTCGAATGATAGGATTGGCGTCAGAGTATCGAAATAGTTGCCTCGGTTGGTGGAAAGCTGTGCTGATGAGTTCTTGTTCTGCGACGTTTTGGACAGTAATAAAAGGTCTTTGGTTGTAACTGGATCTCCAAGTTGTTTCTCGCTGAAAAAGAGGATAGCTCCGTTAACGTCTGTGATTATGCAATAAGCCATATCCGGGTCTGGCTGGATACTTTCCCTGCATTTTTCTCCAAGTCCGTTTATGTCAGATATTTTTATACCAAGAGCCAACACCTTTTCTATGGATGTCTTTAAGGATGTGCCGATAGTTTCGGATCTTAATTGGATATCTTTTATGTAATCCTTGCGTATAGCTATGATTTCCATAGCGGTGCTCGCCATGATTGTCATGGAAAGAATGACAAAGGCGAACACGGTTATTCGTTTTTCCAAGGATTGTTTCATAAGACCCAGGCTTTGAAGTTCAATTATGAATTGACTCGGTAAATCTACCATAGTTTTATTAAAGTAATAGTCAAAATAATTGACATAGTGCCAGTGGAGGCGCCTCCATACCCAAAATTATAGTTGACGATTTATTTATATGTTCTATTATCCAAAAGCTAACAACACGTGTAAATATGTGGAACAGTGTCGCAAAAGATAATTAAAACAAGGAGGCAGCACATGGCATTACGGGTAGCTATCAACGGTTTCGGCAGAATCGGCAGGATGGTATTAAGGGCTGCAAGTAAAGACAAAAATATTGAATTCGTTGCTATTAACGATCTTACTGATGCTGCCACCCTGGCGCACCTGTTCAAGTACGATTCCGTCCATGGCATATTTCCTGGAAAAGTTGAAGCAAAAGACAACCAACTTATAATCAACGGCAAGGCCATAAAAATATATGCAGTCAAAAACCCAGCCGAACTTCCCTGGAAGGCCGATAAAATCGACGTTGTTCTGGAATCCACTGGTATTTTTACTTCCAAGGAAAAAGCCGGGCTGCATATACAGGCCGGTGCAAAAAAAGTCGTTATTTCGGCCCCGGCAACTAACGAAGACATCACTATTGTCATGGGGGTTAACGAGCATCTGTACGATCCCAAAAAACATCAGATCATATCCAATGCTTCCTGCACCACCAACTGTCTGGCTCCAGTGGCAAAGGTTTTACACGAGACCTTTGGCATAGAGAAGGGACTGGTTACAACCGTTCACTCTTACACCAATGACCAGAACATACTTGATCTGCCCCATAAGGATCTTCGCCGCGCCAGAGCTGCCGCCATGTCAATGATTCCGACAACAACCGGTGCTGCAAAGGCTGTGTCACTTGTTCTTCCTGAATTGAAAGGCAAGTTGGACGGCATGGCCATCCGGGTTCCAACCCCTAATGTCTCGGTGGTTGATCTGGTTGTCACGTTGAACAAAAAAGCTGATGCTGAGAAGGTTAATGCCGCTTTGAAAAAAGCATCCAAAGGTGCGTTAAAGGGGATTCTTGGTTATGAAGAAACGCCTCTTGTATCCATCGATTACAATGGCAACCCTTTTTCATCTGTTGTTGATGCATCCTGCACGAAGGTAATTGGAGACAACCTGGTCAAGGTACTCTCCTGGTACGATAATGAATGTGGCTTCTCCAATCGGGTTGTCGATTTATTTCACCTGATCGCCTCAAAAAAATAAGCGTAACTTATATTGCAAAAAAAAAGAGGGGGGAAGTCTTTCCCCCTCTTTTTTTACCGAAATAAAATATTACTTATCAAAGGAGAAGTGTCATGCCTATCCGCTATATTGACGAGATAAAGGATTTCAAAGGAAAAAAAGTATTTATCAGGGTTGATTTTAATGTCCCGCAGGATGACAAGGGCAATATCACAGAGGATACCCGCATTGCCGGCGCCGTTCCCACCATTAAATATGCTTTGGAACAGGGCGCTCGGGTAGTGCTTGCTTCTCATCTGGGGCGCCCAAAGGGTGAGAAAAAATCTAAATACACCATGGCGCCAGCTACCAAGCGTCTTTCCGAGCTGCTGGGGAAAAAAGTTAAACAAGCTCCAGACTGTTTTGGCCCGGAAGTTGATGCATTGATTGATGCTCTGAAGCCTGGTGAGGTGGTCATGCTTGAAAATGTCCGCTTTTACCCAGGTGAGGAAAAAAACGATCCCGATTATGCAGCTAAGTTATCAAATGGGTGTGAAATATTCATTAATGATGCTTTTGCGGTATCGCATCGTGCACATGCCTCCGTGGAGGCAATTACCAAAAATATACCAACTATAGCGGCCGGATTTCTGATGAAAAACGAAATGACTTTCTTTGATAAAGCCATGCAGAATCCGGTTCGCCCATTGGTCGCAATACTTGGTGGCGCCAAAGTGTCTGGCAAGCTGGAGGTTCTTGAGACCTTGTTGAACAAGGTTGACAAAGTAGTCATTGGTGGTGGCATGGCTTTCACCTTTCTGAAAGCGATGGGTTACTCAGTCGGCAAGTCTTTGGTGGAGGATGAACTGATTCCCACTGCTCGCAAGATCATGGATAAAGCCAGTAAAAAAGGCGTCATGTTCTATCTGCCCGTAGACTGCGTAGTTGCCAACGCCTTTGATGCCAATGCTACCAATTTTATTACCACGGCCCAAGAAATTCCTGAGGGTTGGATGGCTCTTGACATAGGGCCGGCATCGACGACGCTGTTTGCAGAAACTTTGCGGGATGCAAAAACCGTTATTTGGAACGGGCCGATGGGCGTTTTTGAAATGGATGCTTTTTCCAGAGGCACTTATGCCGTCGCTGAAGCTGTTGCAAATTGCTTTGCAACTACCATTATAGGTGGTGGTGACACCGATTCGGCAGTCCGTAAGGCTGGCGTTGAGAACCGAGTCAGCTACATATCAACCGGTGGAGGGGCTTTTCTGGAGCTTCTTGAGGGGAAAACATTGCCTGGGGTTAAGGCTCTCGATATCAAAGCCAAAAAATAGGGGGAAAGTAAGCCATGCGTAAACCAGTAATCGCCGGAAACTGGAAGTTGTTCAAGACAATCTCTGAATCGGTCGCTTTGGTCGATGCTCTCAAGCCTATTGTGGACAAAACACGAAGTGTTGAAATAGTAGTAGCACCGGTGTTTACAGCCCTAAGCCGAGTTTCGGAAGCAATAGCAGGATCCAACATAAATCTTTCTGCACAGAATTGTTTCTGGGAGGAAGAGGGGGCATTTACCGGAGAGGTTGCTCCAAAGCTCCTGAAAGATGTTGGCTGTAGTTATGTTATAATCGGGCATTCCGAGCGTCGTCAGTACTTTGGAGATACGGATTTATCTGTAAATAAAAAGGTGAAAGCTGCCGTTTCTGCTGATTTGACGCCAATTGTCTGTGTTGGTGAAACACTCGCAGAGCGTGAGTCAGGGAGCACCTTCACTGTTATCGAAGCTCAGGTGAAGAACAGCCTGACGGGTATTCCAGCCGAAGTTGTTGCTCGATTGATCATTGCATACGAGCCGGTCTGGGCTATTGGCACTGGAAAAACGGCCAGCGATGAGCAGGCGCAAGAAGTACATTTGTTCATTCGTGAGCTGGTTGCGCGTCTTTTCTCTCCCGATGCGGCAAATAAGGTTCGCATTCTGTATGGGGGCAGTGTCAAGCCCGATAATGTTAAAGGTCTTATGGCTCAGCCCGACATTGACGGTGCTTTGGTCGGCGGGGCCAGCCTCAAGGCTGACTCGTTTGCATCAATTGTCAATTACGCGGCATCCTAGCTATGTCATATTTAGAACTAGTGTTGACTGGTGCCGCCGATTATTGACTTTACACTCTGACCAACTTTGTGTTACTAGTTCTTCTTTAAATTATTAGCAGGGGATATAGCATGACAATCGTTCTTACCATTTTACATGTAATAGTTAGCTTGTTTCTGATTGGTGTTGTTCTCCTTCAATCCGGGAAGGGTGCCGAGATGGGGGCATCATTCGGTAGTAGCGGTAGCCAGTCCGTTTTTGGCGCTGGCGGGGGTACATCATTCTTAAGTAAAATGACAACCGGCGCGGCAATTATTTTTATGCTGACATCGTTGACTTTGGCATATGTTTCCGGGATGCCTTCGTCGTCATCGATTATGTCCGGAAAAGGTGCGTCCGCTCCTGTGCAAGCCGTTCCTGCCACAGTTCCTGCTTCACCTGCCCCTGCGGCAGTGCCAGGTCAGGATGCCAAGCCCGCGACTGTGCCAGTAGCACCAGCACAACAAAAGTAGTTGATTATTGTTACTCGTTGTGATAGATAGAAAAACTCGATTGCCGAAGTGGTGGAACTGGTAGACACACCATCTTGAGGGGGTGGCGGGCAACAGCCCATGCGAGTTCGAGTCTCGCCTTCGGCACCAGTTAATAAACAAGGGGTTACGGTTTTACCGTGACCCCTTTTGTTTTGCCTGAAATATGACTGGGAACTTACATATGATCCAATTACCTATCAAAAGCATTCTTCCCGAGCTCCTATCCACAATCAGTAAAAAAAACAACGTCCTCCTTTGTGCTCCGCCTGGTGCCGGTAAAACTACGTCCGTACCCCTTGTGTTGCTCAAAATGTTTCCCGCAGATGCCGGTCGCATAATAATGCTGGAACCGCGCAGAATTGCGGCCGTGTCCGCTGCCCGCTGGATGGCTCATTCACTGGGTGAAGCTGTTGGTCAAACGGTCGGATATTCGATTCGATTTGAAAGTCGAGTGTCAGCGGCAACCAGAATAGAGGTCGTTACAGAAGGTGTTCTGACACGTCGCATTCAGAATGACCCCATGCTGGAAGGTGTGGCAATGGTGATATTTGACGAGTTTCACGAGAGGAGCATTCATGCCGACCTCGGCTTGGCGCTCTGCCTGGATATACAGAAACAGCTCAGGAGCGATCTCAAACTTCTGATCATGTCAGCAACGCTTGAAGTGGAACCATTGGCGGCAATGTTAAACAACGCGCCGGTCGTAAACTCTGAGGGACGCTCATATCCGGTAGAAGAAATCTATCTCGATGATCAGGGTAATGAAAAACTTCCGCAAAAGATGGCTTCCGCAATTTTTAAGGCTCTCAATGAAACGGAAGGTGATGTTCTGGCATTTTTTCCCGGCAGTGGTGAGATTCGCGCCTGCGCGGCCAGACTTGCCGAATCCGGACTGCTTGCTCGAAATATCACTGTTTGCCAGTTATATGGAGACCTGCCGTTTGCTGAGCAGCAAAAAGCGATTCTGCCGTCTAAACAACGTAAAATTGTATTGGCAACCAGCATTGCTGAAACAAGTTTGACCATCGAAGGTGTCAGGGTTGTGATTGACAGCGGAGTGTCTCGTCGGATGCAGTTTGATCCAGCAACCGGTATGAATCGGTTGGTCACACTCCGCGAATCCCGTGCTTCCGCGGAACAGCGCAAGGGGAGGGCAGGGCGGTTGGCCCCCGGTATCTGCTATCGGCTCTTTAGTCGTCATACTCTAAATGCCATGATCCCACATACGCCCCCGGAAATACGTGAAACTGACCTGTCTCCGCTGCTGTTGGAGTTGGCAGCCTGGGGTACCCTGGATGTTTTGGAACTACAGTGGTTGGATCTGCCGACAGAATCGGCCATAGCTTCGGCCCGCGCTCTGCTGGTGGAGTTGGAGGCGCTTGATGAAAGTGGCCGTATCACGCCGAATGGCCGGGAAATGATGCGGTTACCGCTACATCCGCGCCTGGGCAGGTTGCTGCTCCGTTCGCGGGAACTGCATTGTGAAGAGCTAGGTTGTGACCTCGCGGCGCTGCTTTCCGAACGCGACCTATTGCGTGCATCGCGCTCAGATTCCGCTGTTCTTGCCAGTCATTCCGATGTGTCTGACCGGCTGGAAGCATTGTCCCATTGGCGGTCAAAGGGGCGGTGTGACGACCGGGTTGATCCCGCCGCATTGAAAAATGTAGACCGTGTTGTCAGCCAGCTCGCCAGGCTGATGAAATGCCCTGAACAGCAGAAAAGGGTCAGGGTTGATGATGATCTGATATCGCGTTTGCTGCTGGCTGCCTATCCTGACCGGGTCGCCAGGAGGCGCACTGTTGGTGATGACGCTTATCTGCTGGCCAACGGTCGTGGTGCCAGGCTTTCAAGGCGCAGCGCAGTTCGTGATGTCGAGTACCTGATTGCAGTCGCACTTGACGGCGGCAGTCAGGCGGAGGCGCTGATTCACCTGGCATCCGAAATCGATGAAAATGTTATCCGGACAGAACGCTCCAGGCATATTACTCAGGAAAACTCCGTCAGCTGGAGCGAGCGTGACGGACGTGTCATTGCTGTTCGACTTGAAAAAATCGGAGCGGTTTCAATTTCTTCGGAAATATTTGTGCCGACCGATACACAGATTGTTCCAGCCGTGATTGCAGCGGTTCGTAATTCTGCCTTGAAGTTGCTGTCAATGGACGAATCTGTACGGCAGTTTCAGGGGCGGGTGGCGCTGTTGGGAAAGGCTTTGCCGGAGCGGGAGTGGCCGGACTTTTCCGATCCGGCGCTACTGATGAGGCTTGAAGAGTGGCTGGAACCGCACATTGCAGGGGTTCAGAATGCCAGAAAGCTTTCACAAATTGATGTGGCCGCTTTGTTGCGGCAACAACTGGATTATCGGCAGCAGCGCGATTTGGACGAAATGGCTCCCACACATCTTGCCGTCCCCAGCGGGTCCCGCATCAGGCTGGATTATAGCGCTGAGATACCGGTACTGGCGGTAAAGCTGCAGGAATTGTTCGGACTGAGGGATACTCCGGCAATCGCAGATGGGCGGGTGATGGTCCTGTTGCATCTGCTTTCGCCCGCCGGAAGGCCGATACAGGTCACCAGGGATTTAAAGGGGTTCTGGGATGGGGCTTATCAGCAGGTGAAAAAGGAATTGAAAGGGCGTTATCCAAAACATCCTTGGCCGGATGACCCCTGGAGTGCCGCTCCTACCAAGCGTTTGAAGCCGAGGGTAAAATAAAATGAGGCCTCCGAAGTTTTCAGAGCTTCGGAGACCTCAACATCTTAGGTCGAAAATGTCCACTCGGTAACTGAGCCGATGGGGTTGACTTTTACGCCCCGGTCCGGATTTGCAGAAAGATGGCGCAATATTGCGAAGACGGCTTCGGCCTCATCCGGTATATTCAGAGTATCGGCAATCTCACTGGCTGTCATGTTGCGTTGTTCCCGCTCCAAAAGTTCCATAACGGAAGATTGTAGCGAGATTACCGCCCCGGCGGCCTTTTTGCCGGCTTCAACGCCCGGTTGGTGGTAAGCGTTGATATTGATCAGGCTGGCGTACAGTCCTACCGTGCGTTCAAAGAGGGCAATCAGGGCGCCTATTGTAAATGGGTCAACTTGCTGTACCGTAATAGTCAATGATTCTCGCCCCTTATCGTACAACGCCGTACGCGTTCCCTGGAAAAATCCAAAGAGGAAGTCTCCGCTGGTAATCCCGTCCTCCACCCGCATTGATTGGCTGTCACGGTCTTTCAGGACTTCGATAAAGGTAACAAAGAAGTTTGCCACGCCTTCACGCAGCTGTTGCACATAAGCGTGCTGGTCGGTCGAGCCTTTGTTGCCGTACACCGCCATACCCTGATTGACAACGGTTCCATTCCTGTCAAATTCCTTGCCGATTGACTCCATGATCAGTTGTTGCAGGTAGCGTGAAAATAGCAGCAGCCGGTCCTTGTAGGGGAGCATGACCATATCCTTTTCGCCACGGCCATTGGTGGCATAATGCCACATCAGGGCCATCAGCGCGGCCGGGTTCCGTCTTGTCTCGATATGGCGGGTAACTTGATCAGATACCCTGGCTCCGGCCAGGAGTTGTTTTATGTTGATTCCCTGCAATGCAGCCGGCAGCAGGCCGACCGTAGAAGTTACCGATGTCCTGCCGCCAATCCAGTCCCACATTGGAAAACGCTCCAGCCACCCCTCGGCCTGGGCCAACTTGTCCAGTTCGCTCCCTTCGCCAGTGACCGCCACAGCATGCCTTGAAAAATCCAATCCTGCGTTACGATAGGCCGCCTGCGCCTCCAGCATGCCGTTGCGGGTCTCTTTGGTGGACCCGCTTTTGGATATGACTATTGTCAATGTGCTGGAAATCTCGCTGCCTAGTTCTGCAAAGAGCCGGTCAAATCCGTCCGGGTCGGTATTGTCCAGAAAAAGTGGTTTCATCTTGTCGGTCGAAGAGGACAGCGCATCGGCCACAAACTGCGGTCCGAGCGCTGAACCGCCGATGCCGATAATCAGCATTTTGGTAAATTTTTGATTGTTCTGTCCCCTGATAGCGCCAATATGAATCTGATCACTGAAGGTTGCAACCTGGTCGATGGCGGCGTCGATTTCGAGCTGAATCTCCGGAGAAGGAGCCAGGGACGGGTTGCGCAGCCAGTAATGACCAACCATGCGTCCCTCGTCCGGATTTGCGATCGCCCCCTTCTCCAACTCCCTCATCTCTGCGAAGGCTTGCTGCATGGCCGGTTCCATACGGTCAAGAAAACCGTCATCAAATTTCATGCGGCTGATGTCCAGGGAAAGGCCGATTTCAGGGGAGTGACACAGGAAAGATGAATAACGTTTCCAAAGATCGGTCTTGTTCATTGTCGGCTCCTGTTAGTGGTGGATACACAAAGGGCGGAGTTTCCTCCGCCCTTTGTGATTATGCATGATAATGGCTACTTTTTGATGTTGTAAAAAACATCGTGTCCCTTGAAGAGGGCGGTGCTGTCAAGCTCGTCCTCGATCCTCAGCAGTTGGTTGTATTTGGCAACCCGGTCGGTGCGGCAAAGCGAGCCGGTTTTGATTTGCCCCGAATTAACCGCAACGGCCAAATCAGCCAGTGTGGTGTCCTCTGTTTCGCCCGAGCGGTGCGAGATAACGGTCGTGTAGCCGGCCCGCTTGGCCATTTCAATCGCTTCCAGGGTTTCTGTCAGCGTGCCGATCTGGTTGAGCTTAATCAGGATCGAGTTGGCAATTCCTTTCTGGATGCCTTCTTTCAGTATCTTGGGGTTGGTGACGAACAGGTCATCGCCAACAATCTGGATCCGCGAACCGAGGCGCTCTGTCATCAGTTTCCAGCCATCCCAGTCGTTCTCAGCCATGCCGTCTTCAATCGAGACGATCGGATATTTGTTGACCAGATTTTCGTAAAAATCGACCATCTCAGAAGGTGTTTTAACCTTTTGAACTTCGTTTTCCAGTGTGTACTTGCCATCTTTGAACAGTTCCGAAGAAGCGACATCAAGGGCCAGCAGGATGTCTTCACCCGGTTTGTAGCCGGCCTTGACGATCGCTTCCATGATGACTTCCAGCGCTTCTTCGTTGGATTTCAGGTTTGGTGCGAAGCCGCCTTCGTCACCGACGGCAGTGTTGTACCCCTTGCTCTTCAGTACGTTTTTCAGGGCATGGAAAACCTCCGCCCCCATGCGCAACGCCTCGGCAAAACAGGTTGCGCCGGCCGGCATGATCATAAATTCCTGAATATCGACATTGTTGTCGGCATGGGCGCCGCCATTGATGATGTTCATCATCGGCAGCGGTAGTTCGCGGGCGTTGGCTCCGCCAATATATTTGTAAAGCGGCTGACCCGCTTCGTCTGCAGCTGCTTTTGCTACTGCCAGAGAAACACCCAGGATAGCATTGGCCCCCAGATTGGTCTTGTATTCGGTTCCGTCCAGTTCGATCATTTTCATGTCAATGCCAACCTGGTCGTCAGCTTCCATCCCGATGATCTCATCGGCGATCACGTTGTTGACGTTATCAACCGCTTTCAGTACACCTTTGCCCAAATAGCGTGATTTATCACCGTCGCGAAGTTCCATCGCTTCACGTTCGCCGGTGGAAGCGCCTGATGGTACTGCGGCGCGACCAAAAGAACCTGATTCAAGGAATACTTCCACTTCCAGAGTCGGGTTCCCTCGGGAATCCAGGATTTCTCTGGCATAGACATCAACTATTTCACTCATGTACTGCCCCCTTGCATGAAATGATGTGGCATGGAAATAACCAATTTCCAGCACTAAAACCCCGTCTTTATAGCATACATTTCCCAAAAAAACAGCAGTACTACAAAAAAATGCTCTAATCAGGATAAAATTCAGGGTGGTTCCTTCAACGCTTTCAATTACTGGTTAAAAATGGTATGACAAAAAATGGCACTTAACCGTAGATTGGAAATGAACGAGGGTCCAAATGTCAGAAGATACACTTGGCAAGCTTAAGATTGACAAGAGTCGGCGGACTATTGCGGGGCACAGAGGTCGCAAACTATTCCGCACAGCAGCGGTCGCAGTTGTAATCGCAGCTGTAATTATTGTATCCCTTTATTTCATTCAAAGTCGCCCTGTAGTGGTTGAAACAGTCAGTGTGACGCAGTTTTTTCCGACGCAATCATTCACTCTGCTGAACTCAAGCGGTTACGTCGTTGCCCAGCGCAAGGCCGCGGTCGCCTCAAAGACAACCGGTCGGTTGGAATGGATCGGCGTAGAGGAAGGAAGCAGGGTTGTCGGCGGTCAGATCATAGCCCGTTTAGAAAACAGAGATATTGAAGCCACGGTGCGTCAGGCTGAGGCCGCTCTTCAGAACTCCAGGAGTGTACTTGACCAGTCGAAGGCCGAATTGGCGGATGCGGGACAATCGTTTCGCCGCCAGAAAGAGTTGTTGGGGCAGGGGATAGTGTCACGCGCCGAATATGATTCAGCTGAGGCCCGCTTCAAGCGTTCCGAGGCTCAGACTGCCGGTGCGGTGGCAGGTGTTAAAATTGCCGATGCTGCACTTCAGGGTGCGAAGGTCAATCTCGACTACAGTCTGATCAGGGCTCCTTTCGATGCGGTCGTCCTTACAAAAAATGCCGATGTCGGTGACATCATCACCCCACTGGGAGCGGCTGCCAATGCCAAGGCGGCTGTTGTGACAATTGCCGACCTGTCGTCGCTACAGGTAGAAGCGGATGTGTCTGAATCCAATTTGAATCAGGTTAAAAAGGGGCAGCCGTGCGAAATAACGCTGGACGCTCTGCCGGGCATCCGGTTCAGCGGTATGGTCCATACAATCGTGCCGACCGCCGACCGCAGCAAAGCATCCGTCATGATCAAGATTCGGTTTCTGGAACATGATGCCCGCATCTATCCGGAAATGAGCGCCAAAGTAGCATTTCTGGAGCGCGTGGCGCTGCCGGAGGATAAAAAGGCCCGTCTGGTGGTCAACCCCGTTGCAATTGTAACTTCCGGCGGGCGCGAAGGTGTTTACCTGGTCAACGGTGAGCGGGTTCAGTTCACTCCGGTTACTCGCGGCTCCAAAATGGGTGATCTGGTTGAAGTGTCCGGCCTTAAATCTGGTGACCGGGTTGTAATCAAGCCTCTGGACAAGCTTAAAAACGGCACCAAAATATCGCTCCCGGAGAAAAAATAGGCATGCTGCCTGATCAGAATCAAGAGATTATCGTCTCTGTAAATGCCGTCTCCAAATCATATTACCGTGGCAATCAACCGGTACCGGTACTTGAAGAAATTACCTTCGATATTGCCAGAGGTGAATACCTGGCCTTGATGGGACCTTCCGGTTCTGGCAAATCGACGCTGCTGAATCTGATCGCCGGAATTGACACGGTGGACAGCGGCTCGATTTTTGTTGATGGGTTGGATATTGCGCTGTTAAGCGAAGCCGAGTTGGCCGCCTGGAGAGCGGCGAATGTGGGCTTCATTTTTCAGTTTTACAATCTGATTCCGGTGCTGACCGCTTATGAAAATATAGAATTGCCTCTGCTGCTGACTGCGCTCACACGGCGCGAACGCCGTGAACACGTCGAAACTGCCCTGGCTGTTGTAAATCTGACTGACCGCGCCGAGCATTATCCATCCCAGCTTTCCGGAGGCCAGCAGCAGCGTGTGGCAATTGCCAGAGCCATAGTTACCGACCCGACTGTTCTGGTGGCCGATGAGCCGACCGGCGATCTGGACCGGGTCTCCGCCGGGGAAATACTGGGTTTGATGTCGCGGCTGAATTCGGACTTCGGAAAGACTATCATCATGGTAACGCATGATCCCCGTGCAGCGGAAAAGGCCCATGTCATTCGCCACCTGGAAAAAGGCGTGCTGAGCGATGTTTCTACTTAAGCTTCTTGCCAGAAATGCCTTCAGGCATCGTTTGCGAACTCTGTTGACGATACTCGGCATTACCGTCGCAATACTGGCTTTCGGTTTGTTGCAGACCGTTGTAAGTGCCTGGTATGCCGGAGTCAACGCCTCATCGGCCGCCCGTTTGATCTCTCGCAATTCAATTTCACTGATATTCTCCCTTCCTATTTCTTATCAGGAACGAATCCGGCGGATCGAAGGTGTCTCGTCGGTTTCTTATGCCAACTGGTTTGGCGGTGTTTACATCAATGAAAAAAACTTTTTTCCGAACTTTGCGATTGAACCGCAGGGATATTTGGCACTTTATCCCGAGTTTGTTTTGGAACCATCCCAAAAGCAGGCATTTATCTCGGACCGCAAAGGATGCGTGATCGGCCGCAAGCTGGCGGAACGTTTTGGGTGGAAAATAGGCGACGGCCTGACTCTAAAGGGGACTATCTTTCCTGGAAACTGGGAATTCGTGGTGCGAGCCATTTACACGGGTGCCGATAAATCAACCGATGAATCCCAATTCTTTTTTCACTGGGATTACCTGAATGAATCACTCAAAAAGACGATGCCAAGGCGTGCTGATCAGACCGGTATCTATCTGATAGGACTGACTAACCCCCAGGCGGCAGCCGAAGTGTCTATGGCGGTGGACGCCACCTTTAAAAACTCGCTGGCCGAGACGCTGACAGAAACTGAAAAGGCCTTTCAGCTCAGTTTTGTGTCGATGACAGAGGCGATCGTAATCGCTATCCGCATCGTTTCCTTCGTGGTTATTATCATTATTATGGTGGTAGTTGCCAACACGATGGCCATGACAGCCCGTGAAAGAATTGGTGAATATGCCATCTTCAAAGCGATGGGGTTCCAGTGGTACCACGTTGCAGGAATGATCTTCGGAGAGTCTTTGTTTATAAGCATTACCGGAGGGGGGCTTGGAATATTGCTGACCTTTCCGGTGGCGCATAAATTTGGAGAAGTCATGGGTCAGTTTTTTCCAATTTTCCAGGTCGAGAGTTCAACCTTGTATATGGATATGTTCTTTTGTGTGATTGTGGGTGTCATTGCCGGTGTATTCCCGGCTTTGCGGGCCATCAAAATAAATGTGGCAGACGGGTTGCGCAGGGTCGGGTAAAGAGGATTAGAGGGGGATACATGAAAATCAGGATTCTTGTTGTAGATGATGAATTGAGTATGCGGGAGTTTCTCTCGATCCTTCTGGAACGGGAAGGTTATCAGGTCGAGGTTGCCGGCAGCGCCGAGGATGCTTTGCGCCAAATGGAGTCAGCTCTGTTTGATCTGGTGTTATCGGATGTCAATATGCCCGGTCTGGGCGGCATAGAACTTCTGTCTCGCATAAAACAGCTTTCACCTGACACCGGGGTGCTGATGATCACCGCGTTTTCGGCCGCCGAACAGGCGGTGGAAGCCATGAAGCTGGGTGCGTACGATTATATTTCCAAGCCGTTTAAAATCGAGGAAATTAAGCAACTTGTAAAGAACGCCCTCGAAAAGCAGGGGCTGAAACGGGAAAATGTTCTCCTGAAAAGAGATGTACAGGAACGGGACAGCTTTTGCGGCATAATCGGCAAAAGCCAGCGGATGCGCGAACTGTTTGACATGATCCAGAAAGTCGCCAACAGCCACAGCAGTGTGCTGGTGCTGGGGGAAAGCGGCACCGGCAAAGAACTGGCTGCCCGGTCGGTACATACCTGCAGCCCCAGAAAATCCAAGCCGTTTGTGGCCGTCAACTGCGGTGCAATTCCGGAAAACCTGATCGAAAGCGAACTGTTCGGGCATAAAAAAGGTTCGTTCACCGGCGCTGTCAGTGACCGTCCCGGTCTTTTCGAACAGGCGGAAGGCGGAACGCTTTTTCTGGATGAAATTGGAGAACTGCCTCTGCTGTTGCAGACCAAACTGTTGAGGGTGCTGCAGGAGCGTGAATTCAAGCGGGTCGGATGCACCCAGACTCGCAAAGCCGATGTCCGCATCATCTGCGCCTCCAACCGCGACCTGGAATCACAGGTCAAGGAAAACTCTTTTCGTGAGGACCTGTATTACCGGATCAACGTAGTGCAACTGCTGATGCCGCCTTTGCGGGACCGGATAGAAGATATCCCTTTGCTGGTGGAACATTTTTGCAGGAAATACCAGGTTGGCGGGCATAACTCATCGGTCACAATTGCTCCCCCGGCTCTCAAGGCACTCATGAATTACCCGTTTCCAGGTAATATACGCGAACTGGAAAACTGTATCGAACGGAGCCTGATTTTAGACCCGAACGTCATTTCGGAAAGCAATCTTCCGGAGCAGATGCTGGTCAGTAAAGTTCCCTGTTTATCAGCGGATATTGACATACCCGAAGAGGGTATGCTGCTGGAGCCGCTTCTGGAAGAGCTGGAAAAGAAGTATCTGCTCAAGGCGCTGGAAAAAACCGGTGGGGCTAAGAAAAAAGCGGGTGAACTTTTAGGGATGTCATTTCGATCATTCCGGTATAGGTTGGCCAAGTTTGGGTTGGATAGTGGGGATGAGTGACTATAATTGTCATATGTGGTGTCATGCTTTGTACGCAGTTAGGGAATAAAATTGGTGGTGGTTTGAAAATGTCGAATTACATTAGGTGGTTAAGTAATTTACGTGAATTGGTCTTGAAATTGCTCTCAATCAAGCTAGGAAACAGATGCCGGTGTAGTTGGACGAAATCTTCTCCATAAGCAAACCACGGAAGGAAGTAATTATATGTTACATACAATTAGAAATAGAAGAGGTTTTACCTTGATTGAGTTGCTGATCGTCGTTGCGATCATCGGCATTCTGGCAGCTATCGCCATTCCTCAATTTGCCGCCTATCGTGCTCGGGGCTTCAACGCCGCTGCTACCAGTGACATAAAGAATATCAAGACAACACTGGAAGCCTTCTACACAGATAATCAGTTTTATCCAAATTA
>MTLD01000941.1_pt2 | contig 17945 bp, 12 predicted proteins | sample 1982471 | NCBI WGS metagenome assembly MTLD01 (sample SAMN05712604, study PRJNA340218) | biofilm metagenome | isolation source: sample SPM anode biofilm adapted to -50 mV | place: USA | collected 2012-02-03
CCCGCAAACGGGAAAACCAGCCGTGCCCCCCGCCGCTACGGCCGTGCGACCGGAGCCGCAGCCGGCGCAAAAGGCCGCCCCCCCCGCCCCAACTCCAGCCAAACCGGTGGCAAAGCGCGGAGCCGAGCGGCTCCCCCCGACGCTGGAAGGGACCAAGCCTGACCCGCAGTACGGCAAGACCCACCCTGGTTGGGAGCGTTACGTCGGGCGCTTGGCGGAGTACAAGCTATACCGGGAAAACAACCTCTACAAGGCGCTGCAGGTGGTCCCAGTCGCCGGCGGGACCATTTCTGACGACCTTTTCGACAGGATCCTGAGGGAGTTCGGCGGGGCCGACAGCTACCGCGTCGAGTCCAGCGAAAAGAAGGGCGGCTACATCATCGAGCAGGCCAGCACCAAAGGCAACACCGCTCTCACCATCTATCGCAACCTGAATACCCGCAAGGTAAAAGGCTTAGTCGTTTACTACCGTTGAATGGCCGGTCCTGAAATTAGGCAAGTGAGGTAAGTTGATGATCAATCCGAGCAAGGCCAAGGGAATGCTCCTGCTGGCACTCCTTTCGCTGCCGTACCAGTTGCACGCAGCGCCGCCGCAGTATGAAATCGACCTGAAGGAGCTGGACCGGCAAAAGCCCGCCCCGGCACCCAAGCCGGCAAAGCAGGAGCTCCCCGCCAAGAAGCAGGCTCCAGCTAAAAAGAGAGCACCCGAGGAGACCCCGCGTCCCGCCAAGGGAGCTACATCCACCGCGCCCAAAGGGGAGTACGTCCGCTACACGGTGAAGCCGGGCGACCACATCTTCAAGATCCTCATGGCCAACTTCGGCATGTCCAACGAAGCGGCCGAGCGTCTGATCCCGGAGATAGTACGGATCAACGACATCAGCAACATCAAGGCGCTGACGGTGGGACGCACCCTGCTGATCCCGGCAAAGGGGAAACAGGCGCAGAGCGGACATCACAAAAAGAAAGAGCGGCACAAGGGAAAACCGCAGACAGCCGCGGCTCCCGAGGCGCAGCCGTCCAGTTCCCAGGAAAAAGCGCCTGCCGCAACGTCCGCCCCTGCCTCCGAGGCACCCGAAGCGGCGCCGAGGGCACCCGAGCCCGCGTCACAGGCACCCGAAGCCGCACCGCGGGCACCCGAGCCGGCACCTGAGTCCCACCCAGCAGAACCTGCGCCCACCGCTCCGGTTCCCGTCGCTCCGGCTGCACCCGCAGTACCGGCTCCACCTGCTGAGCCGCAGGCCGCCACCTGGGTCTGCCCGGCACCCAGGCAGAACACGGCAGCGATCGTCGACTCGCTGCTCGGCGCCATCTCCGCCTCCTGGAGCAAGAACAAGATCATCCACTCCGGCAGCGGAGCCCCCACCACCTTCAGCATCAGGGTCGACCGCTACTTCGAGTACAAGGGGGGGCGCTACATCGTCAGCATCGGCGAGAATGACCCTTACAACTACACGCTGATCAGGCTCCTCGAGGCGGCAGGGTACCGCGTACTGATGCTAAACGGGAACGAGGACTTCAAGACGGCGTCGGACAAGCTGTTCAAGCTCGTCGGCATCCAGCCTGAGTTCGGCACTCATCCGCTGCCGGGCGGGGCACAGGCGACAGGGTACCTGCTCCAGCAGGAAGACGCAGGGGGGAGACGGATTTTGGTGACGGAAGGTGCGCCGCCACCGGGGCACAAATGGGTGCTGCCCCCGGGATGCGGTTCGAAATAAAAGGGTGAGTTACGGGATGGGGGGGGCTGCGGCGTCCCCCTGTTCCATGGCGGGATCGCCGCTTTGGGGGGCGAGGGAGTTCTGCTGGATGCCGCTGCCGAGCGCGCTTTGCAGCGAGGAGTCAGCCAGGGACGGAGTTTCCTCCTTAAGCACCTCTTTGGGGGACGGGATCGCTCCCTTAACCTTGACGGTGAACTCTTCTCCCTTTCCCTGGGCGGCGTGGTCGACCCAGCCGTCGACCTTCTCCCGGACCAGGTCCTCGATCCTCCTGTTCAGCGGCGTATAGGCCGCTTCCTGCTTCAGCGGCTTCACACGCTGCAACTGGTCGAAGACCTTCTTGGAGTACTTGTCCCGCTTATCGGGGGTCTGGCTGTTGTAGCAGCCTATGGCCTTCCAGGTGTAGCCGTACTTCTCCATGCACATGGAAAGGATCCAGGCACCCGTCTTCACGCTGTTGCACGGATCGCCCAGAGAATTCCAGCGTTCCTTGCCGATGGTGGGGGCCCAGATGGAGTTTATCTGCATCAGCCCGAAGTCATATGAACCGTTGGTGTTGTAGTTGACGGCGGCGGGGTTGAAGTTGGATTCAACCTTGGCTATGGCGCGAAGGATCTGCGGGTTGATGCCGTATTGCTGGCCCGCCTCTTCGAAGCAGAAGGCGGATGCATCCGCTGCCAGCGCCAGGTTCAAGGCGGCAACCGCTAGAAGCAGTTTGGCTTTACCTGTCATCGGAACCTCTTTTGGGGGTGTAAGGTCATCTGCAGGAGGAGGCTCAGGCGGGTTTTCCCTGCCGATGTCTGCCCGCCGCCTGTTCCGCGACCGGCACAATCCGGCCAATAATACCTTTTCCCGGTGATGATGTCACCTGCAAATGTGCCGAAGTCCCCCGCACCCTGTCGTGCGGCGCTCAGCGCAACCGCCGCAGAAGGAGCAGCCGATGAGAATGAACCTGAGCGAGCTGGAGATCAGGATCCTGGGGTGCCTCATGGAGAAGGAACTCGCAACTCCCGAGCTCTACCCCCTGACCCTCAACGCCTTGGCCGCCGCCTGCAATCAGAAATCGAACCGCGACCCGGTGATGACAGTCACCGAGGCGGAGCTCCTGCGCGGGTTGGAGGCGCTGGGAGGGCGAGGGCTCGCCCGCCTCACCACCACCGGCGGGCGCGTCCCCAAGTACTGCCATTCTGCCGAGTCGAAACTCGGTCTTACCGCCGCCGAGCGCGCGGTGCTGGCGGAACTCATGCTTCGCGGCGCACAGACGGCGGCCGAATTGCGCAGCCGGGCGGAGCGGATGACGGCGCTCGGGGACATCGAGGCGGTGGAGGAGGCCCTTTTGAAGCTGCAGCAGCACGGCCCGCCCCTGGTGGCGAAGCTCCCCCGCCTGCCCGGGCGCAAGGAGCCGCGCTACCTCCAGCTCTTTGCCGGGATGCCTGAGCTTCCCGACCTGCCGGAAGCGCCGGAGGAGATGGAGCCTGCGGCCGCGGTCCGTCCTAGAGCGACTACCGCAAGCCCCGTTGCGGGAAACGACCGGCTGGAGCGGCTGGAGGATGGAATTGGCTCCCTGCGGCAGGAGATCGCCGCACTGCGCCGGGAGGTGCAGGAGATGATGGACGCATTCGCCTGAGCCCACCCGGAAGCTCCAGCCTGGCGACAAGGCAAAAAAGAAGGCCCGACATCTCTGTCGGGCCTTCTTTTTTGAAGCGGTGTTGAAGCGCGGTACTAGATCAGGCCGTGTGCGACCATAGCCTTGGCTACCTTGATGAAGCCGGCGATGTTGGCGCCGTTCACGTAGTTGCCCGGGGTGCCGTACTCTTCCGCGGTCTGGTAGCAGGTGTCGTGGATGTTCTTCATGATCTGCGCCAGACGCTGTTCGGTGTACTCGAAGGTCCACGCATCGCGGCAGGCGTTCTGCTGCATCTCCAGAGCGGAGGTGGCTACGCCGCCTGCGTTGGCAGCCTTGCCCGGGCCGTAAGCGATGTTCGCCTCGAGGAACACCTTGACCCCTTCCGGAGTGGTCGGCATGTTGGCGCCTTCGCCGACCGCGATCACGCCGTTTTTGACCAGGGTAGCTGCGTCCTTGCCGTTGATCTCGTTCTGGGTCGCGGAAGGCATCGCCACCTGGCAGGGGATCTCCCAGATGTTGCCGTTGGGGATGTACTTCGCGTCCTTGTGGTATTGCACGTAGTCCGCGATGCGGCGGCGCTCCACTTCCTTGAGCTGCTTGATCAGGTTGAGGTCGAGGCCCTTCTCGTGGTAGATCACGCCGTTGGAGTCGGAGCAGGTGATGCACTTGCCGCCCAGCTGGTGGATCTTCTCGATGGTGTAGATAGCCACGTTGCCGGAACCAGAAACGGAGCAGATTTTGCCGTCGAAGGCTTCCTTGCGCACCTTCAGCATGGCGTCGACGAAGAAGGTGGCGCCGTAGCCGGTCGCCTCGGTGCGTACCAGCGAACCGCCCCAGTCAAGGCCTTTGCCGGTGAGGACGCCGGGCTCGTAGCGGTTGGTGATGCGCTTGTACTGGCCGAACATGTAGCCGATCTCGCGGCCGCCCACCCCGATGTCCCCGGCGGGAACGTCGGTGTGCTCGCCCAGGTGACGGTACAGCTCGGTCATGAAGCTCTGGCAGAAACGCATGATCTCGCTGTCGGACTTCCCTTTGGGATCGAAGTCGGAGCCACCTTTGCCGCCGCCGATGGGGAGGCCGGTCAGGGAGTTCTTGAAGATCTGCTCGAAGCCCAGAAACTTGATGATCCCGAGGTATACGGAGGGATGGAAACGCAGACCGCCCTTGAAGGGTCCGAGGGAGCTGTTGAACTCGACGCGGAAGCCGCGGTTGATGTGGACGTTGCCGTTGTCGTCCTGCCAGGGCACTCTGAAGATGATCTGGCGCTCCGGCTCGCAGATCCTCTCGATGATCTTGCGCTCTGTGAACTCCGGGTGCTTGACCAGCACCGGTCCGAGGGACTCGAGGACCTCGCGGACCGCCTGGTGGAACTCTACCTCACCGGGGTTGCGCTTGAGAACTTCCTGGAAAATCGGCTCTACCTTCTCGTCAATCTGTGGCGACATACTACCTCCTAGTGGCATTGAGTCAGAGTGTTTTGATCACTCTTTAATCAGTTTTTGCCCTGACAGGGGGAGTCCCCCTGATCGGTGCCATATATGTATGCATGCGCTGAACCATTTTTGTGCAGCCTTGCCCGAAAAAGGTGCACAAATTCTTACCGGGCCGATTTAGCTGGTAATTTTTCCCATCAGGCAGGAAAATCCTGCTTTCTTTTTGGGCAAAAAAGCGCCATCAGTGTTTACATTAGCTACACTACTAATGTTCAGAGTTACACAAAAGACGATCCTTCAGGCAGAGACGAAGAGAGTGCCGCATGAAAAGGGGAGGCTAGTTGGTGAACAGCAGTTTCCGCTCCAGGTCCATGGAGTGGGAGAGCCGCTTGGCGTCCTCCATGGTGATCTGCTCCTGCTCGTGCAATTGGATCAGGTGTTGGTCGAAGGTCTGCATCTGGTACTGGCTGCGGCCGTTTTCCATGTGCGCCTCGATCTCGTCCAGCCTCCCTTCCCTGATGCAGCTCTGGATGGTGGTGGTGGCGCGCATGATCTCAAGGACCGGCAGTATCGCCTCTCCCGTCTTGTTCATCACCAGGCGTATCGAGATGGTGGCGACCAGTATGTCAGCAAGCCTTTGGCGCACGATCTCCTGGGCGTCGGGGGGAAAGTGCCCCACGATCCTGTTGATGGTGGAGACCGCCCCCTGGGTGTGCAGGGTGGAGAGAACCAGGTGCCCCGTCTCGGCGGCCATGAGGCAGGATTCGATGGTGGCGGTGTCGCGCATCTCGCCGACCATGATCAGGTCAGGGTCCATGCGCAGCGCGGCCTTCACCGCGGAACTGAAGCTGTCGGTGTCTATCCCCACCTCGCGCTGGATGATGCAGCTCTTCTCGGACTTGAACAGGAATTCGATCGGGTCCTCGATGGTGATGCAGTTGTAGGCGAGGTTCTCGTTGATGTAGCGCAGAATCGAGGCGAGGGTGGTCGATTTGCCGTTGCCGGTGGGACCGGTGACCAGGATGAGGCCGTTGGGCGCCTTGGCTACCTCGCCCAAAACCGACGGGAGCCTGAGTTCCTCGAAGGTGCCGATGTTCGCGGGGATGACCCTCATGATGATGCCGAAGTGCCCGCGCTGCTTGAAGATGCTGACGCGGAAACGGGCGCCGCTTGGCAGGGAGAAGGAGGTGTCGAATTCCTTCTGGTCGACCTCCCAGCGGCGGTTGTGATGCGCCATGATCTGCGAGGCGATGAACTCGGTGTCGTCGGATGTGAGGCTCGGCAGCTTGGAGCGGATGATCTGCCCCTTGCCGCGGAAAAACGGGGGATTGTCCACCTCGAAATGCACGTCGGAAACCTTCTTGTTGAAGGCTATTTCAAGAATCTGGACGAAGATCTTGGAATCCATGCCCCCCCCCTGTAGCTTGAATGTAATGACAAGCGAAGCTTGCTGCTATTTTTGCGCGCACCGTTTGCGGTACAGCACGTTGTCTATGATGAGCCCTGCGTGCAGCGAGAGGATCTCGAGCAGTTGCAGCTGCGGGTCCGCCCCGGCGCTGGAACCGAAGTCGGCGTAGATGACGGCGATCACCCTGCCGAAGCTTCTGACCGGAAGCAGCAGGATCCTGTTGCTGGCGGGAGCGCCGATGGCCGGGAAAATGGTCTCGCGCACCGCGCGGTCGGCGTCGCCGTAATAGATCTCACCCTCCAGAGCCCTCTGGTACAGGCTGGGCTCCCCGGTCGGGATGCGCAGTTTCAACGAGGTGACGGCGCCCGTGTCGCTCGTCCCGATGGCGCGTTCCGCTATCAGCTCGGAGCGCACCACCACGAGGGTGACCCCCCGCTGGAAAAAGCCGCAGGCGGCCTGCAAGAGCGAGAAGGTGACCTCCGGCGGGTCGCGCTGCTCCGAGAGGTGCAGGAAGCTGCTCCTGAACCTGGGCAAAAGCGCGGGCCCGGGCTCCTCGACGCGCTTTTCCAGGTAGGCGGCGAGCGCCCGGCAGCTCTCGACGGTGTCGGCGATGAAGCTTTCGGGGCGCTCCTTCCTGGTGGCGCGGGGCAAAAAGGCGCTAGCGCCGGCTCCCATCACCCGGGCGAAGAGCCCGTAATCACCCGGGGGAGCGAGAACGACGACAGGGAGATCGGGGTAGCGCCCGCGTCTTTGCTGCAACAGGGCTAGAAAATCCGCCCCCTCGCCGCGCTCCCTGGAATCGCCGGCATCGACCAGCAGCAAGGGTAGCCGCTGCCTGGAAAGGGCCTGGTCCAAGACGGCGTCGACCTGCGACGGATCGTCGGTAGCGCAGAGAAAGCTCGCACCGCAGACGGCACCCACACATTCGCGCAGCACCTTGTCGCCGGTGTAGAGCACCACCCCGGTTGCGCCGCCCTTCTCCGGCCGCGACGCCAGTTGCTCCAGGTAGCGGAGAAGCTGCTGTTGTTCCCCGGCGGGGATCCCGGAAAGCTCGTCCCGGAGCCGGCTTGCGGGCGTGTCCGGAAGCTCCTGGGTCAGAGGGGCGAAGTGCTGGGGGATGCGCCTTTCCAGCTCGTCCAGCTCCTCCAGCCCCAGGTCGGCCGCGGATATCTCGCCGGCGCCGGTCGGCGCTTCCGCCAACGAGGGCTCGGCCGTGCCGAACATCGCTTCCGGGGTGAGGGTGCCGTCGCGCTTTCTTTCGTCGTAGATGCGCAGGGCGTCCATCAGCAGGTTCTGCGTGTTGAGGTGGATCTCCTGTTTGACCTTTTCGGGGAAGTAGCGGTAATCGTCGGAAACTATCGATTTGGTTACGTCGAGGGAGAAGGTGCCGCGGGTCCAGGTGAGCACCTCGACGATGGTCATCTCGATCAGCGCCTCCAGCCCCTTGTAGGCGTCCGAAGTCTTGACCATGCCGCCTTCGATTAGGGTCTGGATGATGGGCTTGCGCTGGGGGCCGGCCGATCTCTGCTCCTTGAGGGCCAGGTCGAGGTTCTCTTTGGTGATCAGCCCCATGTCGAGCATGATCTGTCCGATCCGTACGCTGTTGTTCACGTGATTCGCGCTCACCACGAACCCGTCCAGGAAGACCAGCTGGCTTTCGCCCTTGGCGCTTTTCAGGGTCAAGGTGCCGGATTTGCCGGTCGCGTGCAGCAGTTGGATCACGTCGACTATGGGCAGGTGCTCTAAATCGCCGTCAAATGACATGCAGGTACCCTTATCTTGGATGGTGGTGCGGGTATGGGAGCGTTCCACGGTTCTGCCGGGAGCCGGGCCGCAGGACTCTCCCCGCCGACGGCCCAAGAGCTGGCAAGCGGCGTGATATTAGCATGCGTAAACGGTCAAGTAAACGGTAACCTCAGGCCGCCTCGAGTTCCCCGGTATGGCTCAGCCAGGCGAGGGCCAGGGCGAGCACCCCTGCCACTCCCCCCATGGTGAGCCTGGCGCTGGTGTAGTGGGAGTTCCGCTCGGCGAGAAAGCCGAGGAAATCGTCCCGCTGCGCCACCATCCGCTCCAGGTACCTGCCGTCCTCCCTGACCGTCTTAAGGCCGCTTCTGCCGCCGCTTTTCAAGGTGGTGCTGTCCTCCACCGTCTGCATCAGGCGCCCCAGCATGGCGAATACGGCGCTGCCGCGGTTGCCGGATGCGACCTCGCGCCTGAACACCGGGAGCGCCTGTTCGAACAGGGAGGGGAGCCCCGCAAGGGCCTCCTCCCTGATGCCGCCCCCCTGGAAGCGGTTGCGCACGCGGGTGGAGGAGCCGGGCTCTCCGTGCTCGAAGAACCTGGCCGCGAGTGCCGCGATGGACGCGCGCAGGGCGGTCTCGTCCCGGCTTGGGGCGCAGGCGCTGGCGCAGATAAGGAGGCCGCCGAGAAAGATGTACCCCTTGTGGCAGCTGCTCCCGATGGCCCGCTGCACCGCCCGCTCCGCCGCTGCACCGAGCCGGACCTGTTCGGCCAGGTCGGCGCCGTCGGCGACAGCCTGGCTCAGGTCGAGCAGGTACAGTGCCACGATCTTGAGCGACCCCTCCATGCTCCGCAGGTCCAGGCCGCGGAGCGGTCCGCTGTCGACAAGGTCCACGAGCCCCGGCTTCGGGGTCAGGTAGAGCTCCATGAAGGCGCCGCGCACCAGGTTGTGGGCCAGCTTTTCCAGATAGTTACGCATTTCACCTCGTCGTCCGTCCCAGGTTGCCAGCTGAAGCGCGTCATCTTAGCACCTTTTCGTGCCTGCAATAAACCTGTATACGCTATCCCCGCCCCCCCCCGGCTTTGCGGCACACTACTGAGCCGGTCGTCCAGGAACTGCCTCGACAGGGAGTCAATCGGGCATTGCCGGGAAAACTTTATAGATATTTCATCCTTAGCCGGGCGCCGGCCCGCCGCCCCCGGAAGGGAACGGGCGCCGTGCACAATAACCTTGAACTCATAGGTGGTTCTAGGATAATCTCGCTCTGGCATCGGTTCCCCCCTGCCCTGCACATCCAGATGCACCGCCTTAGAAGCTTAAGCTTCCCCGCCGCACCAAACCTTCTAGGGCGCCACGCCCCGCCTTTGCCGGGCGCATCCGACCACTGGAGAAAGACAACACCTATGGAAACCTACAAGGCGCAGCCCCGGCAGCAAAACCGCAGGCTCAAGCGGCGCTCGGGAGGGAAGGTCGTCCTCGCGACGTTCGCGGCAGTATCCACCATCGTGCTCCTGGCCTTCGCCGGCTATTTCTTCTACCTTTTGGGGGCGCTCCCCAAGGTGGACCGCCTGGCAGACTACCGCCCGCCGATCCTTTCCCAGGTCTACGGCGCCGACGGCACCCTCGTCGGCGAGTTCTACCTGGAACGGCGCACCGTGGTCCCGGTCGACAAGATGCCCAAGCGGCTGATCCAGGCCTTCGTCTCCGCCGAGGATTCCAACTTCTACCAGCACAAGGGGATCGACTATCTCGGGATCGCCAGGGCCGCTTTCAAGAACCTGATCTCCATGCGGAAGAAGGAGGGTGCCTCCACCATCACGCAGCAGGTCGCCAAGTCGATGCTGCTCACCCCGGAAAAGAAGTTCTCCAGAAAGCTCAAAGAGGCCATCCTCGCCACCCGGATGGAGGAGCGGCTCTCCAAGGACGAGATCCTCTACATCTACCTGAACCAGATCTACCTGGGCGCGGGCGCCTACGGCGTACAGCTTGCCGCCGAGACCTACTTCGGCAAGGAAGTGGAGAACCTGAACCTCGCCGAAATGGCGATGCTGGCCGGGCTCCCCAAGGCCCCCAACAGCTACTCCCCCATCAAGCACCTGGACCGGGCCAAGGAGCGTCAGTCCTACGTGCTGGAGCGGATGGTGAAGGAGGGTTACATCACCCAGGCCGAGGCTCAGTACGCGAAGGCGACACCCATCGTGATCCAGCCGCTCAAGAAGGTGAACGCGGAGCAGTCGGCCTATTTTCTGGAGCAGGTGCGGCAGCAGCTGGTGCAAAAGTACGGTGAGGAGCGGCTCTACAAGGACGGACTCAAGATTTACACGACGATGAACGCCCAGATGCAGAAGGCCGCCTATACCGCGGTCGTCAACGGTCTCAAGGCGGTGGACAAGCGCCAGGGTTTCCGGGGCGCCGCGAAGTACCTCCAGGAAGCCGAGGTGGAGCCTTTCTGCAAAAAGGTCGAGGACGAGATCGACGACCTCTCCCTGAAGGAGGGGAGCATCTACCAGGGGGTGGTGACCGGCGTCGACCCTGAGAAACGCGAGCTCACCGTGCAGGTGGGAGAGCGGACCGGCACCGTCCCGAGGAAGAACATGGAGTGGGCCGGGAGGCTGGAGCTCATCCCCCGGTTCGGCAAGCCCGAAGCAAAGCGCGCCATAGGTCTTGGCGCCGTTCTGGAGCTGCAGGTGAAGGTGCCGGACCAGAACAAGACAGGGGCGGTGTTCGCGCTGGACCAGGTCCCCGAGGCGCAGGCGGCCCTGATCGCCCTCGACCCCTTGACCGGAGGGGTGCGCGCCATGGTAGGTGGGTACGACTTCAAGAAGAGCCAGTTCAACCGCGCCATGCAGGCGAAAAGAAACCCGGGTTCGGCGTTCAAGCCGATCATCTACGCTGCGGCCCTCGACAACGGCATGACGACGGCAAGCGTCATCGACGACTCCCAGGTCGAGTACGAAAGCGGCGCGGAGAAGGCGTGGAAGCCAAAGAACTACGACAACGTCTACCGCGGACCGGTAACCATGCGCGAGGCGCTCACCGAGTCGATCAACGTGGTGAGCGTGAAGATCCTGGAACAGATCGGGGTCGGAGCGGCCATCGACTACGCCAAGAAGATCGGCATCACCTCGCCTATGGCGAGCAACCTCACCCTGGCGCTTGGCTCCTCCTCGGTCACCCCGATGGAGCTCACCAGCGCCTATGCCGTGTTCGCCTCCGGCGGCTACCGGACCACCCCCTACTTCGTCACCAGGGTGCTGGACCGCGAGGGTAACGTGCTCGAGGAGACCGCGGAGCCTAAGATCCCCGTTTTCCGCCGGATGTCGTCTGCCGGCGAGGGGGACGGGAACCCGCCTCAAGGCGAGGACGGGGAACAGCCCCCACAAAAGCCGGAAGAGCCGGTCTTGACTTCGTCGACCGGCGGGGCGTTCCCGGTGATCCCGCCGGAGACAGCGTTCATCATGACCAACCTGATGCAGAGCGTCGTCACCAGCGGCACCGGCGGTCGTGCGCGCGCGGTCGGGAGGCCGGTCGCCGGCAAGACCGGGACCACCAACGACATGAAGGACGCCTGGTTCGTGGGGTACGTGCCGCAACTGGTGGCGGGTGTATGGGTGGGATACGACCAGGAGCGTAGTCTCGGAGCCGGGGGGTCGGGGGGGCAGGCGGCGGCGCCTATCTGGACCGAGTTCATGCAGCAGGCCCTCGCCGGCCTGCCGGTGAGGTCATTCCCCACCCCCGGAAACGTGACCTTCGCCCTCATCGACCCGCACACAGGGCACCTGGCACGCGAGGGGACCCCCGGCGCGGTGCAGGAATGCTTCATCGCCGGGACCGAGCCGACGAGCTACGGCGCCGAGCCGCAGGCAGAAACGGACGCAACGCCGTAACCTACCGTTTTTACACGGTTTGACAAGACCAAACACGGGCGTGGCAGACGACGGCGGCAGCGCCGCGAAGGGCTGCCAGGCGCGGTTCTACGCCTCAAACCAGGGGCTAAAACCGCACCAGTTCTGGAGAAAATGGCGTCAATTTCAAGAAAACCCTTGCAAACTGCGAATATATGATTATAGTGACCCTAATTTAATCCAGCCAAGGAGGGTTTCACATGACTAAAGCAGAACTGGTCGAAGCAGTGGCAAAGTCCGCAAACATCCCCAAGGGCGCAGCTGAGAAGGCCGTCGGTGCATTCATCTCCAGCGTCAGCGGCGCATTGAAGAAGGGGGACAGGGTTACCCTGGTCGGCTTCGGCAGCTTCGAAGTCGCCTCCCGTCAGGCACGCACCGGCAGAAACCCGCAGACCGGCAAGGAGATCAAGATCGCCGAGGCCAAGGTACCCAAATTCCGCCCCGGCAAGGCTCTCAAAGACGCCATCGCCGCCAAGAAGAAGTAGCACCTGACCAGGTCAGACGTGCCCCTCCGTGACTGTCGCACCGTCCCCGGCACGCACAGAAAACCCCGCTTATGCGGGGTTTTCTTTTGTCGAAGGTATACGCTTTTTCCCAAATAAAAGCTTGCCTTATGGGGATGGCTGTAGTAAAGCTGTTCCTCTGACTGACTCAGTTCCATCTGGGGGACTCCCCCTTCCCATCGATCCAACCCCTTCGCATTCAGGTTAATCCCCACGAGAAATGCGGCAGCAGCTATGGTTGGCGACGATGTTTGGTTTGCCGGTCATATGGCGTGTTGCCGTTCCAGCTTTTAATTGCTTCGCGACAAGTGCTGTCGCAGCGGCCTTCTCACGCCCAACACTTCACCGACCTTTTTTGCGAAAAGAGCCGACCGCCGCCCCCGGGGATCTTCGGGCTGTGCCGCCGTGCGCTTGCGCCAGAAAGGAAGCAAAGGAAACACATGTCTTTTGAAACTCTGAACCTCTCCGCACCCATCCTCAAAGCAATCCAGGCCTGCGGCTACACGCAGCCCACGCCGATCCAGGCCGAGTCCATTCCGCTCGCGCTCGCCGGGCGCGACCTGATCGGCAGCGCCCAGACCGGGACCGGCAAGACCGCCTCGTTCGTGCTCCCGGCGCTGGAGCGCCTGCTCACCCCGTCGCCGGTGCGCGGCAAGGGGCCGAGGGTCCTGGTGCTCACCCCCACCCGCGAGCTCGCCATCCAGGTGGTGGACGCGGTAAGAAGCTACGGCAAGTTCATGCGGGTGCGCTGCGGTTCCATCCTGGGGGGGATGCCCTACCGCGACCAGATGATGCTTCTGGCACAGCCGGTCGACATCATCGTGGCCACCCCCGGGCGCTTGATCGATCACCTGGACCGCCGCTCCATCAACTTCTCCAGGCTGGAGATGCTGGTGCTCGACGAGGCGGACCGCATGCTGGACATGGGCTTCTCCGACGACGTGGACCGCATCGCCGAGGCCGCGCCGGCCGAGCGCCAGACCCTCCTCTTCACGGCGACCATGGACGACGCCATGGCGAAACTGGCTCAGCGCCTGCTCAAGGACCCGGTCCGGGTGGCGGTGGAAGGGACTGAGGTGGCGAACCTGCAGATCGAGCAGCGCCTGCACGTAACCGACGACATGCGCCATAAAAACCGCCTGCTGCAGCACCTGGTCTCCGATGCCAGCGTCACCAAGGCGATCATCTTCTCCGCCACCAAGAAGGACGCCGACCAGCTCGCCTTCGAGCTCTACTCCCAGGGGCACGCGGCGGCGGCGCTGCACGGCGACATGTCCCAGGGCGCGCGCAACAAGACCATCTCCCTGATGCGCCGCGGCAAGGTGCGGCTTTTGGTGGCGACCGACGTGGCCGCACGCGGCCTGGACGTCTCCGGCATCAGCCACGTCATCAACTACGACCTTCCCAAGTTCGCCGAGGACTACGTGCACAGGATCGGCAGGACCGGCCGCGCCGGCGCTACCGGCATCGCCATCTCCTTCTGCTCGATGAACGAGGTCGCCTACCTGGACCGCATCGAGCGCTTCACCGGCAAGAAGCTCCCGATGCACGTCGTCGAAGGGTTCGAACCGACCCGTCCCTTGAGGAGAGGCAACGGCGGCGGCCCCGGCGCCAGGAAGGGGCGCCCCTCCTTTGACCCGCGCAAAAAAGGGTTCGCCTCCAAAGGGCGCTCCGAGCAGGGACGCTCCGACCAGGGTCGTCCGGGATACGCCGGGCGTTCCGGGCAGGGTGGAAACGGCGGCAGGCGTGACAACCAGGTCGTGGTCGAGTACCGCCGCGGCCAGGGCAGCGCAGGAAAGTAGCCCTTTTCCTTGCTTTCATAAGGTGATTTTGGTATCGTTTGCAGCGAAAAAAGGCCCCCGAGGAAGCTTCCCCGGGGGCCGCTTGTTCAACAGGGTCAGCCGCGGCAGGTTGGAAGCGGCTGCCATGATAGATAGCACAGGGGGTGGCAGATGTCTGGAGCTGTTGAGTTAGGTAAGGGCCTTCACTGGATCGGGGTCAAGGATCCCAGCCTCACCGTCTTTGACGATCTCTTTCCCACCGAGTACGGCACCACCTACAACTCGTACCTGGTGCAGGGGGATACCCACACCGCCATCATCGACACGGTGAAAAGGAAGCGCTTCGACGAGTTCCTCGAGAACATCCGCTCCGTCACCGATCTCTCCAAGATCGACTTCATCGTGGTGAACCACTCCGAGCCGGACCACTCCGGATCCCTCGCGCTCCTACTGGAGCAGTGCCCCAAGGCCACGGTGGTCTCCAGCCAGGCCGCCCGCACCTTTCTGGGGAACCAGATCCACACCCAGTTCGACTCGCGCATCGTGAAGGACAACGACACGCTGGACCTTGGCGGGCGCACGCTGCGCTTCATCGCCGCGCCGTTTCTGCACTGGCCGGACACCATGTTCACCCTGATCGAGGAGGAGGGGGTGCTCTTCCCGTGCGACGCCTTCGGCTCCCACTACTCCGGCCAGGGGATCTTCGCCGACGAGATGCCCGACTTCTCCGGGGAGACCCGTTTCTACTTCGACTGCATCATGCGTCCCTTCAAGGAGCGCATCCTGCAGGCGGTCGCGAAGCTCGACGACGTGGAGCTGAAGATGCTCTGCCCGAGCCACGGCCCCATCTACCGCAGCGACGCCCGCAAGGCCGTAGAGCTGTACCGGAAGTGGTCCATGCCCAAAGCTGCGGGTCGGCGCGTCGCCATCTTCTACATCTCCCCGCACGGCAACACCGAGCAGATGGCCGAGGCGGTCGCCAAGGGAGTCAGCGCGGCCGGGGTCCACGTAACCCTGTGCCACATAAACCACGCCTCGGTGGCCGACATCCGCGACCTGATGGAGGAGTGCGACGGGCTCATCTTCGGCTCCCCCACCATCAACCGCGACATCCCGAAGCCGATGTGGGACGTCTTGGCCTACCTCTCCACCGTGAGCCTGAAAGGGAACATCGGCGGCGCCTTCGGCAGCTTCGGCTGGAGCGGCGAGGCGTGCCGGATGCTGGAGGAGAGGCTGAAGAGCATGAACTTCAAGCTTCCCGCCCCCTTCGTCCGCTCCCCCTTCATGCCCAAGCCCGAGGTGCTCGCCGAGTGCGAGGCGCTGGGGCGCGCGGTCGCCGAAGAGGTCCTCAAGAAATAGCGGCAAAGAAGTCTTCCCTGTGGGGGAGCGGCGGCCGCCGGCGCGCCGCTCCCCCGTGTTTCACCATGGACGCTCCCCCTTCCCCTTCGCGCTCTTCAACCCTTTAAAACCGAACTCCCCAACGACACCGCATGCAGACACCGGTTCCGCACATAGTCGAGGTAGCCATCCCGCTCCCGCTCGAGGGAAGCTTCCACTACCTGGTGCCCGAACGCCTCTCGCCGCAGGCGGCCGCCGGCAAGCGGGTGCTGGTCCCCTTCGGCAGACGCAAGGTGACCGGTTATCTCTTGGGAGAGGCCGACGTTCCGGGCGCAGGCGAGCTGAAGGAGGTGCTCGACATCCTGGACGAGGAGCCTCTTTTCACCGCCTCCGAGCTCGAATTCTTCCGCTGGATCGCGGGGTACTACCTGCACCCGTTGGGAGAGGTGATCAAGATGGCCCTTCCCGCCGGGATCAACCTGGTGAGCCGCTACCGCTGCGAACAGGGTGAGGACGGGACGCCGGTGCTGAAGGAATTTCTCGCCGGCGGCAGGAAGGTGAGGACCGAGCGCTACTTCATCCCGATCCCCGATGCGGAGAGGCGCCCCAGGGGAAAGGGACTGGAGATCCTTGAATACCTGATGGAGATGGGGGAATGCGCGGCGGCGGAGCTGAGAACGCGGTTCGGCAACTGCACCCCGCAGTTGAACCGCCTGGTGCAGCTTGGGGCCGCCCGGGTCGAGGCGCGCGAGGTCTACCGCGATCCCTTCCGCTCGCAGCAGTACCAGCACGACGGCCCGCTGCCGCTGAACCCGGCGCAGGCGCTGGCGCTGGAGCGGCTCTCGGCGGCGATCGAGGTGGGAACCTTCGCGCCGTTTTTGCTGCACGGCGTGACCGGCTCGGGAAAGACCGAGGTGTACCTGCAGACGATAGCGGTGGCGCTCGCGGCCGAGCGGAGCGCGCTCGTCATGGTGCCGGAGATAGCGCTCACCCCGCAGCTCGTCGGGCGCTTCAAGAGGCGCTTCGACTGCGGCATCGCCGTCCTGCACTCCGGGCTCTCCGACGGCGAGCGCTACGACGAGTGGCGCCGCATCCGCCGCGGCGAGGCCTTAATCGTCATCGGAGCCCGCTCCGCCCTCTTCGCGCCGCTCACGCAGGTCGGCGTCATCGTGGTGGACGAGGAGCACGAGGGTTCCTACAAGCAGTCCGAGGGGGTGCGCTACAACGCGCGGGACCTCGCCCTGGTGCGCGGCAAGCTTGCCGGCGCCGTGGTGATACTCGGCTCGGCCACCCCGCTCGTCACCAGCTACCATGCCGCGATGAACAGGAGACTCGGCTACCTCCAGCTCCCGGACCGGGTGCGCGAGCTCCCCATGCCGCAGACCGAGATGCTGGACGCGCGCAGGCAGAAGGGGGAGGTGTTCCTACCGCCGCTCATCGAGGCCATAGGTGAAAACCTCGACAACGGGGGGCAGACGCTCCTCTTTTTGAACCGGCGCGGCTTTGCCACCTATCTCGTCTGCGAGAGCTGCGGCCACGTGCTACGCTGTCCCAACTGCGAGGTCACCCTAACCTTCCATCGACTCAAGGGAAAACACGTCTGCCATTACTGCGACTTCTCCATGCTCCCCCCGAAGAACTGCCCCCACTGCGGCGACGGGGAGATCACCCTTTTGGGGCGGGGGACCGAGCGGGTCGAGGAGCAGGTGCAGCAGCTCTTCCCGCACGCCCGGGTCTCCCGGATGGACCGCGACACCACGAGGGGCAAGGGTGGGCACGCGCGGGTTCTGAAGGAGCTCGAGGAGGGAGAGGTGGACATCCTGATCGGGACCCAGATGATCGCCAAGGGGCACGACTTCCCCGGCGTCACCCTGGTCGGGGTCCTGTCGGCCGACGCGTCGTTGAACCTGCCTGACTTCAGGAGCGCCGAGCGTACCTTCCAGCTGGTCACCCAGGTGATGGGGAGGGCAGGGAGGGGCGACAAGCCGGGACGGGTGCTGGTGCAGACCCTGGCGCCCGAGCACTACGCGCTCACTCGCGCCGTAACCCACGATTTCGAGGGGTTTTACCGGGAGGAGATCGCCTTCCGGGAGGAGGTGGGTTACCCCCCCTTCGCCCATCTCGCCTCGCTCACCTTCTCCGCGGTCGCGGCCTCGCAGGGGGAGCACTCCGCCGACGAAGCCGCAGCGCTGCTCCAGAAGATCAAGCGGGAATGCCGCTTGCGGGTGGAGGTGCTGGGCCCGGTGACTGCGCCGCTTGGGAAGGTGCGCGGGCGCTTCAGGTGGCAGATCCTCTTGAAGGGGAGGGAGCGGGCGGACCTGCACCGGCTGCTGTTCCACTTCAGGGGGGGCTTCAGCCACCCCTCCACCGTGCGGCTCACCATCGACGTGGACCCGGTGGACATGCTGTAACCACTGAATTTGCAACGGAGACAAATCCCCCCTGTCCCCCCTGTCCCCCCTTCCCGCCTTCGCGGACCGAAGCGCTACGGCGC
>MTLD01002318.1_pt1 | contig 17829 bp, 15 predicted proteins | sample 1982471 | NCBI WGS metagenome assembly MTLD01 (sample SAMN05712604, study PRJNA340218) | biofilm metagenome | isolation source: sample SPM anode biofilm adapted to -50 mV | place: USA | collected 2012-02-03
CGCGCGGCCGCGGGTGCCGGCCCGCCATGCGGCTCGAAGCCGGCGGCGCGCGCCTTTCCAGATTCGTCCCCGACCCCGCTTGCCGCGGCGGCCAACTTGCCTGTCACGATTCTGGCGAAACGCCCACGCTTATCCTGCGCGCTGTCCATTCCGCTTCCTATTCTTCGACGATCGCGACCGCCCTGACCGGCGATCCCGTTCCGCCGCGGATCTTGAGCGGCAGCGCTATGAACCTGAACCGCTTGTAGGGGAGAAGCTCCTGGAGGTTGATCACATTCTCGTAATGCGGATAGTTCAGCTCGCCGCAGATGGTGTGGATTTCCTTATTGCCTTTTCCAAGCACGCCGGGCGACCTTGTCTCGACGCCGAACGCCGCCACGCCGAGCCCGCCGAGCCATCGGGCGACCGCGGGCGTGACGCCCGGGCCGTTGTTCCACTGGTCGGTTTCATAATAGCGGCGGTAGTGGTCAGTGTAGAACAGGACGGTGTCGCCCTTTTTGATTTCCTTGCCCTCGCGGGCAAGCTCGGCTTTCACTTCGTCGACATCGATGAGCTCGAGAGGCTTCTTGTGCGAAAAATCGAGGCAAATGCCTTCGGTGTAGAAGGTCTCGAGCGGCATCTTGTCGATCGATTTTCCGAAATAGATCCGGGCGAAATGGTTGATGGCGTCGACATGGGTGCCGGTGTGCTCGCCCAGGGTGATCTCATGCACGACGGGCGAGACCGTCGCCGAATCGGTGATGCCGTCCCGCTGCTCGTGCGTCACCGCCGGCCTCATCTTCACTTCCGGATGCCCATTGAACACGGGCATGCCGGGATATATTTCCTGTGTCAGGTCTATGATTTTCATTCCGTCCTCACTTCGCTCCGCGCAGCGACGCGATGATCGCCTTGAATTCGGCATCATCCACGAGCCCGCGCTTTTCGTTTCCCTGGCGCTTCACCTCGGCGAGCGCCGCCGCCATCCGCGCATCGTCCAATTCGCCCAAGCTCAGCTCTTTCAGTTTGTACTGGATGGAAGGCTTGCCGCTCTTCTTTCCGAGCACGATCTTGCCCTTTCGTCCCGTCAAGCCCGGATCCGTGGCGAACATCGCGAGCGGCTGCTCGACGACGAGATTCACGCCGATCCCCGATTCGCGGGTGAAATTCTCCTCGCCAACGACCGGCTTGTTCTGGGCGATTTTCACGCCGCTCAAATCCTCCACCAGCGACGACAGGTCCTTGATGGCGGAGATGTCGCACCCTGTCTCGGCGCCATACAGCAAGTCGAGCGCCATGATGAGCTCTTCGAGCGCGGCGTTTCCCGTCCGCTCGCCCAGGCCGTTCACGCAGGAATGGACGACTGAGGCGCCGGCGCCGACCGCGGCCAGTTCGGTGGCGACCGCCATGCCGAAATCGTTGTGGGTGTGGATCTCGACCGGCAATTTCGTCGCGTCGATGAACTTGCGGGTTAGGTAGGCGATCGCCTCGGGCGTCGCGCAGCCCATTGTGTCGACCAGGCCGATGGAGTCCGGCGCCGCTTCCTTCATGATCCCTTCGAGCATGGAATCGAGATCTTCCTCACGCGCCCGCGTGGTGTCGTAGGGGAAGAAAACCGTATAGAGACCCTTGGACTTGGCGTAATTGATGACCGGGGCCGTCTTCCGCACGACATCCTCCCAGGTCCACTTGAACTGATAGAGGAGCTTGGGATAGCCGATCGGCACTTCCACGATAACGCCGTGGGCGCCGCAGCTCACGGCCTTGTCGATATCTTCCTTCATGGCCCGGGCGAAGGTGAATATCTTGGCCTTGAGGCCGAGCGCGGTGATTTCGCCGATGGCTTCGAAATCTTCCGCGGAGACGGCGGGCATGCCCGCTTCGATCCTGTCGACGCCCACCCGGTCGAGCGCCTTCGCGATGCGGACCTTGTCGTCCTTGCGGAATACAACTCCCGGCGTCTGCTCGCCATCCCTCAGAGTGGCGTCGTGGATGGCGACATGGGCGGGCTGCCGGCGCGCCGCCATGACTTCAGGCTTAAAATCGTAGGGGCTCACCCACCACTTTCCGTCGCGCTTATATTGTTCGTTCATACCTTTTTCTCCTCTATTCCGGACACTTGAATTCTCGATGCTTCTGCGGAGAGGCTGTCCGAAAGCCTCCGCGCCGCCATGATCTCGGCGCCCTTCCGCACGCGGCTCGCCACCGCGGAAATATGCTCGTACATCAAGGCGCGCGCCGTCGCCTTATCGCGCCTGGCGATCGCGTCGACGATTTTCTCCTGCGATTCCACGGTCGACGCGGTGACGCCGGTTGAGGGAACCGTGGTTTCGCGGCTTTCCTTGAGCACCTGGCGCAACGAGGTGAGAATCTCCTCCAGCACGACGTTGTGCGCCGCCGCCGCGATGAGCGCGTGGAGTGAAAGCTCGCACTCGATCCCCTTGGAGCGGTCCATGCGGAATTCCACGAGTTTGGCGTACATGGCCCGCAGTTCCGCGATCTCGGCGGGCGAAGCCCTTTCCGCCGCCATTCCCGCGCATTCCGTCTCGACGACGAGGCGCGCCTCGAACAGCTCGTCCAGCTTGTTCCTGTTGAGCATGAGCGCGAACGAAAGGTGCCTCGTCACGGCGTTCGATACCTTGGTGGCGTCGATCACCATGCCGCTACCCTGGTCCACCCGGATGATGCCGAGGACGTCGAGCACCCTTATGGCTTCCCTGAGCGAATTCCTCGAGATGCCGAGCATTTCGGAAAGCTCCCGCTCGGGAGGCAGGCGATCATTGGGCTGCAGGTTCTGCTGCATTATCAAATCGTAGATCTTGTCGATCGCCTGCTCCACCACGGATATTTTTTTTATAGGCTCGATGCTCACGGTCACGCTCTCCTTGCGAAAATCGAATGCGTTCAGGCGGTCCTGCGTTTCGCCTGCAGATTCACGAATGCGAGGCAGGCAGCGAAGATTGCGGCTCCGACGATGTCGGTCAGGAGGCCTTCAGCCACCATGCAGGAACCCGCCAAGAATAGCACGACTCGCATCCACACTGGGATGGGGCCCTTGAGATAGCCGACCAGGCCGGTGGCGATGACATAGACGCCGAAAAAGCTCACGATGATCGTAACGATGATTTCAAATACTGAACCTTGCATTAGCAAGGCGGGACCATAGACGAACATGAAGGGTAGGATGAAGGTCGTCAGCCCGAAACGGAACGCCGTCCAGCCCACCTTGTTGATATCGGCTCCCGCGATGCCAGCGGCGACGTAGGAGGCGAGCGCAACGGGAGGCGTGATCGTCGAGAGACATCCGTAGAAGAACACGAACATGTGCGCGGTCAGCGGGGGGATGCCCATCTGCGTCAGGGCGGGCGTGATGACCGTAGCGAGGATGAGGTAGGCCGCGGTCGTCGGCAGCCCCATTCCGAGGATGATGGCGACGATCGCCGTGAACAGCAGCGCGAGGAAGGGCTTGCCCATCGACAGGGTCACGATCATCGTGGACAGCTTCGATCCGAGCCCCGTGACCGAGAGTATGCCGGATATGATGCCGGCGGCGGCGCACGCGATGGCGAGCGGCACGGTCGACTTCGCTCCGTCCTTCAGCGAGCGGATTATCTTTCCGAAGAAGGCCTTGTCGATTTTGCGGTTCCAGAGAATATTGACCGCCAGGAGAGCGAGGATCGACCAGTACGCCGCCTTGAACGGGGAAAAGTTCATGAACATCATCACGAGGAGGGTGGAGAAGGGAATGAGGAAATGCACGCCGCCCTCGAGGAGGCTCGCCTTGGGCTTGCCGGAGGTTTCTTCCTCTTCGGTCTTCTTGTTTTCAAGCCCATACTTCTTGGCGAGCAGATGGACGATGATGAAGGTCGAACCGAAGAAAAGCAGCGCGGGGATGATGGCAGCCTTCATGATGTTGGTGTAGGAGATTCCGAGAATCTCGGCCATGATGAAAGCCGCCGCGCCCATTACGGGCGGCATGATCTGCCCGCCGGTTGAAACCAGCGCCTCGATGGCGCCGGCTTCGTAATCCTTGTAGCCTTCCTTCTTCATCCAGGGGATGGTAAAGACGCCAGCCACCGCGACATTGCCGGCCGCGGAGCCTGAGATCATGCCGATCAGCGTGGAGAAGATGACCGCCGTCTTGGCCGACGCGGCGACGAGATTCTTCGTGGCTTTCTTGGCGATGGCATAGAAGAAATCGCCGGCTCCGAATTCGCTCAGGAAGGCGCCGTAGACGCAAAACAAGACGATATATGTCGCGGAAACGCCGATGGGAATGCCGTAGATGCCTTCGCTCGTCGTGAACAGGAAGGTGAAGATTCTCTGAATGCTGATAGTTCGCGTATGAAGCATCCCGGGGAGGTAGGGGCCGATGAAGGGATACGCGAGGAAGACCACGCAGATGATGGCGAGCGCCTTGCCCACGCTCCGGCGGGTAGCCTCGAGCACCACGAGGATCATGAAGATGCCGATGATCGCGTCGAGCGACGAGGTCATGCCGCCGGTATTGGCGATGTCTTCCCAGCGGAGCAGCATGTAGACGCTGCCCGCCACCGTGAGCGCGGCGAGAAAGAGCCTGAGCGCGTAATCCAGCGTGCCGCCAGCGCCCTTCTTCCCGAACGGAAAGACGAGGAAGGCGATCGTCATCATGAAGGCGATATGAATGATGCGCGTGATCATCGTCGAAAGGACGATGAACCCCGACACATTCAAAATGTGGAAGAAACCTATTGCGACGCAGAGAACGCCGACAACGGTATTCAACTGCTTCTTGAAACCTGACTCTTGCTGCATTAAACGCTCCTGGCCTCGGAATGTGGTAAGCGCGGCTTATTTCCCGGCGAAATACTTTTCAGCGCCCGCATGGAGGGGGATCGGGGCTTGCGCCGCCTTCTTTATATTGATCTGCTTCGCGTTCGCGTTGGCGGCGGCGAATTCGGGAAGATTATCGAAGAGCGCTTTCGTGATCTTATAAACCGCATCATCGGAGAGGGACTTCTTCACTATGAGGACGTTCTGCACGCCAATAAGCACGGCGTCCTTCTTGGTTTTATAGACGGCCTTGTCGATCGTGATGTCCGTATAGTAGGGGTACTTCTTGATGATCGATGCGAGCTTGGCGGGATTGACTTCGATAAATTTAATCTCGCTGGTCGCCACCGTCTGCATGACGGCCGAGGCGGGATAGCCGGAAAGCGCGAACGCGGCGTCGACGTTGCCGTCGGCCATTTCGCTGAAGCCGTCACCGTAGGCGAGATAACTGGGCGTGATGTCCTTCATCGTCATGCCATATTCCTCAAGAAGCACTTTCAGGATGTCGAGGGTTCCACCGCCGGCGGGGCCGACCGCGACGCGCTTTCCCTTGAGGTCGCCGAAATCGTTGATTGCGGACTTCGCGGGAACAGCCATGTGGAGGACGCTGGGATAGAGGCTGGCGATGGCCACGATATCGAGCTTTTTGGTGTAGGGTGCGGTGCCGGCGTAGGCGAAATAGGCGATGTTCGCGTTGGTGATGCCGAGATCGATATCGCCCGAGGCGATGAGGCGGGGATTTTCTACGGCGCCGCCGGTTACGACCGGGGTCATCGAGTAATTACCCGAATACTTGGTCACGAGATTCGCGATTCCCTGGCCGACGGGGTAGAAGGCGCCGCCCATGCTCGCCGTACCGATGAGAAGCTCGGTCTTTTTCTGGCCGAAGGTCGGAGCGGCGATGCAAGTGATAATCGCGATGATGAGAATCATCTTTTTCATAGATTCCTCCTAAAGGGTGATATATGTTGTATAAATCCACTTTCCCAACTTGTCAAGTCATCCTACCACTTTTAATTCAGTTGGACAAGCTAACAGGCCCATCGGGATCGGAGCGGCTATTCCTGCTTTTTCCCGAGCGCGGAGATATCCTCAACATTGATAACGATGAGCATGATCGGGGCGACCGATATGCCGGTTTCTTTCGGCTTCTCGAATAAGTTCAACGGCGCGGTTCCCTTTTCATCGGTGGAATCCTTGCGCCACCGATTCGCCGGCGAGGAAGGCCGAGTAGGCGCCTTCGTCGTAGGGGTAATCCCAAGCGCCCTGGCGGTGGAGCATCGAGCCGCCGAAGCCGCTCTTGAATTGATAGAGCCCGTGGAGGGGATGCTCGGGATCGGGGGTGGGCGCCACGCCGAAGAGGTCGTAGCTTGAGCATCCTTCCGCTTTGGCGGCGTTCATGGCGGCCCACTGCAGCGCGTAGGGCGCCATGAGACCGCGGTCCTCGCCCGAGGAGGCGCCATAGAGGTAAGTCGCCCGATCCGCCGAGGTCGAGAGGAACATGGCGGCGAGGGGCCGGCCGCCCTTCTCCGCCACGAGAAGCCGCACCTTGGCGTCGGAGAGGCCTCCCTGGACGAGGGCCCTGAAGTATTGCCCTCCGTGCGGCGCTATCCGGTTGCGGCGCGCCGTCGCCTCGTAGAGTTCCTGCCAGAGCCCGAGATCTCCGGCGCTCCCTTCGCGCACCGAGACACCCTTGCGCGCCGAAAGGCCGATGTTGTACCGGGTCTTGGACTTCATCCTGGAGAGGAGGGAGCCTTGGTCGCCGCGCAGATCCACGATGATCGTGTCGGGCGGGAGGATGTCTGTGGGGGATTTCCTGAGCCCGACCTCGCGCACGCCCCAGTTCATCCTGAGTTCGCGCAGGCGGGTTTCGGGCGGGCCGAGCCAGGCGCCATCGGCGCCGTAGCGGTCCTCGTCGTCCGCGTAGGGCGACCGCCAGGGCAGGTCCCAGCGGATGAAGAGGCAGGCGGGGCCGAGTTCGCGGCGCAGCTCGGAGGAGAGCGCCGCAAGATACTCGCCGCGGCGGTCGCCGTCGGGAAGCTTTTCGGGACCGAAGGGGGAATAGGCGATCGCCGCGCCTCCACCCACGTCGCGGAGGAGGATGAGGACGTCGCCCGACGGGAGGCCGTCGGCCTCGATGTCGAACGCGAGGGCGCTCCACCCGAGCCGCCGCTTTACGCGGCTCCAATATGTCGTTTGCTGAACAAGCCTCGTCGCGATGAGCGAGCCGGCGGGCTTGCGGAGGACACGGACGTCCACGGGGCGTCTCCAAAAGTATTGTAGGCCGGAGCGCAGTTCTAGCCGGCCTCGCCTCTACCATACGGAATTGGCGCGAAGGAATCAAGCCTGAGTCAGGTCAGTCGCGTGCTGGTATTCTCGCGCCGAGAAAGGCTTCAACATCGTTCAAGAAAGGCATGCGTTCCAAGGGACCGGTTCCCGTACAAGTGAGGGCGGCCGTGGCCGCCGCGAAGCGCCCGGCCTCGTGCAGCGAGGCGCCTCTGAGAGTCGCCGAAAGAAAGCCCGCGTCGAAGCTATCGCCAGCCCCCACCGTGTCTTTCACCTCGACCTCGAAGGAGGGAATGTCGGCGCGTTCACCCGCCCGCCAGAGCGAGGCTCCCAGCTTGCCGCGCTTCAAGACGATGGTCGAAGTCTTGGGGAACCGGCGCGCGAGGGTGTCGACGCCCTCGCCCCACCCCAGCGCTGCCATCTCGTCGTCGGTCACTTCAAGCACGTCGACGCCGCCGGCGATCGCCGAGCTTATCGCTTCCGAGGCCTCGGCCGGAGACGGCCATTGCGCGGCTCGGTAATTCACATCGAAGGAGATCATGCATCCGGACCGCCGCGCCGAATCCTCCAGGGAGAGTCCCGCGGCGAGCGCGGAAGAACTCATGCCAAGGCTTATCCCGCTCAGGTGGAGCACCCGATAATTCGAAAGCAAGCGCTCGCCGATCCTCTCGGGAGCAATCGCCGAGGCGGCGGAATCCTTGCGGTAATAGGTGAGCGAATGCTTTCCCTGGGCATCGAAGGAGACGAAATAGAGGCCGGTACGCCGCGTCTCGTCGCGCGCGACGAGCGAGGTGTCGACCCCGTTGCGTCTCCACAGCGCGATGAAGCCCTCGCCGAAGGGATCCGCTCCGACTCTGGTGAGGTAGGAGACACTGTGCCCGAGGCGCGCGACGCCGATCGCGAAATTGGAAGTGTCGCCGCCCCAAGTCTTCGCGATGGGGACATCGTCGCCCACAGAGGCGCCCTTGGGCGGATAGAATCCGACCAAGGGCTCGCCGAAGGAGATGAAATCGATCATTTTCGTTTCGCTCCGCCTCGTTTCCGCGTAAAAAGCTTCTTAACCGGCTCCCAGAGGAAGACAAAGAGCAGAATGAGCGCGAAGGTCCCGGAAATGGGCCGGGTCAGGAAGGGCAGGAAACTGTTGTCCGTCTTTATGAGGCCGATCCTCAGATTGTCCTCGATCATGGGACCGAGCACGATGCCGAGGATGAGCGGCGAGAGCGGCATCTCGATCTTTTCCATGAAATAGCCGAGGACTCCGAAAATGATGACCAAAAACACGTCGAAGACGTTGGTGCGGATGGCGTAGGCGCCGATCAGCGAAAAGACGGTGATTCCGGCCAGCACGACATTTCGCGGAGCCTTGAAGAAATAGGCGAAGGCCTTGATTCCGATAAAGCCGAGGATCAGGAGGAATACCTGCGACACGAGGGCGACGCTGAAGATTTGGTTGATCAGCTCCTTGTTGTCCTGGAAGACGAGGGGGCCCGGCTTGAGGCCGTACATGAGCATGGCGCCGAGCACGATGGCGGTGATCGTATCGCCGGGGATGCCGAACACGAGTGCCGGAATCCAAGTTCCGCCGAGCGCGGCGTTGTTCGCGGTCGTGGGCGCCACGACTCCTTCCGCGACGCCGGTCCCGAAGAGTTCGGGCTTTTTCGAGGTTTTCTTGGCGAGTCCGTATGAGACCCAGGCCGCGATGTCGGCGCCGGCGCCGGGAAGGGCGCCGATCAGCGTGCCGATGAGGGAGCTCTGGAGGATGACTCGCTTGTTCCGCCCCATGATCTTGAGGACATCCCGGATTTTCGTCTTCCGCATCTCCGCGACGGCGGCTCCGGCGAGTTCGTCGTGCGTTTGGGTCGCCACGGACTTGAGAACCTCGGAGAGGCCGAACATGCCGATCATGACCGGAATGAAGTTTATGCCGGAGATCAGGTTGATGTTGCCGAAGGCGAAACGGGGGAATCCCGTCGAAACGTCGATTCCGATCGTCGCCAGGAGGAGCCCCGCCACCATGGAGATCAGCCCCTTGAGATTCGACCCCTTGGTGATCACGGCGCTCATGGAAAGGCCGAGCACGCCGAGCCAGAAATACTCGAAGTGTGTGAATTTCAGAGCGAATTTGGCGAGGGTCGGCGAAACCGTGATGAGGAGCACGACGCCGATGAGCCCGCCAAGGGTTGAGCAAAATAAATCGATCATGATGGCGAGCGAGCCCCTGCCTTGCTTGCTCATCTCATACCCATCGAGGACCGCGGCGCCCGAAGCCGGCGTTCCCGGAACGCGAAGGAAGGTGGCGGGAATGTCGCCCGCGAAGATGGCGGTGAAGCTGAGGCCGAGGATCATAGCCAGGCCGGCGATCGGCTGCATGTGGAAAGTCAGCGGCACGATGAGGGCGACGCCCATCGTCGCGGTGAGGCCGGGCATGGCGCCGATGAAGATGCCCAGCGTCATGGCGAGAAGCCAGGGGATGAGAATGGGAGGACTAAAAACCGTGATAAGCGCTTGCAGCATGATTTACATCCCCAAAATGCTCAGGATCCCGACCGGAAGTCCGATCGTGAAGAGCTTGCCGAAGAGAAGGAAGATAAGACCGGTGTAGACCAGGGAAAAGAGAACGCTCTTGAGCGGCTTCACGCCGAGGAGGAGCATCAGGAGGAAGAGGAAGAAGAGCGTCGCGACGATGAACCCCAGCGGCTGGAAGAGCGCGGCGAAGGCGACGAGCAGGCCTACGAACTCGAGAAACTTGCGGATCGATGGCTTTGCCGCCCCAGACGTCGCTTGGCCGGCAGAAACCGTGCCGCGGGGCGCGCGGAAGCCGACAATGAGCTCCGCAGCGCCGAACAGGATATAGATGATGGCCAGCACGTTCGGAAAAAATGCCGGCCCAGTGAGGTTGACCCCAGCCTGGCCAGCGGGAAAGCTCGGCGTTATCGCGAGCACCGCGCCGGCGATGGCGATGCAAACAAGGCCCACGATATGATCTCGATTGATTTTCACCATGTACTCCTGGAAGCGGCTGCAAGATATGGAAAGGGGGCGCGGACGGAATGATCCCCCGCGCCCCGGCGCATCGAGCCGATCGATGAGCGCTTATTTCTTCAGATAGCCGGCTTCTTCCATGACGCTCTTGAGCGAGACGAACTCGGTGTTCATGAAATCGCCGAAAGCCTTGCCGGAGCGGACTTTTATGCCGAACTGGTTTTTGTTCATGAAGTCCTTGAATTCCTGCGTGGCGACGATCCGGGCGAAAGCGTCCTTAAGAATGGTCACGACATACTCGGGGGTCTTGGAAGGGACCGCGAAGCCTCTCCAGGTGCCGCCCGATACATCGATGCCCTGCTCCTTGAGCGTGGGGACTTCGGGGAACAGCGGGTTGCGCTCTTCGGCGAAGACCGCGAGAGTCCTCACTTGGCCAGCGGCCACCTGGGGGGAGATCTCGGGATAGCTGCAGACGACGACGTCGACATGGCCGCCGAGGAGCTCGGTGATGGCAGGCGCCGCGCCGCCCTGCGTCGGGATGAACTTGACCTTTTTGGGGCTGATGCCGGCCGTCATGAGCATCTGGATGCGGGGAAGGTCCCAGGCGCAGGCGATGACCGAGCCGGAGAAGAGGAAGGTGCCGTCGGGCTTTGTCTTGATGGCGTCCATGAGCTGCTTGATGTTCTTGTAGGGGGAATCCGCCCTGACTGAAAGCGCCGCGGCGTCCTCGTTGAACTGGAAGACCGGCGTGAAGTTGGCGGGCGAGAGGTCCGCGTAGCCGAGGTATTTCAGCGTATTCAGCTCAAAGGTCACATTGGTGAGCGTGTAGCCATCGGGAGCCGCCATCGCGCCTTCCATGTGGCCCACGGCGCCGGAGCCGCCCGTCTTGTTGACGACGTTGACCTGCTGCTTGAGTTCCTTGGAGAGCATCTCGGCCATGAAGCGCGCGGTCCTGTCGGTGCCGCCGCCCGAGGACCACGGGCAAATGATGGTGATCGGTTTGGTCGGATACTTGGGTTCGGCGGCGAAGGCCGCGACGCCCGCGAACATCGATAGGACGAGAGCGAACACTATCACTCTTGTAAACTTCATAAAAACCTCCTGGAATAACGTGATTCGAGCGTAGCACGGGTTTTTTCTATCGTCAATAAAAAAATTTTATTATTTTATTGCACATTTCGAATATTCAGGCTAGAATCAGATGAAATTTTTTTATTGGAGGGAAAAATGTCGGTTCAGATATCGGGAATCATACCGCCGGTCATCACCTGCTTCGACAAGTCGGGGAAGGTCGACGAAAGCGCACAGCGCGAATTGGTGCGCTACCTGGCGAAGCACGTGCAGGGGTTCTATCCCTGCGGGACCTACGGATCAGGGCCGCTCATGACCACGGACGAGAGGAAGCGAGTCGCGGAAATCGTCATTGAAGAAAAGGGCTCCGCCGCGGCGATCATCCATGTCGGCGCGCCGAGCACCGCCGAGGCGATCGATCTGGCCCGCCACGCGCAAGCGGCCGGCGCCGACGCCGTCGGAGCGATTCCCCCCTATTATTACAGCTACAGCCAAGCCCAGCTCATCGAACACTACAGAGCCCTCATCAAAGCGGTGAAGATCCCCGTCTTCCTCTACAACAACCCGGAGCTGTCGCGCAACTCGATTTCGCCGGACACGCTGCGCATCCTCGCCGAGGATGGGCTTTACGGGGTGAAGGATTCGTCCTTCGACCTCGTCAACTTCTATAATTACCTCCTCGCGGTCAAAAAGCCCGGCTTCAAGTTCATCGTCGGCACCGAGGCTATCGCTGCGGCCGCCTTGGACGCCGGAGCCTGCGGCGTCATCGCCGGCGGCGCGAACATCTTCCCCGAGTTCCTCGAGGATTTCTATGAAACTTGGAAACGCGGCAACCCCGCTGAAACGGCGAGGAAACAGCTTCATGTCATGCAGGCCCGCCAGATTATGAAGTACGGTCCAACCTTGACGATGACCTATGCCGCACTTAGAATGAGAGGTCTGAATCCGGGGTATCCGCGAGCGCCTTACACGGAGATCACGCAGGATATCTACGACAAAGCCTACAGAGACTTCAAGGCTATAGGACTGATGTGATGGTACAACCCGCACGATCCCAGGGCGAAGATATCCTTTCCGAAATCAAGCTGCGGCTCGGGAATTTGCCTCAAGTCCAGCAGCGGATCGCCGCCTATATTCTCGAGCATCCCCAGGACGTCGTGCGGATGTCCATTTCACATCTCGCCATGCTGACAGGCGCCAAGAGCGAGGCTTCGATCGTGAAATTCTATCGAAGCCTCGGCTTTTCGGGTTACCATGATTTCAAGGTTACCTTGGCGACCCAAATCGCCGGAAAAAGTTTCCATTCGCCCGACCAGGATATGGAAATCACGATCGACGACGATATCGGCGCGATCAGAAGGAAGATATTCTCCTCCAGCATCCATATTTTGGAGGCGAATAACGGAACCGTCGACGACGAGACGCTTAAAAAGACGGTCGACGTGCTCGAGAAGGCGAAGCGCGTGATCATCCTCGGCTATGGAACTTCGGCGGTAGCCGGCTACGACCTCTTCGTCAAGCTGTCGAGGCTCGGTGTGGACTGCCATTTTTCGCTCGACGCCCACCTCAACGCGCTTCTGCTTTCGGAGCCGCGCGAAGGCGACGTCATCTTCGCGATCTCGTATTCCGGCGAGTCGCGCGATGTCGTGATGCAGGTGAAGCAGCTCAAGGGCATGGCCAAGATCATCGCGCTGACCGGCGAAGCCGACTCGCCCCTGGCCGAGGTGGCGGACATCTGCATTTCGGTGCGATCATTCGAGACGTTCTACAGGACCGACGCGATGGTGTCGAGGATGGTGCAGATCACCATCATCGATATCCTCTTCACCGCGCTCGCCGTCCGCGGCGGCACCGCCGCCCTCTCCCGCCTCGCTCGTTCGAGGCAGGGGCTTTCGTTCCTGAAATTCTGAAACGAGGATACCTCAATGAAACTCTATGGCGTTATTCCTCCCATGGTGACACCGTTCGCCGAAGACGGCGCGGTTGATTTTGATGGGCTTAACGTTCTCGTCGATTACCTCAGCGAGGCTGTCGACGGGCTTTTCGTCTGCGGCTCCTACGGCTCAGGTCCCCTCATGGACGCCGCGGAGCGGAAGGCGGTCGCGGCGGCTTCGATCAGGAAGGCGGCCGGGCGCGTGCCGGTGATCGTCCATACGGGCAGCGCCTCGTCCAAGGAAGCGGCCGAGCTGTCGGCGCATGCGGCGGCCACAGGCGCCGCCGCGGTGGGCGCCGTGGCTCCCTACTATTTCCATCATAACGGCGATGGCGTTGTCGATTACTACAAGACGATCCTCAAGGCCGTTCCAAAGGGCTTCCCCGTGTACGTGTACCACAACCCCCGCTTTTCAGGCTACGAGATCGACATGAAGACGATCAGCAGGCTGGCCGAGCTTGGCATCGCGGGCGTCAAGGACGCCACCTTCGACATGGCGAAGTTCTCCGCCTACCAGCGCGACCTCGCGCCGAAAGGCCTCGACATCGTGCTTGGTACCGAATCGCTCTGGCTTTCGGCGAGGGCTTTGGGAGCCGAAGCTTTCATACCCGGGCTCGCGAACGCCTTCCCCGAGCTATGCAGGAAACTGCATCGCCAGGGCATGGCCAATGATATCGAAGGATGCCGCGCCACCCAATTCCTGGTGAATAAAATCAGGGATCTCATGTACATGGCCGGCTCGACCCAGCAAGCCGTCTACGCGATGTTGGAGATCAGGGGCATCGTGAAATGCCTCCCGCGCTCGCCCTTCCTGCCCGCCGACGCGGCTTCGGTGGAAAATTTGCGTTCAGCGCTACGCTCGCTCGGCGTGCTGGATGCGGCAGTATGAAACACATCGGCGTCATCGATTGCGGAACGACCAATTCGCGGCTGAGCATCGTCACGCCGGACGGCGCCGTGCAGGCGCGGACTTGCGCAAAGATCGGCGTTAAGGACACGGCCATCCAGGGCTCGAACGAGCCGCTCAAGCGGGGACTGACATCGCTCTTCGAGCAGGCGGCGAAACAGTCAGGTATCGACGCGGGCGATATTTCGCCCGTCGTCTCCTCGGGGATGATAACGTCGGAACTCGGCCTGCTTGAAATTCCCCACCTTGTCGCGCCGGCCGGCATCGACGATTTCGCCTCGTCGCTGACAAGGCTCGAACCATCAAAGGGACTGGCGATCCCCTCCGATCTCTTTCTGATAAGAGGCGTCAAGAATAAACCCAATCCGCCCAAGGGAGCGCCAATCGCCTCCGTTCGAGGCCTCGATTTCATGCGCGGCGAGGAGACGCAGGTGATGGGGCTGCTCGCGCTGAATGGCAGCGGCGCGCCCACGACTGTCGTCAATTTGAGTTCGCACACGAAGTATATCAGCGTCGACGCGGAGGGCAGGATACGCGGCGCGATCACAACACTTTCCGGGCAGGTCTACGAAAGCTTGATACAGGGAACGTTCATCGGAAAGTCCATCGCTGAACCGGCGGAAGGTACGAAACCCGGGGAGACGGCGACTGATATCGAGGCGGATCTCGAGGAAGTGACGCATCTCGCATCCACCTTGGTCAATGAGGTGGGATTGCTCCGCGCTTTGCTCGTGCCGCGCTTCATGGACACGTTGATGACGACGGACTGGCGGATCAGGAAACGTTTCGTCGATGCCTGCCTCGTGGCCGACGATCTGCAAGCCCAGAGGCTTTTTCCGGAATATGGCTTTGAGAAAGGCGCGCGAGTCTACCTGATAGGACTGGAATCGCGCTGCGAGGTTTTCAAGTCGCTCTTCCGGGAAACCGAGCTGGGCAAAGGCGTCGCAATATCGATCATCAGCGACGCGGAGGATGTCCGCCGCCTTGCCATAGAAGGCGCGCTGGCCATTTGCAGGAAAGCCGGGCTTATCTGATACGCGCCGCGGGGCGCGTTCGGGGCGCATTTGAGGCGGCTCCGGGGCGAATTCAACGCGGCGCCGCGGGAATTTGCAGCCAAGCGCCCCTCAGAGGGCTGGGTTCCCCGACAGCACGCGGGGAATCGGCGCGCCGGCGAAGCGCGCTCCTCAAGGATGTTCGAGCTGCCGCACGACGTCAATCACGGTGCCGTCGCGCCACTGCACGAGGGCGACGGGGCGGTCGGCGAAGCGGGGGGATTCGGGCGCGCCGGTGATCGCCAACACGTCGTCCATGAGCCGCTCGAGGGTGACGAGAGGCAGCCCGGCCCGGCGCGCCCTGTCGGCGAGGTCGGCGCGCCTGGGGTTGATGGCGATTCCGCGCTCCGTCACGATGACGTCGACGACTTCGCCGGGACAGGTCAGGGTCGTGACGCGCTCGCGGACGATGGGGATGCGCTTCCGGAAGGAGGGCGCCGTGATGATGGTGCAGCCGGCCGAGGCGGCGGCGTCCGTATGCCCGCCGATGCCGTGGAGGAGCTGGCCGTCGGAGTGGGTGTTCACGTTTACGTTGAAGTCGAGGTCGACCTCGGTGGCGCCGAGAATGGCGACGTCCAGCATGTTCGCCACGCAGCCGGCGGAGCGCGGACCGTAGGAGGCGAAGGGGTCCGACTCGATGTGGCGCGGGTTCGCGGCGCAGGAGCGAACGGCGTCGAGGTCGAAGCTTTGCAAGTCGACGATGGAGCCGAGGAGGCCCTCGGCGAGGAGGTCGACGAGGATTTTCGTCGCCCCGCCGTGGGCGAAGGACGCCTTGACGCCCGCCGCGCGCATTCGGGCGGCCAGGGAGACCGTGGCGGCCAGGGAGATGCCGCCCGCCCCCGCCTGGAAGGAGAAGCCTTCCCTCATGAGGCCTGCGGCTTCGATGAAGCGCGCGGTGAGGTCGGCGATGAGGAGCTGCGTGGGGCTCCGGGTGAGTTTGGTGGTGCCCGAGACGATTTTTTCGGGGTCGCCGATGCTCTCGACTTGGAGGACGTAGTCGACGTTGCCGCCCTTGATCGACCAGGGCTGGCAGGGATAGGGCGCGAGGCCGTCCGTGATGACGGCGACCTGTCGGGCCCGCTCGGAATCGGGGAGCGCGTAGCCCAGGGGGCCGCAGGCCGATTTTCCATAGAGGCCGTTCGCGTTGCCGAAGGAGTCGGCGCAAGGCGCGGCGATGAAGGCCGCGTCGATGGCGAGTTCGCCCTCTTGGATGGCTCGCTGTCGTCCGCCATGGGAGCGCAGGACGCAGGTTTTCTCGATCTCGCCCCGCGAGCAGGCGGCGCCGATCGCGCCGTTCATGGAGCCTTCGACCGCGGCGATGACGCCCGAGCGGATGAAGGGCAGGAGGGCGTCGTGGGTCGGGAACAGGGCGGTCGGCGCGATGGTGAGGCCGCGCAGGCCCCGCGCGGCGAGGCGCGAGACGACTTCCACGACGATGCGGTCGCCGTCGCGCAGGTGGTGATGGAACGATATCGTCGCGCCGTCGCGGAGGTCGAGGCGGTCCAGGAGTTCGTCCCAGGAAGCGACGAGCTTGTTCGGCCTGCCGCGCGCGGGCGAGGGCCTGAGCCGGCTTGGGAGCGAGGCGGACGATGAGGTCGCGTTCGCGATCGCGCCGGCGAAGGGCTTGAGCTTGCGGCCGTCGATTTCGGCGGGCACGGAGCGCCCCGCGGCGTTGGTGATCCACTGCATCAGGCTTCCCCCCCGTACTGCGCGAGGAGCGCGCGGGCTTTGGCGGCGACGGGCGCGTCGATCATGGCGCCGTCCACCGAAATCGCGCCGCGGCCTTCGGCGAGGGCGGCGTCGAAGGCGGCGACGATGCGTTCGGCGCGCGCCGCTTCCTTGTCCGTCGGGCGGAACGCTTTCAGGACGACGGGAACCTGGACGGGGTGGATGACGCCCTTGCCCGCGAAGCCCAGGGCGCGCGCTTCGGCGCAGGAGCGGATCAGGCCGGCTTCATCGTCCACGTCGGCGAAGACGGAATCGAGCGGGTCGATGCCGGAAGCTCGGGCTGCCAGCACGATCATCTGGCGGGCCAGGAAGGACTCCGCGCCGGGAATGCCGGCGAAGCCGAAACCGGCGAGGGTGTCGGCGGGCGCTGCTTCGGCCGCGGCAGCCTGAGGCGCTCCTGCGGCAGCTTGGGACTCCGCTCCGGCAACGCGGGACGCGGCGGCAGCGTGTTGCGCTGGCGCGGCATGAGGCGCGGTGGATGCCGCCGCGGGTGGAGCCGCGCTCTGCCTAAGCGGCACGGCGCGGATGTCGCGCGAAAAGTCCTCGCGGCCGAAGCAGAGGGCGACGTTGCGCGGCGAGGCGGCCGCTATCGCGGCCGCCCGCAGCACGCCCGCGGCCGTCTCGACCAGGGGCATCAAGCGGACGAAGCCGCGCGGCATTCCCGCGGCCTCCTCCAGGTCGCCGATGGCGCGGTCCGCCGCTTCCACGTCGGCCGCGGACTCGCATTTCGGCAGGATGATCGCCTGCGGCCGTGCGCGGACGATTTCCGCGAGGTCGTCGGCTCCGTAAGGACCGGAGAGCGGGTTCACGCGCACGATGACCTCGCTCGATCCGAGCATGACGCCGCGCTCCAGGGCGACGCGGACGAGGATGCGCGCGTCGAACTTGCGCTCCTCGGCCACCGCGTCCTCGAGATCGAAGATGAGGCAGTCGGCGCCGAAAAGCCCGGCGTTGATCGCGAGGTGGGGCTGGTCGCCGGGAAGATAGAGTCTGGCGCGGCGCGGCCTGTCCCGCGGCGAGGGCTCGCGGACTGCGGCAGCGACAGCGGCGGTTGCCGTCGCGCCAGTCGCAGCGGCAGC
>MTLD01001761.1_pt4 | contig 17781 bp, 27 predicted proteins | sample 1982471 | NCBI WGS metagenome assembly MTLD01 (sample SAMN05712604, study PRJNA340218) | biofilm metagenome | isolation source: sample SPM anode biofilm adapted to -50 mV | place: USA | collected 2012-02-03
ATCAGCCGCAACGCGCTCGCCCAGACCAACGCCAGACGATACGCGGACCTGCTTACCGCTTCGGCCATCAGCCGCGAATTGGCCGATGCCAAACAGAATGAGGCCAATTCCGCCCAGGCGTCGCTGGATGCGGCGCGGGCCACGCTGCCGGCGGCCCAGGAGGAAGTGTCGAGAGCGGCCTTCGACCGCAGTGCCTTGATGAGCCAGCGGACCAATCTGCAGCTCATCAGCCCGGTCAACGGCATCGTCGTATCCCGCGACGCCGAGCCGGGAACAACGGTCGTCTCCGGCCAGTCGGTATTCCACCTGGTCGACGAGAAAACCCTCTGGGTGAGGACCCGGATCGACCAGGCCCGCTTCTACGGCGTCGCCGTCGGGCAGTCCGCCAGCATCGTGCTGCGCTCGCGGCCGGACGCGCCGCTGACCGGTAAAGTTGTGCGCCTGGAGGTCCAGGGCGACAATGTGACCGAGGAACGTTTCGTCGACGTGGCCTTCGACGAACTGCCGAACATTATCCCGCTGGGGGAACTGGCCGAGGTCACGATCAATCTGCCGCCAGCCGCCGATGCGCTGGTGGTGCCGGCCTCCGCAGTCAAGCGCCTTGACAGGCAGTTCGGCGTCTGGGTCGCCGAGGGCGGCAAGGTGCGCTTCCAACCGGTGAAGGTGGGCGCGCAGACCCTGGACGGCAAGGTCGAAATCCGTGACGGTCTCAAAGCGGGCGATACGGTGGTGGTATACAGTCCGAAGCTGCTTGAAGACGGTATGAAGGTCCGGGCGGAGGGGCGGCCATGATCAACCTCGCCGCGAAGGAAATCAGTCATACATGGTTCCGCTATTTCTTAACGGCTTTCGGTCTCGGCCTGCTGATCGGCGTCACACTGACCATGGCCGGTCTGGTGCGCGGCGTGCTGGACGACGCCATCGCCCTCGCCCGAGGGACGCATGCCGATATCTGGGTTGTGCAGGACAAAACGCAGGGGCCTTATGCCGAGGCTTCCACCTTGTACGACGACTTCAACCGTAGCATCGCCGGCCTGCCCGGCGTGGCCGAGGTCGGCAATATAACGTATCTTACCGTTCAGGCGCGGCACGGCGACAGCGACGTGCGCGTGTTCATAGCCGGCTTCGAGCCCGGACGAATCGGCGAGCCACCCTACCTTGTGGCCGGCCGCCCGATCATGAAAGACCACTACGAGGCGATCGCCGACGTAAAGACAGGCTTCAAGGTCGGCGACAAGATCGGCATCCGCCGTGACGAATACACCGTCGTGGGCCTTACCGAGCACATGGTCTCCTCCGGCGGCGACCCGGTGGTGTTCATCACCCTGAAGGACGCACAGATCGCCCAGTTCCAGAAGGACAACACCTCCGTCTACAACGACCGCAACCGCCTGGCGGCCAACCCCAAGCTCAACCGTCCTGGCGCGCCGGGGGCGCTCGAAGCTGTGATTGAGAATCAGCAACAGAACAACAAGATCAACGCCGTGCTTGTCCGGGTGGCCGCTGGCTATGATCCAGCCGTCGTCGCCGACTACATCAAACGCTGGAAGTACGTGGAGGCTTATACCTATGACCAGGAGAAGCGTATCCTGCAGACTAAGGTGGTCGCAAACGCCCTCCGCCAGCTCGGTTTCTTCATGGCGATCCTGGCTGTCGTCAGTACCGGCATCATCACGCTGATCATATATACCATGACGATGGGCAAGCTCAGGGAGATCGCCGTCCTGAAACTGATCGGCGCGAAAAACCGCACTATCGCCGGGATGATTCTGCAGGAGGCGCTGGGGCTGGGAATCATCGGCTTTGCTATCGGCAAGGCTGCGTCGACGCTGTGGGCGCCGGCTTTCCCCCGGCACCTCGAATTCCTGCCGCAGGATACGGCCGCGGCCTTCGCTCTCACCGTGGCCATTTGCGTACTAGGCAGCCTGGTAGGCATCCAGGCCGCCCTGAAGGTTCAGCCGGCGTCGGCAATCGGGGGGTGAGGAGATGACTTCGACGGGAAATACAGCTGCCACGCCCGCCATCGTTATGGAAAACGTGGTCAAAACCTATGGCGTGGGTGCCACCGCCGTTCACGCCGTCAGAGGCGTGAATCTGTCCGTGCAGCCGGGCGAAGTGGTGGGCCTGCTTGGGCCCAGTGGCTCGGGGAAAACGACCCTGCTGCAATGCCTTGGCGCGGTGATCGATCCCACGGGCGGACGCATCGTCCTCGGCGGGGAAACTATCTACGACGACGGGTGGAGGATCACAGACCTGCGGGCGCTCAGGCGCGACAAAATCGGTTTTGTATTTCAGGCTTCGTATCTGATGCCGTTTCTGTCGGCGCTCGACAACGTGGCCCTGCTGGCGATGCTGGACGGAAAACCGGACCGTGAGGCGCGGGAGCGGGCCATGGAACTGCTGACGGTGCTGGAAGTGGGACACCGGGCGCACGCCAAGCCGGCGGAACTGTCGGGCGGCGAGCAGCAGCGGGTGGCCATCGCCCGCGCCCTGGTAAACGAACCGCCGTTCATCCTCGCCGACGAGCCGACCGCCCCCCTCGACAGCGAGCGCTCGCTGATCGTCATGAAACTGCTGGCCAAGCTGGCGAAACAATATCAGACCGCTATGCTCGTGGTCACCCACGACGACATCATCATCCCCCGCTTCAAGCGGCTGTACCGCCTGCGGGACGGCGTTGCCCACGAGGAGGAGGGTAAAGGGCTACCGTTCCCGGATTAGGCGCGGAAAATGGAACCAGCATGGTTACGGTCGAAAAGGCGGAAGACGACTACCGGATTTCGCTGATACGCTACAACGCCGGAGTAGGCACCAACCTGGACGTGCTCGACGCCCAAGTGGCCCTGACCCAGGCCAAGACCAACTACGTCCAGGCCTTGTACGACTACAACACCAGCAAGGCAAAGTTGGAAAAGGCGATAGGGATACCGGTGAAGCAGTAAAGCCCTCGCGTTAGACGGGGGAGTGGTTTCCAAGAAAGACGCCATTGATTATAATGGAAATGGTAAGCCGAGAAGCGCCCTAGGTGGGGGGAGAGGATTTGGTGAATACGGAAGTCAAGCAAGCGGCTACACAGCACAGCCAACCCATACCGTTGTGGCAGATTTTCCTGCAGTATTTCCGAATCGGTTTGACTGGCTTCGGACCCGCCCTGGCGGCCGAAACGAAAAAGCATCTGGTCAAAGGTCGGCACTGGATAACCGAAGAGGATTTCGTCAACGGACTGGCGCTGGCGCAGCTCCTTCCGGGGGCGACCTTTGTTTCGCTGACCGTATATATCGGCTATAGGCTGAGGGGCATAGCCGGGGCTTTGACAAGTTTCTTCGGCTTCCTGGTGCCGCCGTTCAGTGTCATGGTATTGCTCTCGTACATCTATTTCGCCTATGGTTCGCTACCTCAGGTCGGTGTTTTCTTCAAAGGCATGGCGGTGATCGTGGCCGGTCTTGTGGCCCACGCCGTGATCGAGATAGGCAAATCGGCGGTGACCGACTGGCGGGGCCTCCTCGTCGCCCTGGCGGCGATCGGCATAATGTGGTATTCTGCCAACATCTTTGTCCTTCTGTTTCTCGCGGCAGCTGCAGGCATTTTGCTCTTCTACAAACGGCTGAAAAGCCAGTCCGTGCCTATCGACGGCAGGGGTGTCGTACAGTCTGACGCTGGGACCGTGTCCATCCCTTACAGGCGCTTAGGCGTCCTTGCCGTCGCGTTGGCGGCCATCGTTTTTGCCGCCTCCTTCCAACCCGTCCTGCTGCAGCTTGGGGCGGTATTTGCCCGGATGGGGGCGCTGCTTTTCGGCGGTGGCTTCGCTATGATCCCCTTCATCCAGCAGGAGGTCGTCACCCACTACCAATGGCTCACCCTTGACGAGTTTGTCGTGGGCATCGCCTTGGGGCAGGTTACCCCCGGACCGATTCTCATTACGGCGACCTTCGTGGGTTATAAGGTAGCCTCTTTCGCCGGCGCGTTAGCGGCAACCTTGGGTATTTTTGCCCCGTCCTTGTTTTTGGTGATGGCTACGGCTGAAATCCACCAGAAAATCAAGCATAATCTTTGGGTGAAAGCGGCCATCAAAGGGATCGCGGCCGCGTTCACCGGCATGATCTTCCTGGTCGCCGTCGGCTTGGCGCGCTATTCTCTGGTGGATATACCGTCAATAATCCTGGCGGTCGCCACATTCGCAGTATTACGGTATGGTAAAATAGAGACCGTATGGGTGGTAATCGCCGGGGTATTAGCATATTGGGGCATCGATAAGTTATTAGTGCTGATTGGTTAATACGCGCAAATTTAGGTCGGCGACAAAGCTAAGCATAAGAAGGACTGCCGGTATTGCGGCAGTCCTTCTTATGCTTAGCATTTTGTTTATTTGCTATCTCGGATTTCTTTTCTCAGTTCATCAACTTCCTGACGCAATTTGCAAATTTCCTCGGCCGAGTTTCCGTCTATTAGCGGTCGATACCCGCTCCAGCCTGCGAATTGAGGCCGGAAAAAACGGCAGGCCAGGAACATTACCGCGAGGAACAACAACGGCACGAGGAACATAATCCACGGCATTCCCCAGCCGCCCCAGCTTCCCCACATGGGGCCATAGCACATGACGTTTCTCCTTTCCCTGTTCTAATTATTTCCAAAGCATTTATGGGCGGCATGTTCGGCGACAGCGCGGGCGTACCCTTCGATCTGTTCCCGGGGCAGGTCGAAGATTTCGAAGTTTGCCTCCCGGTCGAAGGAGTACGGTGTGCTCGCCTCGACGACGGTGGCCTGGAGATCAGGGAATCTGGACTTGAGGACGGTCAGCCCGCAATGCAGCGGGCACCCTTCGATGGCGATAACTTCGGGTGCCCGTTTGACGAGCTCGGTCATGCCGGAGTCGCCGGTGGCGGCGTCGCCGAGGCAGATGCGCACCGCTTCGACGGCACGAAGCCAGTAAGCGAGCATGTTGGCGGCCGTGCGGGCGACCTCGCCTTTTATACACGCACCCTCGCAGGCGATCACTACCTTCTTGGGGGGCAGGGACATCTGTTTGGCCACATAGCGCTGCCCGTCTGGGCAGATGCGGCCAGGGGAATTACACGAACAACATTGAGACACTTTTATTCCTCCTAAAATTGGTGGATTTACCCGCAACTGCAGCACGGTCCGCAGCTTGACTGCTGTTCCGACGATGATTGGTACGCCAGCAGCTTAGCGATTAATTTTTCCATCGACTTGCCAGCGCCGTCCTTTACGGCGCGGCCAATTTCGGCGGCGGCTTTAATCTCCTGGTCCGTGAGGCCGGCTTCGCGCGCCTTGGCCGTATTATACTCCAAGCAGGGGTGGCAGTTGAGGCCACCGAGGCCCCTACGGAGATCATGGCTATCGTTTTCATGCCTAACGACATCTGATTCACCTCACCTCCTTACCCCTTTAGACGAGAAACGCCCCGAAAAGGATACAGAGGAGACAAAAAAACGCCGCTCACTTTTTGAGCGGCGTTTTTCTCACGGCAAGTGGTTTGGCATTTCGCTTTATCGGCCCCTTCGGCTCACAGGCCAGTTGGTTGCAGTCGGTACGGTAGAAGAGACAGTTGGCGGCGAGCTCCCGGCGGAGCTTCTCCTTCGCGCGGTGAAGCCTGATCTTGACCGTCTCCAGGCTTACCCCTAAGATGGCGGCAATTTCGGCGTTCTTGAATCCTTCCAGTTCGCTGAGCACCAATACAGCCCGGTAGTTTTCCGGCAGAAAGCCGACATAGCTGTCGATGCATTCGTTCATCTCTTTGCGGATTAGCTGGTCTTCCATCGATGGCTCCGGGTTCGCGGACAGCGGGCTTTGGCCATCGACGAGGTCAGTGCCGTAAATCGTCGTGATTTCATGTCTGAAGGCCCGGCTGCGCAGCCTGTCAGTGGCCGTATTCGTGGCTATCCGGTAGATCCAGGTCGAGAGACTGGCCCGGTTGCCGAACGCGCCAAGTCCTTGGCTCACCCGTGCGAAGGTTTCCTGGGTCAGGTCGTCGGCCTCGTTCTCCCCGGCCAGCCTCGCCAGGTAGCGGCGGATTCTCGGCCGGTGCTCGGCGTATATCTGGTCGAAGTCCAACTCATCTTCGCGATTCTCGTTCATTTCAATGTAACAGCATGTTTCTTCTATTTTGGACAGCCACAGCCAATATTGCCGGCGAGGATTTCTTTCCAGTCGCCGATTACGTCGTGAGTCCAGCAGTCGTCAGCACCGGCGGCTTCCCTCATAACAAGCGCAAAAATATAAGATAGCTCCTGGACTGTGGCACCGGCTTCCAACGCTCCCTTGAAATGCTTTAGAACACAAGGTTTGGACCGAGCCTTAATCGAGAGCGCAAAACAAATAAACTGATAGGTCTTTTCATCGATCATGCGCTTTTCCTGGTAGAGTTGATCGATCTCGTCGAGCTTCTGTACGAACTCCGGGAAAAATTCCGCCAGCATTCTCATGGCCTTTTCCTCCTCACAAAATTGATAAGAGGGCTTCTCAGCTCACAGCACCGAGTATTACTTTATATGCATATTATAATATTTTTAGCTATGCTTGAAAACATGGTTATGGGCCGGGAGCGAGACAATTTACTCGCATTGTTCCACAGTCGGTTCAGGCGACGAAAACATTTGACCGCTATCCCCGGAAAAGATAATATATATATGAATAGATACATATCTATATAATGGTATTAACACAAATGTAGATTAGAGGCAGAGTGTAAAAAACGCAAGGCGGTGAGAATATCCGATGAAGAACGTAAGCGAAATGTTCAAGGCCTTAGGTGACCCCATCAGACTGGAGATTGTGCGCCTGCTGGTTGGCAAAGAGCTTTGCGTCTGCGATATCCTTGCGGCTTTCCAGGTTTCGCAACCGACGATCTCTCATCATCTGAAGGTGTTGAAGTACGCCGGCATTGTTGAAGACAGCCGCGACGGCAGATGGATTTACTACCGTTTAAACGCCGCGGCGCTGGCGGAAATGAAACAGGTAGTTGATGAGCTGAACAAGGACGCCGGCAAATCCGAACGGGTACGGACATGCGACGCGTGAGCGCGTGAATATATGAATCGGAGGAAAGCCTTATGAGCAAAAAGTCGTTGTCTTTCCTGGACCGGTTCCTGACGCTGTGGATATTCCTGGCGATGGCCATCGGCGTGGTTGGCGGGTTCCTTTTCCCCAACGTGGCGAAGTGGATCGACGCGTTCTCCGTCGGCACTACATCAATCCCAATCGCTATCGGTCTGATTGTCATGATGTATCCGCCGCTCGCCAAAGTCAAGTACGAAGAACTAGGAAAAGTGTTCGCCAACAAAAGGGTGGTGACGCTGTCGCTAGTCCAGAACTGGATCATCGGCCCCATCCTGATGTTCGCCCTCGCGGTCATCTTCCTCGCCGACAAACCGGAATACTTCGTCGGCCTCATCCTCATCGGCCTGGCCCGCTGCATCGCCATGGTCATTGTCTGGAACACGCTCGCTGACGGCGATACCGAATACGCCGCCGCCCTCGTCGCCCTGAACTCCATCTTCCAACTGCTCTTCTATTCGTTCTACGCCTACCTGTTCATCACCGTAATACCCAAATGGCTGGGCCTCAGCAGCATGATCGTCAACGTTTCCATGGCCGACGTGGCGATCAGCGTCGCCGTCTATCTTGGCATCCCGTTCGTGGGCGGCTACCTCACAAGGAAGATCCTGCTGCCGGCGAAAGGGCGGGAGTGGTACGAAAACGTCTTTCTCCCCAAGATCAGCCCGCTCACCCTCATCTTCCTTCTCTTCACCATTGTCGTCATGTTCTCGCTGAAAGGGAACTATATCCTGGCCCTACCGATGGACGTCGTAAGGATAGCCATACCGCTCCTCATCTATTTCGTGATAATGTTCGTGGTGTCGTTCCTGCTTAGCTGGCGCTCCGGCGTGAACTACGCCCAGACGACGACACTGTCGTTCACAGCCGCCAGCAACAACTTCGAACTGGCCATAGCGGTGGCGGTCGCCATATTTGGTATCAACTCCGGTCAGGCGTTCGCCGCGGTCATCGGGCCGTTGATCGAGGTGCCGGTCATGATCGGCCTGGTGAACGTCGCCCTCGGTTTCGCGAAAAAATACTACAACCCGGATGGTTCGCCGAAGGTCGAAAGCAGTTCATGAGCTATGTTGTTATGCGGGCTTAAGGGCCTTGGTTGCCGCAAACACTGATTCATTCACCTACTTGGATTGACTAATGGCTGTTGAGATAACGGCACTGTTTCCTCATCCGTTGACATGCCCCGTCGAAATTGCGTGGGGGGGAAGGTTGATGTCCGGAATTGGTCAGCAGGTAGGTTTTCTCTTTATATCCTGGGCGTTTTTGTTTATTGTCCTATATTTGTTTGCGCTGGTCTTCGGACGGAGAATAGGTAAGAATATGGGAACCCGGGAAAGGATATTTTTAGTGGGCGAAATTTCGTTAATGTGTGCGGCCGCCAATATTGCCGTCGGGGTTGCGGTGAAACCTCATCACATGTAGATTCGGCGTAGAAAGTTGGCGATGTCCAGGTGAAAAAGGAGATTGAAGAACTCTACGGTTGTCTGTCCAGGTTGGAGGAAGCCTATAAGACGGATTCGTCGAATCTCCAAAGCAATGCTGCTGTTGACGAGGCCCGTCTGAAACTGGAACTGGCTGTATCCAAAATAGAGGAACTTTTGAGTCAAGCGATCGTTCGGCACGACTAGCAGTGATTGATTTACCCTGCGTCATGGAAATAATTTCTTGACGCAAGGGTCTTTTTGTTGTTACCATACATATATGGCATATGCATATATATATAATGCATAGGAGGATTACGTAGTGAAATATCAATCCCACGAATATTGGGCGAGCCTGATAAAAATGAGCCTGTCACGCTTCTTCATCCTCCACGTGCTCAACAAGGAACAGTTGCACGGCTACGAGATAGCGAAGCGCGTCTCCGGCATCACCAGCGGGTGCTGCGCGCCCACCGAAGGGAGCCTCTACCCGGTGTTGAGGGAGTTCGTCGATAATGGGCTGGTGAATGTCGAGGCGCAGATTGTATCCGGACGCGAGCGCAAGGTTTACACCATCACGGAAGAAGGGCGGCAGGCCTATCTTGTAGGCTCGCAGGCGTGGGCCGAGGTGTCCGACTACATTTTACGGGCAGTAAATAGCAAGTAATGGAGGGGAATATGGCTCAACAGGATGATTCTGCGGCGCGACGAGATACGCTCTGGAATTTGAACGGCCTAAAGATACTGGCCTACACGGTGGCATGTTACCTCATCTATATCCGACTGGATGAGTTCGCCGAGTGGTTTGCTTATCAATTGCTTGGCTTCGCCGCTGATAGCCACCTGGGAGGAGCGATAGCATTTTTCGTAGCGGACGCGCCTAAAGTGTTGATACTTCTGGTCGTAATCACGTTTATCGTCGGTGTCGGTCGTACTTTTTTATCGCCGGAACGCATCAGGGCAATTTTGTCCGGACGGGGGGAATTGGCTGGGAACGTCCTCGCGGCCCTCGTCGGCATCCCGACGCCGTTTTGTTCATGCTCCGCCATCCCTTTGTTCCTGGGTTTTCTGCAGTCCGGCATACCCATCGGCGTGGCGATGGCCTTCCTGATCTCCTGCCCCGTGGTCAACGAGGTGGCACTCGCCCTGCTCTTCGGACTGTATGGCTGGAAGGTGGCGGCTCTATATACCGGGCTTGGCATGGCGAAGGCGGTTATCGGCGGCATGGTTATAGCCCGTATACGCCCCGAACGCTACCTGGAGCCATGGGTGGCCGAGCTTCTGGCCACCGGCGAGGAGAACAATCCGGGCGATGGCGAAAACGAGCTTTTCCGGATAACGTGGGAAGATAGGATTTCCGAAGGCAACAAAGCCGTGCGCGACATTCTCGCCGGCGTATGGTATTACCTTGTCGGCGGCATAGCGCTTGGCGCGCTAATCTACGGATATATGCCCGTCGACTTTGTAAGCGAATACATGGGCAAAGAAGCATGGTGGAACGTGCCGGTGGCCGTGGTACTGGGAGCGCCGCTGTACGCCAGCGCCGTCGGCGTGATCCCCATAATCCAGGCGTTCATCATCAAGGGAGCGGCGCTTGGAACCACCCTGGCGTTCATGATGTCGGTTATCGGTATCTCGATACCGGAGCTGGTTATGCTGCGCAAGGTCATGAAACTTCCGCTCATTTGGATTTTTGTCGGCATTGTGGCATTGGGATGCACGGTCGTCGGCTACGTGTTCAACGCGTTGATATAGTACGCCTCTGCGCGTGAGCGGCAGGGGCGCAAAACTTAGTTAGAGAAGTATCTTAAAACGGGAGAAATTCTATATCTCCCCAAAATGTGCATTCGCACATTTGAAAGGAACGTGATCAAAATGATTGTCAAAGTCTATCTGTCCTGCTGCGGCGGCGACAAAGTCGTCGAGGTCGTGAACGAGGCGATCTGCCTAGCTGGGGTTGACGCGCAGGTAGAGACCGTTTCCGACTTTGTCACGGCGGCCAAGGACGGTGTCATGTCGACGCCAGCGATTAAAGTCGATAACAAGGTGGTAGTGAGCGGGAGAGTTCCGAAGGTAGAGGATTTGGTCAAATTTTTGCAGGCCGCAAATAAGTAACGCTCGCTACGAAGGGGACATGACAAAGAAAAGCTGCTAATTGTTAGTTAGCAGCTTCTTTTACATATACATACAACGGATTTACGGCTAAAAGTGGCCGACGATTTCCTGGCACAGCTTAGCCGTGAGCTCGGGCGACGGGGTGGTTTTGCCTTTCTCTAACCCCATCTTGGTCAGGAAAAAGGCTTTCGGCTCCACGCCGATATTCTGGATGACTTTTTGGGCGCAGGCGGTCTCGCACCCGTCGATCGTGATGACCATGCTTGCGGCCTTGGCGGCGTCGATGAAAGGTTTCAGCCCGGCGCCGATTCCGGTAATACAGCTCGTCTTATTGGTGGCGAAGCCGTCCTGTCTCAGTTTTCGGCTGACGGCATCCGCAACCCCGCCGACATCCGAGCAGCCGGCGCAGCCGTAAACGATTTTCGGGGCGCTGCTTGCCTGGCACCCGCAGTTACACGACATTTTTCTTCCCCTCCTAAATTTGCATTTAATATTATAATATGATAGAATTATAATGCCAACAATGTATAAAGTCAACAGCGGATATCCGTCACTCAATTTTAAGAAGGGGAGAGCAAATGATTATCCACATCGAAGACGCCGCGAAGGTATTCATTGCCGCCAAAGCGCGGGACAAAAGTATTACCATCGGCGTCGTCGAACGTCCGGGTGGCGCATGAAGCGGCGGCAGTTGCGGGCAGAGTCCCCGCGTCCCGTCCGTGCGACTGGGAAAGCCGAAGAACCCTCAGATACATGAGCGCTTTGAAATAGATGGCATCAGCGTATATTACCAGGCGAGTTCGGCCGATTTATTCGAGAAGATAACGGTGAAGCTTGAGAGAATAATAATCTTCAATTACTTAGCGGCAACAGGGGATAGAAAAATATTTTCTTAGGGGAGGAAAAACAAGTGGATCAGAAGGCATGTTGCGGTTGCGCGAGTACGGCTAAGCCTGATACTGGAGGATGTTGCCCTGGGTCCGCAGGAAGAGGAATGGATTGTTGTGCCCCTGTCGATAAGAAATTGCTCATCGAATTTATGTACATTGACCTGACGGTATGCGATCGCTGTCTGGGGACCGACGCCAGCCTTGAGGAAGCCGTGAACGAGACAGCGAATGTGCTGAAAGCAACGGGCTACAATATAGAAGTTCGCAAGATTTTGGTCGAAAGTGAAGAGCAGGCCCGCGATCTGGGCTTCGTCAGCTCACCTACTATCCGGATAAACGGACAGGATATACAGCTCGACCTGAAGGAAAGCCTTTGCGAGTCCTGCGGCGATGTCTGCGGAGAAGACGTCGACTGTAGGGTTTGGATCTGGCAAGGCCGTGAGTACACGACACCACCCAAGGCGATGATTATTGACGCTATTCTCAAACACGTTTACGGTGGGGCGGTCGGTGGGGCTAACCTGAAGCCGCGAGAAGTGCCGGATAATCTGAAACGGTTTTTTGCGGCCAAACTGAAATCGGTAGGTCGAGCGGAGTAGGTCGCCCTCTATCGTGACTGCTGGTTTTTGCAGGCAAACTTTTTACATGAGATGAGAATTTTTTAATTATTATATAATGTATTTTGCTGGAGGATTAAATGGCTGAGGATATCTTGACAAGGTTGACGGCGGAATTCCTTAAAACTTTGTCTCATCCGGTCCGCATCCGGATATTGCGGATGCTCACCCCGGGGGAACTATGCGTCTGCGAACTCATTACCGGGATCGACATCGAACAGTCCAACCTCTCGCAACACCTGAGCGTGCTAAAAAAGCAGGGCATCATTGAATCGCGCAAAGAGGGGACGAAGGTTTTCTACCGTATATTACACCCTTCGGTGTTGGAGGTTATCAAAGCTACGGAAAAAACAATCGGCGATCAGCTCAATGAGAGCCAGAGCCTTCTTAAGCAGTTGAAAAAAGGAGATGGGAATTGATGAAGATCGAAATCCTGGGCATGGGGTGCCAGAAATGCGCTAACCTGTACGACAACGCCAAACAGGCTGTTGCGGAACTTGGCGTGGCGGCGGAAATCGTCAAGGTGGAGAACATCAATGATATTATGAAATACGGTGTCATGGTCACCCCCGCATTGGTTGTGGACGGAAATGTCAAGGCCACGGGCAAAGTTCTGACCAAGGACGACATCAAGAAGATTCTTGCGTAAAGCCTTCGTCAATAACAAGCCATCCCGGCAGTATTCTGGGATGGCTTGTTTATTGTCCCGATGCCTCGGCTTCGCATCGACGCAATCTTCGTATCAATACAAAAAAAATTTTGGGGCAGTATTTACAAAAATTAATATATATGATAAATTTATAATATATTAAAAACCTAATTTTATGGGCGGGGTGTTATCATGTCGGAGTTCCAGAAACTGTTGGCCATTGTCGTGGTCTTCCTGATGGCATACTTCATGCCGGCTGAAAGCGGACGCTTTCAGGGCGCAATCCTTGAAGCATTCCGGATGCTCAACGAGTATGCGCGCCTGCATGTGCTACTTTGTCTGGTGCCGGCGCTGTTTATCGCCGGCGCGATCTCGACTTTCATCCGCCAGCAGGCGGTGATGCGCTACCTCGGTGCCGAGGCGAACAAGGTTCTTGCCTATTGCGTCGCCTCGGTATCGGGGACCATTCTCGCCGTGTGTTCTTGCACGGTACTGCCGCTGTTCGCGGGCATCTACTCCCGCGGGGCGGGCATCGGCCCGGCAACGGCTTTCCTGTATTCCGGCCCGGCCATCAACGTCCTGGCGATCATCCTCACCGCGCGGATACTGGGCTTTGAGATGGGGGTTGCTAGGGCGGTCGGCGCGATAGCTTTCTCGGTTGTCATCGGCCTCATCATGGCATTCATTTACCGCAAGGAAGAGGCCGCGAAGAAGGAGGCATTTGCCATGCCAGTAGGCGAGGAGCCACGGCGGGTACTGTGGCAGGAAATCGCCTACTTTGGCGGCATGGTCGCTTTTCTAGTATTTGCAAACTGGGCCAAGCCGCTTGAACCTACCGGCATTTACGCCGGCATCTATGAAGTCAAATGGATTCTGGCCGGTATCAGCCTGGTCCTCGTGGCATACACGTCCACCGCCTGGTTTACCAAAAGCGAACTGGTCGATTGGCGGGACAGCACATGGTTCTTCACCAAACAGATCATGCCGCTGCTACTTGGCGGCGTCCTGGTCGCCGGCTTCCTAATGGGTCGGCCGGGCCTCGATTCCGGAATCATACCGGACGAGTATATCACGATGCTGGTCGGCGGTAACAGCTTATGGGCCAACCTGTTCGCCAGCATTGTCGGCGCCTTCATGTACTTCGCCACGCTGACCGAAGTCCCCATCCTTCAGGGGCTGATGGGCTCTGGGATGGGGAAGGGGCCGGCGCTCGCGCTGCTTCTGGCCGGCCCGGCGCTCAGCTTTCCGAGCATGATCGTCCTGCGGCAGATCATGGGGACAGAGAAAACGGCGGTTTACGTGTCGCTGGTCGTCGTGATGGCGACGATAACGGGTATGATGTACGGAGCTTGGTTCTAGGTTGTTAAACCTTAATAACTCGTTTCTACACAACTCCAATGGAGCCGCCGTGAAACCCACGGAGGGGACGAAGAAGGTATTCTTAAGTATGGAAACGGGGGGAGTACCATGGAAAGCTGTGAATGTCCGGCTTATCCGCCCTGTTTTTCGCCTGCTCCGGCGGGTCTAGCGTCGGCCAGATCGCGAACGAGGTCTGTCGCCAACTGTCCGGCGACGGATACGGAAAAATGTGCTGTCTTGCAGGCATTGGCGCGCAAGTGAGCGGTTTGACTAAATCAGCCAGAGGTGCGCGAGTAGTAGCCATCGACGGCTGCGGTTGGACGTGCGCCCGCAAGGTGCTAGAAACGGCGAAAATCCCTATCAGTCACCACCTTGTCCTTTCCGATTGGGGCTTCGAGGACAAACCCGACCTCTTCCCACGGGCGGAGGAAGTCTTGAAGGCAAAGCGCTGGATTTTGGCAATCATCGAATAAGCAACAGCCCCCCAAGGTTAATACGTTCACTTGAAGAGCACAATTTCCGAATTCGGTGCAAAAAAGCGTCTGAAATGGCAAAGTCTTTCAGACGCTTTTCCTGTAGGTCCACGGGTTTCGCCACTGGTGTCATCGACTTTGACAGAAAAGTGACAGCAAAAGGGCGGTGGAAATTCTATATCGACGCCTTAGACCGGCTAGGGCGCGACTACGACGGTATTATTAGCGAATGGAAAGAAATCACTAGAAGCATGAAAGCAGATATCATTGTCCTTGAGAATCAAGCTCTTTTCGATAGCCGGAAGTTCAAAGATATGGGGGACATCGGCAAGCTTATGGAAGATCAGTTCCTAAGTTTACTCGGTTATGTCGCTGAACAAGAGCGCAAAAAAATACGACAGCGACAACAAAGAGAAGGCATTGACCTAGCGAGGGCGCAGGGGAGGGCATACGGAAGGCCAAGAATTGAAATTGATGATAAGTTTAGAGAAGTATATAAGCGATGGAGGAATAGTGAAATCACAGCCGTAGAGGCCATGAGAGATGCAGGTATGAAGAAGGTTACCTTCTACCAGCGGGTTAAAGAAATAGAAGGTAGAATGTGATAAGCTTTTGGCAGTTTATATAATGGTTAAAGGAGGCGGCGCTACTTAGGGTAGTTTTGTGTCGCGGTGTAGGGTAGTTTTGTGTCGTTGGAATATTTACTACCAAAGCCAATGGAAAATATCTTTAATTAACATAATAGATTGGATGTTATGGGATTGGCGGGGCGCGACCATTCCAATTCATCACGGCGGGAGCGAACCGACAAGCCCATAACGAAAAAGAGCCGTTAAGGCTCTTTTCCATCTTCGTCAATCCATTTCACCGTAGCTAGGATGTCTGCGAGAACTTCTGGCTTGGCTCTGGCCATGGGATAAACTGATACGCGAACGTTCGGATGGTTCAGTAACTCTCCCAGTTTTTCCTGCATGTCAGTTTTACCGAATAGCCATGTATTGTCATCATTGTCGTAGAACTCCGCCAAGATATCAAGGTCTGATTCCTCGGTATCGTCGCCTCGTAGGACAGAGCCAAACAAGCCGATTCTCTTCGGAGGGAATTCCATTTGGCGGAGCACTGGCAAGGCCGCCCGTATCCCGCTTATGATGGTATCCTTATCCCGAAATCCCATGCCATCCCCTCCGCGGCGGAACTTACGGCTCCGCCTTTAGTTCCGTTTCGACGTCGACTTCTTCGACATGGATGTCGATGACTTGTTGTGGGATTATCATTCCGCGTTCCCTTTGGCTCGTGTAGAAAATCTTCTTGTCAGGGTCGTCTTTGCCCACGCGTATCTTTTCCCGCAGTTCTTCCACCTTGGCTTTCGTAGAATGGTAGAGGGTGGCCACAGTACCGGTTTGGTGGGTGACGGTTACCTTGAACATCATCGTCGGCATATTTCGTCCTCCTTTCCCATTTTTCTGGTATTAATACCTTCGGAGTCAGGGTGGGCGTTTCCTTCCGGGTGCCTCGTTCCCCGTAACCACTTAACTTGATTTTAGAGTAACTCAAGGAACGCCAAAAAGTTTTGGGAAACGTTCAAAAAAAAAGGGTTAACAAATTTGCCGAGGAATGTTAGTAGTGAAAATTGAATACTGGCCGATGAGCCATGAATGCCCACCATGCCGCAAGGCATAGGATATATATAGATAATGGGCATCTTGCAACTGCATCGCCTTAAGGCAAAACAGAGAGAGGGTTAGCCCCACCATACGGGGCTCCAACTCTCTATTTTTTTATGCCTGGAAGGTGATCTAGCATGCAAGAATGCCCCGTTAAGCTAATTCGTCAGAAGGTCATCATATCTGGCGATATGGTAGAGTACTACCAGTACCAGGAACCAATCGTGTGCAGTGGCCCTAAGAAGCACGGCAAATCTTCGAATTACCGAAAGGAGCAATGGGCAGTGAAAAACAAAAAGAACGCATTCCATCGTTTACTTCGGCTGGTCGCCGCTAACTTCGGCGACGCCAATGGTCGGTTCATAACCCTGACGTACGCCGAAAATTTCCAGGACGTAGAGGCGGCCAACCGGCACTTTAACACCTTTATAAAAAGGCTACGCAAGGAATATGGCAGCGAGTTCCGTTACGTCGTAACCATCGAATTTCAAAAGCGCGGTGCGGTGCATTACCACATGCTAACCGATATGCCATATATTAAGGATACGGAATTGCGCCGCATCTGGGGACATGGTTTCGTGAAAGTCAAGGAGGTCAAGAATTCCAAGCATGCCGCCGTTTACGTGGGCAAATACATGGGTAAAGGAACGGTGGACAAGCGGCTTACCGGCAAGAAGAACTTTTGGGCGAGCCGGAACATGACGTATCCGAAAGTCTTAACGAACGAAGAAGCCGCCGCGTATATGGCAAGCCTCGAAAATACCGACAAAGAGAAGTATACCGAGAAGGCCTACCCATCGGACTATTACGGAGAAATCCAGTACGTCAAATATTTCTTGCAGCCTGGGACGGCTCCTGAATCGGCTCAACCGACAGTTCACGGAACACTAGGCGTAGGTAGCTCGAACTAATTTTCTGACCGTGATACCGCCTAAGATACTCGGCCATCAGCCTCCACGAAAGACCATCGTCGCGCAAACGCCGAAGGAGAGCGGCGTGGCGCACGAGAAAGTCTCGGTTGGGGCTGTGACTCCGCCGTTTCTTAAGATAGATCAGCCGCTCTTCGTCGGCAGCTCCTAGGTCTGAAGGCGTGGCCGTTCTACGCTTAAGCCTCGCCCGCTCCGCCTTCAACTCGGCGGCAGCCAGAACGAGCGAAGCGTAGTAGAACTCGGTTCGCCGATCCTTATCCATCTCCGACCGGCGGCGGTTGATAATGGCGGCTTGCCGCCGCATCACGTCTAGCTGCTGGTCGGCTTCGAGCGAAGCGAAGAAGTACACCAGACTCCGCCGGTCGCGTTCGATCATACTCGTCAACCCATCTAGGTAGCCCATACTCCGTCCCCCTTGCACTTTTTTCGCATTATACAGCCTGCCCGAAGTGAAGGCAAATTGCAAGGGCGACGCCGTCTTTCTGCGGTCGTAAGACCGCGCGGCCCTAGGGGCCGCCGCCCGCCGGAGCGAGCTTTAGGTCGGTTAGACTAAAGCGAGGGGAGAGGGGAGGAGTACGCATCGAAAAAGG
>MTLD01002875.1_pt1 | contig 17781 bp, 21 predicted proteins | sample 1982471 | NCBI WGS metagenome assembly MTLD01 (sample SAMN05712604, study PRJNA340218) | biofilm metagenome | isolation source: sample SPM anode biofilm adapted to -50 mV | place: USA | collected 2012-02-03
ACTGCGCGTGGTGACGATGACGCTGAGCGCGGTCACGATGACGCTGCGCGCGGTCGCGATTTCAAGGCCTGCGGTCGTAATGATAAAACGCGTGGTCGGGATTGTAATGGGTGTAAGAAGAGTTTATAGAGAAGGGGAGTTCTACCGCGACGTTATGTGAACCGTTCATTCCGAGCTTCGCGGATTTCCTGCGACAACAAAAAATCCAGGTGGCGGCAAAGCCGCACACCCGGACGTGTTGTTCTTCTTGTTTGCGTAGCGGACTACTTGATGGTCTTTATCGTCTTCTGCACCATCTTCACCACGCTGTCCGGCAGCGGCGCGTAGAGCATCGGGGCGGCCATCTTCTGTCCCCTGGTCATGGCCCAGTTCAGGAACTCGACCAGGTGTTTCCCCTTGGCAGCGTCCTTCTGTTTTTCGTAGACGAGAAGCCAGGTGAAACCGACCACCGGGTAAGCGTCCTTGCCGGGTTGGTTAACCAGCGAGATGCGGTAGTCGGCCGGCATGTTCTTCACCGCACCTGCCGCGGCAGCGCTCGTCGACTTGATGGAAGGCGCCACGAAGACACCAGCCTTGTTCTTCAGTGATGCATAGGGGAGCTTGTTTTCAAAGGCATAGGCAAGTTCGACGTAGCCGATGGAGTACGGGGTGGTCTTGATCTGGCCTGCGACACCTTCGTTACCCTTACCGCCAAGACCGACAGGCCACTTGACCGCGGCGCCCGTGCCGACCCTGCTCTTCCACTCCGCATTCACGCCGGAGAGGTAGTCGGTGAAGATGCTGGTGGTGCCAGACCCGTCGGAACGGTGCACGACGATGATCGGCTTGGCGGGGAGGTTCACGCCCTTGTTGTCGTCGGCGATCCTCGGATCGTTCCACTTGGTTATCTTGCCGAGATAGATATTGGCGACGTCCTCGGAGTTCAGCTTGATGCCTGAGGGAACGCCGGGGAGGTTGTACGTGACGACGACAGCGCCCATCACGGTCGGGATGTGGATCAGCTTGCCCGGAGCGCCCTTCAGCTCCGCGTCGGAGAGGAACTTGTCGCTTGCACCGAAGTCGACGGTCTGCGCAGTGATCTGCTTGATGCCGCCGCCGGAACCGATGGACTGGTAGTTGAACTTGACGCTCTTGTCCACCTTGGCGTACTCAGTGAACCATTTGGAATACAGCGGATACGGGAAGGTAGCGCCGGCTCCGTTTATGAGTGTTGCTGCGTTTGCCTGGACTGCGCCGCCCACTACGGCTACCAGAGCGAGAGCTGAAAATGCCTTCTTGATGGTCTGAATCATTCATTTCCTCCTTTGTCTGTTTGTGCAAACTATAGGAGACGAATGTTGCGGTTTCGTTACAGCCTCAGCAAGAATCTGTGAAGACAGATAATTCACCATTGACTACATCCGCCAAGACGGATATAGTCCCCACCCATGAACGACATCCTGCTTCTCTACAAATCGCTGGCCGATGAGACCCGACTGCGCATCCTCGCGCTGCTTCTTGGCGAGGGTGGTGAGCTCTGTGTCTGCGACATCATCGCCGCTTTGAAACTCCCACAGTCTACCATCTCGCGCCAGCTTGCCATCCTGAAGAAGACCGGGTGGGTGAACGATCGCCGCTGCGGCCTCTGGATCTATTACTCCGTGCGTGAGAACGCGGTACCGCAAAGGGAATTGATCCCGCTTCTGAAAAAACAGCTCCTGAAGACCAGCACCTCGGCGGACGACCGCGAAACCCTCGCCGGCTTCGGTTGCGACAACAGCTGCGCCTGAAAAAAATTTGTCCTGATATATCCGCCGGAACGGATATTGGAGCCTGCACATGCCCCGAAAGAAGGTCCTGTTTCTCTGCACCCACAATTCCTGCCGATCGCAGATGGCCGAAGGGCTCGCGAACCATTTCCTTCGAGACGATGTGGAAGCCTTCTCGGCCGGAACCGAAGCGACCCGCGTGAACCCGCTCGCGGCGAAAGTCCTCACCGAAATCGGCATCGACATCTCCGGCCAGTACTCGAAGACCGTCGATGAGTTCGAGGGCCAAAGCTTCGATCACGTCATCACCCTCTGCGGGGACGCCAACGACAAGTGCCCTCTCTTCATCGGAGGCGTCACGCGCACCCACCACGGCTTCGACGATCCCTCGCGCACCCAGGGAAGCGAGGAAGAAGTCCTGCCGCAGTTCCGCCGCGTGCGTGACGAAATAAAGAACTGGATCATGGAAACGTTTGGAGGCGCCAAGTGAGCGAACATCTTTCCCGCAAACTCTCTTTCCTCGACCGCTGGCTGACCCTTTGGATCTTCGCCGCCATGGCGCTCGGCGTGGGGCTCGGCTACTTCGTCCCGGGCGTCGAGTCCCTGGTGAACAGCTTCCAGGTCGGCACCACGAACATACCGATCGCGGCGGGACTCATCCTGATGATGTATCCCCCCTTCGCCAAGGTTAAGTACGAGGAGATGCCCGAGGTCTTCCGCAACAAGAAGGTCCTCGCCCTGTCTCTGGTTCAGAACTGGCTGATAGGACCGGTGCTCATGTTCGTGCTGGCGGTGCTGCTTTTGCCGGACAAGCCGGAGTACATGGTCGGCCTCATCATGATCGGTCTCGCCCGCTGCATCGCCATGGTGGTGGTATGGAACGAACTCGCGAAGGGTAGCACTGAATACGCCGCGGGTCTCGTCGCCTTCAACAGCATCTTCCAAGTCCTCTTTTACAGCGTCTATGCCTGGTTCTTCATCACCGTGCTGCCGCCGCTCGTGGGTCTTCAGGGTGTGGCGGTGGACGTGAGCATCGGCGACATCGCGAAAAGCGTCTTCATCTACCTCGGCATCCCCTGCATCGCCGGCGCCCTGACCCGTCTTTTCGGCGTGAAGATCATGGGCAAGGAGCGCTATCACCGGGAGTTCGTCCCGAAGGTCGGTCCCATCACGCTGATCGCCCTCCTCTTCACCATCGTGGTGATGTTCAGCCTGAAGGGACAGCTGATCGTGCAGCTCCCCATGGACGTCGTGCGCATCGCGATTCCCATGCTCATCTACTTCATCGTCATGTTCCTCGTCTCCTTCCTGATGGGGAAACGGATGGGTGCCGACTACAGCAAGACCACGACGCTTGCCTTCACTGCGGCGAGCAACAACTTCGAGCTCGCCATAGCCGTCGCGGTAGCGGTTTTCGGCCTGAACTCCGGGGCCGCCTTCGCCGCGGTCATAGGTCCCCTGGTCGAGGTGCCGGTAATGATCGGCCTTGTCAACGTCGCCTTCTGGTTCCAGCGCCGGATGACGGCAGCGTAGGAGGATTTATATGCTGAAACAAGCGGCGGACTACCTCACCTTCGATCTGCTCGGACTCGTTCCCGGTTCCCGCGGCGGCGAGGCGCTCAACTTCTTTCTCTACGACACGGTGAAGATCTTTTTCCTGCTCACCTCCATCATTTTTGTCGTGGCAGTGATCCGCTCCTCGTTCCCTCCGGAGAAGACCAAGCGCATGCTCGCGCACAAAAGGGAGTACGTCGGCAACGTGCTCGCCGCCCTTTTGGGGATCGTCACCCCCTTTTGTTCCTGCTCGGCGGTCCCCCTTTTCATCGGCTTCGTCGAGAGCGGCGTACCGCTAGGAGTGACCTTCTCCTTCCTGGTCTCCTCCCCGATGGTCAACGAGGTGGCGCTCATCATGCTCTGGGGGCTATTCGGCTGGAAGATTGCCGCCATCTACATCGGGACGGGACTCGTGGTTGCCATCGTCGCAGGTATCGCCATCGGGAAACTGAAGATGGAGCGTTACGTCCAGGATTACGTTTGGCAGATGAAGGTGGGACAGGCCGATCTCGTCATACCGGATTTCCGGGGAAAGCTTGATTACGCCCGTGAGTACACCCTGGGCCTTCTGAAAAAGATCTGGCCCTACGTGATCGTGGGGATCGGGCTCGGCGCCTTCATCCACGGCTACGTTCCCGCCGACTTTCTCGCCCGCTGGGCGGGACGGGACAACCCTTTCGCGGTGCCGGTTGCGGTGGCACTTGGCGTGCCGCTTTACAGTAACGCCGCCGGGGTGATCCCCATCGTGCACGCGCTCATGGAGAAGGGTATGGCGATGGGGACCGTGCTCGCCTTCATGATGGCAGTCACGGCGCTTTCGCTCCCGGAAGCGGTGATCCTCAGCAACGTCCTCAAAAGGCCGCTTCTGGCAACTTTCTTCGGCATCGTCGCCGTAGCGATAACGATAGTGGGGTATCTCTTCAACGCCATCCTCTAAACACCCAGAAAAGGAGAACGACATGAAAATCGAAGTGCTCGGAACCGGCTGCGCCAAATGCAAAACCCTCTACGAACACACCCTTACCGCCGTCGCCAACAGCGGCAAGGAGGCCGAGGTCGTGAAAGTCGAGGACATCCCCTCCATCATGAAGTACGGGGTCATGAGCACGCCCGCCCTCGTCATCGACGGCAAGGTCGCCTTCTCCGGCAAGGTCGCGTCGGTCGTAGAAATCATGGCGCTCCTGTAGCCGCCTACACACGGAAAGGGAATCCGCCATGAAAATCACCACCACCCTCGCGCTTTTACTCGCCTCCTCCACCCTCGCCCACGCCGAACTCCCCTCCGCAACGGACACCGCCGTGGCGAGTGCGCTTCGCTCCGGAAAGCCGACCGTCATCGACCTGGGGGCCCGCACCTGCATCCCCTGCAAAAAGATGGCGCCGATTCTGGAGAACCTCGCCGCCGAGTACCGCGGCAAGGCCTCCGTCCTCTTCATCGATGTTCACGAGAACCAGGCCGCCGCTGACAAGTTCCGCGTGCAGATGATCCCGACGCAGATCTTCTTCGATAAGAACGGCAAGGAGATCAAGCGGCACATAGGATTCATCGACAAGGCGGAAATGGTGCGCGATCTCAAGGCTGCGGGGCTCAAGTGACCATGCTGGAAGACATCGAGCGCATCATCGCACTCTACCCTTTCGCGGCATTCGGGGCGGTGTTTCTTGCCGGCGTGCTTTCCTCCGCCTCCCCCTGCGTCCTGACCACCATCCCACTGGTGGTCGGGTTCACCGGGGGATACGCCGACGGGGACCGGATGAAGGCGTTTCGTTATTCGCTCTGTTTCGTCATCGGCCTTGCGCTCACCTTCACCGCCTTCGGGGCGGCTGCGGGGCTTCTGGGCACGATGTTCGGCACCCTCGGGGGGAAGTGGTACGTCATTGCGGGGACTATCGCCCTATTGATGGGGCTGCAGATGATGGAGATGCTCCGGTTCGAACTGCCGTGGCGCCCCGAGTGGCGCCCGCGGCAGGCAGGGCTTTTCGGCGCCTTCATCCTCGGCCTTTTCTTCGGCATCGTCTCCTCCCCCTGCGCGACACCGGTACTCGTCGTGCTGCTCACCCTGGTGGCCAGCAAGGCGCAGGTTCTCTACGGCATCGCCCTGCTCTTTTGCTACGCCATCGGGCACTGCCTCCTCATGCTTTTCGCGGGGACCTGCACCGGGTTCGTGGAATCCTTCGCCAAGTCCAAGGGGATCCAGGGACTCTCCACGTGGGCCAAGCGGTTAAGCGGCGCAATCGTCGCCATCGCGGGTGGATGGTTCGTCTGGCAGGGGATTGCCTCATTGCTGTGAGGCTTTCGGCTTACGCTCCTGTTTTCAGCATCCCCCCTGTAAAAGCAAATCCCTCCTGTCCCCCCTTCGCAAAGGGGGGAACGCAAGGGGACCTTCTGCGCTTCGTATTCACACTATTGTGGCATCCCGGGAATTCCCGGATGGACCAACACCCCCCTCTATAGCGTCGCAACTACAGTCGCCGCCGTTATATCTTGACATTCATATTTCTAAATGATAAAACGCCGACCTGTCCGACGAACCTGCTAGTGGAGGTATGATGGCCGAGCTGTTCAGCACCAAGATATGGGATCACGCCAGGAACCCGCGCAACCTAGGGTTCCTGACCGACGCGGACGTGCTGGTACAGGCGGGAGATCCTTCGCAGGGGGACGCTTTTCTCTACCTGTTCAAGATCCGTGACGAGCAGATCGAAGCGGCGCGTTTTCTCGCCAAGGGTACCCCTGCGGCGATAGCCGCGTCCTCGGTGGCGACGGAACTTGCCGTCGGCAAGTCCCTGGACGAAGTGCTGACCATAGGCTCCGGTGCCATCGCCGGTGCCCTCGGCGGGATGCCGGAGGAGAAGATGTACTGCTGCCGCATGGCCGCTACCGCGCTCCACACTGCGGTGCACCAGTATCGCAGTTCTGAAGAAGACTCAGTCTTTTGCTTCGCGACCGGTGCCTGAGGCTTAGGCGTCCCAGCCACCTTACTCAAAAAAAAACTCCGAGAACGCTTAAGGCGCTTTCGGAGTTTTTTTTTCGGCATGTGTTTGAAGAATCAGAGTATGTAGTCGGTGGAGAGGAAATGGGACTTCCTCTCCTTCACGATGCCGGTGATGATCTCACGGTTCGCGTCGGTTTCCCTCGCGGCAACCACGATCCTGATGGAGAAGACGCGCAGCGCGTCGGCGACGGACTGGGTCCCCTCTGCGGAGTTTTTCCGGCCGTTGAAGGGGAAGCTGTCCGGGCTTCTCTGGCACTTGCTGTTGATGTTGATGCGGCAGACCTGGTTCACCAGCGCGTCGATAAGCTGGGCCAACTGGTCCTCGTTGCGGCCGAAGATGCTCGCCTGCTGGCCGTAGGGGGAGCTGACCACGTAGTCGATGGTCTCCTTCAGATCGTCGTAGACCACCACCGGGACCACCGGGCCGAACTGCTCCTCGTGGTAGACGCGCATCTGCGGCGTCACCGGGTAAAGGAGCGCCGGGTAGAAGAAGGAGCCGCTCCTCGTTCCCCCGCATTCGTTCACCACCTGCGCGCCATGCTTCTCCGCGTCGCGCAAAAGCCCTTCCAGGTACTCGGGCTTTTCCGGTTCGGGGAGCGCGGTGATCGCCACCTTATCCTGCCAGGGAACGCCGCATTTCAGCCGGCCGATCCCCTCCGCCATCCCCTTCAGGAATTCCTCCGCGATGCTGCGGTGCACGAAGATGATCTTTAACGCGGTGCAGCGCTGCCCGTTGAAACTGAGCGCGCCCGATAGGCACTCCTGTACCGCCAGTTCCAGGTCCGCATCCGGAAGCACGATGGCGGGGTTTTTCGCATCCAGCCCGAGCACGCAGCGCAGCCGGTGCGGGCGGGGGTGACTCGCGCGCAGCGCATCGGCCACGCGGCTCGTACCGATGAAACCGAGGACGTCGACGCGGCCGGTCGCCATGAGCGGCGGAAGGATCTCCTCGCCGTCGCCGTACACCGTGTTGACGACACCCGCGGGAAAGCAGTCGCGGAAGGCTTCAAGCAGCGGCTCGAAGATGAGGACGCCGAAGCGGGGAGGCTTCAGCACGATGGTGTTGCCCATGACGAGCGACGGGATGAGGGTGGTGAAGGTCTCGTAGAGCGGAAAATTGTAGGGCCCCATGCAGAGAACGACCCCCAGGGGCGCGCGGCGGATCTGGCCGATGATCCCCTGCTGGATGACGAAGCGGGACGAGACGCGGTCCAGTTCCTTGAGCGCGTCGATGGTGTCCTTAACGTAGGCGAGCGCGCGGTCGAACTCGGCCTCCGCCTCCTTGATCGACTTGCCGATCTCCCACATGAGGAGCTTCACCACCTCGGCGCGCCGCTCCTTTACCGCCTTCGCGAAGCACTGCACGCACTTGATCCGCTCGCCGACCGACATGGTGGGCCAGGCGCCCCGGCCGTTATCATAGGCGGCTACCGCTACGTCGAGCGCTTCCAGCGCCTCGGCGACCGTGAGTGCCGGAGCCTCCCCTACCCGCTGCGGTTCGGAATGCTCTCCCGTTTGCACCTGCACCGGCGAAAGCACTTCCTGCATCGCCCCTTCCCAGCGTCGCAGCTCGCCGCCGACCAGGTAGAGTTCCTGGCGGATCGGGTTCTCGATACGGTACTGGGGGGGGATTTCCTGCGGCGACGGGGACAGTCCTGCGAGCTTCTTCTTCACGTTGCCTTCCTTCCGACAGAGGTGATTGCGGGGTCGACGTTTCGCGCTCCCGGTGGGTCCCGGGCAGTCACGAGGTCATCGAAAAGCTATACGCCAACTGGGAGCGAGGGTCAACTTGTTAATGAACCGAAGGGTTTCTGCTTCCACGGCAATTGCGCATTGACAGAGCGCCGCTATACTCGTTTGAGCCTTGGCTATTGACGTAGCCTCTTCCTGGTTGTGACAGGATCAGGCTGGAAAACTTCTTGCTGAAAGGGAGAAATGAGATGGGATCTAAGGGACGCGAAATAGTCGGCATGGATGTGGAAGAGCTCCTCACTCTGTTGAACCGTGCCTTCTGCGATGAGTGGTTCGCCTATTACCAGTACTGGCTCGGGGCAAAGGTGGTGAAGGGACCGATGAAGGATGCTGTCGGCGCCGAACTGCTTGTGCACGCGACCGAAGAACTGGCGCACGCCGACATGGTGGCCCTGCGCATCATCCAGTTGGGGGGGACGCCGGTGACCAAGCCCGAGGAGTGGTACAAGTTCACCAACTGCGGCTACGACGCGCCGGACGACCCGTTCGTGAAGAAGATCCTGGAGCAGAACATCAAGGGGGAGCAGTGCGCCATCAGCGTGTACAAGAAGCTCCTCGACCTGACCCGCGAGAAGGATCCCGTCACCTACAACATGGTGCTCACCATCCTGCAGCAGGAGGTCGAGCACGAGGAAGACTTGCAGTCGCTTCTGGAAGACTACGAGCTGATGATCGGCGCGTTGAAGGGATAAACTGCTCCTTTGCAAATTTAAAAAGCCCCTTCCGCACGGAGGGGGCTTTCTTGTTTTCTGTAGCTGATGGATCTCAGGAAACCTTGGAAAAGACTTCGGCGGCCCACTGGTTGAGGCTCATGCCGTGTGCCTCCGCCATCATTGCTGCACGGGCATGCACCTCGGGAGGGAGCCGCAGCATGAGCTTCCGGGGCATGGCACTCGTGCAATCATTTTTTGATATCACAGGTAAAGATCTCACCCTTTCACGGCGGGAGCGAGCGGCCAACTGATGATAACCACGCCGATGAGGCAGGTGACGATGCCGACAAGCCTCAGCCAGTGCATCTCCCCTCCGAGGAACCAGTAGGAAAGCAGCAGCACCAGGGCGGACTGGCAGCCGATGATGGCGAGGGCGTACCCGGCGTTCGCGCTCGACGAGGTGGCGAGAAACATGGCCCAGTTCCCGAGCACGCTGCAGGCGCCCGCAGCGACCAGCAGTGGAACCGCGTGCTTCCACGCACCCCACATCCCCCAGTCCCCCGCCGACCAGACCGCGAACGATACCGTGAGCACCAGCGAGAGCACCAGCATGGCGAAGGGGACCGACACGCCCCGCTTGACTGCCGCGGTCATGAACATCACCATGAGGGCGAAACACACCAACGCGGTGAGGGCCTGGGTTACGTAATTCCACATGCAGACCTCCTTTTCACGGCAAGGACCGGGAGTCCAGCACCTGCCTTATCGTGTGACCGAGCACCTTCATGGTGTAAGGCTTCATGAGGCAGGCCCGGATGCCCGCCTCGCGGTCCGCCTCATCGAAGGTTTCTTTGAATCCGGTGCAAAGAACGATGGGGATGTCCGGCCGCAGGGCGGAGATCTCGCGGGCGAGCGCTTTTCCCGAAAGTCCGGGCATGGTGAGGTCGGTGATCACCAGATCAAAAGCGGCGGGATCGGCCCGGAAAAGTTCGAGGGCGGCCGTACCGCTAAGGGCGGTGACCACGATATAGCCCAGATTCTCCAGTATCCCCCTGCCGAGGACGGTAAGGGACTCCTCGTCATCCACGAACAGGATGCGCTCTCGCCCCTGGAGCATCTGCTCCGGCACGTCCTCCTCACGTACGATCTCATCGACGACGGCTGGGAGAAGGATCTCGAAGCAGGTCCCGGCGCCGACCTCGCTGTGTACGGAGATGGAGCCACCGTGGTTCTTGACGATCCCCTGCACCACGGCAAGCCCGAGCCCGGTCCCCTGCCCCGCCGGTTTGGTCGTGAAGTACGGATCGAAAATGCGCTCGAGGGTGCGGCTCTCGATACCTGGGCCGGTGTCGCGCACCGAAAGCCTCAGGTGGTCGACCGGGTCGAGAAACGGGAATGGGAGCAGCAGGGGCGAACCGGCAGGTACCGCCTCCAGTGAGACGGTCAGCGTCCCACCCTGCGGCAGCATGGCGTGGTAGGCGTTGGTGCAGAGGTTCATCAGCACCTGGTGCAACTGGGTAGCGTCGGCGAGCACCTTGTCGGCGTCGGGCGGGACGGAAACCTCCTTGCGGATGGCGATCGAGGCGGGAAGCGAGGAACGGAGCAGCCTCATGGCGTCGTCCATCACCGTGATCAGATGCACCGGCTTTCGCTCCTGTTCGGTGCGCCTGCTGAAGCTCAGGATCTGCCGCACGAGATCCGCCGCGCGCTGGGCCGCCGTAAAGACCTGCTCCATCTCGGGGCGCCCGGCCCCGTCCTGCGGCAGCTTGTGCAGCACCATGTCGGTGAACCCGAGGATCGAGGTGAGGATGTTGTTGAAATCGTGGGCGATTCCCGCAGCCAGCGTTCCGATCGCCTCCATCTTCTGGGCCTGGCGCAGTTCCTTTTCCGTCCTTCTCAGTTCCGCGGTCCGCTCTTCGACCCGCTGCTCCAGCAGTTCGTTCGCCTCGAGGACGGCGCGCGCCGCAACCTCGGCCCGCTCCTTGGCCACGACCAACTCGGCGGTCCGCTCCTTTACCACTTCCTCCAGGTGGTCGCGGTACCTGAGCATCTCGGCCTCGGCGACCTTCTGTTCGGTGATGTCGGTGCCGCTGCCGATCCAGCGCACGATCCGCCCTGATTCGTCGCGCTGCGCCACGGCACGGGAGAGCACCCAGCGGTACTCGCCGTCGAACCTGCGGTTTCTGTGCAGGCAGCTGTAAGGCTCCCCGGTTTCCAGCGCGTGCTTCCACTTCCGGGCGGTCATGGCGACGTCGTCGGGATGTATGATGCTGCGCCATGGCTCCGGATCGGGCTCCCCGGGGATCAGTCCGTTGAACTCGTACCAGCGCAGGTTGGCGAAGTCCTGCGCCCCGTCGGGCGTGGCGGTCCAAACGATCTGCGGGATGGTGTCGATGATGAAACGGTAGAGCGCGGTTTCTTCGGTGTCCCTTGGCTGGTCGATCACACGTACCTCAATGACTTCGCGGTCGCATAAAGATGACTTTCATGCGTGGCAATGTATCAACAACCTGACATCGTTGGAGGAAATACGACATGGGAAAATATACAGATATTTCCTGACAGTTCAAGGTAACGAATATGACAGTTAAGGGTGACTATGCCATTTTGCAATGACGTCACGACTGTCACAACCGGAGGGAGAGGCTGTTTGGTACCGAAAGGAGGTGGGGACGGAGATCGAGGGATAGTGAAGCGTGTGAAGGATCGGGCAACGCTCGCCCCCGCGAGGAGGCGCGCGTGCATTATTATTTCAGCAACGTGTGTTCGAGAAGGATCTTTAGTCCGATGAGACAGAGGACCACACCGCCGCACACCTCCACCCTCTTCCCCCAGTTGTCGCCGAGCTTTCGCCCAAGGAGCATGCCGGTTACCGTGAGGACGCCCGCGACGAGGCCTATGACCACGGAGGGGACCCAGACGCTGACGCCCAGCATGGCGAGGGAAAGACCGACCGCGAAGGCGTCGATGCTGGTGGCTATGGAAAGCATCACCATGGTGAGTCCGCGGGTCGGATCGGAAGGGTCCCCATCCTCGTCGTCATCGAAGGCCTCGACGATCATCCTCCCGCCTACGTAGGCGAGAAGACCGAAGGCGATCCAGTGGTCATAAGAGGTGATCCATTTCTGGACCGTGAGTCCCAGAAGCCAGCCCGCGATCGGCATGAGGGCCTGGAAAAGGCCGAAGTGAAAGCCAAGGCGGAAAAGGTGCCGCCCGGTGATGGGGTTCAGGACCGCGCCCGCGGCGAGGGCGACGGCGAAGGCGTCCATGGCGAGGGCCACGGCTATCCCCATGATGCTGATCCAATCCATTGTTTCTCCTGCAGATATGGCCCGTTCTAGTACCCGTAATCGAGGCTCTCAATCCGGCTGACGCGGCCGTCCTGAAGCTCGAGCTGGTACTGGAATTCGCTGGGGCCGAAGTTGAAAATCCAGTTATCCACGACTACGGTGGTGACGATCGCGGACTTGATCCCGTAGGGGCCCTTTTCCACCAACTTCCGGGAGCTCTGCGTCGCTGTGGCGGGCGCCCCGCACTTCGCCGTCACCTCGCCGGCCGAGTTGCCGATGGAGACAATCCCCCCCTTGCATCTCATGCTTCCGGAGTCGGCGGCGGATGCGCAGTCAAAAGCCGCCAGGGTCACGCAAAGGGCTGCAAGAAAACCAGAGTATGCTTTCATCGCCTTTCCTCCCTCAGGTGTAGTCAGTGCAGGAATATATAGCGGAAGCGTGTTTTTGAAAAGGATATTACGCCGCGCGCCGGCCGATTACGTGCACAGAAGTGGCCTTGAAGGAGGCAAAGATCTCCTTCCCCTCGAACAGGGCAAGCTCCGCGAAGGATTCCCGGGTGACGTAAGCGGTGAGCGGAAAGCCGCAGTCCAGCCGCAACTCGAGGAAGGGCCCCATAGAGGCGATGCCGGCAACGCGACCGGCGAAGTGGTTGCGGGCGCTGCTTTTTTCCTCGGAATGGCCCAGGCTCACGGTGACATTCTCGGGACGGATGCAGCAGTAGACGAGCGCGCCCGGGTGTGCCTCCCCCACCGTGTCGATCTCGCTTCCCGCCACCTTAACCGTCATCCGCTGGTCCCGGTTTTCCACCACCTCTCCCTCGAGGATGGTCTCCATCCCGACGAAGTTGGCGACGAACTCGTTCACCGGGTGGTTCATCACCGCGGCAGGAGTCCCCTCCTGGACGATGCGCCCGCCGTTCATCACCACGATGCGCTGCGACATCCTGAGCGCCTCGGACTGGTCGTGGGTGACCAGGATGGCGGCGATGCCACGGTCACGAATGATGCCGTCCATGTCCTCAGTGAGCGCCTGTCTCGTGGGGGGATCGAGGTTGGCGAAGGGCTCGTCGAAGAGGATCACCTCCGGTTCCACTGCGAAGGCGCGAGCGAGACTCACGCGGCGCGCCTCGCCGCCGGAAAGCTTCCGCGCAGAGCGCTGCGCCATGTCGGCAAGCCGGAAGCGCTCCAGGTAGGACATGACCCGGCTCTTGATCTCGCCGCGCCCCATCCCCCTGATCTTCAGCCCGCTCGCGACGTTGTCGAAGACGGTGGCGTCGAAGAGAAGCGGCTCCTGCAGCACCATGGCGATGCTGCGACGCACCTTGAGCCAGTCGGCGGAATTGGCTATCTCGCGCCCCCGGTATGACACGGTGCCGCTGCTGCGTTTGATGAGTCCCAAAAGGGAGAGAAGCAGCGTGGACTTCCCCGCACCGTTCGGTCCTATCAGTGAGACGAATTCGTTTTCCGACAAAGAAAAAGAGGGTATATCGAGCACCGGCACGCCGCCTCGATCCACCCTCAGCCCTTTCAGGTCGAGCACGTTTTGTTGCTGTGTCATCTAGGCCTTTCTCGCTGCTGGATATAGGTAAGGATGTAGTTGACCGCGAAGCAGAATAGCAGAAGGATCACCGACAGGGCAATGGCGATGTCGAAATTGCCCCGTCCGGTCTCCATAACTGTCGCCGTGGTGAGGACGCGGGTATAGCCGCGCACGTTGCCGCCGACCATGATGGAGGCGCCCACCTCGGAGATGACCCCGCCGAAACCTGCCATCACCCCTGCCATGAGCGGCAGCCTCGCCTCGCGGATGAGCATCATGACCATCTGGATCCTCGTGGCGCCGAGGGCCAGGATCTGCAGCCTCAGGTTCCCTGGGAGGTTCTGCATGGCGCCGATGGTGATCCCCATGACGATGGGTGTGGCGATGACGGTCTGCGCGATGACGATGGCGGTCGGGGTGTAGAGGAGCTCCAGGTAGCCCAATGGGCCGTTTCTCCAGAGCATGATGGAAACGAACAGGCCCACCACCACCGGCGGCAGCCCCATCCCGGTATTCACCACGCTCACCAGGATCTTCTTGCCGGGGAAGCTGGTCAGGGCGACCAGCGTTCCCACCGAGATACCGATGACAAGCGAGAAGAGCGTGGCGAGCCCGGAAACCTTGAGCGAAAGCCAGGCGATGCCCAGCACCTCGCTGTCGAGCGAGGCGAGGAGCTGGGCGGCCTTTACGATCCCTTCGAGGATTACGTCCATTGATTACAGACCGAGGGTCTTCGGGTCTTTGCCGGCATCCGGGAAGAAGAGCGGGGAGCCGAACTCCTTCTTGCCGAAGGTGGCGATGATCCCCTGGACCTGCTTGGAGACCATGAAGTCGGCGAACGCCTTGGCGCCGGCGTTGTTCACCTTGGGCCACTTGGCCGGGTTCACCTCGATCACGTGGTAGACGTTGAGGAGCTTCGGCTCGCCTTCCACCATGATCTGCAGGCCGAGGTGCGCCTTCTTGTTGAGGGCCAGGTAGGTGCCGCGGTCGGAGAGGAGGTAGCCCTTCTTCTCGGCGGCGACGTTCAGGGTCTCACCCATGCCGAGGCCGGTCTGCTGGAACCACTTCTGCCCTTCGGCGTTTATGCCTGCGGCCTTGACGAGCCCCTTCTCCTTGGCGTGGGTACCGGAGTTGTCACCCCTGGAGAGCCAGAGAGAGCCGGTCTTCGCGACGGATTTCAGCGCCTCGGCGGCGGTCTTCGTGCCGCGGATCTTGGCGGGGTCGCCCGCGGGTCCGAGGATGATGAAGTCGTTGTGCATGACGAGCTTTCTGTTCTGGCCGAAACCGCCTTCCATGAACTTCTTCTCGGCCTCCGGGGAGTGCACGAGGAGTACGTCCGCCTCACCCTTCTCCCCCATCTTCATCGCCTGGCCGGAGCCGACCGAGATGGTCTTGACGAAGTAGCCGGTCTGCTTCTCGAAGATCGGGATCAGCACGTCGAGAAGACCGGAGTCCTGGGTGGAGGTGGTGGTTGCGAGGATGAGGTTCTTCTGTGCGGCCCACCCGGTGGAGACCGGGACGACCGCGCTGAAGAGGAACAGGGCGACGAACAGGGGAAGCATTCTTAGGATTCGATTCATGCAGGGCTACTCCTTTTTTAGTGATTTTTTTCGGTATTCCGCAAAAAGCGTGATAGTGCTCAGGATATAGCGATACGCCTGGAAAAAGGGACGGTATGTCCGTCCCTTACTTGGTTTCAGCTTACGCCGAGGATGACGCTCGAAGCCTTGAAGAGGGTGCAGGCGTGTCCGCCGACCTTGAGGGCCAGGGTGGTCCCGCTTTCGTGCGTGATCACGGCGCTTATCGTGTTGCCCCCCCCCACCTCGACGTCAACTTCCGTGGAGACGGCTCCCTCGATGACTTTGACGACGGTGCCGCACATGACGTTGCGAGCGCTGATCTTCGCGTCGTGCAGGTCGGTCCCGACCATGACCGAGCTCGCCTTGATGATGGCATACGCCGAGCCACCTTCCTTGAGGGCAAGGTTGTCGACGGCGCCGTTGGTGATGACCGCGACGAGGGGTGCCCCGCCGGTGAGGGTGAGGGTGACCTCAGCGTTAACCGGTCCCCTGGTGATCCTGGTGATGGTTCCGGACAAAACGTTGCGAGCGCTGACTTTCATGGAAATCCTCCTAAGGAGCTGGTACAGGCTTGCCGCGTCGCCAAGCCTCCCCTCGAGATTCTCCAGGAATTTACGGTGCTCTTCCTGGAGCACTCCGTACTGCTTCACCACCTCTTTGCCGTACGGGGTGAGGGTCGTCCCACCCCCGCCCCTGCCGCCGGTCACCCGCTCGACAAGCGGTTTCTCGGCGAGGTTGTTGATCATGTTGACCAGATCCCACGCGTTCTTGTAACTGATCCCCACCGCCTTCGCCGCCTTGGTGATGGAGCCGAGCTCGTGTATCTTCTCAAGCAGTTTGATCCGGTCCAGCCCAAGGAACTTCTGGTCATCCTTGTGGAACCAGAGAGCCCCCTCGAGCTCAATGCCGCGTTTTGCACCCTGACTCAAAATCTCACCTCGATGCGCACCGATGACATAGATAACTCTTTCACTGTCTCAGCGCATAATTCGAGTCATTATACGTCCAAGACAGTCTGTGTAAAGTTCAGCAATGGCAGAAATACGATGGGACAGCCGTTATATCACAAACAACATAGCGCAAACAAGAAAAGGCAGGAGGCGGACGCGTATACATTTTTTCACCGGTCCCCGTTCCCTTGCGCGAGGGGGCATGCGGTGGGGACGGTGGCCACCAGCGGCACAGCGCGGAAGGGCAAAACCGAAGCTCTCACGTAGCGCCGTTGGTGGCCGAGATGTATTCCGAGCGGTTCCAGGTGGTCATGCAGGAAGGATGCAGGGGATCGGGCTGGCAAAGGTAGGTTTCATCGCCCGGATGGTCGGTAACGCGCAGCCCCGCGGAGCGGAGCATCGCCTCGATACCGGCATGATTGGCGATCCACCAGTTGGTGGGATCGCCGGCAAAGCGCTCCTCGATGAAGGACATCTTCGGCCAGCCAGGCTCCAGGAGGGCGTCGCGTTCGTTGATCCAGAAATCGTGCTGCCCCGCCACCTCGCGACCGGGCATGGTGATGGTCTGGAAAACGAGCATCCCCGCCGTTTTCTGGGCCACGATGTCGAGGGCGAGCATCGGATAGCGCAGGTGGTAGAAGACCCCCATGAAGAGGACGAGGTCGAACTTCCCCTTGATGCGCGCCAGATCATACACCTGCATCTGCCGGAATTCGACTCGATCTCGCAGGCCGTACTGCTCCGCGGCCCAGTCGGCCTGCTCCAGGTAATGGCCGTCGCAGTCGATCCCCAGGACGCGCGCCCCGCGGCGCGCGAGCTCAAAGCTGTAAAAGCCGGCGTTGCAGCCGATATCGAGCGCGCTCCAGCCGCTCAGGTCTTCGGGGATGCAGTCGGCGATCTCGCGCCATTTGAAGGACGGGAAGTCTCCCAGGAAGTGGTCCGGGGCGGTCTCGGTCCCGTCCGGCAGGTGCAGGTTGTGAAACCAGGGGGAGAGTTCCTTGATGTCGTCTTCCAGCGTTCTCGGTTTCGCGTGGGTCATGCGGCTACCTTTCGTGAATGTTTTCCCCGCTGCTACAGCGCGGTCAGGTATTCCTCCAGTTCTTCGGCCCGGCAGGCGGCGGAGTGGTGGCCAAGCACCCGGGCGCGGGCGCGTTCCCCGATGGCGCGACGCTCCTCCTCGGGGAAACGCTGCAGGAAACGGAGCATTTCCTCGGCACTGGAGGCGACGAGGATCTCCTCCCCCGGGGTGAAGAACTCTTCCAGTCCGGGCCAGCGGTCCGACACAACGGGAACGGCGCAGGCGGCCGCCTCGAAGAGGCGCACGCTCGGGGAATAACCGGCGACGAGCATCTGCCTGCGGGTCAGGTTGAGCGTGAAGCGCTGCGAGCTGTAGAACTCGCTGTGGCACTCGGGAGGAAGATGCTCGATGTGGTGCGTGTTCTCCGGCCACTTGAGCGAAGCGGGGTACTGGGCGCCGGCGACCACGAAGCGCCCCTTGCGCCAGTGGGAGGCGGGCTGGAAAAGAAGCTGCTCCAGACCGGGCTGCCGATCGTCACTGTAGGTGCCTAGGTAGCCCAGGTCCCAGCGCGGCGTCACCGGCACAGGGAAATGCACCAGTGGGTCGACGGAACAATAAAGGGGGCGCGCGGCACGGGAGCCGTAGTGACGTTCGAGATGGTCGAGGGTCGGGCCGCCGGTGAAGGAGAGGTAGAGGTCGTA
>MTLD01001972.1_pt1 | contig 17707 bp, 14 predicted proteins | sample 1982471 | NCBI WGS metagenome assembly MTLD01 (sample SAMN05712604, study PRJNA340218) | biofilm metagenome | isolation source: sample SPM anode biofilm adapted to -50 mV | place: USA | collected 2012-02-03
GGGCCGAGTGGAACGACCGCTACCGCGACGATATCCGCCGCTTCTGGCGCGGCGAGAAAGGCTCCGCCCTCCACCTCGCCACGCGCATCACCGGATCGAGCGACCTCTACCTCCGGGACGGGCGCAAACCCTTCCACTCGATCAACTTCGTCACCGCCCACGACGGCTTCACGCTCAACGACCTCGTCAGCTACGCGCGGAAGCACAACGAAGAGAACGGCGAGGACAACCGGGACGGCGCCGACTTCAATCTCTCCTACAACAACGGCGCCGAAGGTCCCTCCGAGGATCCCGCCATCGAACGGCGGCGCGAGCGACAGGCCAGGAACTTCATCGCCACCCTCCTCCTCTCCATCGGCACGCCCATGCTCCTGGGCGGCGATGAGATCCGCCGCACTCAGCGCGGCAACAACAACGCCTACTGCCAGGACAACGCGACGAGCTGGTACGACTGGGAGCGCGCGGCCAAGTACGCCGGCCTCTTCGATTTCTGCGCCCGCCTCATCGCCTTCCGCAGGCGCCATCCCGCCTTCCGCCGTCCCGAGTTCTTCACCGGCCAGGACCACGACTCCGACAGCCTGCCCGATATCGCCTGGTTCGACGAACGCGGCCGCGCTCCCGACTGGTCCGCGGTCAATCTCACCCTCGCGGCCCTGATCGACGGCTCGGAGAGCGGAAGCAGCACTACCGTTGCTGACAACGATTTCTACCTCATGTTCAACGCCGCTCCCCACCCCGTCGCCTTCTCGATCCCGAGCCATCCGCGCGGCGGCCTCTGGGCGCTCGTCATCGACACGGCGGCGCCATCGGCCGAAGAGATCATCCCGGAGCGCGAGTGGAAACCGCTCAACCCCCAGGGCGCGCTGACCCTCCACGCCAAGTCCCTCGCCGTGCTCGCCTCGCTCGATCCAAGCACCGCTGGCCTATAATGTCCGATTCCCGCTGAACTTGCCTGCGACCCGCCACTATGGCTATATTTCCTCCAGAAGCATTATGGAAATGACAAATACGAACCGGCAGCAATCGCTCTTGCGGAAAGGCTTAAAGGAGCTTTCCCGCCACAGGCCCGATCTCGCCATCGAAACGCTCAGGCTCGCGGTCGACGCGATTCCCCCCGCCTGCGGCGAGGAGCTTTCCAGCGCCCTCTACTGGCTTTCCATAGCCCTGCTCAGGCTCGACCGCCGCGAGCTCGCGATCAAGAGCCTCGCTTCGGCCCAGAAGCTGCGGCCGCGCGGCCATGCCCGGTCCATCTATCTTCGCAGCATCAACGGCTATGGAATGCCCAGGCAGCCGACTCCCGAACTTGACGATTTCTACGCCTTCACGAACATCCAGATGGCCGCGTACCTGCTGCGCAAGCCGCGCCGCCGCTTCGACTCCTTCCAGGAACGGGACATCGTCTTGAAGCTCATCCTCGACGCATGGAAATCCCTGGCTTCCCGCGGCGTCTTCGACGGCATGGACTGCTGCGAAAAGCTCGACACTTTCAGACGCGTTCGCCCGAATTTCCCCAGCTTCGGCTTCGACGTCAACCAGCGTGGAGCGAAGCGTATCGCCTACGCCTTCGGCCAAACCTCGAGCGATGCTTCCATGCAGCGCTGCGCCTGCGGCTCCGGCCTGCCCGCCATCCAGTGCTGCGGCCGCGTTAAGAGCCTTCGCGAACTCTAAAAGCGGCAAACCGGCACGGTAAAGCGGCTCTATCGCCTCAACCGTATCAAAAAGATACAGTTCTATACGTCTGCCGCTCCCCAATGTCATTTCGATACATAAACCCTTCCGCCCTGCCGGCCAAGGCGCTCGTTGCGCATGTCTTTTTGTGGGCAATTCTCGGTATGAAGAAATTAAATATATATAATATATATAAATAGTTACAATAAATACAACACCTTAAATGAATACACTATTTTGGCACGCCGATTGCATTACTAATACATGTAAAGGAGAGACGACATGAATAAAAGAAGTAATTACGGTTCTGCCAAGACCTACGACGATTCCGACGAAAATGTCCTCTCGATATATCTGAAAGAAATCAACAAGATTCCCCTCCTCTCCAGGGATGCGGAAAACGAATACGCCGTCAAAGCCGCCGCGGGCGACAAAGCCGCCAAGGACATGCTCGTCAAGTCCAACCTCCGCTTCGTCGTCAACGTCGCCAAGAAATACCAGAATCAAGGCATGCCGCTCACCGACCTGATCTCCGAGGGCAACATCGGCCTTATGAACGCCATCGAACGCTACGACGTCACCAAAGGCTATCACTTCATCTCCTACGCCGTGTGGTGGATCCGCCAAGCCATCCTCAAGGCCATCTGCGAGAAGAGCCGGATGATCCGCCTGCCCCTGAACAGGGCCAACGAGCTGGTTCAGATCGAGAAAGCGCGCAAGAATTTCGAAGGCTACTCCGAAGACAGCGAGATCCGCGAAGTCGCCGCCTATCTCAATATGGACGCCGATCACGTGGCCGACATACTCGCCGTGTCGCGCGACCTCGTCTCGCTGGATACGCCCGTCTACGACGAGAGAAACGCCAGCGTCGTCGGCGATTTCGTCGAGAATACGCTCTACCAGACGCCCGAGAACTACGCTACGGACGCCAGCCTCAAGGAAGACCTCAACAAGGTGCTCGAAACCCTTACTGAAAAAGAGCGTCTGGTGGTCGAATACCGCTTCGGCATCAACGGCAAGCGCCCAATGAGCCTGAAAGAGATCGGCGATCGCATGCACCTGACCAAGGAGCGCATCCGCCAGATCGAGAAGGCCGCGTTGAAGAAGATTACCGTTCCCGAAGTAATGGACAGGCTCGAAGCCTACGTCGCCTAAGGCCGCGCGGCTCAAGCGCCCTCCGCGCAAGGAGGAATCGCGCGCCGCGTCACGTTTCCAGCGACGACATCGATCAAAAAAACGGCCCGGCTTCAAAACCGGGCTGTTTTTTTGTCACTGCCCATTTTTCGATAAACCTGCTATATAATTGGCCACAGAGAAAAATCATCGAAATGACGATACTAGGCGATACTACAGCGACGCAAAGGGGCGATATGACATTCAGCGAGTATAGCGCATCGGTCAGGGGACAAATCTCGGAGGCGATCGTCGCGGCGCTTGACGAGTATAACGCCCAGATTGCCCCCTTCTCGGGCGATTCAGCCCGCACTATGGCCATACTCCAGGATTATGCCCTCAACGGGAAGATGCTGCGCGGCGTGCTCGCCTGCCTCGGCCACGACCTCTTCGAAGGCCATTCGCCCGATGTTTTCGCGCTGGCCGCCGCGCTCGAATGCTTCCAGGCCGGCCTCCTCGTCCATGACGACATCATGGACAAGGACGACCTCCGCCGCGGCGCGCCGACCATGCATCGCCGTTTCGAGCATCTAGAGACCGCAGCTGGCATCCCGGCACGCAACGCCGCGGCGCTCGGCGAGGCAATAGGGATCTGCGCCGGAGATATATACTATTTCATTGCCTGGAATACAATTGCAAGACTTGGCTCCCAGCAGGCGCCGCTCTTTTCGCGCGAGCTGGTTAATGTATGCCACGCGCAGATCGCCGATGTGCGCTTCGGATCACGGACCGCTTTCCCGATAATTGAGGAGACGCTCGAAGTCTATGCGTACAAGACGGCCCGCTACACCATCTGCCTTCCCCTCTGCGCCGGAGCCATTCTTTCAAGTCATGGCGATGCGCAGCCCGCCCTGGAAACGCTTGGGCTCAATCTTGGCGCGCTTTTCCAGATAAAGGACGACTATCTCGGCCTGTTTGGCGACGAAAAGCAGCTTGGCAAGCCCGTCGGCTCGGATATACGGGAAGGCAAGAAAACTCCCTACATGATCTTGCTCCACAATGCCCTGGACGCCTCGGAAAAGTCTTGTTTTGAAGCCATATTCGGCAATCCATCGATTGGCCGCGACGAGGTAGCCTATGTCCGCGCGCTCGTGCGCGAGAAAGGCATAGACGCGCACGTCGAAGCCCTGGAAGCAGACTATGCCCAGCGCGCCAAAGAAAGCTTGGAAGCGCTCCGCATGGCGTATCCCGCCCTGAAAGCCGAGCCGCTCAGCGCCTTGGAAGACTTTATCGCCTATTCGCTTTCGCGCACCAACTAGATCTTATAAGACTAAAGCGCTCCAAAGCGCCCCCTCATTCCCACATCACCGATCAAAGCTTTTTATAATAGCGGGTTCATACTCTGCGACCGGGCGCACCTTGTTTCACGTGAAACACCTGGCCGATACTCCAAAGTTGCCTATCAAAGAACCTTCCCTGTTTCACGTGAAACAAAAAGGGCTTCCGGTCGCCCGGAAGCCCTTTTTGCATCGCTATCGTTCGCGTCTACGTTATTACTCTTCGCTCTCGCCGGCCGTTTCTTCGCCGGCGACGTCGTCGGCATCGGCCGCGTCGCTTTCAACCGCATCAAGCGCGGCATCGTCATCCGGGCGCGCGCTCTGCCCTTCGGTCGGCGCTTCACCTCTCACCTCGCCCTGCTCTTCGGCCTTCCCTTCCAGCAGATCGGCGCTTGGCTCATTGACGACGCGATCCATTCCGATCACGAAATCGGGCGCCCCGATATTGACGATTCGCACGCCGCGGGCGGCTTTCCCGAGAATTCTTACGCTTTCGGCCGTTATCTTGAGCGTTTTTCCCGTGGAAGTGATGATCATCGCCTCGTCTTCCTCGGCGATGGATACCGCGCCGACCACTTCGCCGGAGACATCGTCCGGAACGTAGATCATCTGGCCCCGCGTTCCGCGTCCGTGGGCGTTGAAGGCGTCGTATTCGACGCGCTTGCCGTAGCCGTTGGTCGTCCCAAGGAGCATCGTTTCGCCGCTCGTAACGCGGAGCATCGCCGCCAGTTCGTCCGAATCCGACAGCAGGATGCCGCGCACGCCTCGCGAGGCGCGCCCCATGACGCGGACCTGCTCTTCGTGGATGCGCAGCGCCTGGCCGTCCCTTGTTATCAGAACGACCTGGTCGGAACCGCCCGTAAGGCAGGCCGAAACGAGCTGGTCGCCCTCGTCCAGGTGGATGGCGATGATGCCGCGGGTCTTGGCGTTGATGAAATCGTTGATCGCGACCTTCTTGACGACGCCCTTGAGCGTGCCCATAAGGAGGAACTGCGTGTCCGAAAAGTCCTTGAAATCGACGATGGTGGTGATTTCCTCGTTCGGCGATATGGCCAGGAGGCTCTTCACGTGGGCTCCGCGCGCCTGCCTGCTCGCCTCGGGAATCTCATGCACCTTGAGCCAGTATGCTTTTCCCGCGCTGGTTATGAAGAGCAGATAGCTGTGCGTGTTGGCCACGAAGAGCTGCTTGATGAAATCTTCCTCGAGCAGGGTCGTGGAATTCGAGCCCTTGCCGCCCCTTCCCTGCGAGCGGTAGAGGTGCACCGACACGCGTTTGATGAAGCCCTTGTTGGAAATGACGATCGCCATCTCCTCCGGCTTGATCAGATCTTCGATATTGATGGCTTCGACGTTGTCGTAGACGATCTCGGTTCGGCGTTTGTCGGCGTAGCGTTTTGCCATATCGACGGTTTCGCTCTTGACGACCTCGAGTATTTTGACGTCGCTGTGCAGCAAGTCTTTCAAGTAAGCGATCCGGGCTTCAACTTCGGTCAATTCGGCCAGAATCTTGTCGGTTTCAAGGCTGGTCAGGCGCCCGAGCCTCATGTCGACGATTGCTTGGGCCTGAACTTCGCTCAAATCGAAGCGTTTCTGCAGGTTTTGGCGCGCCAGCTCGACGTTCTTGCTCGCCTTGATGATGGCGACGACTTCGTCGATGTTCTGCAACGCGATCGCCAAGCCGCGTAAAATATGGGCGCGCTCTTCCGCCTTCCTGAGCTCGTAGCGCGACCTGCGGGTGATGACCTCAACCCTATGCTTGACGAAAAGTGAAACTAATTCTTTTAGAGATAAGCACTTAGGTTTTCCATCCACCAGGGCGAGGTTGATGATGCCGAAAGTCGACTGCAAAGGCGTGTGCGTAAACAGGCGATTCAGCACCAGCTTGGTGATCGCGCCCTTTTTCAGCTCCAGAACGATGCGGATGCCCTCGCGGTCGGATTCGTCGCGCAGGTCGGAGATGCCGTCCAAGGTTTTGTCGCGCACCAGGTCCGCGATGCGGGTGATCAGCGTGGTCTTGTTGACGGCGTAGGGGATCTCGGTGAAGACGATCTGTTCCTTGCCGCTCTTCATCGTTTCGATGATGAACTTGCCGCGGACGGTCAGCTTGCCCCGCCCCGTCCGGTAGGCGTCCTTGATTCCCTCGCGGCCGAAGATGATACCGCCGGTGGGGAAATCGGGGCCCTTGATGTGGCGCATCAGACCCTCGAGGTCGATCTCTGGGTTCTCGATGTAGGCGGCGATAGCCTCGGCCACTTCCAGCAGATTGTGCGGGGCCATGTTGGTGGCCATGCCGACCGCGATGCCCGACGATCCGTTGACGAGGAGGTTGGGGAAGGCAGAGGGCAGGACGCTCGGTTCCTTGAGCGACTCGTCGTAGTTGGGAACGAAGTCGACGGTATCCTTGTCCAGGTCGAGGAGCATCTCCTCGCCGAGGCGCGAGAGCTTGGCCTCGGTGTAGCGGCTGGCCGCGGGCGGATCGCCGTCGATGGAACCGAAGTTGCCTTGGCCGTAGACGAGGGGATAGCGCAGCGAGAAGTCCTGCGCCATGCGGACGAGGGCGTCGTAGAGCGAGAAATCGCCGTGCGGATGGTACTTGCCCATCGCGTCGCCGGTGATGCGCGCGCACTTCTTGGTTGCCGCGTTGTAGCGCAGCCCCAACTCTTCCATGGCGTACAGAAGGCGTCGATGGACGGGCTTCAAGCCGTCGCGCACATCGGGCAGCGCGCGCGCCACGATGACCGACATCGCGTAGGTGAGGTAGTCGGTCTTCATCTCCTCTTCGATGGGGATGGTGATGGTCTTTCCGGTTTCGGTCGTTTCTGCCATTGTTTCGCTTTCCTAGCCTACACGTCGAGGTTGGAGACGGCGAGCGCGTTCTCTTCGATGAACTGGCGCCTCGGCTCCACCTGTTCGCCCATGAGGGTGGTGAACATCTGCTCCGCGAGAACCGCGTCCTGACTGGTTATCCTGATGATATTCCGGCGGTCGGGATCCATCGTCGTTTCCCAGAGCTGCTCGGGGTTCATCTCGCCCAAGCCTTTGTAACGCTGAATGGAGATCTTCGAGGGATCGCGGCCGGTGATTCCCGCCAGGATCCTATCCTTCTCCCCATCGTCGTAAGCGTATCGCAATTCCTTGTCCCACGTGATTTTATAGAGCGGCGGCATCGCCAGGTAGACATTGCCGTTGAGGATGACGTCGGTCATGTAGCGATAGAAGAACGTCAGGAGCAGGGTCCGGATGTGCGAGCCGTCGACATCGGCATCGGCCATGATGATGATCTTGTGGTAGCGCAGCTTGGAAACGTCGAAGTCGCCGCCGATGCCGGCGCCGAGGCTGGCGATGACCGGCTGCAGCTTGTCGTTGCCGATGATCTTGTCGATGCGGGTCTTCTCGACGTTGAGCATCTTTCCCCAGAGAGGGAGGATGGCCTGATGGACCCGGTTCCGGCCCATTTTGGCCGAGCCGCCTGCGGAATCGCCCTCGACGATGAATATCTCGCACTTCGAGGGGTCCTTTTCCTGGCAGTCGGCCAGCTTTCCCGGCAGGCTCGCCGAATCGAGGAGGTTCTTGCGGCGGGTCAGCTCGCGCGCCTGCCTCGCGGCGATGCGGGCCTTGGCGGCCAGCACGCACTTGTCGAGAATGGCGTCGACGACGGCGGGATATTGCTGGAAATACAGATCGAGCTGGTCGGCGCAGTAGCCGTCCACGATGCCGCGCACCTCGGGGTTGCCGAGCTTTCCCTTGGTCTGGCCTTCGAACTGGGGCTCCATGACTTTGACGGAGAGGATGGACGTAAGCCCCTCGAGCACGTCGTCGACCGAGAGCGTTTCATCTAATTTCTTTTGATACTTAGACTTCTTGAAGAACTCATTGATGGTCCTGGCCAACGCGTTGCGGAATCCGGTGAGGTGGGTGCCTCCCTCTTTCGTGTTGATGCCGTTGACGTAGGAGTAGACCATCTCGTTGAAGCTGTCGTTGTACTGGATGCCGACCTCAATCTCGACATCGTCGCGCGTGCCGTGGAAATAGATGACGTCCTTGTGCAGCACGGACTTGTTCTTGTTGAGGTATTCGACGAATTGCCTAAGCCCGCCCTCGAACATGAACTCGACCGTCTTGGGCGTCGAGAGGCGTTCGTCGATGAGGACAATCTTGACGCCTTTGTTGAGAAAGGCCATTTCGCGCAAACGCGTGGCGAGGACATCAAAACTATAGACCGTCGATTCTTCGAAAATGGTATTGTCGGCCTGGAAGCGAACGATCGTGCCATGCCGGCCGACGTCCGTGTCGCCTATACGGGCTACGGGCGCGACGGGAATGCCGCACTCGTAGCGCTGGAAATAGAGGCCTCCGTCGACGTGGACATGAACCTCCATCCATGAAGAGAGGGCGTTGACGACGGAGACGCCGACGCCGTGGAGGCCGCCGGACACTTTATAGTTCTTCTTGTCGAATTTTCCGCCGGCGTGGAGCTTCGTCATGACGAGTTCGAGCGCGGAAATGCCTTCGGTCGGGTGGATGCCCACGGGAATGCCGCGGCCGTTATCCTCCACCCGAACGATATCGTTCCGTTCAAGGACGACGAGGATATCAGTGCAGACGCCCGCCAAGGCTTCATCGACCGAGTTGTCCACAACCTCGTACACGAGATGGTGGAGACCGTCGATTCCGGTCGATCCTATGTACATGCCCGGCCGCTTTCGCACCGCCTCGAGCCCTTTGAGAACCTGTATGCTGTTCGCTGAGTACGTCGAATCCATACCTATCCTGGATGGAAAAGATTTTTCGTATGCAGAGGGATTCAGCCTTGTTTCCGGTATCCCGGCGGAGCGCGAAAGGCTGAAACTCTGAACGGCCGAAGTATATCCTCCGCAAGGATAAAAGTAAAGCGATCGGCATTTTGGGATGGATCTCGCCATAATTGGAAGCCGGCTTGTGCACAACTTGTGCATAACTAGTTGAAAAAGCGTGGAGAGCTCTCTTGAAATGATTTGTCAAGAGGTTTTTTATTATTTAAAATTTGAGCCAATTTATCATGAAAAATGGTATGTTATTACTGTATTACAATTTATTCGCGACAAGGCGCGTGTTTACTATACGAAAAAAGTTATTTTTTGCGTATTTCACCAATTTCCCTCTTGCGGCTTTTTATCACGGGGTTGTACACATATAGCCGAGCCCCTTGTGGAAAACTTGTGGATACCTTGTGGCTTATTGCATAATTTTTGGGGAAAAAATGGCAGATTTCGATGGTTCCGCGATATGGGACGAAGCGCTGGAACTCGCGCGTAAAGACATACCCGAGCAGGAATATCTCATGTGGTTCCGCCTGTCGTACGGATCGCTATCGGACGGCATTCTGAGGGTAAAGGCGCCCAACTCTTTCCTCCGCGATCAGTTTAATAGAAAATACCTGTCGTTCATGCAGAATATCGTCAGGGAGCTGACGGCAATGGACCTGTCCCTTGACGTATCCGCCGACCGCGTCGCGGACGGTCAGGCGAAACCGAGCGCAGCCAAGGCGGCTTCTTCTGAAAACGCGGCCGAAAGCTCCCCGGGAGAGGGAGCGCCTTCAGGCGACCTCGCGGTTTCTCCTGTGCGGAACGACGCCAGCTTCGGCGCTCCCGCCTCCTCGTCCACCGCCGAAACCATCGTCCGCCAGAGGCCCGCCGAGCGATTCGCCGAGCGCGCCGCGCAGTCCGCGCCACGACGCCATCCCTCCCTGCGGCAAGACTACATTTTCGAGAATTTCATCGTGGGCGACAACAACCGCTTCACGTTCAACGCGTCCGAGGCGGTGGCCAAGAGCCCGGCGCGGGTCTACAACCCCCTCCTCATCTACGGAGGCGTCGGCCTCGGCAAGACTCACCTGATGCACGCCATCGGCAACTATGTCTTCAAGAATTCGCCCGACAAGAAAGTCATCTGCATCACCGCGGAGGAATTCACCAACGAGTTCATCCAGATGATCCACGACCGCTCCACGCACGAGTTCAAAAACAAATACCGCAACGCCGACGTCCTGCTGATCGACGATATCCACTTTTTCCAGAATAAGCCCGGCGTCCAGGAAGAGCTCTTCCACACGTTCAACGCGCTCTACGACTCCGAGCGGCAGATGGTCTTCACGCTCGACCGCCACGTCAAGGAACTCAAGGACTTTTCGGATCGACTGAAGAGCCGCTTCGACAAGGGACTCATCGTCGACGTACAGCCTCCCATGTACGAAACGCGCGTGGCCATCCTCAAGCAGAAACTCATCCAGACGGGGAAGAACGTCAATGTCGTCGACGAGGTCGTCGACCTGATCGCCAACAACGTTTCATCGAACGTGCGCGACCTGGAGGGCTGCCTTACCAAGCTCACGGCCTACGCCGAGCTGGTCCACAAGGATCTGACCGTCGATATCGCCAAGAACCTGCTCAAGGAAATGTTCAACAACAATAGGCATTCGGCGATCACGGTGGATTCGATCATCAGGATGGTGGCCGACTTTTTCAAGCTCTCGCTCTCCGATCTCAAGGGGAAGAAGCGCAACAAGAACATCGCCCTGGCTCGCCAGGTGGCCATGTATGTTATCCGCGAGGTGACCGAATATTCGACGACGGAGATCGGCATCGAGTTCGGCGGCCGCGACCATACGACCGTGATGCACTCCTGCCAGAAGATCGAACAGATGGTCAAGTTCGATCCTTCGTTCGACGCGTCGATCCAAAAGTTGCTCAGGGAGGCGCGCGAAAGCGAGGGAAAGTAGCTTTTGGCGTGCTAATAAGCAACCCTGAACCGGTGGGAAACTTTCGCCAATCGGTGGACAACCAGCTTCGCTGTGGAAACTGTGGATGGACGGCATGGTTTATCAACAAGTTATGCACACGGCTTATTTTTATTGAATATAGCGAATTATCGGTGTTATCCACATATGAGCCGTGCTTATTACTATTATTACTCTTTATATATCTATAAAACAAAAGAAACAGAGAAGGGAGATGCGATAAAAAAGGCTCTTTCCTCTGTTTCAAAAGCACTAGAATTCTGGTAGAATAAACACCGAACGTTTATCACCCTAGGGGGGAACGCATGAAATTTACCTGCGACAAATCCAGCCTTTTCCGCGAGATCGCTTTCGCCCAAGAAGTCATCGCCTCGAAGAACGCGCTCTCCATCATGTCGAATGTCTACCTGGAGGCTTCCGACTCCCGGCTTTTGATACGCGCCACCGACGTAAAGGTAAGTTTCGAGACTTCGGTTCCCGTGAGCGACGTCGTTCCCGGATCATTGACCGTATTCTGCGACAAGCTGACGGGCATCCTCTCGTCGCTTCCCGACGGCGACCTCACCGTGGAGCAGGACGAGGGCAGGGTCATCCTCAAGCCGGCGGCCAAGAAAGTGCGCTTCCAGCTCAAGACGCTCTCCGGCGAAAAGTATCCCGAGCTGCCCCGCGCCGCGCCCGAGCTCTATTTCGAGATTCCCGCCCGCGATTTCAAGAAAATGGTCACACAGACGATCTTCTCGGTGTCGACGGACGAGACGCGCTATTTCATGAACGGCGTGTTCATGGAAAAGGGTCCCGAGGGGGCGATCGTTATGGTTTCGACCGACGGCCGCCGCCTCGCCTACGACAAGAACGAGTTCGGCATTTCCATTCCCGACTTCAGGCCGGTGATCATTCCCACGAAGGTGCTGGGAATCATCAACAAGCGCCTCTCCGACGAGGGGATGATCGCCGTCGCGATCACCGACAAGAGCGTTTTCTTCAGGTTCAACACGTATCAGATATCGAGCGTCCTGATCGAAGGGCAGTTCCCCAACTACCAGAAGGTCATACCGCAGAATCAGACGCGCGCCTTCACGGTCAAGAAATCCGAGCTCATGGAAGCGCTTCGCCGCGTTTCTATCTTCGTCGAACAGAAATCGAACCGCACGTTCTTCACGCTTTCCGGCGGCAGTCTCGTCCTTTCCTCCGAGGAAACCGAGATAGGCGCGGCTCGCGAGGAGATCGCCTGCGAATACGAGGGCGACGACGCGACCATCGCGCTGAATTACCGCTACGTCGAAGAGCCGCTGCGCGTCCTCGACGCCGATACGCTCCGCGTCGAGTTCAGCGATCCTTCGCGCGCCATCACGCTCAGGCCCGAACCCAGGGGCGATTATTTCCATATCGTGATGCCGATGCAGATTGACTGATGCCTTTCAAGCGCGCGAGATTTTCGTCGTTTCGCAACCTCCGGGACCAGGAGATCGGCACCGAGGCCGAACGAGTCTTTCTCATAGGTGAAAACGGCCAAGGCAAGACGAATTTCCTGGAAGCGCTCTATTACCTCTGCTACGGATCCTCTTTCAGGGGCGCGGTCGACGCGCAGATTCCCGCCACCGGAGCCTCGGGATTCGGCCTGATGGGGGTCTGGTCCGATTTCGGCGCGGAAAGCATTCTCGACGATGAGATTTCCGTGCGCGTGGAGGGGGCGGCGAAGGATATCCGCCTCAACGGCAAGCCGCTGAAGGACAGGAAAGAACTCGTGCTCCACAATCCCGCCGTCGTGTTCTGCCACGAGGACTTCACCTTCGCCGCGGGCGATCCGGAGCGAAGGCGTTTTTTCTTCGACCAATGCGCGGGAATGCTCTCGCTCGCCTACATCGATTCGCTGCGCGCCTACAAGCGCGCGCTCAAGCAGCGGAACGCCGCGCTCAAAGAGAGCGCCTATGATCTGCTGGACGCGCTCGATCCCCTCCTCGTGACGCACGGGATGGACCTGATGAGGGCGCGCCGCGCGCTCCACGGGCGCTTCCAGCGGGAATTTCCCTCGCTCTACGGGGTGGTTTCGCTGCTGGACGCGCCGGTCAACCTCGCCTATTCGCCCAGCTGGCCCGAGGACGCTTCGGTCGACGCGCTCCTGGCCGCGCTCCGCGATCGGCGCGAGGGCGAAGTGCTGCTCGGCACGACGAGGTCGGGGCCGCATCGCGACCGCTGGGATTTTTCCTGCGCGGGCGAGCGGTTCACGGAGAAGGCTTCGACGGGCCAGCTGCGGCTGGTTTCGCTGATTCTGCGCATTATCGAAGCCCGCGCGTACGCGGAATCGACGGCGACCGCCGGCCGGGTTCCGCGATGGCCGGTGCTGCTTTTGGACGACGTGCTGCTGGAGCTGGATGTCGGCCGGCGGCGGCGCTTCCTGGAACTGCTTCCGGGCCCCGGCGAGGGCGCGCAGGCCTTCTTCACCTTCCTTCCCGAGGAACCCTGGACGGAGTACGAGCACGGCGATACGATCGTCTACGAGGTGAGCCATGGCCGATTCCGGCGCGAAGAGCGTCTCTGAACTTCTTTCCGCCTTCTTCGACCACGACATGGCGGCCAAGGGCGCCTCGTACTCGGGTTTCGGACGCGCCTGGAAGACCATAGCCGGGACCAGGCTGGGCGAGCATTCGCGACCGGCGGACATCAGGCACGGCATCCTGATCGTGGAGGCCGAGCACCAGGGCTGGATGCAGCTCCTGCAGCTGCAGCAAGACCATATCCTCGAGGAGATCAAGCGCCGCTTTCCGGAGCTGGAGATAGGCGGCGTGGCTTTCAGGCTCAGCCACGGCGATTTTTCCAAGCCGGAGGAAATGAAGGCGCCGGAAAGCGCCGGGAGAGACGTTTCCTTTCCCGAAGCGGCCGCGCCGCAGCCTCCGTCTGAGGCGGAAAAAGCGGCCGAGGCAGCCTCCCAGGCCGCCTCCGAGGCGAAAAGCGGCCTTCCGCCCGAGATCCTCGCCATGTTTTCCAGGATCAGGAAGAACTCGAAGCGATAGGGCGCGGCATGGCCGCCGGGACTCTCGGCCTGTTGACGAAGTGCGGCGCGACACTCTATACTCGCGGGACTGCCTCACGCATGCCCGCATGATGGGGGTGATTTCGAGAAATCGACCGGCGCGCGCGCCGTCGCCTATAGGTTAAGGAGCAAGATGCCATGAAGCGCACCTATCAACCCAGCAGAACAAAGAGAAACCGGAAATTTGGCTTCCGCGCCCGCATGAGCACGAAGGGCGGACGCCTCGTGCTTAAGAGGCGAAGGGCCAAGGGCAGAATAAAGCTCTCTGCCGCCGACGAGAAGAAGAAGTATTAGCGGATCGTCCCCCGTTGGGGATATGGAAAAGCTGAGACAAGATTTTCCGAAGTCCGAGAAAGTTCGGGCGAAATCGGAAATTGACCGGATTTTCCGCACTGGCGCCCGGTTTTCCTGCAAGGGAATGGTGATTCGCGTAAGGCGGAGCTCCCTTGATAGGAGCCGGGCCGTTTTTGTTGCCGTACGTTCTTTCGAAGGGGCCGTGCAGCGCAACCGCGCCAAGCGAATCGCCAGGGAAGTGTGGCGGCTGAACAAGGCCAGGATAGCTCCCGGCCATGACGTCGCCATCGTGCTGTACCCCGAGTTCGACAGCTTCGCGGAGTGTTCCGGCCTGATGCTCTCGCTGCTCCGCAAGGCAGGGCTGATGCGATGACCACGCTTAGGAAGTTGCTTTCCCTTCCCTTTCTCGCGCTCATCAAGCTCTATCAAATCGCTATATCCCCGCTCTTTCCCGCATCGTGCCGATTCTATCCCACGTGTTCGGCCTATTCGTACCAGGCGATTTCGAAGTACGGTCCCTTGAAGGGAGGCTTGCTCTCGCTCAAGAGGATTTTGCGCTGTCATCCCAGAAACCCGGGAGGTTTTGACCCAGTACCATGAGCATATTCAACGACGGATCCCAAACCAAAGAAGAAAGCCGGCGAACCATTATCGCCGTAGTGTTGTCCACCGTTATCGTGAGCGTAGGGTTCATGATATCGAACGTCCTCTTCCCGCCCGCTCCGGTCGAGCAGGCGAAGACGCAGACCACGGCGGGCCAGATCGTGGCGCCTACGGGTTCGCAGGCGGTCACCTCCGTGGTGACGACCCTCACGCCCGCGGTCGCGCCGACTGCGAAGCAGGCGGCGCCCGGCGAGGCGGTGCAAGCGCCGGCCGCGGAAGAAGCCTATACCATCGAAACGGACCTGTTCCGCGTGGTCCTCAGCAATGCGGGCGGCGATATCGTCTCGCTGCAGCTCAAGCAGCACAAAGACCAGAACAAGCCGGTAGAGCTCATCGTCCCGGGCGAAAAGGGATCCAGCGGCATTTCGCTGGCTTTCGGCGGCTATGACGCCGCCCCCGTCAAGGAGCTGATGAACGCGGCCTGGCTCGACGCCGATAAAAAGACGATTCAGTTCTCGCGCACCTTCTATGCCAAGGCTGCCTCCGGCGATCTCGTGCCCTTCACCTACCGAAAAGCCTATACTTTCCGCGACGGCGAGTATCTCTTCGGCATGGCGGTGACCCTCGAAGGCGCCGGCGGCGCGCAGATCCCCCTGAATGCGAACGGGACGGCCTATACCCTCTCCATCGGACCTCAGATCGGACCGCGCTTCGACCAGCTTCCCAAGAACGCCGACTACCGCAAGTACATCCTCGAGGTCAACGGCAAGAAAAAGCTCGAGAATGCCAAGGCGGGGCCCCTCCAGGTTGTCAAGGAACTGCCCTCGTGGGGTTCCCTCACCGGGAAGTATTTTTCCTTTATAGCGATTCCCGAGACTCCCTTCGCGACGTTCAGCTATCTCATGGGGCAGGACGCGAAGATCAAGCAGACCAACACGATGTTCGTCTCGCGGCCGGCGGTGACCTCGTCCAGCCAGACGGACAAGTACTACTTCTATTTCGGTCCCAGGACGAACGCCTACCTCGCCAAGTACGAGTATGCCGACAAAAACTCCTTCGGTCTCCAATCCATGAAGCTCGAGGATGTGATCGAGCGATCGAACCTTCTCGGCTGGCTCGAGAGCATCCTGAAGTTTTTCCTCAATATCTTCTATAAGCTGATACCGAACTACGGCGTCGCCATCATCCTGACCACGGTGCTGATAAAAGCGCTTTTCTTCCCGCTCACCAAGAAGGGTTCAGTTTCGACCGCCCGAATGCAGGAGATCCAGCCCAAGATGCAGGAACTCCAGGCCAAGTACAAGGCCAATCCCCAAAAGCTCAACCAGGAGATGGCAGAGCTCTACAAGGCCGAGAATTACAACCCGATGTCGGGCTGCCTTCCCATGCTAATCCAGTTTCCGCTCTTCATCGCCATGTACAACTTGTTCAACAACCATTTCGACTTGCGCGGAGCGAGCTTCATCACCGGCTGGATCAACGACCTCTCGCTTCCCGAGTCCATCTGGAATTTCGGCTCTTTCCGGCTGCCCTTCCTCGGGTGGAACGATCTGAGGGCCCTGCCCATCATCTACCTCGTAAGCCAGCTCTTCTATGGCAAATTCACCCAGGCTTCGCAGCCTTCGACGGGCCAGAACGCCGGCCAGATGAAGCTGATGATGTACGGCATGCCGATCATGTTCTTCTTCGTCCTCTACGACGTCCCGTCGGGTCTCCTCCTGTACTGGATCGCCAGCAACGTTCTGACTATCGCCCAGCAGGTGGTGATCAACGACATGCTCAAAAAGCGCAAGCTCCATCTCGCGACCGAGCCGGCGCAGGCCGCTCGATCTTCGGCGCCGATGAAAAACGCCGGCAGGACGACCGTGAAGAGCCAGCCGGCATCTGCCAAGCCGAGCGCCCAGGAAACCATGGGCGAGAAAGTGACGAAATGGCTGGAGCAGAAGGTTGGCGATGCCGGCAAGAGCGACGGCGCGGCGCCTGGGAGTTCCGGGAAGACCGGCAAGCAGGGCGGCAAGAAGCGCTGACCTGCCGCGAGGCGAAAAGTGCGGCGCCTCACGGCGCCGCGCCCTTCGCCGGGACCAAATGTAAAACTTCTCTCTTTAGGAGATTTGCAATGGTATATGAATTTGAAGGCAAGACGGAGCGCGAAGCGATCGAGCTCGCCGCAGAGCAGCTCGGGCTCGACACGGACAAGTTCGACGTGGAAATCCTGGAATCGCTGTCTGGCGGCCTGTTCAAGAAAGGCAAAGTGAGGATTCGCGTGCACACCAGCGAGGGTGCGGCCGTCAATCCCGACTTCGTGCCGCAGGCTCTCTCGGAGGATGCGGCGGTTTCCCGGCCCGCCCCCGTGGCCGAGCGCGCGCCCCTCTCCGAGGCGGAGCGCATGCCCATCGACGAGTTCGAGACCAAGATGGTGGCCTGGACGGTCGATGTCGTCGAGAAGATGGGGTATCCCGCCAAGGTCTCGGTGCTTTTCCGCGAGGATAAGAAAATCGGGCTCAAGATCGAGACCGACAACACCTCGATCATCATCGGCAAGAAAGGCAAGAACATCGACGCCCTCCAGCTCCTGGCCAACGTGTACGCCGGCAAGCTCGGACGCGAGGACGTCAAGATAATCCTCGATTCCGAGAACTACCGAATCCGCCGCGAGGAGTCCCTGGTGCGCATCGCCTACGAGTCGGCCGAGCAGGTCAGGCGGACGGGCCGCTCCATCCTCCTGGAGCCGATGAATCCGTTCGAGCGCCGCATCGTGCATACGACGCTGAACGACATCGTCGACATCGAGACGAAGAGCGAGGGCGAGGGCCTTTACAAGCAGGTCCGCGTCATGTTCCGCGGCAGGAAGTGACATAGCCCGAAGCGCCCGCCGCCGACATGGCG
>MTLD01004953.1_pt2 | contig 17670 bp, 17 predicted proteins | sample 1982471 | NCBI WGS metagenome assembly MTLD01 (sample SAMN05712604, study PRJNA340218) | biofilm metagenome | isolation source: sample SPM anode biofilm adapted to -50 mV | place: USA | collected 2012-02-03
AGCCATTAGTGGAAAAGGTGGCGGACAGAGTTATAGTCTTAATATTATTAATGAAGAATTTCCTTATAAAACTAATTGGACCACCACTAATTTAAAAACAAAACTTATAACACCCCGAAAAACACCCGTGAATGAAAAGGATAGCATAGTCCCAATTGATAATACGACAACGAGAAATCTCAATGAAATAACCATAGAGGCAAAAAAAGAATATAAGATAAGCCCTCAGTTCAACTCCTCGCCTTTTCTAAACACATATACACGAACTCAGCTAAAAGAGCGGGAAGAGTTACAAAATTATGGTTCGGTGAGTGTAATGACATATCTAGTTAGAGCTTTCCCCGGTCTTTATATAGGAAATTCAGGCGAAGCTAAAGCGGAAGGCTTTATAGATCAAATGGATAGCACTCATCCAATAAAGTCCGAACCAAATTTAATTGAAAAAAAAGTTCTCTTCTCTACAAGACATAACAATATAAATGGTCCGGAGGAGCCCTTCCTGTATGTAGATAATATTAAATGGGACAGCACCTCAATGCTTGACGACTATGGTCTTACGCTGGATGACGTAGAGAATATTGCCTTCCTGAGGGGAACTGCCGGAGCAATGTTCAACACTTTAAATGGGGTTATTTTGATTACTACACGAAGGGCCGTTAATCTTACAGATAAGAAAGCAATAAATATTAAGAAAGTTTCTCCATTGGGTTATCAGCAAAAAGCAAGTTTTTACTCTCCTAAATACCCTGTAAATAAACACCTTGAAAATAATATTCAAGATATTAGAAACACTCTTTACTGGAATCCTTGTATTAAAACAGATAATTCTGGAAAGGCAAATTTTAACTTTTACACTAATGATAAATCAAATACAATTAACCTACGAATCGAAGGATTATTAATGAATGGTACTCCGTTAGTGAAAGACATTGTTTTGCGGGCCCAACCATAAAAGATTCATACATTTGTTTGACAAACTTCCGAGTTAAAAAACCTATATGAAAAAACTTTTTCTCGCATTATCATTTTCGTTTCTATCATTATCTGTTTTATTGGCGCAACCCGACTCCTTAACTCTTAAAAATCCTCTCTTAGGTGGAGAAAAATTGTATCTGCACACCGACAAAAGCATCTATTTTGCGGGAGAAAAAATTTGGTTCAGAGGGTATTTACTTAACACATCTTTGAGCTCACAGGGTGAATTGAGTGCTTACATATATGTAGAACTTCTAGGAGACTCTCTTATTTCCAGAGTAAAAATAAGGGACTCAGACGAAGGATTTGCAGGCTGCGTAAAACTTAAGGATAATCTTAAGGCGGGAAGTTATATTTTAAGAGGTTATACCAAATGGATGCAAAATGCTCCAAACGAGTATATGTTTTCAAGAGAAATCAAAGTTATAACTCCGGAATCGCTACGTAAAGAGAATCTGGCTTCGACTTTGGCAAAACCTTCGCTTACGCCGGCAACAACTTCCGTTTCAAAGCCAACATTAGATTTACAGTTTTTCCCGGAGAGTGGCAGATATTTTCCCGGACAATCTGCAAAAATTGCATTTAAAGCTATTGGTACCGATGGGTTATCTGTGGAAATCACAGGGAGTTTGTTCAAAAGCGATGGTACATTCATTTCGGAAATATCGTCAAAACATAAAGGAATGGGTGCTTTTACAATTATATCTCCCGAAAAGGCAGGATATTATGTAATGGCTAAAACTAAAGATGGCCAAGAGAGTCGTTTCGACCTGCCATTTCCGGAGACCGACGGTGCTTCTATTGCAATAGGGAAAATTGGAGAAAAGCTTTCTATAAGTACAATATTATTTAATTTGCCGGCAGATACATATCTGCTTAAATTATCCGACGGAGAAAACGAGTACTACTCAAACGCGATTAGTAAAAACTCCGATATTATTTATTTAGGTATATCTTCCATTCCTCCCGGAATAAACAGCGCAAAAATTTGTTCTCAATCGGGAAACATATTAGCCGAAAGACTTTTTTATGTTCATGCTAAATTTGCTCCCGAAATAATTGCACAACCATTCAAAGAGGTATTCGGAACAAGAGATTCCGTAAGAGTTAATATATTTATTCCCTCAACAAAACAATATCCTCAACAGGGCAATTTTTCGGTATCTGTCACCGACAGTCTCCTTGTAAAAGAGAATGCCGACAGAGAAAACATCCTTTCATATATGTCACTTTCGGCAAATGTGAAAGGGTACATAGAAGATGCCGGATATTATTTCAGAAACATCACTCCAGAGAGTGAACGGTATTTGGACCTCGTAATGTTAACTCAAGGTTGGAGGTACTATTACAACGAAAAACCAACTTTTGAAAAAGAGTTCACACAATCAATTTCAGGATCGGTTTCCGGACTATTCCGCAAAGAGGCCAAAAATACAATATTGATGATATTTGCTCCGTCGATTAAATTTCAACAAGCCTATCTGCTTAACAATCAAAGTTCTTTTAAAGTAGAGGGTTTAGATTTCCCCGATAGCACCTCATTTCTTTTTGGGATTTCAGGCAAAAACGGAGGACAGTTGTATGGTCTTAAAATAAAAGAGGAAGTATTGCCATACTTTATAAAACCAACAAAGAAAACCGAAGAGACAAATTTTACTCCGGATAAATCATTAAACCAAAAACAGGCTGTATTGCAAAACGTTACAGAGGATAATGTAGAGAAAAGGAATTTAAAAGAGATTTATGTTCGAAGTGATTCAAAAGATAGATATACTCCTAAATACAACCCTTCTCCTTTTCTACAAAAGTTTTCAAGATTTCAATTAAAAGAGCGAGCAGATTTGGAACAATTCGACCAGATGTCTGTAATTGATTACATAGCATTTAATTATCCTGGTCTCACAATCAGCTCCGATTCCGAAGGGAACAGAATCCTACTATCAGTTCGAACAACCTCGATGAGTGGTCCAAGTCAACCAATGCTTTATGTAGATCATATGCAATGGCAAAGCACCGCACAACTCGACATGTATGGGTTAACAGTAATGGATTTGGAAAACATCGCATACCTGAGAGGAAATGAAGGAGCCATTTATAGAAGTTTAAACGGAGTTATTCTTATTACCACCAGAAGAGGACGGGGTGCCCAAAATCAAATAAGTTCAAATGTCCAGAAAATTTATCCTATTGGATATCAAACCAAAATAAAGTTCTATTCTCCTAAATACTCTACTTATTTGGAGAAGATGTCCCCTCAGAAGGACTATAGAAACACTTTATACTGGAACCCTTGCGTAAAAACAGACTCCACGGGAAAAGGTGGATTTGATTTCTATACCGACGACAAAGTAAATACAATCAATGTAAGAATTGAAGGGTTACTTATGGACGGAACACCTCTTGTTAAGGAATTTAAGATTAAAGTATCTGCCGACAAACCCAAGCAGAATTAACACACGCTTAGGATCAATCTAGTTTAAGAACAGCCATAAATGCGCTTTGTGGAACCTCTACGTTTCCTATTTGACGCATACGTTTTTTCCCTTTCTTTTGCTTTTCGAGGAGTTTCCTTTTACGGGAGATATCTCCTCCGTAACACTTGGCAGTCACATCCTTACGAACAGCTTTTACTGTTTCGCGGGCAATTATTTTTGCACCGATTGCAGCCTGAATAGCAATGTCGAACTGTTGTCTTGGAATTAATTCTTTTAATTTTTCGCACATTTTTCGGCCAAAATCGTACGCATGATCTCTGTGAATTAGGCTCGAAAGAGCATCAACAGGTTCGGCATTTAATAGAATATCTAGTTTAACAAGGGTTGCCTCCTTATATTCGGTAACGTGATAATCAAATGAGGCATATCCTCTTGAAACCGATTTTAGTTTATCGTAAAAATCGAACACAATCTCTGCTAAAGGCATATCAAAATTAAGCTCAACTCTTTCGCTTGTAAGGAAGTGCTGGCTTATAAGTACCCCCCTCTTGTCGAGACACAATTTCATAATTGCACCAAAATAGTCCGATTTAGAAATTACTTGTGCTCTGATATATGGTTCTTCAATATAATCGATTAATGTTATAGCCGGTAATCCTGACGGATTATGGACATCGAGCTTTTCGCCCTGAGTTGTAAATACTTTGTAAGATACGTTTGGAACAGTTGTTATTACGTCCATATCGAACTCTCTGTATAGTCTCTCCTGAACAATCTCAAGATGCAGTAGACCAAGGAATCCGCATCTGAAACCAAATCCCAGGGCCAATGAAGATTCCGGTTCAAAAACCAAAGAGGCATCATTTAGTTGAAGTTTTTCCAAAGAAGCTCTTAGGTCCTCATATTCATCTGCCTCAACAGGATAAACTCCGGCAAAAACCATTGGTTTAACCTCTTCGAAGCCGGCAATAGAAGATTTGCATGGATTTTCCACATGTGTTATTGTATCACCTACTTTTACTTCACTGGCAGTTTTTATTCCAGAAATTATATATCCAACATCACCTGTACGAACTTCTCCTGTTGGAATCATTTTTAAACGTAGAATTCCAACTTCGTCGGCTTCATAAGTTTTGCCTGTATTAAAAAATTTTACCTTTTCACCTTTACGTATAATTCCGTTAACAACTTTAAAATATGCAATTATCCCTCTAAACGGATTGAATACAGAATCAAAGATAAGAGCTTGCAAAGGAGCCTCTTCGCTACCCTTAGGAGCCGGAACTTTTTTAATAATAGCATCCAAAATCTCAGAGATACCTTGTCCTGTCTTAGCGCTGGCAAGCAATATCTCCTCATCTTTACATCCTATCAGCTCAATAATTTGATCTTTAACCGAATCAATCATTGCAGCATCCATGTCGATTTTATTGAGAACCGGTATTATCTCCAAATCGTGAGCAAGAGCCAAATATAAATTTGAAATTGTCTGAGCTTGAATTCCCTGAGTAGCATCGACTACCAGTAAAGCACCTTCACAAGAGGCGATTGCCCTTGACACCTCATAAGAGAAATCCACGTGACCGGGAGTGTCAATCAGATTCAGTATATAATTCTCCCCGCCATGTATGAGCTCCATTTGAATAGCATGACTTTTTATTGTAATACCCTTCTCCTTCTCCAAATCCATCGAATCGAGCACTTGCGCCTCCATTTCTCTTGCATTAAGCGTGTTGGTAAATTCCAACAGTCTGTCTGCCAGAGTACTTTTCCCGTGATCGATATGGGCAATAATACAAAAGTTCCTAATATTCTTCATCTTATACTTACCTGTTTTTAAACTGGTGCAAAGATAAATAAAATTGCCATAATTGTGGGTTTGAAGTATCTTTGTAGGTTAAGTAACCGAAATAATAATGGAAAATATAGAAAAATTAACCTTAACAGCCTCACAAATAAGGCGGGACATAATTCGCATGGTTAGTCTTGCTGCCTCCGGACACCCGGGAGGGTCATTAGGAAGCACCGATTTTCTGACTGCTCTTTTCTTTGAAGTCCTTAAACACAATCCCACTACCTGGAGTAAAAAAGGTGCAGATTCCGATATGTTCGTTTTATCGGCAGGACACCTATCTCCGGTATATTACAGCGTTCTGGCAAGATGTGGCTATTTCGACATTAAAGAACTCTCTACATTCCGAAAATTTGGATCAAAGCTTCAAGGACACCCCTCTGTTGAGTGGAAAGTTCCCGGTGTTCACATCTCGACAGGTTCGCTTGGCCAGGGACTCTCTGTTGCCTGCGGAGCAGCTTTATCAAAAAAAATGAACAATGACCCCAACTTAGTATATGTACTAGTGGGAGACGGAGAGAGCGAAGAGGGTCAAATATGGGAAGCAGCACTGTTTGGAGCTCACAAAAAAATTGACAACCTTATTGCAATTACCGATTGGAATGGTCAGCAGATTGACGGCCCGGTGAGTAGCGTATTAAATTTGGGCAACCTTAAAGCAAAATGGGAAGCGTTCGGATGGGAGTGTTTTGTTGCAGATGGTCACAGTTTCGAAGATATTTTAAAAACTTATGCTGCAGCAAAAGAGAGCGTTGGAAACGGCAAACCCAAAATGATTCTTATGAAGACAACTATGGGAAAAGGTGTCGACTTTATGGAAGGCACCCATCAATGGCACGGCAAAGCTCCAAATAAAGAGCAAACCGAAAAGGCTTTATCACAACTTAAAGAGACATTAGGCGATTTTTAAACCTAGAGAAATGGCAGATAAATATATAAATACAGGAAACAAAGATACCCGATCGGGCTTTGGAGCAGGTTTGGTCAAAGCAGGGAGAGAAAACCCAGAGGTGGTTGCTCTATGTGCAGATTTAACAGGATCTTTAAAAATGGAGGCTTTTGCAGAAGAGTTTCCCGACAGATTTTTCGAATGTGGAATTGCTGAGGCAAATATGATAGGCAATGCAGCCGGAATGGCATTAAGCGGAAAAATTCCTTTTGCAGGTTCATTTGCAAGCTTCGCTACGGGGAGGGTATATGATCAAATTCGTCAAAGTGTTGCATATTCAAACAACAATGTTAAAATATGTGCATCTCACGCAGGAATTACTCTTGGCGAAGACGGAGCTACGCACCAAATGATGGAAGACTTAGGCCTTATGAGGATGCTCCCCAACTTAACAGTAATTAATCCTTGCGACTATAACCAAACTAAAGCCGCCACAATTGCAATTGCACGTCATCAAGGGCCGGTATATCTTAGATTCGGAAGACCTTCGGTGCCAAATTTTACCCCCGAAAATCAGGTTTTCGAGATTGGTAAAGCAATAAAACTTTCTCAAGGTTCCGACGTTACAATCATTGCAACCGGTCACCTTGTCTGGGAGGCAATAGTGGCTGTAAATGAGCTGGCAAAAGAGGGAATAAGTGCTGAATTAATAAACATCCATACAATTAAACCTTTGGACGAAAAAGCAGTCTTAGAGTCTGCGGCTAAAACAAAAGCAGTTGTTGTAGCTGAGGAGCATTTGATTGCCGGTGGACTAGGCGAACTTATAAGCGACTTGCTTACACGAAATTGTCCCGTTTTTACAGAACACGTGGCAGTTAATGACAGGTTCGGACAAAGTGGAGAACCTGCCGAATTGATGAAAGCATATAAACTTGATTATTCCGGAATAATAGATGCTGTTAAAAGAGTAATAGAAAAAAAATAAACTGCAGACCTTATGGACGATAAAGATCTGTTAAGCATGTACAAAGAGGGTAAAAGAGAAACTGCCTTCAATCTTATCGTCAAAAAATACGGAGAAAGGCTTTACTGGCATATCCGTAAAATGGTAATCTGCCACGAAGACGCCGACGACCTTGCCCAAAACACATTTGTAAAAGCCTGGCACGCACTTCCCGAATTCAGGGAGGAATCCAGACTCTACACTTGGCTATATAGAATTGCAACTAACGAAGTATTAACATTTTTAAAAAGAAAAAAGATTCGCAATATTATTTCATTAAATGAAATATCAAGACAATTAGAAAACTCGCTTGAGTCCGATTCTTTCTTTAATGGAGACGAAGTTCAAAAAGCTCTCTTTAAAGCAATAATCAAACTGCCTGAGAAGCAGCGTGTTGTATTTAATATGCGGTATTTCGAAGAGATGAAATATGAAGAGATGTCAGAGATTTTAGGAACATCAGTTGGTGCGCTTAAGGCATCATATCATCATGCTCATCAAAAAATTCAGGATGCTATGGAAGCTCTGCTTTAATCTTTTTAATAAAAATTGTGTCAAATCATATATGAAAGAAAAAATAAACATAGAAAACCCAGGTTTAAAAGAGAATCCATTTACCGTTCCTCTGGAATACTTTGAGACATTTCCCAAATCGGTCTCTGACAGAGTATTTACGCCTATTGTAATCCGTTTCAAAAGAACCTATATAATTGTAACATCTGTGGCAGCGGCTTTGGTGCTTGTATTTGGCACTTTAAGTTTGACATATTACGGAGAAAAAAATCTTAATTCACTTAATCAAGAATATGCATCTGCCGAAAAAGAGGCTATATCCGGAAATTTAACAAATTTTTCATCTGAAGATATTATTGACTATCTTACCTACGACGATATTGACGTAACAACTCTAAGTCTGGTTGACTAATATGAAAAAGATAGGATTTATACTCGCTTTTCTTGTTCTCACTTCTATAGGATATTCTCAGGCAAAACCTTCACCATTTGTTTCCATAGGAGGTGAAAATCAAAAATTACAAGAGCTACTTGTAGCTAAGATTGAATATATTCGTTCGGTATTAGATTTGAATCAAAAAGAGGCAGATCTCTTTTGGCCCCTCTATTCCGAATATGTTAAAAAACGTGATTTGTTTACATTAAAGAAAAAATCATGTATGACCGGATTGAGCAATTTTGCAACCGGGGCAAAAAAATATGAAGATATTAATATTAAGACGCTTGTAGAGCGATATAACTTTTTTGACGGAGAAATCGCAAATTTAGACAGAGGCTTCTATAACGATATTTTAAAATTTCTTCCAATTAAAAAGATTGCTCTTTATTATAAGGCAGATGAGGATTTTAGAATTAAGATTATTCAACAACTTAAAGGTCAAAATTTTAAATAAAAGTCTTTCGTTAGGAGTTTGTACTCTTCGGTAAAATCTCCCGAAACACTATTTTGAATAACAAGAATCTCCTCTTTCACAAAGAGGGGTTTTTTGTTTATATACTCTGCCATAACTCGTTTAGGTTCTTTTGATTCTGTCGTTTTAACAATACAATGCCTCTTTAAAAACAATCCAAAAGTCTCCGCAATTATTGAAAACATCCTACTCTCCTTAAAAGGTAATATTATTACCAATTTCCCATTGCTCGAAAGCATTTTTGAGGACGATTCAGCTAATTCTTTAAATGAAAGAGAATTGTCACTGTGCCTTGTATCCATTTTTCGAAACGAATCGGATTTTAGAGATTTTACAAAGTATGGTGGATTTGAAATAATAAGATCAAATTTATCTGAGTTATTAATAACGAACTCAGCCAATGAACATTTGTTTATTATTAGTGAGTCTCTCCAAGGAGACATATTAAAATTTTCCTCCGCCTCTTCGGCCGATAATAAATCTATTTCTACAGCTGTAACGGAAAATTGACCTGTTTGAGAAACCCTTTGTGAAAGAATTAACGAAATTATTCCTGTACCTGTACCAATATCAAGAATCTTAAATAATTTAGATTCTTCAGGTCGTTCAATTGAAGTCCAGGCACCAACCAGAACTCCGTCGGTATTAACTTTCATTGCAGATTTTATCTGCTTTACTGCAAATTGTTTAAAATAGAAACTCCCCATCTTTCATTTCAAGGCATCTGTCGCTCATGGTTGAAAGATCTCTGTCGTGAGTAACAATTATGAATGTTTGTTTGAATTTATCTCTTAGGTCGAAAAAAAGTTTATGAATTTCAGTTTTTGTATGAGTGTCAAGATTACCGGACGGCTCATCGGCAAAAACAACCGAAGGATTGTTTATTAAAGCCCTCGCAATTGCAACTCGTTGCTGTTCTCCTCCGCTAAGTTCGTCAGGTTTGTGATTCATTCTCTCGCTAAGCCCTAAAAAAGTAAGAATTTCTTTAGCCTTCTCGGAAGAGACTCTCTTGGAATCTTTAGCAATTAAGGCAGGAATCATCACATTTTCTAGTGCAGAAAACTCCGGTAATAAATGGTGAAATTGAAAAACAAACCCTATCCTTTTGTTGCGAAACTCAGCAAGTTTTTTTTGAGAAAGAGAAAAAACATCTACACCGTCAATATATACTTTCCCGGAATCCGGTTGTGAAAGGCTACCAAGAATTTGGAGCAAGCTGGACTTTCCTGCCCCGCTTGCTCCAACTATACTTACAACCTCCGATGTCCCGGCTTCAAAGTTGATGCCTTTTAGCACCTGGAGGTTTCCGAACGATTTTTTAATGTTTTCGGCTTTAATCATTAAGATTATTCATCTTTTTCGCTTGCTTCGTACTCTTTCAGAAGCTTATCCTGTACCTCAGCCGGTACTTGTTGGTAATCGGCGTACTTCATTGTAAAAGTGGCTCTTCCGGAAGTAATTGAACTTAAGGTGGTTGAATACTTATGTAACTCAGCCAATGGAACTCTTGCCTTTAAAACCTCAAAACCTTTCTCGCTGCTCATCCCCTCAATCATTGCTCTTCTGTTTTGAAGATCACTCATTACATCGCCCATGAAATCTGCCGGAACCATAACCTCTACATTATATATTGGTTCCATGATTTTTGGACCGGCTTTCTTGAATGCCTCTTTAAATGCATTTCTACCTGCAAGTTTAAATGAGATTTCATTTGAGTCAACTGGGTGCATCTTACCGTCGTATACAAATACTCTAATGTCGCGAGCATAAGATCCTGTAAGAGGTCCTTCTTCCATTTTCTCCATTATACCTTTAAGTATTGCAGGCATAAAACGTGCGTCAATTGCACCACCTACTATACAGTTATAATATTCCAGCTTACCACCCCAATCCATTGGGTACTCCTCTTTTCCTTTAATATTGAGGACAAGTTCTCTTCCTTCAATTTTAAATCTGTTGTTAGGAGCAACACCCTCAACAATAGGTTCAATTAGAATATGTACCTCACCGAATTGTCCGGCGCCACCTGATTGTTTCCTGTGACGATAATCTGCAAGAGCAACTTTTGTGATAGTTTCGCGATATGGAATCTTAGGAGGGAATAAATCAACTTCAATTTTATGAGTGTTTGTAAGGTGCCATTTAAGGATATTAATATGGTGCTCACCTTGGCCACTTAAAATAATTTGTTTTAACTCTTTAGAATACTCTATAACAATTGTTGGGTCTTCGGCATTAGCTTTATTTAAAATCTCGCCTAATTTTTCATCATCTTTTTCCACCTTAGCTTTTATAGCTGTTCTGAACTTAGATGGTGGGAAAATAATTGGTTCAAAAGCCCAGTCTTTATTACCGGCATTGAGAGTTTGGTTTGTTTTTACAGATTTTAACTTAACTGTACATCCAATATCCCCTGCAACCATTTCAGATAATTTCTCCTTCTTTTTCCCGGCAACTGCATAAATTATTGAAATTCTCTCCTTAGATCCGGTTTCGGGATTTGTAACATCGTCTCCCTCTTTTAGTTTTCCAGACATTACACGGAAGTATGATACTTCGCCCAAATGTTGCTCCATCGAAGTTTTGTAAACAAAAATTGAAGCAGGACCATTGGAGTCACATTTGATTTCCGTACCATCTTTAAGAAGTTGTTTGGTCATCTCAGGGGTTGGTCCCACATTAATGATAAACTCCATTAATCTCTTAACTCCAATATCTTTTTTAGCAGAAATGCAGAATACCGGCATAATGTCTGTCTTTGCAAGACCAGCTCTTAATCCTTTCCTAATTTCTTCATCGCTCAGTTCTCCCTTATCGAAGAAAATTTCCATTAAATTTTCATCGTTTTCTGCAGCCATCTCAGCAAGTTTTGCATGAAGCTCCTCTGCTACATCTTTTTGATCGGCAGGGATATCTAGTTCTTCGCGTGTTCCGTTATCGTCTTTAAAACGATACATTTTCATTTTTGAAACGTCAATAAATCCATTAAAACCAGGACCGGTTTCAATAGGATATTGAATAATCACAACTTTATTTCCAAAAGCTTGCTTTAATGATTCAATCGTTCCTTCCCAGTTGGCTTTTTCGTGATCCAATTGATTTACGGCAATCAATATCGGTTTATTATGTTTATCGGCATATCTGGCAAAAATCTCTGTGCCTACCTCAACTCCTTGTTGTGCATTTACCAGCAATACACCGGCATCCGCAACCTTAAAAGCCGAAATAACACCTCCTACAAAATCATCTGAACCCGGAGTGTCAATAATATTCAGCTTACTATCCATAAACTCAGTATAGAGGAGAGAAGGATATATGGAGCGTTGGTAAATTTGTTCAATTTCGGTATTATCACTCACGGTGGTTTTAGCTTCAATTGTACCTCTCCGGTCAATGACTTTTCCCTCAAACATCATAGTCTCCACCAAAGTCGTTTTCCCGGATTTAGGGCTTCCGAGCAAGACTACATTACGAATGTTCTGCGTAGGATAGATTTTCATACTTAACTTATTAATTATTAATATTTTACGATATTTCGTGTTTTTGGTATCCCAAAATTATAAAAAATTTTTTAATATCTGCTACCATCTTTCGGCAGAATTGTGCTCTATAGAGCCATAATAATTCAACAAATGAAACACCAAATTCATTTTTTAATATTTTATCCATATCTACTACACTGCAATTCAATCTAAATGATATAATTTGCGCAACTAAACAAGGCAGTAAATACAACCTCTGTTTTTCTAACATAATATAAAGTTGTTTTATAAAAAGCTCTTTATTGACCATATAAAAATATTTATTCAAAAATAGATGATATGCTTTAGCTCAACAACTGTTTTTGTTGTGTTTTTCTGATTTTAAAAAATATTTATCTGATTTAATAACCATAAAACTAAACATAAACAAGTTTCTCTTTCTCTTTAACAATAATCGATTGTGAATAATTCCTATCATACATAAGTAATTTTGAATTATGGATTTAAATTCTATTCGCAACCGTATCCTCGCCGAGAGGAAAAAGATTGGACTTACCCAGGATGAAATGGGGCAGAGGCTTGGAATATCGGGAAATGCCTACAGAGATATTGAAAATGGCAAAACATCCCTTATAAGTAAGAGGCTTTTAGATATTTCAGAAATACTGGAAATCTCTCCGGAGGAGCTTATCGTTGGATACAACATACCTGCAGAAGACTTTAAAAACAAATTAAATGAAGCGGAGAAAGAGTTCAATAAAAGAATTGCAGAGATTGAAAATAATCACAGACTGGAAATGATGGAAAAAGATGGCGAAATAAACATTCTTAAAACAACTCTCTTGAGCAAGGACAAAATTATTGGGCTTCTCAAGGAAAATAAATCTGATTATTGATTAAATTGCCGTAAAATTAATTTATGGCTATTATTACCTCCCTATTACCATATTATCAAAACGAATTTACCGAAGCGGGCTGCGATGAAGCCGGCAGGGGGGCATTGGCCGGGCCGGTTTTTGCCGCAGCAGTAATTTTACCAAACGATTTTTACCATCCATTATTGAACGACTCAAAACAACTCTCTTTAAAACAACGTGAATTTCTAAGACCAATTATTGAAGAATCAGCCACCGCCTGGGCCGTTGAATCGATAGATGCAACAATGATAGATAAGATTAACATTCTTAGAGCCTCAATTATGGCTATGCATCTGGCAATAGAAAAACTAATTATTAAGCCAGAGTTTCTTATTATTGACGGTAACAGATTTTACAATTATAAAGAAACCCCGTTTAAATGTATTGTAAAAGGCGACAGTAAATATGCATCCATTGCTGCGGCCTCTGTATTGGCAAAAACTCATAGAGACGAGTATATGTTAAAAATTGCAGATGAATATCCGCAATACGAATGGAATAAAAACATGGCCTACCCTACTAAAAAACACAGAGAGGCCATTGCAAAATATGGCCCCTCTCCTTACCACCGAATGTCATACAAGCTTTTACCGGATTTGTCCCTTTTTTAAAAGGAAATTAAATTTCTTAAAATTCCTCTATCGCGAATTTGCTCACTCCGGCAAGCATAAGAAGAACAAAGAAGGCACTTACAATTATTTCCGGTGTAATTTTCCCTGCTACAGAAATTGTATAGAAAATTTGTTCTAAGCCCTCCGATAGAGATTCCGAGCCTCCAAGCAGAACAAAAAGAGCAACACCAATTAGTGAAGAGACAGCCGTGATTAACCATGTTCGTGAAATTGTCTGTTTTCTTACCGGCACTGGTAGAACTTTTATAGCCTGCATTAATCTCTCTTCGAAACTGTTTTCGTCAAGGATTTGTTTGTGCTCTTTGAAAAAATTATTTATCTGCTCATCTTTCATATCCAATCTTTATTAAATAATCCGACATCTTTGCCTTCGCCCTAAACAGATGTGATTTTACTGTATTCTCCGGCATTCCGGAAATTTTTGAAATATCTTTGAGACTTCTATCTTCCATATAGAATAATAAAACCGATGTTTTTTCTTCCGTTTTAAGTTGAGACAAAGCTAAATATAATTCCTGATTCTTGAGATTATGGATTGTGGGAGATTCCTGTGGTTCGTTACGACCTTCAAAAGCTGCAACGGGTTCTGGAATGTTTTTGATTTTTCTTGTGTTGTCGTAAAAACAGTTATATGCAATTCTAAACAACCATGTAGAGAATTTTGAATCACCCTTGAAGGAGCCAAAGTTCAAATAGGCTTTAATAAAAGCTTCCTGAGCAATGTCGTCACTCAATGCTGCGTTACCGTTGCAAAGGTTTAAAAGGAACCGTCGTAACGGCTCCTTGTTCTCTTTTACCAGTTGTTCAAACTCTGTTCTTGCCACTACAATTGAGGCTGATTTTTGTTTTTATTTACAAAAAATGCAATCAGCTGGCCCACTCCAATAAAGAATGGAATAAGACCAAATGCCGCAAACTTAAAACCTCCGAAGAAAAAATAGAGAGCTGCAAAAAGCCCGATACCTATTCCTATTGAAACCAGGGCAGTTGTAAGTGGATCGCTTTTTTTCTCATTTGATAATTCTGCATTTTTAAAAAAATCGGGGCTTAACTCTTTTCCTGCTTCCAGAGCCTTCATTATAACCTGATTTCTTGAGCGATCTCTTAAGTATTTAGATATAAACACTATGAGAATTATAGTAATTGCCGTAAGAAAAGGCAGTATTACTGAAATTGTTGCTACTGTTTCGTTCATAAGTAAAAATATTAAATTGTTTGCCTGTTAGACTAATGTCGTTTAAGAAAAGTTGCAGCTTGTGCAGATACCTTCTCCAGCAGTTGTGATGAACGCTTCATAGACGCGTCTTTATCAGGCTCTTCGTCCGACAAAGGAAATACTTTTATGTTATTGCTAAACCCCTGAGCATTGAGGGAACTTACTCCACATAATATCCACAAAGGTTTTCCATATTTTGCGGCTAATGACATTATCCCGTTTACAAGTTTACCTCTCAGACTCTGGCTGTCAAAAGAGCCTTCTCCTGTTATAACCAGGTCACAACTTGCAATTTTCTCTTCTAAATCGGATAGTTTACTCATAATTTCCCACCCGGGACGAAGGCTTGCACCAAGAAAAGCCTTTAGGGCAAACCCTACTCCACCTGCAGCACCGGCTCCCTCAAAATCGGAGAAATCTACACCTAGATAATCTGCCGAAATTTTGGCAAAATTTTTCATCCCTCTTTCCAAAACTTCTTTAGACAGGGCATCTGCACCCTTTTGCTCAGAATAAACATTTGTTGCTCCGTATTCTCCAAGAAGCGGATTATCAACATCGGTAGCCACCTCGAAATAAACCTGATTCAATTGTTCGATAGCGGGGCTTGTTGTTATTTTTTGTAAATCGTTTAAAGAGGCGCCTCCCGGAGCAATCCTATTGCCCTGATAATCAAGAAGCCCAAAACCGAGCGCACTCAACATACCCGCCCCGCCGTCATTCGTAGCACTCCCGCCTATGCCTATGATTATCTGCTCAGCCTCTCTTTCAATCGCATCGCAAATAATCTGCCCAAGCCCAAAAGAAGAAGTTATGAGCGGATTGTACTCCTCTTTTTTAAGCAAACATAGCCCCGAAGCTTTAGCCATCTCTATAAATGCAACACCGTTTCCATAAAGATACTCGGCCCCCACAACCCTTCCAAGCGGATCTTTTACGTAAAGATGAACTGTTCCCATCCCTGTTTCCTTTCTAAAAACATCCAACGAGCCCTCACCTCCATCTGCCATTTCGATATAAGTAAGTTCGACTTCAGAAAGAGATTTTAGAAGACCCTTCCCGATTGCCCTGTTTACCTCTTTTGAAGTGAGACAATTTTTAAATTTATCGGATGCAATAACAATTTTCACTTGCAGATGGCCATTTTTATTATTTTTGTTAAAAATACGCAAAAATTACTTCTAATAATTAATTCATTTTATGAAAAAAATCAGTTTAGTGCTGCTATTCTTTTTCGTGCTTTCGGTTACTCCGGTTATAGCAGATGAGGGAATGTGGCTTTTGCCTTTGATTGAAAAACTCAACAGCAAAAAAATGAAAGAGCTTGGATTCAAGCTATCTGCAAAAGACATCTACGATATTAATCATTCAAGCCTTAAAGATGCGGTTGTCCACTTTGGTGGAGGATGTACTGCCGAAATTATTTCGGACGAAGGACTCGTCCTTACAAATCACCACTGCGGCTATGGTGCAATCCAAAAATTAAGCACTGTTGAGCACGATTATCTGCAAAACGGTTATTGGGCAATGAACCGTAGTGAGGAACTTCCTTCGGGTCTGACGGTTACATTCCTCGAGAGTTTCACCGATGTTACTCCTCAAATCGAAGCTGCAATTGCAGGAATTGATAATCCGAGGGCAAAAATGGAAGCTCAGGCAAAGGTCATTAAAGACATCGAAGACAAAGCAGTTGAAGGCAACAAATACTTATCTGCAAAAATCTCATCATTCTTTAGTGGAAACGCCTACTACCTCGTTGTAAGTAAAACATTCAGCGATGTCCGTTTTGTAGGTGCTCCCCCTTCATCAATAGGAAAATTTGGTTACGATACCGATAACTGGGTATGGCCAAGACATACAGGCGACTTCTCAATGTTCCGTGTTTATGCCGACAAAGACAACAATCCGGCTCCATATTCAAAGGATAATGTACCATACAAACCAAAAAAATCGCTTACAATATCTCTAAAGGGTGTTCAGCAAAAAGATTTTTCAATGATAATAGGCTATCCTGGAAGAACGTATCGTTACATGACATCTTTCGAACTGGATGAGAGAACAAACATTTCAAACGCAATTAGAATTCACGCAAGAGGTGTTCGTCAGGATGTGCTTCAGGCAGATATGTTGGCGGACCCTAAGGTTAGATTGCAATATTCAAGCAAATTTGCAAGCTCTTCTAACTATTGGAAGAATTCGATAGGGATGAATCAAGCTGTTGCGAAATTAAAGGTGAAAGAGAGGAGACTTGAAGAGGAGAAACAATTTACAACTTGGGTAAATGCCGATCCTGCAAGAATTGAAAAATATGGAAAAGCTCTGGATCAAATCAAAGCTGCCGTTGATCAAAGAAAAGAGGCAATTTATGTAAGCACATATCTGACCGAAACTCTTAATAATATAGAAGTTGCATCTGTTGCATCACAATATAGAGATGTAATTCCTCTTATTGAGAATGGTGATATCGCTGCTGCAAAAGCTAAAGCTGCCGAACTTGCCGATAAAGTAAAAGGGTTCTTTGTAAACTATAATGCACCAACCGACAAGAAAGTTGCTGTTGCAATGTTGACAGTTTATAAAGATAACGTTAAGAAAGAGTATCTGCCGGCGTTCTACGCAACAATTGATAAAGATTTCGGCGGAAGCATACAGGCTTACGTAAATGATATATTTGACAAAACCGTTTTCACAAGCTTCGAAAAAATAAGCGATGCTCTCGCGAACTCTCCGGAAAAGCTTGTAAACGACCCTGTTAATGCAATCTATAAAAACTTAGCCCCTATTGCGATGCCTTTGCAACAAAAGATAATGAGAAGCAATGCTCTCTTTAATGCAGGACAAA
>MTLD01004272.1_pt2 | contig 17639 bp, 18 predicted proteins | sample 1982471 | NCBI WGS metagenome assembly MTLD01 (sample SAMN05712604, study PRJNA340218) | biofilm metagenome | isolation source: sample SPM anode biofilm adapted to -50 mV | place: USA | collected 2012-02-03
GAGGCCAGGGTCGACGGCGACGGCAACGCTGAGCCGGTCGCCGAAGCGGGTGCGTTGGATGTGGAGGTAGTCGGCGAGCATTTTGAGTTCGTCGCGCAGGGGGACGAGTTCGTCGCTTTTGCGCAGCGTGAAGCGGAGGAGGTCGGAGAGGCTCCAGACGAGGTCGGCGACCCGTTCGGCGCCGTCGATGTAGGCCATCTGGGCGATGGTGCCGAGGGTGTTGAAGAGGAAGTGGGGGTTGATGCGCGACTGGAGGAGCTTGAAGTCTGCTTCGCGCAGGGCCTGTTCGAGTTTGGCGGAGGCCATCTGTTCCCTGGCGAGGGACAGGCGGCTGTTGTCGAGTTCTTTTTGCCGCAGGGCGGCGACGGCCATTTCGGTGATGCAGTTGGCGATGGCGAAGGTGGCTTCGGCGGCGGCGTAGAGGCGGCTTTTGGGTTCGATGGGGATGGCGGCGGCGCCGGCGAGGAGGCCCGATAGGGGGATTGCGTGGCGGTCGGCGAGGGCGGCGAGGCTTTGCCGCAGCCGGGCGGCGTCGGGTTTGCTGAGGAAGACCTGGCCGCAGCGGATGTAGCCGATAACGGTGCTGCCGTCGAAGACGGGGATGATGATGCCGGCGACGTCGTTGCAGCACAGGAAGAGGTGCGGTCCGGCGATGCTGTCGATTTCGCCGATGGCTTTTTTGATGTGGAGCCCGCAGTGACTGCCGCCGGCGGCGTCGCCGAGGAGGGCGCAGAGAGCGGGGTAGTTGTCGGATTTGGCGACGTAATGGCCGGCGGTGTCGATGAGGGAGAGGCTGAGGCCGATGGCTTCGGAGAGTTTGTCGAGCAGGGCGCCGAGGGCGCCGGTGTCGAGCAGGACGCGCAGGTCGGCTTCGCCGAGGGGACGGACGGCGGACGGGGCCTGGGCGAGCAGGCGCTGGAATTTGGAGGGGCTGTAGACGATGATGAGTTTGAGCTCGCCCCCGGAGTCGTTGAGGACTTTGTGGCGGGTGTAGGGGGTAATGTGTTTGATGTCGCCGGGGCGGAGGGCGTAGGCTTCGTCGTCGATGATCTGGGTGCCGGTGCCGGCGACGACGTAGATGACCTGCTCGTCGCCGGAGTGGAGGTGTTCTTCCTGGACGGTGCCGGGGTAGAAGGTGACGAGGCCGACGCTCATCCGCTCGACGTCGAGGTCGCCGGGCTCGACGAACCAGAGTATGGTGCCCCATTCGAAGGATTGCGTTTTGCCGAGCCTACTGATTTCGGGCATGAAGGTCACCTCCTATCAGACGAGAAAAGACCGGATCGACGATCCGGTCTTGGCGTAAACCGCGATGACGTCGTTACTTTATCATCATTTTGGGGATGAAGAGGACGATGTCGGGGTAGATGGTGATGAGGGCGGTCATGGCGAGCATGATGAGGAAGGACGGCAGGGCGTAGCGGGCGATCTTGAAGAGGTCGTCGCCGATGAGGCCGTTGATGACGAAGAGGTTGAAGCCGACCGGCGGGGTGATCTGGGCGAGTTCGATCATGATGACGAGGTAGATGCCGAACCAGACGGGGTCGAAGCCGGCGGCCTTGATGAGCGGGGCGGCGATGGGCAGGCTCATGACGATCATGGAGAAGCCGTCGAGGAGGCAGCCCATGATGAGGTACATGACGGAGAGGATGGCGATGAGCGTGTAGGGCGAGACGCCGAGGGTGGCGATGTATTTGGTGACGGCGGCCGGGATGCCGAGGTAGCCGACGGCGACGGACAGGAAGGAGGCGCCGGCGACGATCCACATGATCATGCAGGAGGTTTTGACCGCGCCCATGAGGGCGGATTTGAATATCGCCCAGTCCATGCTGCGGGAGAGGAAGGCGAAGAAGATGGAGCCGATTACGCCGACGGCAGCCGCTTCGGTGGGGGTGGCCCAGCCCATGTAGATGCTGCCGAGGACCATGACGATGAGGAAGACGACGGGCAGCAGCAGGGGTATGGATTTGAGGCGGTCCTCCCAGGTGTATCTGAGGTCGCTGGGCGGGGCGAGTTTGGGGTTTATCAGGCAGCGGATGAGGACGTAGCCGCTGAAGCCGGCGGCGAGGATGACGCCGGGGATGAGGCCGGCGATGAAGAGTTTGCCGATGCTGACGTCGGCGACGATGCCGTAGACGAGCATGACCATGCTGGGCGGGATGAGGAAGCCGAGGGTGCCGGCGCCGGCCAGCGAGCCGAGGCAGAGGCCGCGGTCGTAGTTGCGCTTGAGGAGTTCGGGGAGGGTGATTTTGCCGACGGTGGCGGTGGTGGCTGCGGACGAGCCGCTGACGGCCGCGAATAGTGTGCAGGCGAAGATGTTGACGTGGACGAGGCGGCCGGGCAGTTTATCCATCCATGGGGAAAGGCCCTTGAAGAGGTTTTCGGAGATTTTGCTCTTGAAGAGGATTTCGCCCATGAGTATGAACAGCGGCAGGGCGATCATGGTCGAGCCGCTGGTACCGTTCCAGACGATGTTGGCCATGACGGCCATGGGGTCTACGCTGGTGAAGAAGAAGAAGCCGATGGCGCCGACGAGGAAAAGCGATATGCCGATCCAGACGGTGCTGCCGAGGAAGAAAGCCAGGCAGACCAGGAGTATGCAGGATATTGTCAGTACGTCCATGCTAGTTCGCCTCCCCTAATAATGAGTTTTCGCGCCATCCGGGTCACCGGCCCAGGGTGCTGGACTCGGCTTCGCCGGTCTCGCCGGTGCGCAGCCTGAGGAGCGACCGACAGAATTCGGCGGCGAATTGCAGCGTGAGGATGAGCGAACCGAGGGGCATGAAGAAATGCGGTATGGCCAGGGGAGTGGCCGATATCTGCATCGAGCGGCTGCCTGTCCTGATGGAGTCGAGGAAGAAGTCGGCGCAGTTGTAGGTGAGGACGGCGCAGAAGACGAAGCCGACGGCGAAGGCGTAGATGTCGACGAGGGTGCGGGCTTTGCCTTTGAGCACTTCGTGGAGGAAGACCATGCGGATGTGGCTTTTGTCCCGCAGGGTGTAGGCGAGGGCGAGGAAGGTGAGAGCGGCCATGAGGTAGCCGGTGTATTCTTCGGTGATGTAGAGCGTTTTGGAGAATAAGGTGCGGACGACCATTTCGACGCATACGAGGACGAGGGCGACGATCATGAGGATGCCGGAGAGCACGCCGCCATATAGGGAAAGACGGTCGCAAAAGCGGATGAATGCTTCCACAGATTTACTTCCTTTCGCTAGCAGTAGTAAAGAACCGGCGGCTGTTGGGCCGCCGGTTCTTCGCTGCCTTTACTGACGACCGACTTTCTTGTTGAATTCGTCGATGATCTGTTTGGCTTCGGGGGGCGCGGTCTTCAGCCATTCGTCGCGGATGGGTTTTGTGATCTTGGAGAGGTCGTTGAGGAATTCCTTGCTGGGCGGCACGGTGACGATGCCGTTCTTGTTGGAGATGGCTTCCTGGTCTTTGTCAAGCTTGGCGACCTTCAGCCACATTTCTTTTTCCATGTCTTTGCCGAGTTTGACGAGGGCGTCCTGGGTTTCTTTGTCAAGCTTGTTGAATTCTTTGAGGTTGACGGTGATGAGGTCGGTGGCCATGGTGACGTTCTGGGGCGAGTAGTATTTCAGCACTTCCCAGAACTTGGCGTCGACGGCGGTGGGGGTGGAGGTGAGGACGGAGTCGATGACGCCGGTGGCCAGCGAGGAGTATACTTCGCTGAAGGGCAGCGGATAGGGGGTGCCGCCTACGGCCTGGATGACGAGGCCGCCGTTCTTGTCGTAGGTGCGGGTTTTGAGGCCTTTCATGTCGGCGACCGATTTGACTTCTTTTTTGGTCCAGATGCCGGCGGCCGGCCAGGGGGCGATGTAGAGGATCTTCTGGCCCCATTTCTGCTCGGCTACCTTCTCGAAGTAGGGATGGGCGATGTCGTTGAGGATTTTGCCTTCGTCGAAGCTCTGGATGAGGAAGGGCAGGGTGACGATGTTGAAGAGGGGCTCGTCGCCGGCCACACCGCTGGTGAGCATGTCGGACACGGGGACGAGGCCGTCGCGGACGACTTTCAGGAGTTCGGGGCCTTTATAGCCGAGGGCGCCGCCCGAGTTGACGGTGATCTCAACTTTGCCCTTGGTGACTTCCTTGGCCCGTTTGGCGAATTCTTCGAGGCCCTGGGTCTGGTGGTTGTTCGGCGGCCATACGGAGTTGGCCACCCATTTGACGGGCCCGGCCGCTTTCTGGGGTTCGGCGGCTTTCTGGCCGCCGCAGCCCGCCAGGACGAGGGAGAGGATGATGACGGCTGAGAGGGCGACGGTGAGGAAACCGGATTTGCGGAAGGAACTCATGAACTAACCCCCTTAATGTAATGTGGTGAAAATGTCCGCGCGCCGGGTCTTGCGCGGGGAGGCGCCCGCCGCGCGCTTTGTATGTAGCCTCCCGGGGAACATTGGGTTCCAATGTGTGTACATATCTATACATAAATATTTTAGGGTATCGCCGGCGGTCTGTCCACAGTACGGCGGAAAAAATCCCGCGGCAGCGGATAAAAAACGAAAAGCCCTCCGCCAAGATATGCGACTGCCCTAGTGAAACGGCGTCCGCCCGGTGTGAAGGGGCTAGGTAGGCGCATCCGGCGACGGCTTTTGCCGACATTGGCGTATTTGTTTTGTTTAGACTTCGCCACGCGGACAATTAATCCTGCCGAGGAGAATATTTTTTCCGCTTTTTCTGCCTCATCGCCTGCCGTAGCAATATTCGCAGCCAAATTCGCATTTCCTGTCGTAGCCGCCGATGTCGATGCTTTTCGTGCAGCCGCAGGCGGCGCGCTGGCCGGCGTCGCGGGCGAGCGAGGCTTTTTCGCCGGCGAGGGCGGCGAGGAGGGCGCCGTCGATGCACCGCCCGGCGGCGAGACCGGGGACGGCGGCGAGGAGGGGCGAGGCGCAGGAGTAGAGGGTGAGGCCGTGGCCGGCGGCGATTTCGGCGAGGCGGGCGAAGAAGAGGGTGAGCAGGTCGCCGCCGAGGGGGACGAGGCCGAGGCCGGGGAGGGCGGCAAGCCGCCGCTTGACGTGGGGGTAGAGGGCGAGGTAGGAGGTGGCGAGGCGGCAGTCGCGCATGCCGAGGGCGGCGAGGTCGCGTCAGAGACGATCGAAGGCGGCGAGGCGCGCCCGGCCCGGTTTGCCGGGGGTGGGCTGCAGCTCGCCGCCGGCGGAGATGACGACGGGGTCGAAGCGGATGGTGAACTGGGCGGGACGGTAGCTGGCCAGCAGGCCCTCGAGGGTGCGGAGGGCGGCGGCGTAGGGGGGAACGCGGGGTTCGAGGAGGGGCGCGTAGTTGTTGATGGTGTAGTGGAAGTAGAGGTTGTAGCCGGCGAGGGCGCCGGGGGCGGCGAGGAGGCTGGCGAAGTCCTTGCTCCAGAGGACGATGGTGTGGACGTTTTCCGGGCGGAGGTCGACGCGGTAGCGGGTGTCGGGGAATCGGGGGTTGGCGACGAGCGTCTCGCCGGCGCGGAGGGCGTCCTGCAGCCAGCGGTAGTGGAAGCGCGGCAGGTCGGTGCGGCGGGAGGAGGAGATGACGGTTTTCATTCTGGCGGACATGGCGCTGACCTCTTTAGGGCAGTATGTCGGCGACGCAGCGGCCGGTGCGGAAGATGCCCAGGCGGTTGAGGGCGAGGGGGTCGCCGGCCATGTCGGCGTAGCCGCGCCGGCAGGTGAGCCCGCCCCAGTAGCCGGCGTCGCCGGCGGCGTCGAGGGTGTCCTGGCTGTAGCTGCCGTAGGGGTAGGCGGCGACTTCGACCGCCCGGCCGGTGATGTCTTCGATGACGGTTTTCGAACGCACGAGTTCGGCGGCGTTTTCCCACTTCTCGAGTTCGCCGAGCGCGCGGTGGCTGACGGTATGGGAGCCGATATGCATGCCGGCCTTGACCATTTCGCGCATGTGGGCGGCGGACAGCCGGTTGGCCTGGCCGATGAGGCTGCTGATGACGAAGAAGCTGGCGGTCATGCCGAAGGACCGGAGGAGGGGAAAGGCGTTCTCGTAGTTGTCGAGGTAGCCGTCGTCGAAGGTGATGAAGACGGCGTCGGCGCCGAGCGGCCTCTCGCCCGAAAGGTGGGCTTTGAGGCGGTCGACGGTGTGGGTGCGGTAGCCGTTGTCGGCAAGGTACTGCAGGTCTTCCCGGAAGTGGTCGACCGATATGGTGAGAGGGTCGGACTGCGGCCCTACCCGGTGGTAGACGAGGATGGGGAAGGAGCCTTCGGCGGCGCGGGCCGGCCGTGGGGGAAACAAAAAAGGCGCACCCATGCATATGGCCGCGATGAGAGCACTTTTTTTCAAGAACCGCCGTCTTGTCAGCATGCCGGTCTCCCCTGCCCCCGGGGGGTGATGTCTATATTCGATTTTACCCCGACCGGAGGGTCAGGGCAAGCCTGTTTGGTAAACTTTTGTAATTTTTTTGAGAAAGGTGCTCCGGCACGCCTGGCATGTCCCGGCGGAAAGCAATGCCTCGGAGCGGGTTTTTGCCTGTTGAGAGCGGCGGACGGTTGTGCTAGACTGAAGATGGTTTTTCGCTGTCGCCGCAAATCATCGAGAATTGGGGACGAGAACAATGGGTGGTCGCAAGCTGCATTTTCTCAGGGTCGCGGGGTCGTCCGGCGGGTGTGTCGCCGGCATCGGCCTGATCGCCTGGCTGTCGGCCCTGTCGGGGGTGACGTTTTTGATACCGCCGTTCGGCGCCAGCAGCGTGATCGTCTTCGTGATTCCGACAAGCGCGTACGCTCAGCCCCGCAACGTGATCGGCGGGCATCTCGTGGCGAGCCTCATCGGCCTGGCCTTTTATCTGTGCGCGGGCAACGCTTGGTGGTCGTTGTCGCTGGCGGTGGGGCTAGCCGCGCTGACCATGCAGTTGTCGGGGACGCTGCATCCGCCAGCGGCCGCCGACCCGCTGTTCTTTATGATGCAGGGCGGCCTGTCCTGGCAGGCGGTGGTGGCGCCAGTGGCGGCCGGCAGCCTGGCTTTGGTGCTGTTTGCCTACCTTTATAATAATTGGGTGTTGAAGCGGCCCTACCCGCAGCACTGGTTTTAGCGCGGCGACGGCGGATGAGCCGATTTACTATCCGGCCGAGTTGTGATACATTGGTGGAGGAGGACCGGTCTGACAACCAGGTCGTTTATTAAAAGAAGTTGTTTCATTTTTTAGTATATTTCGATAAAGGGGTGGGAGAAGATGGACAGCGGGTTGATCGATGCTTTACGGCAGGCGGTGGGGGCGGAGCATGTGCTGACCGGCCGGGAGGACCTCCTGTGCTATTCCTACGACGCGACGCCGGGGTTTTCCCATCTGCCCGAGGCGGTGGTTATGCCGGCTTCGGCGGCCGAGGTCGCCAGGGTGCTGGCGCTGGCCAACGAGGCCAGGGTCCCCGTTTATCCCCGCGGCGCGGGCACCAATCTGAGCGCGGGCGCGGTGCCCCTAAAGGGCGGCCTCGTGCTGCTGACGGCCCGCCTGAACAGGATCGTGGAGATCGACGCCGCGAACCTGGTGGCGGTGGCCGAGCCGGGCGTGGTGGTGGGCGACCTGAACAAGGCGGTGGAGGAGTTCGGCCTCATCTATCCTCCCGACCCCGGCACGGTGGCGACGGCGACGCTGGGCGGCACGGTGGCGGAGAACGCCGGCGGGCTGCGCGGCCTGAAGTACGGGGTTTCGAAGCATTATGTGATGGGCCTGGAGGTCGTGCTGGCCGACGGGCGGATTTTGCATACCGGCGGCAAGACGGTGAAGGATGTGGCCGGCTACGATCTGACGAAGCTGTTCACCGGTTCGGAGGGCACGCTGGGGGTGATAACGCAGGTGACGGTTAAGCTGGTGCCGGCGCCGGAGGCGCGGCAGAGCATGCTGGCGACGTTCGCCGGCCTGGACGACGCCGGCCGGGCGATCGCCGCCATCATCGCGGCGAAGATCATCCCGGCGACGCTGGAGATAATGGATAACGCGACGGTGCGTACGGTGGAGGAGTACGCAAAGGTCGGGCTGCCGACGGAGGCGGAGGCGGTGCTGCTGATCGAGGTGGACGGCATCGCCGAGGCGGTGGCGAAGGACGCCGCCAAGGTGGCGGAGGTGCTGAAGGCCAATAACGCCGCGGACATTCGCACGGCCGCGGATGCCGCCGAGCGGGATAAGATCTGGGCGGCGCGGCGGGCTGCCCTGCCGGCGCTGGCGAAGCTGCGGCCGACGACGTTCGTGGAGGACGCGACGGTGCCGCGCAGCAAGGTGCCCGATATGATCCGCGCGGTGAACGGTATTGCCGCCAAGCACAGCGTGACGATCGGCACGTTCGGCCATGCCGGCGACGGCAACCTCCATCCGACGATCGTGTGCGATATCCGCGACGCGGCGGAGATGGAGCGGGTGCAGCAGGCGATGGACGAGATTTTCGCGGCGGCGCTCGCGCTGGGGGGCACGCTGTCGGGCGAGCACGGCATCGGCGCCGGCAAGTTGCGCTATATGGAGAGCCAGTTCGGTCCGGCGGCGATGGGGGCGATGCGGGCGATCAAGAAGGCCCTCGATCCCAACTGTATCCTGAACCCGGGAAAACTTGTCGGGGAGTGTGGATAAGGTGAGCGCTGACAAAGAGCTGCTGGCCGATGTTGCCGACGCCGTGGCCAATTGCATGAAGTGCGGCAACTGCATGGAGGTTTGCCCGATATACAAGGAGCTGAAGACGGAGGCGACGGTGGCCCGCGGCAAGATCGCCCTGATGGAGGCGGTGCTGAGCGGCAGGACGGATATCACCGCCGGCTTCGACAAGCGGATGGCGATGTGCGTGAGCTGCAAGGCGTGTACGGCCAAGTGCCCGTGCGGCGTGAAGGCCGACGAGCTGATCATCCGGGGCCGGGAGGCGATCGTGAAGCGGCGCGGCCTGCACCCGGTCAAGAAGGCGGCGTTCGCGCTGCTGAAGGCGCGCCCGTTGTTCGACTTCGGCCTGCGGATGGCCGGCCTGTTCGGGCCGCTGGCGTTCAAGAAGCTGCCCGGCCGCCTGGCGACGGTGGCCCGCTTCCCGATGCCCGGCCTGGACCGCAAGCGGATCATGGCGCCGATCGCGGCGACGCCGCTGCGCAGCCAGTACCCGGAGGTGATCAGGGTCGACAGCCCGAAGCTGCGGGTGGCCTTTTTCACCGGCTGCACGATCAACTACATTTATACCGATGTCGGCCAGGCGGTGATTAATGTGCTGAAGGCCAACGACGTGGAGGTGACGCTGCCGGCGCTGCAGCACTGCTGCGCGACGCCGGTGTCGATGTCGGGCGACGCCGAGCTGGCCAGGGTGTTCGCGAGGCACAATATCGAGACGTTCGAGCGCTATAATCCGGATTACATCGTGGCGGCGTGCGGCTCGTGTACGATGGCCTGGAAGAACGAGTACCCGCAGATGTTCGCCGGCGATCCGGCGATGAGGGCCCGGGCGGAGAAGCTGGCGGCCAGGGTGTACGAGATCAGCCAGTTTCTGGTGGATGTGGTGAAGTTCCGCCGCGAAAACCTCGGCGAGGTGCAGGCGACGGTGACGATGCACGACCCGTGCCATATGGCGCGCGGCATCAATGTGACGGCCCAGCCGCGCGAGGTGCTGAAGGCCATCCCGGGGCTGAGGTTCGTGGAGATGAAGGAGCCGGCCCGCTGCTGCGGGGCGGGCGGGTCGTTCAGCCTGGCCCACTACGACGTGGCGCGGCTGATCAACGACCGCAAGGTGGCCGATATCGCGCAGACGGGTGCGGAGACGGTGGCCACCGGCTGCGGGATGTGCCGCATGCATATCACGGACGGCCTGGTGCAGAACGGCCGCAGCGAGCAGGTGGTGCATACGGTGCAGCTGCTCGACAAGGCCTACCAGGCCGGGAAAAAATAGGCAAACAAGGGGCCGGAAAACCCCCGGACATTGTCCGGGGGTTTTGGTTTTGCTTCGTTCCTTTTTCTGCGAGCGGACGTTCAGAAGTGCCCAGATGCAAGGCAGGTCGAGGAAGCGCAGCGACGCGTACTCGGAACGTACGCTAGCAAGCTCCCGCAGACCTAACGCCGCAGATGGGCGCTTATCAACGGACGCCAATGTTTTGGCACCTAAACTTAGGGACCTCCTGATAAACGCATTAGGGTCTCATCAATCTCCGGGTCGACGCCGCCGAGGCCGTCGTTGACGCCGCCTACGTGCCGCGCCGGGGCTTGCTCCTCCCCACCCTGCCGTTTCTCCTGCGTCATCGCCTTCACCTCCTTCCAGTAAACTGCTATGGACCTTACGGTAGCGCGGTGGTATAATTGTAACTTGTTATTCTAGAAGGAGGTGCCGCAAATGGACTCTCTGTCGCACGCACTCGTCGGCGTGGCTGTCGCCGGTCTGTCCGGCCATCAGCCTGCGCTCGGCGATCCGATATATATAGCCGCCGTACTGGGCGCCCAGGCCCCCGACTTCGATATCGTCGCCCAGGCGTGGGGCAATATGGCCTATCTGCGGCAACACCGCAGTTTTTCCCATTCGCTTCCCGGCGTCGCCCTGTTCGCGGCGGCCATCGCCGTGGGGATGAAGCTGGCCATGCCGCAGGTCGATATCGCCCAGGTCCTGCTGTGGGCGTTCGCCGGCGGGCTGTCTCATACTTTCTTAGATTATTTTAACTCGCACGGGGCGGCAATATTATGGCCGTTCCGCCGCGAACGGAAGAGTTACCCCCTGCTCAACGTCTTCGACCCGATCATCGTCGTCCTGCTGCTGGCGGCGTACGCGACCGGCCTGCCGATGCAGCAGGTGTCGTACTTCAGTTTCGCCGCGCTGGCGATATATATCTTCGCCCGCTATTGCCTGAAGCGGCAGGCGGCGGAATGGCTGACTAACCGCTACGCCGGCGAACTGGCGAGACGCATCTGGGTGATGCCGTGCCTCAAGCGCCTTTTCTACTGGGACTTCGTGGTGGAGACGGACCGGCGTTATATCAACGGCCGCCTGGGGGCGTTCTACCCCCTGGTGGAGATCAAGGCCGACCTGCCCCGGCAGGCGTTGTCGCCGCTGGCCGCGCAGGCGAGCAAGACGACGCTGGGCGAGTTCTTTACGACGTTCACGCCCTTCATCTACTTCGAGGAGCAGGCCGACAAGGATGCCGGCCGGGTAAACATCTACGACTTGCGCTACTACAGCGGCGACAAGTTCGTGCATAGCGCGACCATCACTTTTACCGCCGAGATGACGCTGCGGGATGCGTATATCCATTCGCTGGGCCATACGGTAAAAGTGACGGAATAGCGGTCGTTTTATTTAGGCACAACCGGACGTTCTGCTCTTGCAAAACGGTCCGGTTGTGCTATAATAATGTTATCATATCCCCCCCTCCCGGGGAGGGGTTTGGAGGAAAGTAAGATGCGTAATAAATGGCAGCCTTACCTGTTCTGGATTCTGCTCGCCTTTCTGGCGATCGGCTTCGTTTACCCGGCGATCGGGGTGATCGCGCTGGTGTGCATGCTGGCGCCGGTGGCGATCGCGCCGTTCAGGGGCCGCTTGTGGTGCGGCAACTGGTGCCCGCGCGGCAGCTTCTACGACAACGTGCTGGCCCGTTTCTCGCCCCGGCGGCCTATCCCGCCCTTCTTCCGCAGCAAGGGGCTGCGGATGTTCATGCTGGCGTTCATCATCACGGTGTTTTCGGTGCAGACGTATTTTGCGTGGGGCGACTTGGCGGCGATGGGCAGGGTGTTTATCAACCTGATCTTCGTGACGACGCTGGTGGGCGTCGTCCTTGGCCTTGTCTACCAGCAGCGGACGTGGTGCGCCTTTTGCCCGATGGGGACGCTGGCGTCGTGGCTGAGCCGCGGGGCGATGCCGCTGAAGGTGGCGCCGAGCTGCGTGAGTTGCGGGCTGTGCGCCGGGGCGTGCCCGCTGCAGCTTGCGCCGCACAGCGGCAAGAAGGCCGGGGCGTTCACGCACGGCGATTGTCTGAAGTGCGACCGCTGCACGGCGGTGTGCCCGAAGAAGGCGCTGGCCTTCGGGGCTGGGCCGGAACAAGCGGCGACGACGATGAAGAAGCCCGCGTAGCAGGTACGCGGGCTTCTTTTTTGTTTTCGGTTTATACTCTGAATTTGGCGACCGCCTGCTGCAGTTCTTCGGCCAGGCGGGAAAGGTTGGCGCTGGAGGAGGCGATTTCTTCCATCGAGGCCAACTGTTCTTCGGTGGCCGCCGATACCGTCTGGGCCTGGGCGGTCGATTCCTTGGCGATGGACGCGGCGACTTTCACCGTTTCGACGGCCTGTTGCCCGCCGCCCGCCATCTGCTGGATGGCCGCGGATATGTCGCGGACCTGGCCGGAAACGTCCTGCACTTTGCCGACGATTTCGGTAAAGGCTTCGCCGGCTTTGCCGACGGCCGCCGAGCCGTCCTGCACTTCGCGGTTGCCTTCGTTCATCGCCGTGACCGCCCGCTCGGTTTCCGCCTGGATCTCGGCTATCATGTCGGCGATTTGCTTGGCGGCGTCCTGGGATTGTTCGGCGAGTTTGCGCACTTCTTCGGCGACTACGGCGAACCCTCTCCCCTGCTCGCCCGCTCTGGCCGCCTCGATGGCGGCGTTGAGCGCCAGCAGGTTCGTTTGGCCGGCGATGCCGGCGATGGTGGCGACGATGGTGCCGATCTCCCGCGAACTTTCGCCAAGTTTGCCGACGACGGCGGTCGACTCGGCCACTTTGGTGCTGATGGAGGCCATCTGCCTGACGGCGGATTCGATCTGGGTGCCGCCATTCTGGGCCGCCGACGCCGTCTCTTCGGTGATTGCGGCCATATTCGAGCTGTTGGCGGCGATCTGCTGGATGCCGGCCGACATCTGTTCGAGGACGGTTGAGGTTTCGTTGATGTTGGCGAGCTGCCGCTCGGCACCGCGGGCTACGTCGGTGACGGTGCCGGCGACCTGGTTGGCGGCCTGGGCGGATTGGTCGGCGATCGCGGTCAGTTCTTCACTCGAGGCCGCAACCTGCTCCGCGGAGGTGCCGATGTGACTGACCAAGTTCCGCAGGTTGCCGACCATGTCGGCGAATGCCCGGGCCAGTGTCCCGACTTCGTCGTTGGCCAGCCCCTGCTTCAGGGCGGCGACGTCGCCCGAGAGATCGCCCCTGGCGACTTGTTCGGCCGTAACGGCGACTTTTTTGATGGGGGCGGCGATAGCGTTGACGGCGTAAAAGATGATGATGGCCAGAAGGAGCATACCGATGACGCTGAGCAGGACCGCCTGGCGGGCGAGGTCGCTCAGCGCCCCGAACAATTCCGACACGGGGACGCCAAGGACGAAGGCCCAGCCTGTCTTGCCGATCGGCGTGGAGGCATAGAATTTTTCCACCCCCCCGAACGTGTAGCTCTGCACGGCAGCCTTGCCGCTGAGGTAGGCTTTGCCGGACTCGGCGAACACGCCGTTCTGGAGGGTGAAGATGTTGTCGGACAGCTTGAGGGTGGGATGATAGATATAGTTGCCTTTGCTGTCGAGGATGAAGGGATAGCCGGTTTGACCGGCCTTGATTTCTTTGACGATTTCGGCGATTTTCGCCAGGTCAAGGTCCGCGCCCACGACGCCGGTAAGCTGGCCGTTCTGCTTGACGGCCGCCGTGACGCTGATGATCGGCTTGTTGGTCACCTCGTCGACATATACTTCCGAGTAGACGATGCCGTTGGCGCCGGCCGCCTGCTTGTACCAGTCCCGGCCCCGCGGGTCGTAGCCGGCGGGCGGAACCCAGCCGGCGGCGTCCTGGTAACGGCCGTCGGCGAAGCCGACAAAGACGTTGGCGACGCCGGCGTTGGCCTGCTTCAGCTCAAGCAGCAGGTTCCGTAGATCGGTTTCCGGCGCCTGGCGGGCGATGACGGTGGCGGCGTTGCTGACCAGGACCTCCTTGGCCGCCAGCCAGGCCCCGATTTCGCCGTGGGCGGCGGCGGTCTGATGTTTCAGGGCGATACGCACCTGTTCGTTCAAGGCGTTGTAAGCAGTCCTGTATGATGTGTAGCTTACGGCTGCGAGCACAATAACAATGGGAACAAGAAAGTAGAGCAGCATTTTTGTGCGTAGTTTAAGGTTTTTGAGCATAATATTCACCTCCATAAGTAAAGACGCCTTGCCAGATGCGGGGCCCGGGCGGCCGCCGCCTTATCACCCTTTCTGCGGTTGTTCGGGAGGTTGTGCGGTTTTTTCTTGAGCACGGACCCAGTTGTCTATCCCTTCGGCCACCTCCTCGTAGCAGCAGCGCTGGTTTTTCGCGAAGTCACGGAGACGTTTTCCGCCTGCTTCGCCGAGGCTGAGGGAAGCCACCCCCCGCGCCGCGATGTCGGCCAGGCGCCTGTGATGCTGGAGTTGCCGCCGCGCCAGTGAAAGCCAAACGTCGTCCCGCAGGCGGTAATGATAGTCCCGCCTGCCGCCGGGTATGGGAACCTTGTCGACGCTGTCGGCCTCCTGGAGCAGGCTGAGCATCGTGCTGATCGATGCCTTGCTGGCGCCCAGGGCGGCGGCGATGTTTTGCTGCGTCTGGTGGTCGGGCGAGCAGATCAGAAGATAGGCGAGGATCCTGCCGGCCATACGCGGCCAGCCAATTTGCTCCAGGGACAAGGCCACCTCCTCGATGAAGACGTCGGCAGGGTTGTCGCCGGACATGGAAAATCCCCCCTTATAATCTTTGTCATAATTTTACTTGCTTTAGATAATATTGTAAATACTGAACGAACAAAATTTGATATATTCTTACTATTATTTATCTTTATTGCGACCGTCACTACATTCAGGCCGGAGCGCGTCCGCGGTCAGGATACGAACGTCCGAAAGCCGATGCGCTCACGGCGGGTCTGTTGCGGTAGGCAATGACTGTGTTTTTCTTCCTATTAAGATAAAAAAGTTGCCTTTATGCGCCGTTAGGTGCAAAATATAAGGAGAGTTGCCCTATTGAGCCGACCTCCCCCCAGTTTATACCGGGAGCTGAAAGTTTTGGATTACGTCAAGAGCCTGATAAGGGACCTGTATCAAAAATACAAAGACCGCGACGCCGTTTTGCTGGTCCCTCTCGTCGTGGCGGCGACGGCCAGAATCCTCGACCATTACTTCTGGCTGCTCAGCTCCGGCCGCGGCCTCCCCAAATGCGACGACACCACCTGGTATCTGAATTACACCCACAATCTGCTCGCCAACCTGCTGAACGGCCTCGACATCGACGATACGCTCTATTTCGGCTACAATATTCTGCTGAGTTTCCTGCTGGCCGTTTTCCGCGACCCGGCCGCCGTCGTCCTCATCCAGTGCTTGGCCGCCGGCTTTAGCGTCATTTTCGTTTACAAGATCGCCCGCATGCTGTTCACGAAAACGACGGCCGTCATCGCCTCGATTTTTTATATCGGCACCTGGGATGTCACCATGTGGGCGATGTACCTGCTGTCCGACAGTTTCTTCCTCAGCCTCCTGCTGCTCACCGTCTATTGTATGCTGGTGGCGCTCGAGACCGGCCGGCGCAGCCGCTGGCTCATTTTCCTGGCCGCCGCCGGTTATCTGTTTATTTTCCGGCCCACCGGCATACCGATCGTCTTTGTCCTCATACCTTATATTATCTACCGCCTGCCCCGCCCGGCTCTGCTCGCCTTCCTGGCGCGCCGCCGCCATACGCTGGCCGTCCTGGCCGCCGGCCTGGCCGTTGGCGGCGTTTACCTGTACGGGCACGGCGCTTTCGATCCGTTTTTCAACTCGCTGCAGTTCAACGTCAACAAGGTCCTGTTCACCGTTTACGCCAACGGCCGGGTGTACGACTATCCCCACCCCGGCGATCTCCGCTTCCTGCCGAACTATACCATCAATGTCGGCAACAGCCTGGTGCTGAGCTTCATAATCAACAACTGGGACAGTGTCTCGGTGCTTTACCTGAAGCGGACCGTGGCTTTCCTCGGCCACTGGGTCTGGAAAACCGACCTCGGCACCCTCAAGGGCGCCCTGATCTTTATCGCCAACTTCTGGCCGGCGGCCCTGTTCGCCGTGGGCACGGCGGCGGCGGTCGCCGACAGACGCTTTGCGAAGGCCGCGCCCCTGTGGCTCATCACTTTTGCGGTATTCATATTCTGCACGGTGCTTTTCATGGACTGGATGTACCGCTACCGCCTGCCGTCCATCCCCTTCATCGCCATCGTCGCCGCGTACGGCGCCGAGCGGCTCGCCGACCTGGCAAAAAACACGAGGTTGATTACGTATGGAAAAAGGCAAGATGCTGATTGTGATCCCGGCCTACAACGAGCAGAATAATATCCTCGGGGTTATCGACGATGTCCGCAGCCATCTGCCGGCCGCCGATATCCTTGTCGTCAACGATTGCTCCGTCGACGCCACCGCGGAAAAAGCCCGGCGGCAGGACGGTGTTAGGGTGGTCGATCTCCCGTTCAATCTCGGCATCGGCGGCGCCGTGCAGACCGGCTTCAAGTATGCCCGCGACCACGGCTACGATTATATGGTTCAGGTCGACGGCGACGGCCAGCACCTGCCCGCGGAGGTCGGCAAGCTCTCCGCCGCCATGGCCGCCACCGGCAGCGACATGGTAATCGGCTCGCGCTTTCTCGACGTGCGCTCGTTCCGCACTTCCTGGCAGCGGCGCTTCGGCATCCTGATCTTCCATCATCTGTTCCGCCTGCTCCTCGGCCTGAACATCACCGACAGCACCTCGGGGTTCCGCCTCTACAACCAGCGGAGCATCGAAGTGCTTGCCCGCTATTACGCCAGCGACTATCCCGAGCCGGACGCCATCGTCCTGCTCCACAAGCACGGCCTCGCCATCGCCGAGATCGGCGTCGCCATGCGGGCCCGCGAAAGCGGCCACTCGTCGATAACGGCGTTCAAAAGCCCGTACTACATGGCCAAGGTCACCCTCTCGATCATTTTTTCCTGCCTGCGGACAAGGTGGTGAGCGGTATGCCGCTGCATATGCACATCGACAAGATCCACCTTCTCGGCATAATTTTCAGTTTCATCATCCTGGCGGCGGTGTTCGCCCTTGTCCGCGAGCGCCATCTCAAGGAAAAATACGCGCTCGTGTGGTTCCTGATCGGTTTTTTCATCCTGGTGATGTCGGTGTTCGAAGACTTGATGGACCGGTTCGGCGACTTCATCGGCGTGTACTACGCTCCGTCGGCCTTCTTCGGCCTGCTCATAGCGTGCGCCTATCTCCTTCTGCTCAACATGAGCGTGAGCATCTCCCACCTGAAAGCGCACAACAAGGCGCTTACCCAGGAACTAGGCCTGGCCAGGCTGCGCCTGGAGGAACTCGAAAAGAAAGCGAACGGGACAAGCAATGATTAAATACGTCGTGCTTCTGGCCAGCGTCGCCATGACGGTGGCAGCCAGCGCCCTGCTCAAGATCGGCAGCGCCGCCGTCGACTTCGACGGCGGCCTTGGCGCTATTTTGAAGGCCTACGTTGCCTCGCCGGTCATAGTGGCCGGCTTCGCTTCCTATGCCCTGGCCGCGCTGCTGTGGGTGTACTGCCTGGCCAACTTCGACCTGGGCTACGCCACGTTCGTCGCCAGCATCCAGTACATAATGCTGCTGGCGGTGGCAATCTTCGTCTTCCATGAGCATATCAGCCTGCTCAAATGGTTCGGCAGCCTGCTGATCATGGTCGGCGTATTCTGCTGGCTGAAAGGATAACGGCAAGATGTTCACCTGC
>MTLD01001492.1_pt1 | contig 17629 bp, 22 predicted proteins | sample 1982471 | NCBI WGS metagenome assembly MTLD01 (sample SAMN05712604, study PRJNA340218) | biofilm metagenome | isolation source: sample SPM anode biofilm adapted to -50 mV | place: USA | collected 2012-02-03
ACACTATCGTCGGCATAGCGCACGATGATGACGTTACCTTGAGCATGGTGGCGTCGCCACCGGTCTGCCCAGAGGTCGAAGACGTAATGGAGATAGATGTTGGCCAGCAAGGGCGATATACCCATACGGGACCGACGTAGCCAACAAACATCACCACACCCATAGGGTGTGGATTTCAACTCCATATTAAAGGTAATAACGCTGTGTAACATGCTGTTATGTCGTGCAAACTCATGTATACGGCAAATCATAGTCTTGATAATAAGCAACATCATTGCTTTTAACAATATCATGGAAAATTTCTTCTCTGATCAGTTGAAACTCAGGTACTATAGGTGTTTCTCCCTGAATTGGGGATGGCGAGAGAATTCTCTCAGGTCCTGATTGTTATACTTTGTGAGATTTGTTGATTCCAATAATATTTTCAAGGTGCTCCAACTCCAGTTCCCACTCCCTCCTGTCGTTTTGTATCCGGTTCCAGGAAGCTTGTATCGTATAGTTTTTGGGATTACTAATTCTGAATCTAAGCCGATATATTCCTACGACATAAGGAGTCACACCCTCTCTAGAGATGACTGGATAGCTTCCGTAATATCGGCCTAATTTGTCTGCTACATGATATTCATTATCGCTATTCAATACTTTGCCAATAATCCGATCAATTCTCTTTGCAAGCCCTTCTTCTCCATTGTTTACGTGAGATGCTTTGTTTTGCAGCTCATATACAGGCCTCGCGTCTGCTGTACTTGGATGCCCATCCATAACCGTTACTATCTCATAAAGAAACCCTTGACTCACGAGAGCTGCTAACGCGTCCCCAAATGGCCTGACCTGCTTTAACTTATGTTCGTTGTCCTCTAAGAATGATTTTAGCCCTAAGGCTGGCAACGACATGTTTTCGTATACTAGTTTAGTTTTATGCGTTGCTGAATGAAAAGTGAACCCATGGGATGTCTTTATATGATTGCTCAAGGAGTATTCGTTATAATAATTATTTAAAGGAGGTATACCACCATACTCTTCCAAATTGCTTGCACCATACGACAAGAGCAACAGTCTTGCGGCAGCATCCCCGCTTTGTTTGAGCCTTTTTAATGGCTGTCTAAAACGACCATGACCGTCTACGAGTTCATTTGGAAACCATATCCACTCACTACTTGAAAAATCATTCAGCACGAAGACGATTGGGTATAGCTTGTGTTGAGTTTCCGGAATAGACTCACCACTGTTATTTCGCCATTCCTGAGCAGTATAAATCAGATTGTGCGGGTTCGTTGTCATAACCCCATTATCATCATATATGGGGGTTCTTGACATATTCATCAACTCCTTTACGATTTGTCGACCTTTTCCTGGAGCCTTTTCAGTCCCTGGGCTGGCTCCAGTTGCCGAATAGATTTTTTTGTGAGCCGCTGTGGTAAATTTACCGCTTTCATCTGTATGCCTTGCAAGAACAAGAAATGCCCCGATTTGCCATGCGGTCGCTTTATTCTCGATGAGAATCTGCATGGCCTCTTGAGGAATCCTAAAGCTTCCTTTTTTCTTTTTCTCCGGCTGCTGCTTATGCTCTTGTCCCTGATGTGCTTCTGCCATAGTTCAACCTTTCGTCTTTCTAATTCATCCACAACTTCTTCAGGTGTATCCGCCGTAACATGATTACAGGTCCAGTGGATAAGGGTGTTCAGATGTGTCTTATAATGTTTCCGATAGCAAACAACCCAAGTTGTTTGAATTTGCCTAGAAGCACGCGATGAGCAGCATGCTCTAGGCTTAGGCTAGATACCAATTCCTGATCACATAAGGCTAGGTGTGCGGGAGATCAGGAGTTAATACCTGTTCAAGTTTATTTTTTGCTGAACCGACGACTTTTCATGGTTCATTGGTGTGATTTCGTAAACATGGCATCGCTCCTTTCATTTTGCTGGCACTCATTTCTCCAGTCGGTTTTGGTGTTGGCGTTGTTTGGTGGGGTTACGCGGTTTTCTTCTGAACTGCATCGATTGCTTCTTGCTGAAGCTTCTCTATCCATTGATCCAGCGATGCTTTAATCCAGATAGGTGATCCGATCTGAATTGGGGGTGGAATCAGTCCCTTTCTCCACGCTTTGTCGACCCAAGGAAGCGACCGATCGAAGTATGCGGCGACATCTGCCCTTCCCATTCTTTGTTTCTTTTCGGTATCTTGTTTCATCTGTTCTCTTGCCATATCACGCCCCCTAGTTGTTTCACACAAATCGCTCTACACGTCTTTACTATAATCACACATTACAGTGATTACAACATTTATTTTGTGATTTTAGGAGTTATTTTATCTGTGTCTGCTGTTGTTTATTTTGTGATAATACTTTTTAATCAGCGTTATGTGAGATTATATGCATTTATAGTGAATGGTGTTGACATGATACAGAATTTATTTTAGGATGCGCTCACGGATAAATGTGAATTGGTGTATGAGAGAAATAGGAGGGCGTATGAGTAATATTGATTATGGATTCAACATCGAAGATGTTTTAGGTAGGATGATGGTGGCTACAAGGTCCCGGAGCTTGTCGAAGATGGGAGAATTGTTGGGGTTGTCAATAAACGCTCTTGGACAATCTAAACAGAGAGGGTCTATCGCGCTAACGACTCTATTGAAATGCCAAAGGCTGGCCTTTGAAATGGGAAACGAAGTCACTCTGGACTATCTAGTTCATGGCGATGGAGAGATTGTAATCAGGGATGTAAACGAAAAACCCCGCGATGAAAGATATGCTAGCATTAGATTGTTAGCCCGTCTAAGTACCGAGCCACCGACAACAGTTTTATTTGACAAAGAGTGGCTGTCTACTTGGATGAAGGTAAAGTCTTTTGATAGCCTATTGCAGATTATAACTTTTGATAGAATTTATATAATAGATACAAACGAACGAATAATAAAGGATGGTGGACTTTACGTGTTTGGCTGGATCGATGGTGAGGAACATAGCAGTGTAACGACAATACGTAGATGCAAAAGAAACCTCGCAGGTGACATAACCATCGCCGGTGAGGAAGGGGTTCAAACACAAGAATCCTTGGGAAAAATAGGTATAATAGGGCGAGTTATTTGGAGTGGAGAATCTGAGCTAGATGAAGATCCGGCTTTTCGATAACAAGCTTGAAATACTTCAGGACATTTTACATCACATACAAGAATCGTTTTGTGGAGATTGGTCACCCACGGGGCGACCAATTAGCTGATTTATCGATAAGTCGCCCCTTGGACGACAAATCTGTGCCTAACGGCTTTTCGTCACAACTACCGTTGCTACGTCCAGCGAAATCTCCAAAATTGCCCCATGAGGCTCCAATTTCTCCAGCTGAAACCCTGCGGTGGGGTCGCAACCGGCCGGCGACCCAGGAAGGGCGCCAGGGGCAACCCACCATACTGGTTGAGTGTCAAACCTGTGCAATACAAGCCGGGCTGTCGAATCGCGGATTGTTAACCAGATCCGGAACTTTAAAGGATTGCAGTAGATCGTCTGAAAATGGCTGGTAAAGCGGCCGCAGTTGTTCAGGGTCGCGCATGTTATGGCTCAGCCAGAGGGTAAATGAATCGGGATGAAGAATCACTGGCATACGGTCATGGATTGGTTCTACGAGTTCATTGGCTGCAGTTGTCAGGATGGCGAAGATTTCCAGATCGCTGCCGTCAGGCGCTTTCCATAACTCCCACAGGCCAGCCAGACACATCGGTGAATGATCAGCCATCTGGAAGTAGTATGGTTGTTTTCTATCGCCGGTGTGTGACCATTCGTAAAAACCAGAGACGGGATTTATACAACGACGATATTTGATGGAGTGGCGAAAGGCAGGCTTCTCTGTTACGGTCTCAGAGCGGGCATTGATCTGGTGGCTACAAACCCCGGAAATGATCATCAGTTATCTGCAGAGATTTGTAGACCCCTTCCTTTATGGCGACAGAAGGAACGATTATAACGAACTTCGTAAAGCCGTAACGCTTGTTCAGCTCAAAAATGGAGCGGAGATACACATAGGTTTTGCCGGTGCCAGTCTCCATTTCCACTGTGAAGTCACCTGATGAAAGCGTTCCGGATGGAGCCAAACCATTCTTCAGCTGAATATCTTCGAGGTTCTTCACGATTTCGTCATCCAGCAGGGTCAACCGATTGCCGATACCGAGCGCGTTTTCGTCGAAGTCCATTGCCATCTGACCTCCCACTGCCTGACTGGTAACTGTGAACTCGGTACGGCAGATTTCCTGCCCGCGAAACAGGTCACAGACAGCCTCGATAGCCTGAAGCTGGTAGTCGAGATTTGGTTCAAAGTGGAGTTTCATGTTTCCCTCAGGTTCCTTCTATAAACGTATAATATCTGTATCCGCAGATGGTGCAGATTTCACAGATAAAACGTTGAAATTAAAGCGAAACAGCAAATTCAGCGCCCATTGGGCGACGAATTTTACTGGGTATTTATTGATAAAGATTCAGCACAAGTGTGTGCTAAATTCAGCAGCAGAAGTAGCCGCTTATTTCGACTTCTTGTCTACAGTAAAAATATTGAACAATTTAGACAACAATGAAAACAATAAGATAGCTTTGTTTCTTGTCTAACTATCCAAGCTTTGAGCGACTTATATCCAAGCCTACTAAGACTTAGACGGGACAAGTCGCCAAATTGCAGTGGAGCGAGATCCTTCGGGGTGAATCAAATTATCTCTTCGCATAGCTTGAAGCAAGTTCTTGATTTTGTTTATTTTTTGAGATTGATCCAGAACCTCGGGCAGCTTACTCGACTGAGGCATCAAACAAGAACGCAGTTCATCGATAACCCGATCATTTCCAGTGTTCTTGATCAGCCTCACTAATGCCCCCTTCGATCAATTGTAAAAACCACACTAAATCATTTCATAGGCTCATCAGAGTTTCATATCAGATTTCCATTACTTAATCCATTGGAAAGCCTGTTCACCCAGTAAACACCAAACACTTCTGTATTCCTATGCTCCTAACAGTTGTCACGCCCACCAGTGTTCCTTTCAATTATCAGACTGTACTTTTTATCGGTTATTAAGGGGTATTTGGATATCCTGTCCGAAAAAACAACTCATATTTTTAATAGTTGCCTGCGTTGTGAAAAAGTTCCTCCTCCCCCCGGACATCCCCATGATCTTTATAAATAGGAGGGAATTTTAGCCAAATATTTTCTTACACAATAATGATTATAAATAGTTGATGGCACCGACTTGCAATCTCGAAAAAACCTCAAATGTCTAGACAGAATTGTCAAATCATAAAAGGAGCAAAATCATGAACTTATCAACGATAAAAAAGAAACGTGAAGCGCTGGAACAAAAGCTGAAAACCTTGACTGAAAAACAGAGAGTAGCTATGGCGAAAGAAAAGCAAGAAGCGACCATGATGGCCAAGAAAGCATTTGAAAAAAACAAGGCTGCTCTTGCCATGATTCTTGTCCGCCAACACGCTGACGGCTTTGAAAACTTGAACCTGGAAGTACTTAAAGCCGAAGTTAACGCAATCCTTGATCCCAAAATCAAAGAAAATCAGCGGACTCCGCTGTAATACAGGGAGAATGATATGTATATAGTTGACAGAAAACTGCCATTTGTGTGCGCAGACACAAAATGGAGCGAGGAACATAACACTTGGTATGCCGGAGATGATGTACTCGAAAAGCTGGGACATTCGACGATTTTTGCTCCATTTTATGAACTACATGGATCAACAATATGTTGGAAGTGCAGGCAGGAAACGCCAATCATTACTCTTGGGGTAACTAAAGTTTTTCATCACAATATCACCCACGGCGTGGAGCATAGTCACCCCCATAATATTTTGGTTTGCTATGAAATGTCCCAACTACCCGACGACATTATTGCTCATTTTTGCCAATACGAGTGTTTCGGTAAGGTTTTTACCAGAAAAAATGGACATTTCTGGGGAAACAAATGCATTGGCTGCGGGGTGGTGCAGGGAGAATATTATTTAGGTTTTAATAATATAGACGGGGGGCCATTCGATTCGTCCTCTCCAGCGGGAAACAGACATGTTGAAGTCATAGAAGGGTTGACAGGGCAGCGAATTGTTTCCCTCGTTGTTACGCATGATAATGCATTCAGACGTCCGGAGTACGTATCGGAATGGTCTTGGAACCAACAAGTTTTGTCCAGAGGAGGCCTGTTTTCAAGATTTCTAAAGTTTTTTGCTATGTGACAATTCAAAATGATTTTTGCGATTTTTACAATAAAATAGATGAAATTTTAGGTATTTGAGTGAAGTACCCCGCCGACAGGGCGGAGTACTTAAAGTTTAAATATTTTACAAACGGGGCTATTTGCCTAAGCTTGTCAGCAGTTGGATCTTCTGACCTTAATTTTAGGTCTTCTATCTGGGGCCAAACTGCAATGAAGTAATATCAATTGCCTGAAGCTTGGATTTGAATTCGCGATTTTCCATCAATTTTACATTGTCCTTTTCAGCGGGATCAAGCATTTGCCGCCTGAAAAAAACATTAGCTGTTGCACTATAAGGTGCCAGAGAACTTCCACGGCTAGGTTTATATTATAATCTTTAATACATCATGTTTCGTAACTCGGATTCATCGGTAGGTTGATGGGCCTGTATTCCGTTATTTTGTCCATTCTTTCTTTGGTGGAAGCGTGCACAGTTTCGAAATTATCTATTGAACGCAGTCGTTCACCAAAGGCTTGCCAGATGCCGTCATATGAATTATGCAGCATCCCGTATGGATCTTTCTTTAAATTATTGACGGCACTGGCTTTAATTCTCAAGCCGTGCTCGCATGCTCTATCGATCATCCAATGTAATGTGATATCTGATAACCCGCATTCACGATATTCATATCTTCTGATGAAGTAGCTGTTTTTGATGGTTTTTACTCGAAACGGTTTTGCTTTTAGGTACTTCTTTCGAAAATATATTAAGGGAAAAGTTACTTTTATGCCAGAGCCGGATGTTCGGCTCTGGATGGCCTGCGGCGCCATTGCCGTGCTCCCCCTTTGGGGGCGGGGGGGGAGTTGGTTCCCACTTTGGGATTCATCGCTTTCAGCAAGGTTTTAAAATCTTTACTATCAGTTCAGATATTGAATGTATTGTTAGAGATTGAGTGAAATTTAGAACAATTGAAAAAAATTGAAGGCAAAAACGTTCGATAACACTCTGTTATGTATAGTAAATACATGTATATGGCAAGTCATATTCGGCCCCGATCCCATCCACATGAACAGTAGAAGTTCTGTTTTCTCCTCGGGCTGCTGCGACTAAGGCTATTTTTTGTCAAAATTCCGCTACTTTACAGCAGATTCTTGTCCATCCATATGGTTTTACATCAAAACCCATCGCCAAGGCGCTTAATGATGCCAAAAAGAGGGGTGTTAAGTTTGAAACCGTTCTGGACAAGAAAAACGTGTCCGCGAAGTATTCTGCTGCGACTTTCCTTTTCAAAGTGGGCATCCCACTAATGATCCACGATAGATAAGCAATGCTATTGACAGTTTTTGATTTAGCACGCCCCAACACGCCTCAAAAATGCATATGCACGCTTCGCTTGACACGCCTCACACGCCTCATAGCACTTTTTGACACGCCTCGTCTGACACGCCTCATGCGCCTACACGCCTAAAAACACACGCCTCAACACGCCTCGCTTGACACGCCTACACGCCTCAAAAGCTCTTTTTAACACGCCTCGTCTGACACGCCTCAACACGCCTCATAGTGAAATAGGTTTTGTGAATGCCGGCCCAGCAAACCGGTTTTTTTAGATTGCTATTTATCAATAGGCCACGGTCTAGTGATAGCCTGCTTGACTTATTAAAACATCTATCAATAGAGTTGACATTGTGCTTTTGATAGACTATTATCAAAACATCCTAAATGCTATTGGTAATAAAAGGAGGGTTTATGGCACCGACCATCGGTTACGCGAGAGTATCTACTGAAGAACAGGATTTGGCTGTTCAACTTGAACAACTGAAGGCAGCTGGCGTTAAAAAGGTCTTTCAGGAAAAGGCCAGCGGGGTGAAGCAGGATCGACCGCAGCTAGCGGCGATGATCGAGTATTGCCGCGAGGGCGATACTGTCGTCGTTTGTAAGCTTGACCGGATTGCCCGGTCCACCAAACACCTGCTTGAGATTATCGAGCTTTTAGAGAAAAAACAGGTTGCTTTCAAAGTCCTTAATATCAACTTGGATACATCAACACCCACAGGTAAGCTTATGCTCTCCATGCTGGCCGCCATCGGTCAGTTTGAGAGAGAAATGATGTTAGAGAGGCAGCGAGAGGGTATTAAACTGGCAAAAGAGAAGGGGGCTTATACCGGCCGGAAACCGACCGCCAGAGCCCATACTGGAAGAGTGCTGGAGCTGTTGGCGGCTGGTAAAACCAAGCAAGCTGTAGCTGATGAACTCGGAATTGGCGTGGCAAGCGTTTACCGGATCGCTGGAGCCGCGACTTGAGTTGTATAAAAAAGCGATCTGGCAGATTTTAACAATACTGCGAAGCGCTATGTGATTTTTCACGACCATTCCCCCACTTTTTGACCTGATTTTTCAGGAGCATTCCACCACCCCTTTTTCAAGAGCATTCCCCCACCCAAAGCAGGATTTTCACCCGGCGCTCTGTACAACCTGTAGCATCGTTTCCTCATAAATTTCATGGAGGAAGCGATGGCACACAAGGAGTATGGCGTGACAGATATTTTCGACATTTTACGCAGAGCACAAGCCGGCGACAGCATACGGCGAATATCCAAGGCAACCGGCATGGATCGCAAGACCATCAGCAACTATCTGCGGATCGCCGCCGAGCACCGCTTTGCTGTCGGTGTAGCGGAAGATCAACTGGCCGAGATTGCATCGGCAGTATTCCGGACAGTACATGGGCCGCAGCTGAAGCCGTCATCATTGGCTTCGGCCTCCGCCCCACTTATCCCGCATCGTGACCAGATTTCAGATTGGCTGGAGAAAGACGGGCTGACCCTGACCAAGTCGCACATCAAGCTTGGCCGCATGGGAGTGGGCGTCAGCTACAGCGCTCTGTACCGCTATGCCCGTGATGAATTCGGATTCGGCAGCCAGAAGGTCACTGTGCGTATGGCCGATACGGAACCGGGCGAAGTAGCCCAGGTCAATTTCGGCCGTATGGGGATGATATTCGATCCCGAGACCGGCAAACAGCGGGTTCTTCATGCCTTGGTAGTAACCCTCGTATTCAGCCGCCATCAGTACGTATATCTCACTCACCGGCAGGATCTGGACGCCCTGATCAGCGGCATGGAGGAAGCCTGGGAGTTTTTTGGTGGCATCACCCGGCGCCTCATTCTGGATAACATGAAGGTAGCGGTGGTGAAGAGCGACCGTTATGAACCGGTATTCAACCGGACCTTTCAGGAATACTCACAGCACCGGGGTTTCATCATCGATCCGGCGCCGGTCAGGCATCCCGAAGCCAAAGGATGCGTGGAAAACCAGATCAAATATGTACGGGACAACTTCTTTGCCGGTGAAGAATTCAGCAACCGGAATCACGCCCAAAGAACAGCACTGACCTGGTGCCGCACAACTGCCGGTCTGCGTCTGCACGGCACTACCCGCAAACGCCCGCTCTTGGTCTTTGAGGAAGAAGAACAGAAGACCTTACTCCCCTTGTCCTGCGAACGGTTTGACGTGCCGGACTGGGCGGATTGTAAGGTTCACCGTGATCATCATGTCCGCTTCCAAAACGCACTCTACTCTGTACCGACCTGCTATGTGGGCAAAGAGGTGGAGGTCAAGGGGACCAAGGTGCTGGTGCGGATTTACCACCAGCAGCAGTTGATCAAAACCCACCCAAAAAAGGCAGCCGGACAGAAGTCAACGGATTTCGACGACTACCCAAAGGAGAAGAGCGCCTATGCCATGCGGGATGTGAACTATTACATAAGCACGGCACAGAATCGTGGCCAGAAACAGGGAACCTTCATGGAGGAACTGCTTGCCGGTGATGTGCCCTGGACCTACATCCGCCAGGCACAGGCCCTTCTGCGACTGGGCGACAAATATGGTGTAACCAGAGTAGAAACAGCCTGCACCCGTGCCCTGGCCTTTGGCCTGATGAATGTCAAACGGGTGGAAGGGATCATCAAGCAATCACTGGAAAAAGAATCGACCCCTACTACAACGGGAACCAGGATCTTTACCCTGTCGCCACCCCGGTTCGAGCGGGACGCCGATTATTTCAGTCATCACACCACAAAGGAGCATGAAAATGGAAACAACCGTTGAACTGAAACAGTATCTGAAAGCGCTGCGCCTCTCACCCTTGCTCGACACCCTGTCTGAGCGGGTGGCCTATGCGGAGGGGAACAAACTCACCCACCTGGAATTCATGGAGATGGTTCTCTCCGATGAGGTTCAACGACGTGACCAGGGAGCGCTTACCAGAAGACTGCAATCAGCCAGGGTCAGCCACGATCAGGTGATGGAGCACTTCGATTGGGATGCCAAGATCACCATTGACCGCGATCTACTCAAAGGACTGATCAGCCTTGACTGGATCGAGCGTAAAGAAAACGTGATCCTCACCGGACCGGTCGGAGTCGGCAAGACCTTTATCGCCAACGCCCTGGCCCATGTAGCCTGCCGCAGGAACAAAAGCGTTGTGATCGTCAAGGCGGCCCAGATGTTCAAGAACCTCTATGCAGCACGGGCCGACAACTCGTTGGACAAGGAACTGGTCCGGTTGATCGCGCCCAGTCTTCTGGTTATCGACGACTTCGGTCTTGAAAGGCTCAAGCCGGAGCAGGCTCATGACTTCTACGAGATCGTTGCAGAACGCTACGAGCGGAAATCAACCATTATAACCAGCAACCGACACATCACCGAGTGGGTCAACCTCTTCGACGATTCGATCCTTGCCAACTCGGCCCTGGATCGCCTGGCGCACAATGCACACCAGATGATTATCGAAGGAGAGAGTTATCGCAAAAAAAAGGGAACCATGAAAACAATCATGTGATAGGCTGACAACACAATTCAGAGCGCCGGGCCTGGTGGAATGGTCGTGAAAAACAGGTGGCGGAATGCTCGTGAAAAATCACAGCTATTTTTAACATATGTGTTCACTTCTTTTTTTTATCACCAGTCGTTTGGATCAACAACTATGTCACCGATCCAAGCAGTGCCATCGCCCGGGTGTGCCGTACCTTCCGCAACGTATGCCACGCCCGGCGGGGCGCCGGCGGGTTGAGGGGTTTCCTCTTTTTCGCCTTCTGGCCCGCTTATAAAAATGTCATCGCTCATTGGCATCTCTCTCGATATAAACGACTCTGACCGGTATTGCTCCGGCGCCAGGATTTGAGAGGACTTTGCAAAATACAAAAACGACTACATACGAGCCAAGGACTGTTCCAGTTTTTTCCCAAGGACCGAGGCCGGCGCACAAACTGTAAATGAAATACCCCCAGCCAACAGCGGCGGCAATTATGAATCCAATTCCAAATACAATTTCCATGTTTTCACGATATTTTTTCCATTTCATATTAGTCACTCCTCCCTCATTTTCTTTATAGCTTCCGCCACGGCCGAGCCTGTCTGCCTGCACTTTTCTTCGTCGTATTCTGTGAGCCCACCGGCTTTAAACCTGGGCTCACCTGGATGATCTCTCTCCCAATTTGCGACCGTTCCAGATGTTATGCAAACGGCTTTGATGGCGTACCAGGCTAAGGTTCCAAGAAACGACACTGTGAACATGGTAGACAGTAAAGACGCTGCGATGTCGTGAGGTGGAGCCACAAAAACATCAAGGAATGCACCAGCCGCTGCCAGATAGAGTATGCAGTGATCGTCAAATGCTTCAATAGCACGAGCAATCATTTTTCACCTCCAGTAAACAGCGTAATCAGCTGCCCTAATAGCCCAATCGTCTTCTCCGGTGCGTAGCGAGACTCTTTCCAGCCAGTTTGAGTTTTTGACAACAAACTGCCATCGTCGCGAATCCGAAGCGGCACTACTGGCGTGATGAGCAGGCAATCGTAACAGAGAGCATACGCTTCAAGACTGATGACACTCTTGTTTGTCTCAGTGATTTTACCCCTCATCATCTCGGGTCCGATCTCTCTTTTACATTTTTCACAAAGTGTCTCGACAGAGTCAAATGTCGTGTCGTTCCAAAACCAGTAGGGTAAAAGGCTTGATAGTACTGGCATTTTTTCAATTTCATCTATACTTATTTTTGACCCTTCCATTTTTTACCTCCGGCGCATTATACGCTTTAATAATAATAATAATTATTTATAAATAAAGGATAGCCAGGAGTGTGGAGTGTGTCAACAACAAAAAAAAGAGGGAATAAAAAAGCCCAGGCGGGGAGCCTGGGCTAGGGGTAGGAAGGATGTTAATCAGCGCCCAGACTTGCGTTTGCGGCGTTCCTCCATCATTTTTGTCAGGACTTCGTCTCTAGAAAGCCCAGTTTCTTTGATAATTTCTTGTTCCAACTTATAGATTTTGTCCATGTCAGCAGCGTTTTTTTGACGCTGTGCCCAAAGCAGGTCTAGGCTGCGGATTGATGTATTGAATTCATGTTGGCGCCTAAGTTCCGGATCCTCTACTGGCGAGACTGTGTCTATTAAAGACGGTTCTTGTGTTAGAGCTGTCCTTTTGCTACCTCGATTAACTATTTCACAAAAATCCATGATTTGCTTCTCCATAATAGCGATAAGATTATCTTTCGCTTCTCTATCCTTTCCACACTTCTTGAGCTCGATTTTCAGATTTTTAGCTGCGACAATAAAGTCTTCGACCTCGGCTTTTGACAGGCGATGTTCATTGATGAGTTGTGAGTCAAGATCCCAATCCACCTCACCGGTCCTGGATATATGACTACAGTATTTAGTAAGTAGTTTTCGAAGAGGCACTCGCCCGAGTCGGCCTTTTTCAGAAAGCTGGTCGGCTAACAGGATAATATTAGCCTCGTTGAACTCGGTAAAGTGTAGCCACTTCTTTTCATCTTCGGCTGAATACAATATTAGAGAAAGTTTTTTCAACGACCTCACTAGCTCAGCTTCAGTCAGCTCTGTGATTAGCTTTGTAACAACATTGCCTTCCTGGTTTTTATATTCGTAAATCAGAAGAGGTTTCTCACGTCTAATTCCATTTAGAATCGACCGTAAACTGGCGGTTCCGGCGCGAGGTAAAATAAAACAATTTCTCTCAACCGGTTCGAATTCTTTGATGATATTTTTACCGGAACGTTTGGACCAGATGGGAATATATCCCTGTGAAACAACAGGTTTCAAAGTCGTTTTTAACAAAAGTTTTTTAAAGCTTTTTACAACCAGATGGTCCTGGTGAGAGGCATCTTTATTTCGATAATTCTTCGACATCGCCAGCCTCCTTTCTAAGCTTTAAATACTGCTGCTGGAGATAAGCTTTTGTCACATCAAAATTATGATAACGATACAAATACGAGGCCACTTCCGACCAGCTGAAGCCTTTTTGTTCTTTCAAAACGCAGATCAGTCCAAAATATTGCACCCGGATTTTTTGTGCTTTTTCAGCGCCCCGCATACGTTTTTCCTTCTTAAACCCATCGGCCCTTTGGTTTGCAATCTCGTTTGCTTCAGCGACTGAGAGAGCCCGCTTTATGCTCAACGATTCTTCATTTCTTCGAGCAATTTTGATTGCGAGCAATAATGATCCGTATGAAAGTTCAGGGGTGAGTGGGCCGCCGGAAACGTTTTTGTTCCGAATAATTTTTGTCTGTTCCGTATGAATTTTAAGCCGGTTCATCTCGCTCTGGGATTCATACCAGCGCAGCGCAGCCGACCTCTCAGATGCTGTTGGCAGCTCCGAGATTTCTGCGATCAGTTTAACGTTCACCTGGTTGATGTCAGTAATATTTTTTTTCTGTTTAGGTCGCATAGTAGTCCCTGTCTTTTTTCTCTTCGGGATTCGTTTCACCCTTACTTATATATAGGGGTACCCCATCAGAAAAAAATCCTATCTATTTTTTCTTAGTCGCTTTTGAGAGCGAAACCTGGTCGAGATTGTCTTTTTCGCAGGCGAAAATCTCCGCCAATTTTTCACACAAATTCTCTGGATTTTTTTTGCCCCCGGCGAAAAAAGCTCTTACGGTTTTCACGATTTCTGCATTGCTTTTTGCGCGAACAGCTTGTCTGATCGCGGTGGTTTTTGAACGCAATTTCTTGCGTTCATCGAGCAGCCGCGCTGCTCTCGCTTCTATGTTTTTGCCGGATTTTATGGACATAAAATTACCTCCCAAATCGTATAATATATTGTATATTCATCCTGTAAAATAAATGCAACATTTATTTTACTGTATAATCGCAGATTATACGTGTATTTAGCCGCTTTAGTGATGTCCGACACCTCGGATACACTAAAGCGGCAGGATTCCTCCTGACGCCGGACGCGGAAATAATATTTTTCCCAAAAAAATATTGTTGACGTGGACGTCTGCCGATGCTAATTTTAAAACATACTATTGACCTGTATGAAGCCGACGCTTCACTCGCCAATGTGCGAAAGCCGAACCACCCAGGTCCTATGACGACCGCACTGTCAACCCAGACAGAAATTTTCGACAAGCAGAATGGAATCGGGAATGTGGGGAGCAGCAGAAAGATTCGAAGGTAGATGCCCGGACCAAACGCCAACCGCCGGGGCCAGAAAGATCAGGATGCTGTGGCAACAGAAGTAAGAAGCGGCGGCCGCCAAGGCTGGCATATAAAACTGGATAGAGCATTGCAGGCTCAATAAAAAAGTGCAAGCGAGCACAGATCACTCGCAGTCGGAAGACGAATTTGATTTTTGAACTCAAGAGAGAGCCGGCGGGTCGGCAAACAATCCCGAAGAGAAAAAAGAATTTTCAGATTTTAAGCTGACCCCGCGTCAGCTGATCGCGGTCCGAGCGATCGTGGCAGTTACAAAAGAAACATCCGACACAAACAGTAAATCAAAATACTCTGCGAGCGAAGCGAGCCGCCTTACCTCGAAACGCTTTTGACTTTGCTTTTTACAGGTAACATCAATACAGGGCCGACACACTCCCTTCAGCTCGCGACAGCGAGCTCCGCCTCACCCAATCACGCCGTTCCGATTTTTCAAGGCCTCTCGCGTTGTTCCCAATAAAAATCACCAGCAGTATATATATAGTGCAATCAATCCGGGGGGAGAGAAAGCATAGGTATTATTATGAGAGGATCAGTGGACTGGCAAGTTCGAGAAATTTTTAGCACTGTGAACGACATTGGTGTTTCAAAACATGAGGCTAAAGCAGAAGCTCGCGAGGCCGGGGCACAGACCTGGGCAGATATGGGAAAAGCTTTGGGCTGTCACAGTTACAGCACATACGATGACTATCGAGAAGTTGCAAAAGAAGCTTTTGGATACATTAGAGAGTCGTACGGCGTGCGAGACATTACGCGCATCGAGAGTCAGCATGTCGTGTCATATCTCAAAGATCGGATCGAAAATGGTGGTAAGAACGGCGACGGGTTGGAGAGATCATCATACGACAAATACGCCTCGGCGCTAAGTAAATTGGAAGTCGCGCTTAACCGGCATTCCAAAGAAAATGAATTAGGGAAGGTATATAAATTTGATTTGAAGACTGTTGGGAAATATGCAGCCGAAATACTCGGTAAACGCAACGACGTCAGTCGGGCATACAAAAATCCACAGGCCCTGGTAGATTCAGTAAACGGCAAATACAATTTAACTGCTCGCATACAATACGAGGGTGGAACCAGGATTGATGAAATTTCTCGATTGAAAGAAGGCCAGCTCCGCGGCCTTCGCCCGGATCCGCATTCAGGTCAACTCAAAGGTTGGGTAGAGGTTAGCGGGAAAGGTGGGAAAATCCGAGAAGTCGGGGTCACTCCGGAAACATACGCCAGACTTGAAAAAGCTATTGTAGATAGCAAAGGAGTTTATCGGACAAACGAGGGCAATTATAGGAATGCTTTAAAAGTCGCAGCTGAAAAAACCGGGCAGAAATACGAGGGCTCACATGGGCTGCGCTGGAACTGGGCACAGGAGCGGCATGGCGAATTGCAAAAATTCGGAATGAGTTATGAAGCGTCCTTGACTGTAGTTTCAAAAGAAATGGGGCATGAGCGAGGAGACATTACTTGCCATTATTTACATTGAGTCCAAAACCCAAAACCTGCTCTTGAAGCAAACCCTTCACAACCCCAAGCCTCGCTTCCCAGCGGGGCTTTTTTTTATATCCTGAACCTACTTTTTACCTCTATTTCAAAAATCTTCACCACCAGCAAGCCCTTATTTTATGGGCCTCCAAGATATACAAATAATAAATATTATTTAAAATGATTTTTTTATTGCAGTAATTATTTAGATGGCCGATATTATAAATATAGAGATAAAAAACAGGAGGTGAATCATGGAACTTATGATTGCAATATCGATTGCAGCAGTTCTGATTTTAGCTGAGGGCATGGATCGGATATTTTAAAGATAATTGTTATTTTGTATTATTATTAAATGTGATAAAAAGGAGGCTACATGAAAACCATTACAGTTCTTCAGCAAAAGGGTGGCGTTGGGAAAACAACTACAACTGTTCATTTAGCCGCGGCTCTCGCATCGATGCATCCTAGCCTTCGCGTCGCAGTCGCGGACGCGGATCCGCAGGGGTCAGCTACGATATGGATTAATAGAGGCAACGGCGGAATGGGGGTCACGGCACATACTGTAGCGGCGGATGGTGATGGCCGGAATCTGAGAGCAGAGTTAGAGGCGATAGAGGCTGACGTTGTGATCGTCGACCTGCCGCCCGCCCTGGAAGCCATCTCTCTGCGTGCGGCGATAAGGGCTGACTTACTTCTGGTACCGACCGGGCCATCTGTTGTAGACCTGGCCGCGACCAAAGGAGCGGTATCGATATGCAAAGAGGCGCTGGATCTTAGCCCGTCCAAAAGATATCTCTTAGTCCCGAACCGCGTTCAACATAACACAGCTGCTGGCCGAGAACTGCGCGGTGCGTTAGCCACCTGGGGGCCAGTCAGTGAAGCTACACTGACCCTTCGGGTAGCTTTTGCAGAATCCGCAGCCGTTGGCCTGGGGGTCACACAGTATGCCCCAGAGAGCCCGGCAGCGCAGGAGATTGGGCTACTCGCCGAGGAAGTCTCTCGTATTCTTGAGATTTAATAACATTTTGTAATAACTAAAAATAACACTATAGGAGGATGTTATGTCAAAACCTAGTTTGAAGGATCTGATGGCAGAAGAAGAGATGCAATTAAGTACAGTACCCAGAGCGTCTGAGGCCGCCCCTGAGGCTGCCGAGGTAAAAGCAAAGGTGGTGGGCAGGGGGAGGCCGAAAACGAAGCCTGACAGCAAGTTGACGTCGTTTCATCTACCCTTGGAGTTGATTGCGAAGATTGATGAGGAGGCCGTGGCCACGGCCGGGGGGAATAAGTCTGCGTTGTTGATTAAAATCTTGGAAAGCCACTTTGCAGAGAAACCAGACTAACAGGTGGTACCTTATACAAAAGTGCCTACCTCTGTCTATAACCCCCAATGGAAGGTAAATTGAAAATGAGGTACCACCAGAGGTACCATGGACGCAAAAAAGGGTCAGCCTGA
>MTLD01000993.1_pt1 | contig 17602 bp, 17 predicted proteins | sample 1982471 | NCBI WGS metagenome assembly MTLD01 (sample SAMN05712604, study PRJNA340218) | biofilm metagenome | isolation source: sample SPM anode biofilm adapted to -50 mV | place: USA | collected 2012-02-03
CAATATATTAAGAGGTTTTGGTGAGGAATAAATAGTTCTATAAGTATTTCTATAATAGTGTGATTTATATCGTTAATAAAAAATGGTTCTGTATAATCTACGGTGAAGAAAATAATTCCTTCACTGTTTTTTTTTTTTTGCAACAAAAAAAGTCATAAAATCAACTAAGAATGAAGTTACCGCACCACACATTTAGGAGATTATATGACCCACTCTGATTCTATCACACTTTTGCTTGGCTTAAAAACCTTGGAGCTAAAGTTGCCTGTCAATCATTTTGCTAAAGAAGGATTCTCTAAACTTACAGGATGAAATAGATCGCTCATTTTCATTGTAGCTCATCAGCCCAAACAAACGATTTGTCCTGCTTGTGATATAATTGTGAGGGCAAGACCTGTTCGTGCTTATAACGTTTCAGAAGTTCTACTGACGCCATATGCTCACCGGCCTTGCGTCTTATCATTGACCAAGGTCAAGTATGATTGCACTGATTATAATGCCTATTTTACTGAGTCAGGTACCATGATTTCATTAGTTGTTAAAACGACTATCTTTCTTGACTTAAGTCAAGATGAGTATGAAAGACGTTGCAGATGTTATTTCGTCTCGCCAACTTTTTGTTGGAAAATACTAAATCGAATCCCTCTTAAAAAAGTCATTCGACGACTACCTGAAGTCTTGTGTTTTGCTGAGTACAAGACAACACAAAATAGTGACAATGGCTTGGCTTTTGTCTATCCAGATGTTATAACCTATGAGCTATTTGATATCTTAGATAGCCGAAAACAATAAGAACTTATCACCTATTTTTTCAAATTTCCAAGAACAGAAAGACTAAAGGTTAAGGAGATCGTTATGGATATGAACACCAATTACCTTGCTCTGTTACCTATCCTATTTCCCAACGCCATACCCGTTATAGATGGGTTTTATGTGGTGCAACAACTGTCTAGAGCTTTTAATCAATTGCAAATTAAGGAGCTGAATCGACTAAAAAAATGCCTAGAGACAACGGGAAAGTCTATAGAAAGACAAAAAAATACTGGCGAAATTTACTCAAGTATGACAGTAAAAAAGTAAACACTTTGAAGCGACTTGTGATATCCTTCAGAATGCCATGGATACCTTTCGTTACAAGCAACCAACCTCTTTTTTGATATTATTAAAGCATTACCAAATAAGGCGTTCAAGAAGAGCTGCCACTAACTGTTACGACATCAGGACGTCATTTCTTCTGTACTGTTATCACCATACTCTAATGGGCCACTTGAGGGCAAGAACAATCTGTGCAAGGTCATCAAGAGATTTGCACAGATTGTTATAAATTTTTACATCTTATAAATCGGATTTTACTGCAACTGTTCCTCACCAAATGAAACTAAAAAAGCTATCCGAAGATAACTTTTTTATACCTCAATTTAACTCATTTTAATGATTTCCCACGCAAAGTTGACAGAACTATTTAATATAACAAAAAAACGTTATCCTCAGACAACGTTTACTTAGCTCCGCTTGCAAGACTCGAACTTGCGACATCATGATTAACAGTCATGCGCTACTACCAACTGAGCTAAAGCGGAATAATCTCAATTGGTAGAATAGCAGAAAACTTTGTTTTCCCTATCTGAAACCTTGGAGCAATGCTCCAAGCCAACTGAGCTAAAGCAGAATTGCTTGGCACCGACCATATCTCACAGGGGGCAACCCCCAACTACTTCCGGCGTAATGAGACTTAACTACTGTGTTCGACATGGGAACAGGTGTATCTCTCATACAATAAGCACCAAACATTTTTGAAAAAATAAATTTTCAAATGGGCACAAGTGGACTCGAACCACCGACCTCACGCTTATCAGGCGTGCGCTCTAACCAGCTGAGCTATGCGCCCTAAGTTTTCGTAGAAACATGTAAAACGTTTCATCTACTCAGGTTGTTAGAATTTGTATACCGCTATCAAATAATTCCAGATTGATTTCTATAGTTCAACATTCTAACCGACTGAACTATAGACCTAATATAGGATTAAAACCAAATTTTTTCGATAAAAAAATGGTAAAGCGGGTGACGAGAATCGAACTCGCGTAGTTAGCTTGGAAGGCTAAGGTTCTACCATTAAACTACACCCGCAGAGAATCATTATGGTTAACCATAATATGGCGCGAGACGGAATCGAACCGCCGACACATGGAGCTTCAATCCATTGCTCTACCAACTGAGCTACCGAGCCAATACTTTTTAAGTTAGTTATAAATACTGAGTAAGTATTCATACGGTCCCGACGGGAATTGAACCCGCGATCTTCGCCGTGACAGGGCGACGTGATAACCGCTACACTACGGAACCTACTGATTTTATAATTGCGGGAGCAGGATTTGAACCTACGACCTTCGGGTTATGAGCCCGACGAGCTACCGAGCTGCTCCATCCCGCGATAATGTTATATTAGGAACTCGTCGTTTCCTAAAGGAGGATTAGGGATTCGAACCCTAGCACGCTTTTACACGCCTGACGGTTTTCAAGACCGTTCCCTTCAGCCAGACTTGGGTAATCCTCCATAAAAAATAGTCCGTACGGGATTCGAACCCGTGATACCGCCGTGAAAAGGCGGTGTCTTAACCCCTTGACCAACGGACCAGGGTTTGAACTGATTGATGCATCTCAATCAGCAACAAAAATAATTATATCGTATTAATTCTATTCCGTCAAGCATTTTTTCAAAAAAAATTGAAAAAATTTATAATTGTTTTTAAAACTTGACGTCAAACGCCCTTTTTATAAAGCCCAGTGAGTCATACCACCATTGTTAAAAAGATAGATGGCTCCCTCAATTTGCGAGTTCAAATCGCCGTCATATCCTGGATAAGTAGGAGCTAATTGGAACAAACCATAATAACCAAGGGAGTTTTTAATTGTGGCAATCCAACCGCTTTCTCTTGAAATAATATAATCCCATTGACTAGCATCCACACCCGTACGCGTTTGAAGTTGTGTTAAGACATAGGCACGTTCTTCATCCGATAAACCACCTGCAGCAACTTTATTTCCATTATTGACAGAAACACCTTGTGTTTCAAGAGCATTCTCGGTGTCTAAAAGTTCTTTTATTTCTTCTTTAACAACATAAGATTTTGAAAATGATAATACTTGACCAATAGAGATGGCTTCTGAAGAAGTTAAATCATTTTGTTGCATAATAGATGCCATGCTAACTTGGTATTGACTGGCAATCGCGCTTAGTGAGTCTCCTGATTTTACAGTATAACTAATCAAATCACCTGTTTCATCCGCTTTAATCGGCTCAGCATGGTCTAAATTTGACACTACTGATTTATGAATAGCCTGAGTTGTTAAAGCTGCATTATTTTTTTGTGTTATTTCCTCTGTATCAAAGTTCGTCGTATCAGCCTGGGTACTACTCTCATTTCCTAATACAAGAAAAACAGAAATACCAAATGTTAACCCTAGCATCCCAATAAGACTTAAAATTGTAAAAACTATTTTATGTGATGTTCTAAATCCATTTTTTTTATATTTTCGCATACTGTTTAATTTTATCACAGGACTTAAACAAAAAAAGCCTTGTCACAGACTCTTTATCTATTTGTTATCATTTTGTAACTTTACGGTTTGCCTTTTGATTTCGCAACTTCATTCAAGCTTTGTGCCAACAGATTAAGATAATCAATTGCAACATCTTGTTTACCAGCAAAGTGAATCTTATCTGCCCAAAGACGATTTTCTTGAGGCTCAATATAGCTTGCCCAATCTGCAACTGCTAGCCAGTTATATTTATTTTGAAGTGACTTTAAATAAGTATTGAACTCATTTAAAACTATTTTATTTTTACCATCATAAGGCGTGACAAAGACTAATCTCGTCCCTTTAGGTGCACTATCAATAATTTTTTGAACATCAGCAGTCATATCACTCGTTACATTCGCACCAGCTGAAATAATCACATATTTCCCTATTGTCCCAGCTTTTACATGTTTTTCAAAGGAAGCAAGCACACTATCATAGTTCAAACCAACCTGTGCATCCACATCTGCATCAGGTAAAATAGTCGCTAAATAAGGTACCACTCCAACCATCACTGAGTCACCCAAAACAGTTTGAGAACTGTTTAGAATTTTATCTGATATAGATGTACTTTGTTTCAATCGCATATCTGTACTCGTATTAAAGCCAGCTGCAGGGTTATACCAGCTCGTATTCGCATTAATATTATTGCCCACATCATATAGATTTTGACCCAATTGTCCTTTTTGGTCCAAAGATACCATCGCTTCACTAATCGCCGCCTCATGAAGACTTCTCTCGGTTTTAGAAAGCGTAGGCGCAGTCACCATTACACCTAACCCCACAAAAACCACCACAGCTAAACCACCATAAATCGGCTTACTCATCAACCATTTCACCGATTGCTTACCATGGAAATAAGGTTCAATACCATAATAGACTGCAGCTGAAGCTGTAAATGAAACGATAAAACTCAAGACACCCGCCAAGAAAACTTGTGGTAAAAAATGAGAAATGACTAGCCAAACTGGCCAGTGAAAAAGATAAACACTATAAGAAGTATCGGCTAGCACCATCAAAATTTTAGGTTCTGAACTAGTTGTACGTTCATGCAAAATTCTAAATTGAACAATCAAAATTGCAGTTAAAACGCTCGTTAAAATCAAATTGGTCCGAATTGTCCAGCTACTTTCAAACTTCCCAAACAGACTTAGAAGTAATAAAATCAGGATTGGGATGCCAGACCAAAGCAATGTTTTTTTAACCGGATAGTTCGAAAATCGTGCCTTCTGTTTATCACTAATCCGAACACCAACTACTGTAGCAACAATTGCCCCGATAAAAAAGGGATAAGCATGACTCGCAAAAGCAAAATAGCTATAGCTTAAATAGTTAGGGTTAAAAGTAACTTCAAGGTAAATAATAGATCCTATACTCGTTAGTACGGCAAGCACAAACACAATGAAACGCGTTTGACCTAATAACTTTTTACCTGTATAACCTTGTTTTTTTAACCAAAAAACCAAAATAAACAGCAGAGCGCCCCAAATCAGATAAAAAAGAAATTCCAGAGATAGCGTCCATGTATGGATGTATAACTGTGGTGTTTGCTGAGCTTCATATGATAAACCTGACTGTATTTCAAACCGATTCGTCACAAAACCTATGGCAGCAGCCACTTGCTTAGCTAGGTTAGCCCGAAAATCAGACGGTAACAACAACGTAAACGGTAATGTCGTGACAATCATGATGACCAATGGCGGAAAAATTCTGATAAAACGACGTTTATAGTAAGTCAACAACGTAAAACTACCAGACTTTTCAAGCTCAATAAAAAAGAGAGAGGTAATCAGATATCCCGAAAATACAAAGAAAATATCAACACCAATAAAACCACCTGGGAAAGACTTAACAAAAAAATGATAACCCAGTACAGTCACCAGACCCAAAATTCGAATTAGGGAAAACCATTTAATTTTCATTTTTCAAGCTCTCCCATCTTAAAATCACCAGTAATCGGCATACCTACAATTGGTGTATAGGTCCCTTTACCATCTGGTAAACCATTTTTCCACGCTCCTTCATAGCTCGCACCATTGGCAAAATGCATCTTGCCTTGCCAAATGCCTGCAAATCGCCACGCCCCTTCATAAGTAAAAATGCTACCATTAAAAGTATATTGACCTGCTGCTTGATGAACGACTGACTTGTCTGCTAAGGTAATCGTTGTTTTGCCATCTTTTTCAGTCACAGTATAGGCATTGCTTTTAGTATAAGTCAAAGGTCCAACCATTCTACCTGCCTTAAATTGTGCTTTCAATGCATTCCCTGAGCTATCAGTAATCGTCGCATCACCAGAGAAACGACCATTCTTCATCCCACCTTGATAGGTAAATTTTTGATCCAACGATTTTTCAGATACTTGACGCATCAGACTAAAATCTCCTAAAGCATAAATTTGAGCGGTGACAATGACGAAAAGGCTGACAAAAATTGCCAGCGTTAATTTTTCTATTTTAATTTTAGGTGTTGTTCGAGTCGATACTGCTGCCTCAACATCATTTTGTATCAAAGACTCTTCGGAAAATCCAGAAGTGTCAGAAGTGACTGAATCAATCTTCAGCGTCTCTTCTTGCTCAAAACGACGTTTGGCTTCAAGTTCTGCCAATTTTTCCTTGAATGTTTGAGCCAATTTATGTTTCTTCCCTTAGTTTATTATCTAATATTATATCATAAATCACAAAAAATCAGGCGACTAGGCCTGACTTTCATTAATTATCTTGATTTTCAATTTTGTTTAAATCATTATCCAAATTATCATCTTCTGGTTCATTAACTGCTTTTAAAGTTTGTTCAAAATCTGCTGGTTCAACACTTTCAGATTCTATAACATTATCAGCAGGCATTTGACCTGTTTCAAATAAAGATTTGATTTGACGTGCATCCAAAGTTTCATGTTCAAGCAAGGCAAGTGCAATTGCCTTGTGTTGCTCACGATGACTTTCGATGATTTGACGAGCAGTTTCATGTGCTTCGTTAATGATGCTACGCACTTCTTCATCAATGGCTTGGGCTGTGTACTCACTATAACCTTTGGTTTGACCGTAATCACGACCAATAAAGACAGCTTGAGAATTACCTTCAAGTGTCACAGTGCCCAATCTTTCAGACATACCATATTGTGTGACCATACCACGCGCGAGTTGCGTAGCTTGTTCAAAGTCATTTGAGGCACCAGTTGTAATGGCGTTGAAAATAATTTCTTCAGCAGTTCGACCACCCATAAGACCTGCCAGACGTTCTTGCATATCTTCTTTAGAAAGTAAGAATTGGTCTTCTTTTGGTAAAGAAATCATATAACCACCGGCACGACCACGTGGTACAATCGTTACCTTGTGGACGAAACTAGCATTTGAGAGAACAAGACCAACAATTGTATGTCCCGCTTCATGGTAAGCCACCATTTCACGTTCACGCTCAGAAATCCGTTTGTCTTTCTTAGCTGGACCTGCAATCACGCGGTCTTCTGCCTCATCAATATCAGAGGCATCAATCACAGACTTGTTACGTCTTGCAGCAACGAGCGCTGCTTCATTAAGGACATTTTCCAAATCCGCACCAACGAAACCTGGTGTTTGTTGGGCAACAACTTTTAAATCAACGTCAGCTGCCAAAGGTTTATTTTTAGCATGGACTTTCAGTACCGCTTCACGACCTTTAACATCTGGTGCTCCAACGAGCACTTTACGGTCAAAACGACCTGGACGTAACAAGGCTGGATCGAGAACATCAGAACGGTTAGTTGCTGCAATGACAATTACAGCATCGTTGCTTTCGTTAAACCCATCCATTTCGACTAGGAGTTGATTAAGGGTTTGTTCCCGTTCATCATTACCACCACCCATGCCGGCACCACGTTGGCGACCGACAGCATCAATCTCATCAATAAAGACGATAGCTGGGGCGTTCTTTTTAGCATTTTCAAAAAGGTCACGGACACGTGAGGCACCGACACCGACAAACATTTCCACAAAGTCTGAACCAGAAATTGAGAAAAATGGTACCGCAGCTTCACCAGCAACAGCTTTAGCAAGTAAAGTTTTACCGGTTCCTGGAGGGCCTTCAAGGAGGACACCTGCCGGGATACGCGCACCTAAATCATGATATTTTTTAGGATTTTTCAGAAAATCAACAACTTCAACAAGTTCTTGCTTTTCTTCATCAGCACCTGCAACGTCTGCGAAACGAACTTTGACCGTTTTCTTGTCTTGCTCTTTGGCACGTGATTTCCCGAAACTCATCGGGTTCCCACCGCCATTAGCACCACCGCCTCGCATACCACCCATCATCATGTAGAGGAAGCCAATCATGAGTAGAAGGGGTAACCAAGACCCTAAAAGTGTCAACCAAACCCCATTAGACGCTTCTGGTTTAACAGAAACTTTGACTTTTTCCTTGTCCGCAATTTTTTGCAGTTCGCTGATGGTCGTATCCGTAGGTAAAATTAAACTAGAAAATTTCTTAACTTCAATAGGTTTATTAGCAATCAAAGAAAAGTTTGTTTTTGCCTTAACCTTTTCAGCTTTTTTATATTCCCCACTCACTGAAATCAATGAGGCAGAAGGCTGATAAGAGAATTCTTTTATATCACCAGCTTCTAGTTTTTTAACTAGTGTTGTGTAACTAATTTTGTCAACCGTTTCAGTACCAACACCCTTGACGAAATATTGGAAACCAACAACTGCAACGATTACCATAATTACCCACAGGAAAGAGTTTTTTATGAAACCACTGTTTTTATTTTTATTATTCATAGAATCCTTGTCTAAATTTTGTTTTATATCAGACATTATGACAAATTTTTCCAAAAATGTCTATTATTAACGTCAGGTTTGGTCAATATCAGCCTTAAGGCTGATATAAACTTTTTTGAAAGAGCTATCCTGCCAAATGCTTTGATTTAACCCTCAGTTTTATAAATTTCTTCTTTAAGAATCCCGATGTAAGGAAGATTACGATAATGTTCATCATAATCTAGACCAAAACCAACCAAAAACTCGTTGGGTAGGGTAAAGCCAACATAATCTGCTTCAATATCAACAACACGTCCTTCAGGTTTATCCACCAATGTGACGATTTTAACTGAATTCGCTTTACGATATAACAACAACTCTTTTAAATATAAAAGTGTCCGTCCAGTGTCGATAATATCTTCAACAATCACGATGTCACGACCTTCAACTGATGTATCCAGATCTTTGATCATCTTCACTTCACCAGATGATGATGTACCACCGTGATAGCTTGATACAATCATGAAATCCATCTCTATGTGAGCATCAATTCGTTTTGTTAATTCCGCGAAAAAGGGGACTGAACCTTTTAAAATTGCTACCATCAATGGATTTTTATCTGCATAAGCTGTTGTTAAAATTTGACCCAATTCCTGTGATTTCGCACAAATCTCTGCTTCGGTCACTAAAACTTTTTCAATCGTTTTTTCTAACATTCTGTCTTCTTATCTCTTTTCCCTATAATAAAGTGTTCTTTTCATTTTATCATGTTTCAATGATTTACTCAAATCTGCAATCACAACATCTAACACACCATAAACGACATCCCCTATGACGATTAAAGGATTGCCACGTTTTTTAAGTGCAACTTTATTGTCAATGAAATAACGACGAAGTTTTTTATCAATACCATTAACTTGAATGCGGTCACCTGACTGACGTTTTCTAATCACAATCTGCCCCGTAGCTGGCAAATCAATCTGTTGAAAATTACCAGTAGGATATGGTGTTAAAGCCGTCTCAAATTCTGTTGCCTTCGATCTTTCTTCAATATAAAAGTGGTAGCGATCTTTGATAAAGTTGTAATCATTCGAAATGGCATGAAAATATTGCCCCTCACGCCTAATAATATGTAACAATTCATCAAACTGAGCTTTTGAAACTTCCAAAGCTGGAAATTTAGCAATATAATCCTGTAAAATAAAGTATTGTAAATTTTCAATTTCTCGTGAAAACTCAATCAAATCTATTTTTTCAGCAGCTGCATAAGCGCGAGCGCTATAAGCAACAATTGCCATTGCCTTTTGGATTTCGTCTGATAAACCAGCTAAATTTTCCGAAAACCGTGGATTTTCTTTTTCAAATGCTGGTAAATAAAGATTACGCACCCGATTTCTCAAATAATCATTCTCAGCATTAGAAGCATCTTCAAAATAATCGGTAGCATCAAATTCAGACTTTTCAAAATCTAACAAAGGCCGAATCAGAGATAAACCTTGTCGTTCTTCTCCAAATGTTTGAACTGCCTCCATACCTGTTAAGTGGCGCAGCCTTGAACCTCTTATTTGACGAATTAAGAAATTTTCCGTCAAATCATCCTTGTGATGTGCAGTCACTAATGCCGTCAAATGATATTTTTTCATGATCCTTTCAAAAAAATCATAACGGAAATCACGTGCCTTTTCTTCCGAAAAAGGTCCTACATAATTTGCAATGTAAAAAGGAATCTCCAAATCAGTCATTTTATCTTGCAAGGCTTTTGCTTCATAATCAGATACTGCGCGTTGTTGATGATTAATGTGCGCAACAGATAAAGATATGTTAAGTAAGTCTCTAGCTGCGTAAAGCCAATTAAAAAGTGTCATCGAATCTAAGCCACCTGATAAGGCAACTAAAACTTCTTGATGTTGATCAAAATAGTGTGCCTCATCAGCTATTTTTATAAATTTCTCGTAAGGGGTCATTTCATTACCTCATATATGGCTTGGGAAATATTTGCAAGCTCTTCATTATCAGCATTGTTGTTTGTTTCTATCACTAAGATGTATGGCTCTGCCGTAAAAATCAAAGCAGCATCATGGTTAAATTCGTCTGCTGTACCAATTTTGTGAGCCACTTGAATCGATTTGGGTAGTTTAGCAGGAATTCGCTCTGCATCATAATCAGTACCAATCAGAGCATTATAGCCCGCTCCTCCTTCATGATAAAGGGCTTCAAGTACTCGACCAACCATTTCAGATGATGCTCCTCTTTCTATAGGGTTCCATGGTTCTCCTGCAATTTTTGCAATCTCAGACTGGAAGCTTTCTGAAAATCTGCCCGTTTCATAGTAGGCTAACATATTACTTGCCACATTATCCGAGTCTTTAGCAGTACGGTTAATCAAATCCAATAGACTATAAGACTGATAATCAGGTGTCTTAGGTAGAAATCCAGTTCCCTCTGTTTTAAAGGCACCTTGCCAATCATTGACTAATTCATTATAGGCTAAACTATCTCCAAGGCTAGCATTACCTGCATTAATCTGTTTTTGCGTCCAATAAAGAATTGGAATTTTACTCAAACTCGCTGAGTACATTTTTTTTGTTTGATTGACACCTGCCGTAAACCCATTATCAAGTTGCTTGACATAAATTGAATAACCACTTTGCTGATATTTTTCATTTAATAAATTCTGAACCCTATCCAGTTTTGGATTCTTAAAAGTCCCTGCCTTACTATCTATCCATCCTGTCTTGCCACCTTCAAAAGTTACTTGGTAATATGTCCCCCAATTCGTCGTTGCCTTTTTGGTCGCATAGACTTTATCTCCTTTTATCAACTTACTGTAAACTTGGTTGCCGAAAGTTGTCAACGGAGCGTAAAGAATATCTGCATCTTGTATTACATAAAACGCTTGGTTAATCTCTTCTGTCGTTAAAACAATATCAGAGCCAATCTCATTTTTATTATTCAAAACAAAAGTACCATCAGATAATTTAATTGATTGACCCTCTAAACCACTCAATACCAGCTGTGTTTTAGCTGATATTTTCTTAGCCTTAGTGTGTAACGCTGCATCTGTATAGCTCTGAACATCTGTCAAGGTGACAGCCCTTTTGGGCAACTCCGACCATTTGGATGATTTAGCATTATCTAATAGTAGTCTTGGTGCATAAGTTTGCGAGCTAACAATGTCAGTTTTCTCTGGGAACGTTAAAAAGGCTGGTAGGACCATTGCCGCAAAAACCAGCCATTGTAATGGAAGATAATTTTTCTTATTTTTTACCATTTCTTGCATTGTCTAAAACCTTATCAATCATCTGATTAGCCTGCGTTAAATCAGTGTGTCTGAGATGCTGTAAATGAATAAACATTGGATTCCCACCATGCAGAAATTCATATACACGTTGGCGCTGTCCAAAACTCTCACTCGTGATATCCCAAGCGAGATTTAGCAAAAGCATCCGTTCCTCTGCAGTCATCAAATCACTAGTTAAAGCAGAGTCTAGCATCTTTGCTATATCTGGATTGCTAAAACTACAAAAATCAGGAACACCAACTGCTGAACCCACAGAAAGCTCAGCAATCACTCGCAAAGCCTCATCATAATAAGTTGTCAATTTAGCACGAACTGCCAAGAGAGTTTGCATATTAGGTGTAAATACACCATTTTGTATTTTCCCTGTAACCTCACTTGCAATGATACAAGACTGGATCATCTCCAAGTTAACAGATAATTCTCCCAATTTTTCTTGAACACGCTGAAAGTCAAATAAGCCTAGCTGATGCGCAAGTCGAACAGCAATTCCTGTCACAAACTCTAACTTAATAAACCCACGTACCTCATCTTGATGTGCTGTATGATTAAATAGACCACTTACTTCAAAGAAAGCGTTAGATTGTTCAACATCACCACAAACAAATAAGGCATCATTGGGTACAAAAACATCATCAAAAAGAAGAAAGGCATCCATCTCATCAAAGGCTTGAGACAATGGATAATCAGCCAGTGATTGTTCTGGTTTCATTGTCGATTTTCGACAGATGACTTTAACGCCAGGTGTTGCGATAGGAAGCGCAAATGCTAAAGCAAATTTTTTGTCTTCCGGCTTTAAATCTGGAAGGTTGAAAATGAGGAGTTCATCCGCTAGCGGTGCAAGGGTATTAACTTGTTTGGCGCCCCGAATGATAACACCATCTTCTCGTGTCTCTTTTATCCAAACGCCAGCAAATTCCTGTCCTTGATTCAGAAGTTGTGATAAAGTTTTTTGACGGTCTAGTTGTGGATTTTGAATGGCATGGCTAACAAAGACATCGTCATATTTGACATGATTGGCCCAATTTTTCGCATTGAATGCAAAGTCTAGTTTACCTTGCGTTCCTAAATCGTCCGCATAATTGCCTAAAACAGCAACACCAGCGTTAATAAAATCGGGCGTTCGCCCCAACATACCATAGGATTCTCTTGCAACCTCTTCATAAATTTGGCGTTTCTTAGCCAAATCTTTAACCGACTTGGGCACTAAAAACATCACTGAAGATTCAATGCCATTATTAAAAAAAGTATGGTTTTTATTTTCTTTTTGCAACTCATAATAACGCTGAATAACTTCTAATGTCGTAGAGAATACAGGTTCACTTGCCATATCAATAACGCGATGACCATTAAGATAGACCTCACGTCCGTCATTGAGTTGTCCGTTTTTAGTCGTCATTGATTGATCCCCTTTTGATTTTGAAGTCGCAATACTTGTAGCATCTCCCCAGTTCTAGCAAGTATTTTGTCATATTTTTCTCTGAAATCTTCTTGTGTTAATGTTAAATCAATTTTACCATCGTTTTGAATCTCTTTGACAGCGATTATCAGGGCATCATTTCTTTTAATTTTTTCACCTTTGGGAACATCAGACCATTTTAATAAGCCTGTCAAAAGAAATGTATCTGACATACCTTCAAAAAACATGCGTTCCTCTGACGATAATTCCGAGGCCAAAAATGTGATGAATATACCGAAACGAGAAATAGATTTAACTCGACCAATCATTTTATTTTTGTAACCCCACCATCTGATAATTCAGGAATTAAGAATACTTTTTCACCATCTTTTGAATAATATCTCAAACGTGCATATTTTTCAATGAATATTGGATCTTTAAGTTTAGCAATATTAGCTTTTTCAATTGCTAACTGTTTGTCCAAAACCACTGATTTTTCTTCATATTTTGCTTTTAATTCTAAGCGGCTTTGCAATGTTTGATATGATTTAACAAGATTAATTGTCGGCAAAACCATAACTAAAATGACAGCTACCAAAATTAAACCTAAATAACGACGTTTGGGTACCTGATTATTTGTTTGTTGAATCTGATTCAATTGTTGCGTTGTAAACTCATTATTTAGTCGGACAATTTTCTTTTGTTTTGTCATGATACACCTCTATCCTACAGATAACTTTTACATCATCTAGTTAGTCTGTAGTCACACACTTTGATTGTTTTAAACTTTCTGATGTTCTACCTTAAATCAAAAAAGTTCAAGGATTTACACGAGTTTCTGACAAGACTTCATACATCTTATCCGCATCTTCTTTTTTAGTTGAATCTTTTATGTCAAGGACTCTGACCTCTAAAATCTTATTACCAAAGGTAATCGTCAAGACATCCTGATATTTGACATCTGATGAACTTTTAGCCAGAATACCATTTAGTTTAATACGCCCTTTATCGGCAACTTCTTTAGCCACTGTTCGACGTTTAATAATTCGTGAAACTTTTAAATATTTGTCTAATCTCATAGCACTTATTATATCATAAAACCAGTATTCTTGTATATATAATGAATAGTCAAAGGTTAACATCTTACTTTTAAAAAGTAAAAATTCATCTTTTTTATTTTATAATTATGTCTCATTATTTTGTATAAGATTTCTTAAAAGTGTTAAGATGTGATATAATTAAACTTAAGATGTAATTTTAATAACAATTGAAAATGGTGTTTTTTAGCTAGAATATTAATTAAACTGCCTTTTGATATCTTTTTAAAATAACCTATCCTCTAAATATTACACCTCAAAAAAAGGGAAATATGAAAAATATACTCACACTATTTATTGTAGCGGTAAGTTTTTTTGCCACTAAAACCGCTGCTGACGAAGTCGATTTCACTGTCACACCCATTCTAGATGGTAATCAGACGGTGATAAATCAAATCATTTCTGCAAAATATCATGAGCAGCAATCTTTAGGTTTTAACCTACAAAATAACACCGATGATACGATTAACATTAACATCAAAACTGCAATTCCAGACCTTGATAGTAAAGGCAATCAAATTTTTTCTGATTGCAATACTTTTTTAAAGGCACCTCAAACAATTACACTCCCCCCAAGAGATAGTCAAGATGTTACTATTGATTATAAACCCGAAGCTTTCAAAAAAGATTTTGATGGTGAGATTGCAAATGCAGTTCTTTTTTGCCAAGGAGATAAAAGTGTTAAATACATCGTAAATGTCCGAAAAAACGATAATAAAGATACTGAGAATATCATCGTTGAAAAATCCGAGGCTACAATACTTAACCAAAAACGCTATATTCGAATTTTACTTAAAAATGATAGCAATACTTGGTTAAATAATGTTTTAATTGATAGTCATATTTTAGATCAAGCGACTAAGCAATCTGAGTCTCATCAATTTAGCCGTATTGCTCCTAATAGTAAAATTGAAATTTTGATTCCTATTTCAGAGAAATTTAAAGCAGGTACATACTTAACCATGACTTCTGTACAAACTGCAAGTCGCACTTGGCAACTTAAAAGTCAATTTAAACTCTCAACTTCAAAGATTAATTTGCTGAATGGTCAAGAGCAACCTATCCATAAAGGTAAACATTCAAAAACCTTTTATTATGTGAGTGTTTTATTTATCTTACTAATCCTGACAATCATTTTTCAATTTCGTTTCATTCAAAAGCACAATCAGATATAACATACGACGCATCATCACCACGACCATTGGCACCAGATGGTTGTTTTTTTGCGGTTATTTTGTTAGAATATATCACTTTATTTGTAAATACTTATAAACAAAAGGTTTGTAGCTATATAACTTTGTCGAATTTACAGAACTAACCAGAAAACTAACCAAGCAATCAAAAATCATTAGTTGAATAAAAAATAAAGTCTATCAGCAAGAAAAAACTGGTGGACTTTATTTTGTATTTAACTTGAAATATTTACATATTTTTTGTCAATTTGATAATGCGAATTAATCGTGATATAGTTTATGTGGAGGGAATATTATGATTGAATGTAGTAACTGTGGAAGATTTACAAGTCCAAATGAGGATTATTGTGAATATTGTCATGAGAAAATTACTCAGGAAGCGATTGAAAAATATGAGGAAAGAAAAAAGGATATAGTTGAAATTGAACAAAAAAATACTGAATTTTTAGACACAAAATCTAAAAATATAGTTGATTTTTTTAGTATTTTTAATATAATATTGATTGTCATTAATGTTATTGGTGCAATTTCATTTTTCTTTATAACTGGGGAACTTTTCGGTGGATATATAGAATTTCCTTTATCTATGAGATTGACAATTCTTGTTTTGAGTTTAGGATATACTTTATTTCTATACATGGCTGTTGAAATGGGTGTTAAACATTTTTCAAATGTTGCTGAGATAAAAGAGATGAAATTTCAGTCGTTGATACATGATGAAAATGAACAATCTAGTAAATGATTAAAAAAACGATAGATAAAAAAATCTAATCGTTTTTTTGTTTACTCATAAAAATAATCTGTTTCATAGTAAGGTGTCATGTCGAATTTATCAGCTATGATGTTGTTAAATTCATCAATTATAACACCGTTTAAGTGATAAGGAAGATTCAAAGTATCAATGATATTTTGATAGTTAGTATCTGGTGTAAAATCATACTTATCATCTAACATTTTCATGACTTCTTGTATCATATATTTGTTGGCTTTAAACTCTAGGTTGTCGTTTTGAAAATGATTAGTGATGTACTTGTCACAATCTCCATTTAAAAAATGTGCCATCTCATGTAATATTGTGAGTGATGTATCTATCTCGTTTAACTGCTCATTTATGAAGATTATAGGTTTATTTTCTTCAATACCAAAATATCCGTTTCCTAAAAAATCTATGTATTGAATTTCAATTCCTAATTCTTTTACTAATCTTTTGATTTTTGAAAGCATATATTAATCTTTGTTCAGTCTATCTTCCATTCTCTTTTTAAGAAATTCACGTATTTTTTCACGGTCTTCATCATACATGGGCTTGCCGTCAAATGATTTGAATGTATCTAATGACTTTTCTAAGTCCTCGTCAAACTGCTTTTGATTTTTGATATTCGTATTTCCTAAAAGATAGTCTGTTGAAACGTTGAAAAAATCAGCAAGTTGTTGAATATTTTTAGGATTTCTTTTCCCGTTTTCCCAATATGAGTAGGTCATTTTTGAAATTTGTAGTTTTTTTGAAATTTCATTTTGTGTTAATTTTGCTTCTAAACGTAATGTTTTTAGTCGTTCAGGTAACATTTTATTCTCCTTAGAAAAAAATATTTTATTTTTTTAAAAAAGTGTTGACATGCAGTAAACATTTGTGTACAATTAAGAAGTAAACAAAAGTTTACAACTTTCTTGAAACAAAAGGCTACTTATTATAATATAAATAGCCGATTGGTTCAAGAAATCTATTCAAATAAGCTTGTAAGTCTTGATTAATAATTCTAACTTAGAAATCAAAACAAATAATCAAGTCAAACGAAAAGCAAACTTTGAATAAAGTTCTTTGAAAAATAAATCAGAATCATTGAGATACTGGCTTACAATTCAGTTATAGTAATTGGTCGTACTTTTATTATAACTGATTGAAAAGCCATTGTCAAAACGATAATGGCAGTGGAACTGCATAAGCCCAAGTAAGGAGTAGTGACTTACAAAATACTGCATAGATTTAGTGAGCCAAGACCTTTTAATAAGTGAGCCACAATTAAATCTCGGTCTATGTAGTGAACCTGTCTAACAAAGGAACGCATGGCGCTTGAAAAATGACTAAAAGTTTTTCGAATAGGTAATATGTTAGCTGACTTATGAAAGTATTTCAGTCTTGTTTAAAACAAGTACAAACGGTGGTAGGTTCGATTTTACCATGTCTTGAAAATGAAAGACTAGAGATTATATTGAAAATTAATGTAACATAAAATATATGGTATCAGTCATGCTGATACTTTTTAATTTTCTGATAGAAAGCATTTGCTGAACATCATACAACA
>MTLD01000635.1_pt2 | contig 17576 bp, 13 predicted proteins | sample 1982471 | NCBI WGS metagenome assembly MTLD01 (sample SAMN05712604, study PRJNA340218) | biofilm metagenome | isolation source: sample SPM anode biofilm adapted to -50 mV | place: USA | collected 2012-02-03
CGCCCTTGCCGCCACGCAACGGCCCGCCGCCGTCCTTGGCGGCGGCACCGATTTCTACGTCCGGACGCCCGATCCGGCGAGCGATTTCCAGCCCCTCCTCCTCCGCTCGATGCAGGGCTTTTCGGGAATCGGGAACGTCGAGCGTGACGGCCATTCCTGGCTGCGCGCGGGAGCCGCCGCGACGGTGAGCGATTTCTTCGCCTCGGCGATGGTCCGCAGCGCCGTGCCCGGAATCGAAGCCTTCGAGGGCGATTTCGCGAGCGCGCTCATCCGGAACATGGCCACCTTGGGCGGGAATATCGCCAACGCATCCCCGGTCGGCGACCTCACCTCCATGCTGATCGGACTGGGCGCCGTCCTCGAGATCGCCGAGGCTGCGCCGGCCGCGCCTTCCGCGGCGGACGCGCGATATGTCCGCGTCGAGGATTTCTTCCTCGGCTACAAGAAGATCGACCTGCTGCCGGGCGAGGCGATCCGCGCCATCCGCATCCCGGCGGAGCGCCCGGGTTCGCCGCTCCTCTTCTCATTCGAGAAGATCGCCAAGCGTCGAAAGCTCGACATCGCGGCGGTGAACACCGCCCTGGCCTTCCGGATCGAGGGCGGATTCGCCCGCAGCGTCCGACTGAGCGCGGGCGGCGTCGCCGCCGTGCCGACCCTCCTCAAAGGCGCTTCCGCCGCCCTCGAGGGCGAGCGCGTCGACGGAAGCGACCCGGCGGCCCTCGCCCGGCTCGCGAGGAAGGTCGCGGAAGCCGCCGAGACCGAAGTGAAGCCCATCGGCGACGTTCGCGGCTCGGCCGAGTACAGGAAGCGCATGACGGGCCGCCTCGTCCTCGCCCACTTCGTCCGCCTCTTCGCCGCGGACGGCATCGCCAAGGAGCTCTTCCCATGAAAGACCGCACCCCCGCCGCCCTGAATCTGCGGGGCGAAACGCGCTATATCGACGACCTGCCCGTGCCCGCCGACTGCCTCCAGGCGGCCGTCAAGCTCTCGGAGAGCGCCCGGGGACGCATCGTGGGCATCGACGCGGCCTCAGCCCTCGCCCTCGACGCTTCAGTGCGGGTCATCACCGCCAGGGACGTTCCCGGCATCAACCAGATCGGCTTTTCAGTGCCGGACGAGCCCCTCCTGCCGGAAGACGAGTGGGAATACTGGGGCCAGCCCCTCGTCCTCGTCCTCGCCGCCACGCGATCGCTGGCGCGGAAAGCCGCGGCCCTGGTCGAAGTGAAGGGCGAGCCCCTCCCCGCCGTCTTCGACGCGCGGGAGGCCGCCGCCGCGAAGCGGTTCATCCTCCCCGCCCAGACCATCGTTTCGGGCGATGTCGAGGCGGCATTCGCCTCGTGCGCCCATGCGGTATCCGGCCGCGCCGACTCGGGCGGCCAGGAGCACGTCTACCTGGAAACCCAGGGCGCCTACGCCGAGATCCGCGAGGGCGGCAAAGCCTTCGTCATCTCGAGCACGCAGGGACCCACGGGCGTCCAGCGCGCGGTCGCCCAAGCCCTCGGCCTGCCCATGAGCGCGGTCGAGGTCGAGGCGCGGCGCCTGGGCGGCGGCTTCGGCGGCAAGGAGGACCAGGCGTCGGTCTGGGGCGCCCTGGCCGCCCTCGGTGCCTGGGTATCGGGCAAGCCGGTCAAGCTCTACCTTGACCGCCGCGTGGACATGCGGGCGACCGGCAAGCGCCACCCCTACTCCACCGATTTCAAGATCGGCGCCGACGCCCAAGGCCGAATCCTGGCCTTCGAGGCGACCTACTACCAGAACTCGGGCTGCAGCTGCGACCTATCGCCCGCGATCATGGCCCGCACCGTCCTGCACGCCACGGGCGCCTACAAGGTGCCCAACGTCAAGGTGACGGGCTACATGTGCCGGACCAACCTCCCCTCCTTCACCGCCTTCAGGGGCTTCGGGGCCCCGCAGGCCTTCTTCGTCATCGAAGCCGCCATCGACGCCCTCGCCCGAGCCATGGGCATGGACCGCGACGCGCTTCAGCGGAAGAACCTCTACCGCGAGGGCGACGCGACCTATGTCGGCATGCCCATCGCGCGCGGCCGCGCCGAGGAGGCCTTCGACCGCCTCGCGGAGAAGCTGTCGTGGAAGGCGTACAAGGCTGACATCGCCGCCTTCAACGCCTCCCATTCGATGGAGAAGAAGGGCGCCGCCATACTCCCCATCTGCTTCGGCATTTCTTTCACCAAGCGTTCGATGAACCAGGCCGGCGCCCTCGTCCACGTCTACCAGGACGGGTCGGTCCTCGTGTCCACGGGCGCGATCGAGATGGGCCAGCAGGTGTCGCGCAAGCTCGCCCGCGTGGCGGCGCGGACCCTCGGCGTGCCCGAGGCGCGCGTCAGCGTGGAGCGGACCTCCACGCTGACGGTGGCCAACACCGTGCCGACCGCCGCCAGCACCGGCAGCGACTTGAACGGCATGGCCGCCTCCATCGCCTGCGCCAAGATCAGGGATCGCCTGACGGCCAAGGCCGCCGCGATGCTGGGGGAGCCCCTGGAGCGCATCGGCATCGCCGACGGCATCGTCACGGCGGGCGGCGCCCCGTCCCGCCTCGGCTGGGACGAGCTTATCGCCGCGGCCAACCAGGACCGTATCGATCTCTCCGCCCACGGGTTCTACGCCACGCCGGGCTTGACCTACGACCCGGCGACCGGCCGCGGCGCGCCCTTCGCCTACTACGTCTACGGCGCGGCCTGCGTGACCGTCCGCCTCGACCTCCTCCGGGCGACCTATCGCCTCGAGTCGGCGACGATCGTGCACGACGCGGGAACGAGCCTGGATAAGGCGGTCGACCGCGGCCAGATCGAGGGCGCCCTGGCCCAGGGCCTGGGCTGGACGCTGCTGGAGGACCTGCGCTTCGGGCCCGACGGCAGGCTTCTGGCCGACACCCTATCGACCTACAAGCTGCCCGACTTCGCCTTCATGCCCGAGACGATGGACATCGAGTTCCTGCCGCCCGTCGACAACCCCGCGGCGCCCTTCAATTCGAAGGCGGTGGGCGAGCCGCCCCTGCAGTACGGCATCGCCGCCTACTTCGCCCTGCTGGACGCGGTCAGGGCCGCCAAGCCCGACGCAGAAACCGTCTACGACGTGCCCTTCATCCCCGAAAAAGTCGAGGCCCTGCTGGACGGGAGGCGCCCATGCTGATAGCGGGAGCCTTGGCCGCCCTCCCCGGCGAGGAGGATTTCAGGCGCGTCGACATGCTCGTCGCCGGAGAAAAGATCGTCAGAATCGCCGAGGCGGGGAGCCTCGCCGCCGCCCGCGGCGCCGGCGAGGAAATCCTCAATGCCGAGGGCCTCATGCTCTTTCCGGGCGCCATCGATCCCCACGTGCACTTCGACGAGCCCGGCTTTACCCACCGCGAGGATTTCCTCCACGGCAGTTCCGAGGCCGCGCGCGGCGGCGTGACGACCGTGATCGACATGCCCTGCACCTCGCTGCCCCCGGTCACGCGGCTCGAGGCCCTCAAAAACAAGCTGTCGGTCGTCGCCGGCAAGGCGGTGGTCGACTACGCCTTCTACGGCGGCGTGAACGGCCTGGACGCCCCCGAGGCGATCGAAGCGGCCATAGCCGAGCTCGCGCCCGAGGTCGTCGGCTTCAAATGCTACACGGTGTCGGGCATGGAGACCTTCGCGGCAGTGAGCCCCGAGCAGTTCGCGCTGGCGTACAAAGCCTGCGCGGCGGCGGGCCGGCCCCTCCTCCTCCACGCCGAAGACCCCGCCGTGATCCGCGCGGCGCAGGCCGCCCTCGACGAGGCGCGCGGCGCCGCGGCCCTCTCCTGGAAGGACTATTACGCCTCGCGGCCCATGGCGGCCGAGGTCGAAGCCTGCGCCGGCGCGCTGAGGCTGGCGGGCGCCGACCCGCGATGGCTCCACATCGTCCATGTCGGCGCGGCGGCGGCCGCCGCCCTCCTCGCCGGCTCGGGCGCCACCTGCGAAACCTGCGCCCATTACCTCGCCTTCGACGAGGAGGACTTCGAGCGGCTCGGGGCGGCCCTCAAGACCGCGCCCCCCGTCAAAAATCCCGCGCAGAAGGCCCTGCTCTGGCGGCAGCTCGCCGCGGGGACCATCGGTTTCGTCGCCTCGGACCACGCGGGCGCCCCCGGCTACGAAAAGTTCACGGGCGATCCGCTGACCGCCTATGGCGGGATTCCCGGCACCGGGACCCTCTTTCCCTACCTGCTTTCGGAAGGCCTTTTCGCGAAGCGGCTCTCGCTCAAGCGCTTCCTCGAAGCCAGCGCCGGCGCGGCGGCTGCCCGCTACGGGCTTTCGGGCGGCAAGGGTTCACTCGAGCCGGGCAAGGACGCCGACTTCGTCCTCGTCGACCCGGAGGCGACCACCACGGTCGAGCCGTCGGCGATGTTCAGCAAGAGCGCCATCACGCCTTTCGCGGGCATGCGGCTCGCCGGCAGGATCGCCGGCACCTTCGTGCGGGGTTCCCGCGCCTACGCGACGCCCCGCCTCGCCGCGAGGGGCGGGGTTCCGGCCCAGCGGGGGCGCATCCTCGCCGCGCCCGGAAGCGGCAAACACATCACCTGGGGGTATCGATGAGCAAGATCATGAAGACGACCTCCCTGACCTCCCTCCTTTCGAGGGCGGCGGGCGAGTACCGGGCCAAACGCTCGATGTTCGACATTCCGGAAGCGCTGTTCCGGGAAATGTTCGAACTCGAGGCGGAGAGCCCCGGCCTCGCGGTGATGTCCGGCAGGGCGAGCTTGCCCGTCGGCCCCGCGGCGGGCCCGCACACGCAGCTGGCCGGCAACATCCTGGCCGCCTACTTCGCCGGAGCGCGCGTCTTCGAGCTGAAGACCGTCCAGCAGAACGACCGCCTCGACATCGACAAGCCCTGCATCGACGCGCTCGACGAGGGGCACAACGTCGAGTGGTCCACCGAGCTCACCCTGGAGGAGGCGCGCAGGGAATACCTGAACGCGTGGATCGCGGTGAACCTCTTCGGCTACCTCATGTCGCGCAAGCCCGCCGACTTCTTCTTCAACATGTCCGTCGGCTACACGCTTGACGGCATCAAGAGCGAGAAGGTCGACGCTTTCATCGAGGGAATGCGGCGCCCCGAGGCGACCGGCTACTGGAGCCAGGCCCTGGGCGAGCTCGAGGACTTCGCCGCGAGCCCGGCCTTCTCGGCGGCCTTCGGCGAGTCGGCCGCGGAAAAGGCGCGGACCCTCGCCACCCACATGCCCGTGCGCCCCGTCCACTCCGTCACGTTATCGACGATGCACGGCTGCCCCCCCGCCGAGATCGAAAAGATCGGCCGCTACCTCATCGAGGAGAAGGGCTTCAACGCCTACATCAAGCTGAATCCCACGCTCCTCGGCTACGACGAGGCTCGGGCCATCCTGGACCGCCTGGGCTGGGACGAGATCGCGCTCAAGCGCGAGAGCTTCGAGCACGACCTCCAGTTCGAGAATGCCCTCGCCCTGATCGCCTCTCTGGATGGCGCCGCGCAGGTCAAGGGCAGGAGATTCGGCATCAAGCTTTCAAACACGCTCGCCAACGCGAACACGGGAACGGCGCTGCCCGGCGCCGAGCGTTACATGTCGGGAAGGGCGCTCTTCTCCATCACGGTGCGGCTCGCCGCCAAGCTCGCGGAGGCCCTGCCCGCGCCCGGCATGAGCCTTTCCTACTGCGGCGGCGTTTCGGCGCTGAATGCCGCCGATCTGGTGTCGGCGGGCCTCGGCCCCCTGACCGTGGCGACCGACATCCTCAAGCCGGGCGGGTACCTGCGCCTGGCGCAGATCGCCAGGGCAGCCGCCGGCGCCCTGCCGTTGCCGCTCTCCGCGAAGACGTCGGACGCGGCGGCGCTGCGGTCCCTGGCCGACGCCGCCCTCGAGCGCCCCGAATACCGCAAGGGTTGGAAGGCGGGCACCGCGGCCATCGCGAAAAAGCTGCCTCTCTACGACTGCTTCGCGGCGCCCTGCGTCGAAGCCTGTCCCGTGGGCCAGAAGGTGCCTGCCTACATCGCCAGACTCGGCGACGCCAGACTCGGCGGCGGCGGGGCGGAGTCCGCCCTCGCCGTCATCCTCTCCGACAACCCGCTCGCCCACATCACGGGCGTGCTCTGCGACCATGTCTGCCAGGAACGATGCTCCCGGCTGGATTACGAGGGCTCGGTGCGGATCAGGGACGCCAAGCTCGCGGCCGCGAGGGCGGCGAGCCTGCCGGCCTCGCCGCTCCCCGTCCAGGGCGCCGCGCCTATGGGCTCGCCGAGCGGCTCCGCCGAGGGCCGCACGGCCGTTATCGGCGCCGGTCCCGCGGGCCTCGCCTGCGCCTGGCACCTCGCGCTCGCCGGCCACGCCGTCAAAGTGTTCGAGGCGGGGTCCGGCCCCGGCGGCGTGCCGGCCAACGTCATTCCGCGCTTCAGGATCGACCGCGGGGAGATCGCCGCCGACATCGCGCGGATCGCCGCGCTCGGCGTGGAATTCGCCTTCGATTCACCCGTCGAATCCCTCGACGCGCTTCGGGCCGAAGGCTTCACGAGCTTCTTCGTCGGCATCGGCGCCGATTCCGCCAAAGACCTCCCGCTCGCGGGGAGCGGCGTGGAGGTCGTGGACGCCCTCGCCTTCCTCGGCCGCGCGGGCGCCGAAGGGCCTGAAGCTTATGCGGGCATAAAGCGCGTCGTGGTGGCGGGAGGCGGCAACACCGCCTGCGACGCGGTGCGCGCCGCCGCGAGGATTCCCGGCGTCGAATCGGTGAGTCTCTCCTACCGGCGCACCCGCCGCGAGATGCCCGCCGACCTCGAGGAGCTGGAGAACGCCGAAACCGAGGCGCTCGCCCTGGGCTCCGCCAAGGCGATCTATGAACTCTCCCTGCCCGAGACGGCCAAGCCGGGCGCCATCGTGCTCAGGAAAATGACGCTCGGCGAGCGCGACGCCTCCGGGCGCCGGTCGCCCGAGCCTACGGCCGAAACCTTCGAGCTGCCCTGCGACCTCCTCGTGGCGGCGATCGGCGAGGCGCCCGACCGCGCGACCTTGGAAAAGTTCGGCATCGCCTTCGGGCCGGACCGAAAGCCCCTGGCCGACGCGTCCACCATGGCGACGAACGCTCCCGGCGTCTACCTGGGCGGCGACGCGCGCCGCGGTCCCGCCTCGATCATAGCGGCCGAGGCCGACGGCAGGGCCGCGGCCCGCGCCATCGTCGCCGCCGCGGGCGGCGAATTCCCCCAGGCCGACTACAAGCCGCCGCGCATCGACTACGCCAAGCTCGCCCGGCGCGGCGAGATCATCAAGCCGCTGGCCTTCGGAGAGCCGGGATTCGCGGAACGGGAGGCCGAGCGCTGCCTCGCCTGCGATTCGGCCTGCCTCCGCTGCGTCGAAGTCTGCCCCAACCGCGCGAACACCTTTGTCGAAGCGGGAGGGCCCTTCGCGCAGCAGGCGCAGATCCTCCACCTGGACAGGCTCTGCAACGAATGCGGCAACTGCGGCTTCTTCTGCCCCTATGAGGGCGAGCCCTACTCGGGCAAGATCACGCTCTTCGACGGAGCGGACGACCTGGCCGCCTCCAAGAACGCGGGCTTCGCCTTCATCGGCAAGGGCGCGACGCCCGCCCTCCTCGCGAGGGCCGAGATAGGCGGTCCCGCGTTCACGCTCGACTACGCGTCCTGGAACGGCGCGGCCAGCCTCCCGAGGCTCGAGCGCGTCGTCGCCCTGGCGAGGGCGGTCTTCCGCGGCCACCGCTACCTTCTGGAGGTTACGCCATGATCCTGTTCGAAAACGTCAGGCTCCTCTCCTTCAATCCGCCATCGGTCTCCGAACCCGCCGACCTCGCGGCCTACGGCCCCGGCGAGGGCGGTGCGGCGGCGGGAACGATCGCGGCGATCGGCAAGGGCCTGCGGGCGCGATTCCCGCGCGCCGAGCTCGCGGGCTCTGGCGGCTATCTCTCGCCGGGCCTGGTCTGCGCCCATACCCACCTCTATTCCGCCCTGTCGCGGGGCATCGAGGTGCCGATCGCGCCCTCCAAGGACTTCGCCCAGATCCTCGTGAACCTCTGGTGGCGCCTCGACCGCGCCATCGACCTGCCCATCCTGGAGGCGAGCGCCCTCGCGGGCTGCGCCGACGCGATAGCGGCGGGAGTCACCTCCATCGTGGACCACCACGCCGGTCCCGAGGCCATCGACGGAAGCCTGTCGGTGATCGCGGCCGCCTACGCCGAAATAGGCGCGCGCGGCATACTCTGTTACGAGACGACCGACCGCAACGGCCCCGCAGGCGCGCGCGCGGGCCTGGCCGAGAACCTGCGCTTCGCGCGCGAAGTGGACGCGGCCCGCGCGCGCGGCGCGGCGCCCCTCGTCGACGCGGCGATAGGAGCCCACGCCGGCTTCACCGTCGGCGACAAGACCCTGGAAGGCCTCGCCGACGCGGTGAAATCCTCGGGGCGCGGCATCCACATCCACCTCGCCGAGGACAAGTACGACGCGGTTGATTCGCGCTACCGCCACGGCCTCGACCCGATCGAGCGGCTGGAAAAAGTCGGCGCCCTCACACCCAAGGGAATCATCGGCCACGGCGTCTGGCTCACCCCCTCCGAGGTCGAGACCATGAACGGGCGCGACGTCTTCCTCGCCCACAACGCCCGCTCGAACATGAACAACGCGGTGGGTTACAATGCCCTCCTGCCCCGGCACCGGAACGTTGTCCTCGGCACGGACGGCATGGGCGCCGACATGCTCGAGGAATTCAAGTTCGCGGTCTTCAGGCACCGGGAATCGGGCGGCCCCTGGTGGCCGGGCGATTTCCTCGCCTGCCTGGACCGCGGCAACCGCCTCATGGAGCGCTATTTCGCGGCGGACTTCGCCGCGCCCGTCTCATTCGGCGTCTTGGCGGCGGGCAATCCAGCCGACCTGGTGCTCTGGGACTACGATCCGCCGACGCCCTTGGACGGCGCCAACGCGGCGGGCCACCTTGCCTTCGGCATGAGCGCGCGCTCGGCCAGGACGGTCGCCGTCGCCGGCAGGCTCAGGATAAAGGACAGGACCCCGCTCTTCGACGCGGAGGCCATTCAGCGGAAAGCGAGAACCCAGGCCGCCAGGCTCTGGAAAAATATGGAAGGAAGGTAAGCGATGAACGCCAAGGACATGCTCGCGAAAGCGAAGGAATACAGGGACTATACCGCTCGCAACTTGGGCGAACTCATAAAGGTGCCGGGCTTTTCCTGCACCGAAAAGGACAGGGTCCAACTTCTCAAGAAGCTCTGCCAGGAAGCCGGCATGGAAGACCTCCGCATCGACGGCCTCGGCTCCCTCCTCGGGCGCGTCGGCAACGGGCCGAAAAAGTTGGTCTTCGACGCCCACATCGACACCGTCGGCGTCGGCGACCCAGCGCAGTGGAAAACCCCGCCCCACTCCGGCATCGTCAAGGACGGCCTCGTCTACGGCCGAGGCTCCTCCGACCAGCTGGGCGGCGCCGCCTCCATGATCACCGCGGCGCGCATCCTCAAGGAAATGGCCTACTCGGGCGGCTTCACCGTCTGGTTCGCCTTCACCGTCATCGAGGAGGACTGCGACGGCCTCTGCTGGAAATACCTCATCGAGGAGGAGAAGTTCGTGCCGGACTTCGTCGTGTCGACCGAGCCGACCTCCTGCAGGCTCTATCGCGGCCACCGCGGGCGCATGGAGATCCAGATCGACATCAAGGGCGTATCCTGCCACGGCTCGGCGCCCGAGCGCGGCGATTCCGCCGCCTACAAGGCGGCTCGCGCCGCCCTGGCGATCGAAAAGCTCAACGCCGAGCTCAAGCCCGACGACGACGAGTTCCTCGGCAAGGGCACGATCACGGTATCCCAGATCAAGGTACAGGGCCCCAGCCAGTGCGCCGTGCCCGACCAGGCGATGCTCTACTGCGACCGCCGCCTCACCTGGGGCGAAACCGATTCCATCGCCATCCACCAGGTCCAGCGCGCCCTCGAAGCCGCCGGCGTCAAGGACTTCACCGTGAAGATGCCCGAGTACGCCCAGCCCGCCTATACGGGAAAGCTGTACAAGCAGGAGCTCTATTTCCCGACCTGGAAGATCAAGGCCGACCACCCGCTCGTCCGCGCGGGCGTCGAAGCCTACGGCGAGCTTTTCAACAAGCCGCCCGTTGTCGACAAGTGGACCTTCTCGACGAACTGCGTGGCCATCTGCGGCCGGCACGGCATACCCTGCGTCGGCTTCGGCCCCGGCGACGAGGCCCAGGCCCACGCCCCGAACGAGATCAACCGCGTCGACGACCTCGAGATCTGCTCGGCCTTCTACGCGGCCCTGCCCCAGGCCCTGGAGAAGCGCGCATGAGATGGCTGCACCGCTGCCCTTCCTGCGGGGCGGCCTACGCGATCGAGCCCGGCAGGTATCTATGCGACGCCTGCGGGGCGGGGAACGCGGCCGGCCATCCCCTGGAGGGCGTGCTCGAATGCGTCTGGGAGGGCGACGGCGGCGAAGCGAGGCGGATCGCGGAGGCGGGAGGCGTGCCGCTTCCGGTCGAGGGCAAATACTTTCCGCCGCTCCCCGTGGGCGGCACGCCGCTCTGGGAGCCCGACCGCCTGCGCGAGGCTCTGGACGCGCCGAATCTCTTCCTCAAGGACGACACCTGCGAGCCCTCGGGCTCCTACAAGGATCGGGCCAGCTGGCTTGTGGCGGCCTTCGCGCGGAAGCATGGCATACGCGAGATCGCCCTCGCCTCGACCGGCAACGCGGCTTCAAGCATGTCCTGCGTGGGAGCGGCGGCCGGCCTCAAAATCACGGTGTTCCTGCCGGCGGCCGCGCCGGCCGCCAAGCGCATCCAGGTGCTGCAGTACGGCGCCGAACTGCGCGAAGTCCAGGGCACCTACGACCAGGCCTTCGACGAGTCGCTCGCCTATTCCGCCGCGACGGGCGTGCTGTCGCGCAATACGGCCTACAATCCCCTGACCATCGAGGGCAAGAAAACGGCGAGCTTCGAGATCGCCCGCCAGCTGGCCGCGTCCTTCTCGGCAGCGCGCGGCAAAACCCGCGGCGGGCGCGGCCAGGCCGCACCGTCCGCCGCCGTCGCCTTCCGCGCCCCCGACCACGTCTTCGTGCCCACGGGCGACGGCGTCATCATCGCCGGCGTGATCAAGGGCTTCGAGGATCTCGCCGCGCTGGGCCTCGTCGACCGCGTGCCGACCTTCTGGGCGGCCCAGGCCGAAGGCTCGAGCGCCATCGCGCGCGCCCTGGAAACCGGCCGCTTCGAGCCGCGCCCGTCGGCCACGATCGCCGATTCTATCTCGGTGGACGTGCCGCGCAACGGCGCCTTCGCCCTGGCCAAGCTCAAAAAGCACGGCGGACGCGGCGTGATCGTGAACGACACCGAAATCCTGTCGGCCCAGCGCACGCTCTCCTCGACTTCCGGCCTCTTCGCCGAGCCTTCGAGCGCCTGCGCCTTCGCCGGCTACCTCAAGGCCAAGCCGTCGATCGGCCGCGAGGAGACCGTGGTCGTCATGCTCACCGGCTCGGGCCTCAAGGACATCAAGAGCGCCGCCCTGGCGGTGGGAGCGCGGCTCTAGGCGCCGGCACCCCCGGCCAGCACCGCGCGCGGCCGGCGCGGGCTCAGTGGCCGCACTCGTGGCCGGGTTCGCCGTGTCCGGCGCAGCCCAGGCCGGAGTCGGCGAGCGCGCCCTTCGCGAAAGCCTCGGCGGCTTCCCGCGCCGAGCCCGACGCGCCTCGCACCACCGCTATGCCCTGGGCGGCGAGGACGCGCACCGCGCCTTCGCCCATGTTGCCGGCCACGAGATGGGTGACGCCGGAGCGGGCGAGCACCGACGCCACGCCCGACTTGCAGCCGCAGCCTTCGAGCGAAGGCACGCTCTGTTCCTCGACCAGGCCGTCCCCCTCGACGCGGTAGATGAGGAATTCCTTGCAATGGCCGAAATGCTCGTCGACAAGGCCGTCGCGCGACGGCACCGCTATCTTCATCTTCATCGATCCTTCTCCTTTGATGGTTATTTCGCCTCCATCGAGGCGCAGGGCTTTCCCGTTCAGGATAGCGTCGGCGACTTTGCGCCGAGCCGTTTCCACGATGCGCCCGAAAGTCTGGCGCGAAACGCCCATGGAGCGGGCGGCGGCTTCCTGGTAGAGCCCCTCCAGGTCGGCGAGCCTGATGGCTTCCGCCTCGTCGAAACCCAGGACGACTTCCTCGAGCGCCCTCGCGGGAATGCCCGCGGGCTTCATCACGCGGGCGGCTATCGGCGCCCCGAGGAGGCGCTCGCTAATCGGCCGCGGCATTGCTCTCGGCCGCCTTGACGGCGTTCGCGGCGCGGCCCGACAGGGCCAGCTCGATTTCTCCGGCCATCAGGTCGGCATCCTTCCGCACGGCCTCGGGCAGATCCTTCCAGCGCAGGGATCGCGCCTGGGCCACTTCCTTCCTCCAGGGGAGGCTCGCGATGACCGGCAGCCCGAGGCTGTTCCGCCCGCTCGAATCGCCGCCCTCGAAAAGATGTATTTCCTCGCCGCAGGAGGGACAGATCATCGTCCTCATGTTCTCCACGATTCCGAGAAGGGGCACCTTCAGCATCGTCGCCATCTTGATCGACTTGGAGACGATCATCGAGACGTAGTCCTGCGGCGTGCCGACGACGACCAGTCCCGCGAAAGGGATCGTCTGCAACGCGGTCAGGACGACATCGGACGTCCCCGGGGGAAAGTCGACGACGAGGTAATCCAGGTCGCCCCAATCGGTATCTTCCCAGAACTGCTGGAGCGCCTTGGCGAGGAGCGGTCCCCTCCAGATCACCGGCTCGTCTTCGCGTTCATTGAAAAGGTTGATCGAGAGCGCCTTGATGCCCTCCTCATTGACAACCGGGAACAGCAGGCGCTCATCGGACTCCGCCCTGAAAGAATCGATGCCCAAAAGCCTGGGGACGCTCGGGCCCGTTATATCGGCGTCGAGCATGCCGACGCTTCGGCCCTGGGCCGCCAAGGACTCGGCGATCAGCACCGCTACCGTGGATTTTCCGACGCCGCCCTTGCCGCTGATCACGCCGATCACCCTCTTTATCCTCGGATTCGCCTTTTTCTCCGGAACCAGATCCATCATCTCTCTCCTTTCGGATCGTTCGAAGCGACACGTGTCTTTTCGAACGATGTTATTGTCATAGGCTCATAATCTACCTCTATGGCGTTTTCGTCAAGCGAGGCCCACTAGCCTCGGGGCCAGGCGGCCGGATACACTGCCGCCGGAGTCCAAACCGATGACGAAGTCAGCCTTCCTGCGCGCCGCGCTTATCCTCGCCCTCTCCCTTTCGTCGCTGCCCGCGCGCGCGGAGGGAACCCCCGGCCTGCGTTTCGGCGGCCTTGTCTGGGATTTCAAGAAGAGCCTCGAGCCGATGAACCCCGGGCCGAACCTCTGGGGCGACGGCGCCGGCCAAGCCTGGCTGGACCAGGACGGCAGGCTCCACCTCTCCATCGTCCGGGATGGAGGCGCCTGGTCCTCGGTCGAGCTGATCGGCGGCAAACGCATCGGCTACGGGACCTACAGCGTCGACATCGATGGTTCAATCCGCGGCCTCGATCCGAACGCCGTCTTCGGCTTCTTCACCTGGGACCAGGTTTCAGGGCGCTACAGCCGCGAGCTGGACATCGAGATATCGCGCTGGGGAACCCCGGAGAGCCTTCCCGGCTGGTTCACCGTCCAGCCCTACGAGACTCCGGGGAATCAGCATGGCTTCGACCTCCCTCCGGCGGGGGTTTATACCTTCTGGATGGGCTGGAGCAAAGAGGCCATCGTCTTTTCCTGCTTCGCGGACGGAGTCCCGCTCACGACCTGGACGTGGTCGGGGAAAGTGCCGACGCCGGGCGCCGCCAGGCTGCATCTCAACCTCTGGCTCTTCCAGGGCAGGGAGCCCGCCGGCGCCGGAACGCGCGAAGTCATTCTCTCGAACCTCCGCTTCACGCCCGCCCCGCGCTGAAGCCGGCGTTGCGTTTTCTCTGTAAATTTCCGAAATATCATCGTATACTATGCGCTGTCGGCATACCCGAAGCCTAAGGAGCGATCGATGATCAATTTGGAAATCAACGAAACCCAGCGAAAGAAAAATATCCAGCGATGCAAGGAAAAAGGCATTCTCCTCCCCACCTACGCCCAGATGCGCGACCCCGCCAAGATACCGGCCGGCATTAAGAAGGAGCTATCGGGCATCGGACTCTGGGACGTCCATCCCCGCAACCTTTTCCGCGTCAACTGGCACAACGAGCCCACCGAGCGCGGCGGCGGCTTCGGCGGCGTCAACTACTTCGAGGTTCCCAGGGCGATCACGGGCACCAAGGCCCGCATCATCGGCCTGGTCGGCAAGTGGTTCCCCACGGGCGCCCACAAGGTCGGCGCGGCCTACGCCTGCCTCGTGCCCGAACTCGTCACCGGGCGCTTCGATCCCACGACCAAGAAGGCCGTGTGGCCCTCGACCGGCAACTACTGCAGGGGCGGCGCCTACATCTCCCGCCTCTTGTCCTGTCCGAGCATCGCCATCCTGCCCGCCGGCATGAGCCGCGAGCGCTTCGATTGGCTCAGGACCATGGCCGAGGAAGTGATCGCCACCCCCGGCTGCGAGTCCAACGTCAAGGAAATTTTCGACAAGTGCATCGAGCTGGAGCGCACGCGGCCCGACGCCGTCATCTTCAACCAGTTCGACCAGCTTCCCAACAACCTCTGGCACTACCAGATCACCGGTCCGGCCATGGCCGAGGCCTTCGCGGCGGCGGCCGGCCCCGGCGACCGCGTGGCGGGCGCCGTCCTCTCCTCGGGCTCGGCGGGAACGCTCGGCTCGGGCTCCTATCTGCGCGACCATTTCCCTGGCGCCAAGGTGGCGGTGGCCGAGGCCCTGCAGTGCCCCACCATCCTCGAGAACGGCTTCGGCGACCACCGCATCGAGGGCATCGGCGACAAGCACGTGCCCTGGGTCCACAACGTCCGCAACACGGACGCCGTCGCCGCCATCGACGACGAGGACTGCATGCGCATCCTCCGGCTCTTCAACGAGCCCGAGGGCCAGAAGCACCTGGCCGGCCTGGGCATCAGCCAGGACGTCATCAAGAAGCTGGGCCTGCTGGGCATCAGCGGCGTCTGCAACATGCTGGCCGCCATCAAGGCCGCCAAGTACTGGGAGCTGGACGAGAACGACGTGATCTTCACGATCTTCACCGACAGCGTGGAGATGTACCGCTCCCGCCTGGAGGAGCAGACCACGGAGCACGGCGCCTTCACCGCCGTCGACGCCGCCACCACGCGGATCGGCAGCCTCGAGCGCCAGGGCGTGGACCACTTCAAGGAGCTCACCTTCCCCGAAAAGAAGGCCATCCACAACCTGAAGTACTACACCTGGGTCGAGCAGCAGGGCAAGACCTACGAGGAGATCTGCGCCCAGTGGGATCCCGAGTACTGGCGCCAGCTCTTCACGGAGGAGGCCGCGGCCTTCGACAAGCTCATCGAGAAGTTCAACCAGGAAGTGGCCCGGTCCTAGGCTTCCCCTGTTTGGGCCGGTGACGGGTGATATCAGCACCACCCGTCACCGGCCTTTCCCTTGAACCCGGTATCAGGAACGTTCCCATGCGAATCCTCATTCACGGCGCCCCCGTCATCACCTTCGGCAATCCCTGCAAGGTACTGGAGGGCCAGGCCGTCCTCATCGAAGACGGGCGCATTGCCCGCATCGCGCCGAAGGCGTCCATCCCCGGACCCTTCGACCGCACCCTGGACGCCACCGGCAAGGTCGTCATGCCCGGCCTGGTGAACGCCCACATGCACTTCTACTCCACCCTCGTGCGGGGCCTGGGCAAGGCCGCCCCCAGCGCCAACTTCCAGGAGGTGCTCGACAACCTCTGGTGGCGCCTGGACCGCAAGCTCTCCCTGGACGACGTGGAGGTGAGCGCCGAGGTGATCCTCGCCGACGCCGTGCGCAAGGGCACCACCACCCTGGTGGACCACCACGCCAGCCCCTTCGCGGCCACCGGTTCCCTGGACCGCATCGCCAGCGCCGTGCGCCGCAGCGGCGTGCGGGCCTGCCTGTGCTACGAGGTCTCCGACCGGGACGGCCAGGCCGTGACCGATGCGGGCCTGGAGGAGAACGCGGCCTTCGCCCGGCGCTGCGCCGAGGAGAAGGACCCCCACCTGCGCGCCCTCTTCGGCCTTCACGCCGCCTTCACCCTCTCCGACAGGACCCTGGACCGCGCCGCCGCCATGGGCCGGGAGGCGGGGGTGGGCTTCCACGTGCACGTGGCCGAGGCCGCCTCGGACGTGGCGTTCAACCTCGACCACCACGGCCAGACCTCCGTGGCGCGCCTGGCCGCCCACGGCCTCCTGGGCAAGGGCAGCATCGCCGCCCACTGCGTCCACGCCACCGAGGCCGACCAGGAGATCCTGGCCTCCACGGACACCTTCGTGGCCCACAACCCCCAGTCCAACCTCAACAACGCCGTCGGCATCGCCGACGTCCTGGGCCTGGTGCGCCGGGGCGTGCGGGTGGGCCTGGGCACGGACGCCATGACCGTGAACATGCTGGAGGAGATCCGCGTGGCCATGTGGGCCCAGCACCTGCGGCAGGAGAACCCCACCTGCGCCTTCATGGAGATCGCGGGCACCCTGTTCACCCGGAACCCCGAACTGGCCACGCAGCTCTGGGGATTCCCCCTGGGCACGCTGGAGGAAGGCGCCGCCGCGGACGTCATCCTCGTGGACTACCACGCCCCCACGCCCCTGGACGGCAACACGGTCCTGGGCCACCTGGTCTTCGGCATCTCCCAGGCGACGGTGGACACCACTATCTGCGCGGGCCGGATCCTCATGGAGGGCAAGGTCCTGGCCAACGGCCTGGACGAGGCCGCCCTGGCCGCGAAGAGCCGCGAACTGGCCGTGAAGCTCTGGGACCGTTTCTAGCCATGCGGGGGTTCGGGGAGATCGCCGCCGGGCTGCGAACCCTTCCGGAGCCCTCGGCCCTGGCCACCCTGGTGCGCACCAGGGGAAGTTCGTACCGCAAGCCCGGGGCGCGGATGGTCTTCCGCCCCGGAGGCCTCCAGCAGGGCGGCATCAGCGCGGGCTGCATGGAGACCGACGTGAAGGAGCGGGTGGCGGCCGTGCTGGAGGGCCGCACCCCCCTGCTGGTCACCTTCGACCTGGGCAGCGAGATCGACCTCATCTGGGGCACCGGCATGGGCTGTGCGGGCCGGGCCGAGGTGCTCCTGGAGCGGGTGGAGCCGGGGCATGTGCCGCCCTGGCTGGAGCACTGCGAGCGGCTCGTGCGGGACCGGAAGTCCGGCCTTCTGGCCACGGTCTTCGGGGTCCGGGGCGAGGTGCCCATTTCCCCCGGGGACCGCTTCGTCTTCGAGGACGGACGCCCCCTCCAACCGGTCCCGTCCGCCCTGGAGGCCCCGCTCCGGACCCCCATTCCCTCCGCCGAGGCCCGCACCCTCCGGCTGGAAGGCGGGGAGGCCGATCTCCTCCTGGAACCCGTGGTCCCGCCCGTGGCCCTGTGGATCTACGGGGCCGGGGAGCACGCCATGCCCCTGTTCCGCCTGGGACGGGAACTGGGCTGGTTCCTGGGCCTGGCCGACCACCGCCCCGGCCTGGCCACCGCCGGGCG
>MTLD01000355.1_pt1 | contig 17575 bp, 14 predicted proteins | sample 1982471 | NCBI WGS metagenome assembly MTLD01 (sample SAMN05712604, study PRJNA340218) | biofilm metagenome | isolation source: sample SPM anode biofilm adapted to -50 mV | place: USA | collected 2012-02-03
CTTGCGGCCGTCGAGCCTGGCCGCAAGGGCCATGCCGACGCCGACCGACAGCCCCAGCCCCAGCGAGCCGGTAGACATATCGACGCCAGGCGTCTTCTTCATGTCCGGGTGTCCCTGGAGCATGCAGCCGAGCTGCCGCAGGCTGCCCAGCTCCTTGCTGTCGAAATAGCCTTTCGCGCACAGGGTAGTGTACAGCACCGGCGCGCTGTGGCCCTTCGAGGCCACGAACCTGTCCCGGTCGGGGCAGGCGGGATCCTGGCAGTCCACGTTCATCTGCTTGAAATACAACACCGTGAGGATCTCCACCGCCGACAGCGAGCCGCCGGGATGCCCGCTCTGCGCCTTGTGCAGCATGGCGACGATGTCGAGCCTCATCTTGGCCGCGATATCCTGCAGCCGTTTTTGTTCGCTTGGGTCCAGAGCCATAAGCGACCTCCTTGTGTGGCTTTCTTTTACTTTACGGGCGTCAGGACAAGCTTCAGCCCTTCCTTGCTCTCGAATTTACGGAAAGCTTCCTGCCAGTCGGTGACGGGCATGACATCGGACACGAGGCTCCTGGTGTCGACCCGGCCGGCGGCCATCAGCTGGATGGCTTTTTTCCACGACGTCCACGTGGAGCCCAAAGAACCGGTTACTTTCAGTTCGCGGTAGCAGACTTTTTCGAAGTCGAACTGGATGGGCTTGCCGAACAGGCCAATCTGCGTGTAGCTGCCGAATTTCCGCGTCAGCAGCAGGCCGTCGTTGGCCGCCGGCTGGGAGCCGGAGCACTCCAGCACGACGTCGGCGCCGCGCCCGTCGGTCATTTCGCGCACGACGGCGAACACGTCCTCGGCCGGCACGGTCACGACCTTGTCGGCGCCCAGCTTGGCGGCCATCTTCAGCCGCGGGCCGTCGATGGCGGTGCCGGACACGATCACCGTGGCCCCCTGGGCTTTGGCCACCTGCAGGGCAAGCAGGCCCACCGCTCCCGGGCCGCTAACGAGCACGACGTCGCCGGTCGTGATGGTGGTGAGCTCGAGGACGGCGTGGGTCACGCAGGCCAGCGGCTCGCACAGCGCGGCGGAGATGAAATCGATGCTGTCGGGCAGGCGGTGCGCGCGCTCCTGCGGCACAACCGTGTAAGGGGCGAAGGCGCCGTTGTACCAGTAGCCGAGCGTCCGCCGGTTGTCGCAGATGTTGTAGCGGCCGGCGCGGCAATGCACGCACTGGCCGCAGAAGCTGAACGCCGTTTCCGAGGTTACGCGGTCGCCAATCTTCCAGGCGGTGACCCCTTCGCCCACGGCCGCGACCACGCCGCTGAACTCGTGGCCGGTGATGACCGGCGGGTTGATGGGGATGCCGGCGATGTCGTCGTGGAAGATATGTAAGTCAGACCCACAGATGCCGGTCGCTTCGACGGCGATCTTCACCTGCCCCGGGCCGGGCTGCGGCTCGGGAACCTCCCTGATCTCCATGTTGCCGTTGCCTCTGGCGAACTTAACTAATCCTTTCATGTCCTTTACCTCCTGTTGTCTGTAGGAGTGGGAAATTGGCGCCGGGCCGTCAGCCGTACTGCCTGAACGCCATCTGGCCGTCCGGCAGCTTGAACGCCGCCTGGCGCGACCGCATAAGGTGCTCCCGCAGCGCTTCCTGGGCCCGCAGGCAATCGCGGGCCAGCATGGCCTCGATCACCTCAAGGTGCTCGGCAACCGTCTCCTGCAGGCGGGCTGGCTGGCGGGTGAGGCGGAAGCGGATGCGCTGGTTCTGGGCGAACATGGTGGCCATCACCTGGTTGATGAGGTCGTTCTCGGCCGAATCCATCAACAGCGAATGGAACTCGCTGTCGAGCCTGGCCAGGCCGTCGTAGTCATCCTGGGCGAGGGCCATGAAAGCCTGCCGGTAGGCGAGGAGGGTTTCCTCGGGGAAGCGCGGCGTGACCAGGCCGATGACGTGGGGCTCGATGATTTCGCGCAGCTGGTAGATGTCGTTGATCTCCTTGACGGTTATCGAACTGACGAACGCGCCGCGGCCAGAGATGATGGTCACGAGGTTTTCCTTCTCCAGCCGGTTGAGCGCCTCGCGGATAGGCGTACGGCTGACGCCGATCTCGGCGACGAGTTCCCGTTCGTTCAGCGCGCTGCCCGGCGCGATCAAGCAACTGATGATCCGCTGCTTGATAATTCGGTAAGCCCGTTCACGCAAATTTTCCGTTTGCGGAGCAAGAGCATGATTCCTCAACCGCATTCACTCCCCAAAAAAAATTGTCGAAATTTTCCCTCGAAATGTATACAATTTGTATAATCTTATTATACAAATCAAATTGGCCGTCGCTTTTGAAATTCCTGCCGGAACTGCAAAATATTTGTGTCCGCCTACGAAAGCGTGTTCCCCTTCGGCGCGCAATACAGGTAACACGGCGAAGCAAGTAATTTGTAAAAATTTCCAGAACAAATTCCTGTCCGGGGCAGGATTTCCCTGCCGAAATGCAGAATAGTGCAGTACAGTGGTATCGCAACAGCTTCGGGCGGGCGCGGGTCCGTCCGACAGCGTTCATAAGTTTCGTGCACGGACAGGGCGACGATGCTGGCGACCTAGAAGTGTGCGATTGTTTCCTGTACAGGTTTGCGGTCTATTATCCGACGGTAATAGATAGGTTAGCGACTTGCACCAGGTTTTGTCCGTCTTAGGACGGTACGGGCCGGGTGTATTTTTATGTGTTTTCGTTCCAATAATAAATTAGATAGTCCATGCAAGGAGGAGAATGGGGATGACCGACATCAGGGACCGGGTGCGGTGCAAGGCGCTGCACGGGAAGATCGTGTCGGCGGCGGAAGCGGCCGCGGCCATCAAGCCGGGGATGAACATCGGCGCAAGCGGCTTCACGCCAGCCGGCTACCCGAAGACTGTGCCCCTGGCATTGGCGGAACGAATCAAGAAGGAAAACTTCAAGATCAACCTCTGGACCGGCGCCTCGGTGGGCAAAGAGCTCGACGGCGCCCTCGCGGAAGCGGGCGGTATCGGCAAGCGTTTGCCGTACCAGACGAACGACGCCTTGCGCAAACTCATCAACAACGGCAGCATCGCTTACGTCGACCTGCACCTGTCTCACGTCGCGCAGATGTCACGCTACGGTCACCTGGGCGGCAAGGTCGACGTCGCCATAGTCGAGGCTTGCGCCATTACCGAAGAGGGGCACATCGTGCCGACCACCTCGCTGGGAAATTCGCCGTCATTCGTGCAGAGCGCCGATATCGTCATCGTAGAGATCAATACCTCACAGCCCCTCGAACTCGAGGGCATCCATGACGTGTACATCCCCAAAGACCCGCCTCACCGCCAGCCCATCCCCATCGTCAAGGTCGACGACCGCATCGGTACGCCGTACATTCCCGCTGGCCCGGACAAGATCACCTACATTGTGCCCTGCGATCTGCCCGACGCCGTCAGACCCTTGGCAGCCATCGACGACGACGCCAGAGCCATGAGCGCGAATGTAAGCGAATTCTTCATGCACGAGATCAAACACGGCCGGCTGCCCAAGAACCTCCTGCCCCTGCAGTCGGGCGTCGGCTCGGTCGCCAACGCCGTCATGGCCGGCATGGTTGATTCGCCTTACAGGAATCTCACCGTCTATACCGAAGTTATTCAAGATGGCATGTTCGATCTCTTCGACGCCGGAAAGCTCGACTTCGCCTCCGGCACCTCGCTTACGCCTTCGCCCGACGGCCTCAAAAGGCTGTACGCCAACATCAAGGATTACCGCAACAAGATACTCCTGAGACCGCAAGAGATCGCCAACAGCCCGGAAACGGCGCGAAGGCTTGGAATAATAGCCATGAATACCGCCATCGAGATCGATATCTTCGGCCACGTCAACTCGACGCACATCATGGGCACCAAGATGATGAACGGCATCGGCGGCAGCGGTGACTTCGCCCGCAACGGCTATCTGACCATCTTCTTCACGAACTCGGTCGCCAAAGGCGGCGCCATTTCATCGGTCGTGCCGATGTGTTCGCACATCGACCACACCGAACACGACATCGATGTCTTCATCAGCGAGCGGGGGGTGGCCGACGTACGCGGCCTCAGCCCCAAGGAGCGGGCCAGGGCGATCATCGACAACTGCGCCCACCCCGACTACCAGCCGATGTTGAAAGACTACCTGGAAAGGGCCGAGAAGGCCACCGGCTACGCCCACACTCCGCACCTTCTCGACGAAGCCCTCTCCTGGCATATCCGGTTTATGCAGACCGGGACGATGAAAGTAAAATAGCGTGAGAGCAAAGGAGGACAAAAGAATGGCCAAAGAATCATTGCAAGCAAAACTGGCCGCGTACACCGCCAAGGTGGAAAAGGCCGCGGCCAAGAACCCAGAACGGCAGAACCTCGTTCCCAACCGCCTATACACCCCGCTCGACCTTGAACAGTTCGATTATGAGCGCGATCTGGGCGTCCCGGGCGAATACCCCTTCACCCGCGGCGTACAGCCCACCATGTACCGGGGACGCTTCTGGACGATGCGCCAATACGCCGGCTTCGCCACCGCCGAAGAGTCCAACAAGCGCTACCGTTACCTCCTGGAGCAGGGCCAGACCGGCCTGTCGTGCGCGTTCGACCTGCCTACGCAGATTGGCTACGACTCCGACGACCCGATCGCCGAAGGCGAGATCGGCAAGGTTGGCGTCGCCATCGATACGCTGAAGGACATGGAGATCCTCTTCGACCAGATCGACCTCGGCAAGGTCTCGACCTCGATGACCATCAACGCCCCGGCCGCCGTCCTGCTGGCCATGTACATCGCCGTCGCTGAGAAACAGGGCGTCAGCGCCGACAAGCTCAACGGCACCATCCAGAACGACATCCTTAAAGAATACGCCGCTCGCGGCACTTACATCTTTCCGCCCAAGCCTTCGATGCGGCTGATCACCAACATCTTCGAATACTGCTCCAAGAACGTACCGCATTGGAACACTATCTCGATCTCCGGCTACCACATCCGCGAGGCCGGCTCGACCGCCTCGCAGGAAATCGCCTTCACCATCGCCGACGGCATCGCCTACGTCGATGCAGCCATCAAGGCCGGCCTCAACGTCGACGACTTCGCCGGCCGGCTGTCCTTCTTCTGGAACGCCCATAACAACGTTCTCGAGGAAGTCGCCAAATTCCGCGCTTCGCGGCGGGTATGGGCGAAAGTTATGAAAGAGCGCTTCGGCGCCCAGAACCCCAAGAGCTGGATGCTGCGCGTCCACACCCAGACCGCCGGCTCGATGCTCACCGCCCAGCAGCCGGATAACAACATCGTCCGCGTTGCCCTACAGACGGCGGCGGCCGTGCTCGGCGGCACCCAGTCGCTCCACACCAATTCCCGCGACGAGGCCCTCGCCCTGCCGACCGAAGATTCGGTGCGCATCGCCCTGCGGACCCAGCAGATCGTCGCCTATGAATCCGGCCTGGCCGACGTCGTCGACCCGCTGGGCGGCTCCTACTACGTCGAGGCTCTCACCGACAAGATCGAGCAGGAATGCTGGGATTATATCAAAAAGATCGACGAGCTGGGCGGGGCCCCGGCGGCGATCGAAAAAGGCTACATCCAGAAAGAGATCCAGGAGAGCGCCTACCGCTGGCAGATGGAAGTCGAGAACAAGCAGCGCATTATCGTCGGCGTCAACCAGTTCCAGATCAAGGAAAAGCCGGCCGAAGGGCTGCTACGGGTCGATGCGTCGGTGGGCGAATTCCAGAAGAGCAAGCTCGCCAAGGTCAAGGCCGACCGCGACGGCGCCGCCGTCCAGGCCAAGCTGGCAGCCCTCGAGGCAGCCTGCAAGGACGAGAACCAGAACCTTATGCCGCTCATCCTCGATGCCGTCAAAGTGTACGCCAGCCTTGGCGAAATTTGCGGCGTGATGCGCAAGGTGTTCGGCGAATACGAAGCGCATGTTAGCCTGTAACGAGAAGCGTTAGGAGGGACGAACGATGGAAAAACGTATACGCGTACTAGTTGCCAAACCCGGCCTCGACGGACACGACCGCGGCGCCAAAGTCGTAGCCCGCGCGCTTCGCGACGCCGGCTTCGAGGTCATCTATACCGGCCTTCGCCAGACGCCCGAACAGATCACAGAAGCCGCCTTGCAGGAGGACGTCAATGTAGTGGCCCTCAGCCTGTTGTCGGGGGCGCATAACACCCTCTTCCCCAAAGTGGTCAACATGGTCCGCGACAAAGGTATGAAAGACGTGCTCGTCATCGGCGGCGGCGTCATCCCCGACGCCGACATCCCCGGCCTCAGGCAGGCCGGAGTAGCTGAGGTCTTCACCCCCGGAACCCCGACCGCCAGCATCATCGACTTCATCAAGGCCAACGTCAAGTGAAGTTTCCTTCACACGGCCCCGGGGCGGTGACAACGATATGGACATAGCGGCGGAACTGCTCGCCGGCTCGCGGCTGGCCCTGTCACGGGCCATCACCGCGGTCGAGAACGAATACGACGAAGCGACGGCCATCATGCAGCAGCTCTATCCCCACACCGGCGGGGCCTACGTGATCGGCATCACCGGCCCGCCGGGGGCGGGCAAGAGCACTCTCACCGACAAGCTGGTCAAGCTCTATCGCCGTCGCGGCAAAACAATCGGCATCGTGGCCGTCGATCCCACCAGCCCCTTTTCCGGCGGCGCCATCCTCGGCGACCGCATCAGGATGAACGAGCTGACGCTGGACGAGGGCGTGTTCATCCGCAGTATGGGTACCCGCGGCAGCTTGGGGGGGCTGTCGCGCAAGACGGCCGACGTGGTCAAGATAATGGACGCCGCCGGCAAGGACTATATTTTCGTCGAGACGGTCGGCGTGGGCCAGTCGGAGGTCGATATCGTCAAAGCCGCCGACACCACCGTTGTCGTCCTCGTCCCCGGCCTCGGCGACGACATCCAGGCCATCAAGGCCGGCATCCTGGAGATCGGCGACGTGTTCGCCATCAACAAGGCCGACCGCGACGGGGCCGAACGCCTCAAGGCCGAGCTGGAGATGATGCTCGACCTCGACCAGGCGAAGTCGGCCTGGCGGCCGCCGATAAAGCAGACGGTGGCGAGTGCCAGCCAGGGGATTGAAGAGCTTGTCGACATCATCGACGAGCACGCCGCCTTCCTGGGCTCCTCTGGAGAGCTGGCCAGGCGGCGGACGGCGCGCACGCGGAACGAGCTCATCGCCCTGATCGAAGAGCAGATAAGCCGCCGCGTCCTCGGGGACATCACGGCGTCCGGCAAGCTCGACGCCATGGTGGCGGCCTTGGCGGAGCGCCGCGAGAACCCGTACGCCGTCGCGAAAAAGCTGTTGGCCGCATACCTGCGTTAGAAAATGGGTGAGTAATCCGTAAGGAGGCAGATACTATGTTCAAGGTTCTCAAAGTAGACCACATCGGCATCGCCGTCAAGGATCTGGAGCAGGCCAAGAAATTCTACACCGAGATGCTCGGCATGAAAGCGATGGGCGAAGAGACGGTCGAGCAGCAGAAGGTGAAGGTGTGCTTCATCCCCTGCGGCGACAGCGAGGTGGAACTCTTGGAATCCACCTCGCCCGACGGACCGATCGCCAAGTTCATCGAAAAGAACGGCGAAGGCATCCAGCATATGGCCCTAAAGGTCGACAGCATCGAAAACGCTTTGGCCGATCTCAAGGCCAAGGGCGTCCGCCTCATCGACGAGCAGCCGCGCTACGGCGCCGGCGGCGCCAGCATCGCCTTCGTCCACCCGAAGGCCACCGGCGGTATCCTGCTGGAGCTCTCCGAACGCAAGTAGGCGGAAAATCGGTCGCGGCTCCTGCAACCTATCAGTTTGGAGGTGCGTTATGGCCACAATCCGCGAAAAGATCCAGGACCTCAAGACCCGCCAGGACAAGGTCAAACTTGGCGGCGGCGCCAAAAGGATCGAGAAGCAGCACACCAGCGGCAAGCTGACCGCCCGCGAGCGGGTCGAAAAGCTGCTCGATCCCGGCACGTTCGTCGAGCTCGACCAGTTCGTCCATCATCGCTGCACCAATTTCGGCATGGAGAAGGAGGCCGCCCCCGGCGAGGGCGTCGTCACGGGCTACGGCACGGTCGACGGTCGCCTGACGTATGTGTTTGCCCAGGACTTCACCGTCGTCGGCGGGTCGCTGGGCGAGATGCACGCCGCCAAAATCGTCAAGGTTCAGGAGCTGGCCATGAAGATGGGCGCGCCGCTCGTCGCCCTCAACGACTCGGGCGGGGCCCGCATCCAGGAGGCGGTCGACGCCCTCTCGGGCTACGGCAAGATCTTTTTCCGCAATACGCTGGCCTCGGGCGTCATCCCGCAGATTTCGGCCATCATGGGTCCGTGTGCCGGCGGCGCCGTATATTCTCCGGCTCTGACCGACTTCATCTTCATGGTGAAAAAAACCAGCCAGATGTTTATCACCGGCCCGCAGGTCATCAAGTCGGTCACGGCCGAGGAAGTGACCGCCGAAGCGCTCGGCGGCGCCATGACCCACAACACTACCTCCGGCGTGGCCCACTTCGCGGCCGAAAACGACGAGGACTGCATGCGGCAGATCCGCTACCTCCTCAGCTTCCTGCCGGCCAACAATCTTGAAGATCCCCCGGGCGCGGACACGGGCGACGACCCCAACCGCATGGATCCCACACTAAACACCATCCTGCCGGACAACCCCAACCTGCCATACAACATGAAGGACGTCATCAAGCTGATCGTCGACAACGGCGGATTCTTCGAGTCCCAGGCCCATTACGCCCAGAACATCATCACCTGTTTCGCCCGCTTCGACGGCCAGACGGTCGGCATCATCGCCAACCAGCCCGCCGTCATGGCCGGCTGCCTGGACGTCAACGCCTCGGACAAATCGGCTCGCTTCATCCGCTTTTGCGACGCCTTCAACATCCCGCTCGTCAACCTCGTCGACGTGCCCGGCTTCCTGCCCGGCACCGACCAGGAATACGGCGGCATAATCCGCCACGGCGCCAAGATGCTGTACGCCTACTCGGAGGCCACGGTGCCCAAGGTCACCGTCATCACCCGCAAGGCGTACGGCGGCTCGTACCTGGCGATGTGCTCGCAGGACTTGGGCGCCGATCAAGTGCTGGCCTGGCCGAGCGCCGAGATCGCCGTCATGGGCCCGGCGGGGGCGGCCAACATCATCTTCAAGGGCGACCCGGACGCCAAGGCGAAAACGGACCAATATGTAGAGGAATTCGCCACGCCATACAAAGCGGCCGAGCGCGGCTTCGTCGACATCGTCATCGAGCCGGCGGAGACCAGGCCGCGAATCATCACCGCCCTCGGCATGCTGGCCACGAAGCGCGAGGCCCGGCCGGCCAAGAAGCACGGCAACATCCCCGTGTAACCGTGGCAGATAAGTAGCAGATTTTAGGCAATTGCCCGCTATACCGCCTCCCGTCAAGCTGGGAGGCTTTTCTTTGTCCCCGTCGGCGGCCGGCCGCAGGGACAATCGTCATCCCGCCGGCCATTTTCCGCCGTGTTGTGGTATAATATGGTTTAGAGCTAAAGATATATGATTGGAAACAGGAGGCGGAAAGATGATTACTGAAGCGATCAAAAGCAAACTGCGGGCCGTCGTGGGGGCGGAGCACGTCCTCGACGCCGACCTAGACAGGTTCGGCTATTCGTACGATTCCTCGTTTATCCCCTTACTGCCGGCCAACAACCCCGACCTCGTCGTCCGTCCCCTGACGACCGACGAAGTGTCGAAGGTCATGGCCATCGCCAACGAGCACGCCATCCCCGTGACGGCCAGGGGCGCGGCCAGCGGGCGAACCGGCGGCAGCATCCCGGCGCGGGGTGGCATGTCGCTCGTCCTCGACCGCATGACCAAGGTCATCGAGTTCGACGAACGCAACATGATGATCACGGTCGAGCCGGGGGTAAGGACGATCGACCTGTACAACCTGTGCGCCGCCAAAGGGCTGTTCTACCCGCCCGACCCGGCCAGCTGGAAGATGTCGACCATCGGCGGCAACATTGCCGAGAACGCCGGCGGCATGCGGGCGGTCAAGTACGGCGTCACCAACAACTATGTCATGGGCCTGGAAGTCGTTCTTGCCGACGGCCGCGTCATCAACACTGGCGGCAAGGCGATCAAGAACGTCACCGGCTACAACCTCACCCAACTGTTCACCGGCTCGGAAGGCACGCTGGGCATTGTCACCAAGATCACCCTGCGGCTGATCGCCATGCCCAAGGCCCGCAACACCATGCAGCTCATGTTCCCGTCGCTCGACGACGCCTGCGCCACCATCCACGGCATGCTGCAGGCGGGCATCGTGCCGGCCGCGGCCGAGCTGATGGACAAGATGAGCATCCAGGCGGTGGCCCGCCACCGCAAACTTGATATCGACCCGGCCATCGAGGCCTGCGTCATCATCGAGATCGACGGCGAGGACACCGCCGCACTCGACAAGCAGGCCGCGGCGATCGAAAAGATCGCCCGTTCGCTGCGCGTGGCCGAGGTCCGCATCGCCGCCGACGCCAAGGAATCGGACGACATCTGGGCCATCCGCCGCGGCCTGAGCTCGGCCGTGGGCGCCATGGCTCCCACCAGGCTGGGCGAGGACATCTCCGTCCCCCGCGACGCTTTCCCTGAGGTCGTGCGCCGCATCAAGAAGATCGCCGAAGCCCACGATATCCCCATCGCCGTATACGGCCACGCCGGCGACGGCAACCTCCACCCGTCCGTCCTCTGCGACCTTACTAAGCCCGGCGAGGAGGAGCGCGTCCACAAGGCAGTCGACGAAATCTTCGCCGTCGCTCTCGACGTGGGCGGCACGCTGTCGGGCGAGCACGGCATCGGCATGACCAAGCGGAAATACATCAAGAATGCCCTCGGCGAGGACGGCGTGGAAGTGCTCAAGGCCATTAAGCTGGCTCTCGACCCCAAGGGGATCCTCAACCCCGATAAAATCTGGTGACCGGCCGTGAACAAGGAGTTTGACATGGACAAAGACCAAGAATTACTCAGACAAGTGAAGGAAATCGTCAGCCAGTGCGACCGCTGCGGCACCTGCCTGCCGGTCTGCCCGCTGTTCGGCGTCAAGGACATCGAGGCGTCGAGCGCCCGCGGTAAGAACAACATCGCCCGTGCCGTCGCCGAAGGCGGCTTTGCGCCTGACGGGAAGGCGCTTGAGGCGATGAATTTCTGCCTGCTGTGCCGGACGTGCATCGACAACTGCCCCAGCAAGGTCAAGACCGACGAGGCGATGATCGCCCTCCGCCAATACATCACGAATCGCACCGGCGGCCCCAACATAAAATACCGCGCCCTCGGCGGCATGCTCAAGAAGACCGGCCTCGTTAAGCTGTCGGCCGGCGCGCTCGGCGTCACGAAGGCACTGGGCCTCGGCGGCCTCGTGCCCTTCGGCATGGCGCCGTCCACCCTCGGTCGCGAGCGGTACCTCACCTGCTTCGCCGGCCCGGCGGCCCTGGCCGGCCCGGCCCCGGCCTCACCGGCCACCGTGGATGCCAACGCCAAGGTCGCCTACTTCCACGGCTGCGGCATGCGGATGATGTTCCCCGAAGCCGTTGCCGAGACGCTGAAGATTCTCGGCTCGATCACCGCCGTCCAGCAGGTGGATAATGTCTGCTGCGGTCTGCCCCATCTGGGCCACGGCATGCGGGACGATTTCCTTGCCTTGGCGAAGGAGAATATCCGCCTGTTCGCGGACGCTGACGTCATCGTCAGCGACTGCGCTAGCTGCGCCGGCACCCTCAAGCACGTCGGCGCCTACCTGGCCGACGACCCCGAATGGCGGGATGCGGCCAAAGCCTTCAGCGCCAAAATAATGAGCCTGTCCGAGTACCTCGCCAAGGCTGGCTACCGGCCGCGCCAGCGGGCGGGTGCCAAGCTGACCTTCCACGAACCGTGCCACCTCGGCCGCGGCCAGGGAGTAAAAAAAGAACCCCGTCAGCTCCTCAAGGAGGCGGGGGACTATGTCGAGATGCCCGGGGCCGACACCTGCTGCGGCGGGGCGGGGTCGTTCCACATCGACTACCCGGAGGCAGCCGCTGCCGTCCTCGACAAGAAGCGGGCCAACATCGAGAAGAGCGGCGCCGACATCGTCGTGTCCGAGTGCCCGGTGTGCCTCGTGCAGCTGAATAAAGCCGCCCAAAAGAGCGGCGGCAAGTTTAAGGTCATGCATATCAGCCAGGTTCTGTAACATAAACAAAGAACCGGCCCGTAAATCGCGGGCCGGTCATTGTTTTTCAGGGCAGCTTGCGAAGCAGGTGCTGCATTTCGGTCAGCAGCACTTTGAGCCGCGCCAGATCGTCGCTTTCAAGGGCGGCCAGCTTGGTATCGAAAACGCGGATTACCTCCCGGGTGTGGGCCTCCAGATAGGTGATCCCGGAAGGGGAAAGGCGTATTTTCACCACCCGGCGGTCGGCCTCGTCCGGCTCGCGCAGTACAAGGCCGGCGGCTACCAGCTTGTCGACGAGCGGCGTCAGCTGCTGCTTAGCGATCAGCACCACCCTGGCAAGTTCGCTCATCGTGAACACGTCTTTTTCCCGCATCGAAAACATAACATGTAATTGCATCGGGCTAATATCCTGCTTGATATAATGGGAAGCGTAACGAATCAGCCTTTTTTTCAGGAGATGGAACAAATCGATTAACTGCTGCGCGGTCTGCTGACGATCCAATCGAGCACCTCCCGATATTTTCGTTGACAAGCTGGTCACATAAAAGGTAATATGTAGTATATAGTAAATGAATATTTACATTCATGCAATATTAATATTTAACAACAGTTTATCATAAGTTTTGGCAAAAGTCGATAATCGCTGGCCAATATGCCAGAGTTACATAAGGAGGATTTTGGGGATGTTCACAAGCATCAGCAAGCGCCGCTTAGCCGGTTTCGTCGCCGCCGCACTCGTTGCCGTCATTCTTGCCGGCTGCGGCCAGCAAGCTGCCCGTCCCGCCCAGGCGGTTCCCGTCAAGGCCGTCCAGGTTGTGAAAAAGGACGCCACGGTTACATACGAGTACGTCGGCCAGGTTATCGCCAAGAACGAGGTGCAGATCCGGGCCAGGGTCTCCGGCAACATCGTCGCCAAGATGGTCGAGGGCGGCGCCACCGTCGCCGCCGGGCAGCCGCTCTTCCAGATCGACCGCCGCCAGTACGAGGCGGCCCTGCTAACCGCCCAGGCGACGCTCGCCCAGTCCGAGGCCACGCTGGCCAACTCCCGCCTCGACACCATGCGCTACGAGAAGCTGGCCGCCCAGCAGGCGATCGCCAGGCAGGCCCTCGACACCCAGCGGACGGCCGAGGCGCAGAACGCCGCCGTCGTCGCCGCCAACCGGGCACGGGTGCAGTCCGCGGCCAACGACCTCGACGATACGCTTATCATTGCCCCCTTCGCCGGCCGCATCGACGTCAAGGACCCCGCGATCGGCAGCTATGTGGCCGCCGGCACGACCGTACTGGCTACCATCTCGAACGTCGATCCTGTGTTCGTGCAGTTCAGCGTCAGCGAAAGCGAATACCTGAAGTTTACCCGCCGCGGTGCCGGCACCACCGAACAAATGGGCAAGGACCTGCGGCTGCTCCTAAGCGACGGCTCGCAGTACCCGCTTCCCGGCCAGGTCGAGCAGATCGACCGCGGCTTGACCCAGGAGACCGGCACGCTTACCATGAAGGCGGTATTCCCCAACCCGCAGAAGCTGCTGATTCCCGGTATGTTCGCCCGCATCGTAGCCCTTGGCGAAGTGCGTAGCGGGGCGCTTTTGATACCCGAGCGGGCCGTGCAGGAAATGCTGGGTAAAACGTTCGTCACCGTCGTCGGCCAGGGCGACAAGGCCGAACAAAAGGCCGTCAAGATGGGGCCTAAGGTCGGCACGATGTGGATCGTCGAGGAAGGCATCGCCGAGGGCGACCGCATAGTCGTCGAAGGCTTCGCCAAAGCACCGCCCGGCACGCCCCTGCAGGTCGCGATGATTACGCCCGAAGACCTCAAGACAGCGGTGAAGCAATAGGAGGTACCCCCTGTGGCTAAGTTCTTTATCGACCGGCCGATCTTTGCCATCGTGCTGTCGATCGTTATAACGCTGGGCGGCCTGATTGCCGCCTTCAACCTGCCGATCGCCCAGTACCCCCAGATCACGCCGCCGCAGGTCAGCGTCAGCGCATTTTACGCGGGCGCCAACGCCGACGTCATCGAACAGACGGTGGCCCAGGTCATCGAGCAGCAGGTTAACGGCGTCGAAGATATGATCGCCATGCAGTCGACCAGCTCCGACAACGGCTCGTACTATTCGCTGAGCGTCAAATTCGAGCTCGGCAAGAACCCCGATATCGCCACCGTCCAGACCCAGAACCGCGTCGCCCAGTCCAATGCCGCGTTGCCCGGCGACGTGCAGTCGGCGGGCGTCACGACCTTCAAGGCTTCCCAGGACCGGGCGCTCATTTTTGCCGTCTATTCTCCCAACGGAACTTACGATAAGACTTTCCTGAAGAACTACGGCAGCCTGAACTTCGTCGACGACCTCAAGCGCGTCAAAGGCGTGGGCGAGGTCAGCGAATTCGGCGCCGACTTCGCGATGCGCATCTGGCTGCTGCCGGACAAGATGGCCCAGCTCAAGGTCACGGCGACCGACGTCGCCACCGCCATCAAGCAGCAGAACATCCAGGCCCCGGCCGGCATCGTCGGTCAGTTGCCCTCGCCCGACACTCAGGAGCATCAGTACAGCCTGCGGGCCAAAGGCCGCCTTACCGAGCCCGAGGAGTTCGGCAATATCGTCATCCGCTCACAGCCCGACGGCTCGTTCATCCGCGTCCGCGACGTCGCCAGGGTCGAACTGGGCTCCAAGGACTACGGCTTCTTCTCCGACACCTCCGGCCAGCCGACGGCCGGCTTCTCCGTCCAGCTCAGTCCGGACGCCAACGCGCTAGAGACCGTGTCCAACTGCATCAAGGTCATTGAGGAAGCCGCCAAGCGCTTCCCCAACGACATGAAGCACAAGATCGTCTTCGACAGCGCTAACTACGTGCGTGAATCGATGGAAGAAGTGGCCATAACCTTCCTGGAAGCCATCCTGCTCGTGCTGCTCGTCGTCTTTGTCTTCCTGAAAAGCCTGCGGGCCACGCTTATCCCGATGCTGGCCGTGCCGGTGTCGCTCATCGGCACCTTCGGCGCCTTCCTTATCCTCGGCTTCTCTATCAACACCCTCACCATGTTCGCCATGGTGTTGGCCATCGGCCTGGTGGTCGACGACGCCATTGTCGTCATCGAGGCGGTCGAGCACCACATGCGCTACAACGGCCTGAACCCGCGCGACGCCACCGTCCGGGCGATGAGCGAGGTTTCCGCGCCGGTCGTCGCCATCGCCTTCGTGCTGGCGTCCGTCTTCATCCCCGTCGCCTTCCTCGGCGGCACGATGGGCGTGCTCTACAAGCAGTTCGCCCTCACCGTCGCCGTTTCCATGGGCCTGTCGGCCATCGTCGCCCTGTCGCTCACCCCGGCGCTGTGCGCCTTGCTGCTCGAGCCGTACGACCCCAACGCCCACGGCGGCAAGCTGGGCATGATGCTCGAGAAGTTTAACGACTGGTTCGATAACATGGTCGAGCGCTACGGCGGCATCCTCGCCAGGCTCTTCCCCCGCGCCCGCCTCACCCTGGTGTTGATCCTCGTCCTTCTCATCCTCACCGGCGCGCTCTTTACCAAGCTGCCGTCGTCCTTCGTCCCCGACGAGGACCAGGGGTTCATCATCACCAGCGTCTCGTTGCCTGAGGCGGCCAACATGAACCGCACCCGCGAGGTCGTCAACAAGGTCGCTGCCAACATCGCCGCCCAGCCGGGCGTCGCCGACACCATGGCCGTCACCGGCTTCGACCTGCTCAGCATGGGCCGCAAGCCCAACGTCGGCATGATCTTCACCAAGCTTGTCCCCTGGGACGAGCGGACCACGAAGGAATTGTCCGTCGACAGCGAGATACAAAAGATCTTCATGAACAACGCCGTCACTCCCGAGGCGACCATCCTTGCCTTTGCCCCGCCGGCCCTGCCCGGCATCGGCACGACCGGCGGCTTCACGATGATGATCGAAGACCGTGCCGGCTCGACGCTCGACGAGATGGATCGCGTCTCGAAGGAATTCGTCGCCGCCGCCCGCAAGCGACCCGAGATCGGCATGATCTACTCGTCGTTCAGCAACAACACTCCCGGCTTCGAGTTCGAGGTCGATCGCGAGAAGGCCATTAAGCTCGGCGTGCCGGTCAGCGACGTGTTCAACGCCCTGCAGGCCAACTTCGGCGGCTATCAGGTCAACGACTTCAACCGCTTCGGCCGTTCCTACAAGGTTGTCATGCAGGCCGACCCGCAGTTCCGCAGCGACGTCGACGCCACCCGCTTCTTCTATGTGCGCAGCAGCTCCGGAACGATGGTGCCGCTCAACAACCTGCTGAAGCCCAAGCCGGTCAACGCCCCGTCGCTCATCAAGCGCTTCAACAGCTACCGCGCCATCCAGATCGGCGGCAACCCGGCTCCGGGCTACAGCTCCGGCCAGGCGATCGCCGCCCTTGAGCAGGTCGCCAAGGAGACGCTGCCCATCGGCTTCGCCTACGAATGGGCCGACCAGAGCCGCGAGGAGAAGATCTCCGGCAGCAAAGCGCCGCTGTTGTTCGCCCTCTCCCTCCTGTTCGTCTTCCTCTGCCTGGCGGCCCTGTACGAAAGCTGGACCGTACCGTTCGCCATCCTGCTGTGCGTGCCCACCGGCGTGTTCGGCGCCTTCTTATTCCAGTATGGCCGCCATCTGTTCAACAGCCACATCTCCAACAACATATACATGCAGATCGCGCTGATCATGCTTATCGGCCTGGCGTCCAAGAACGCCATCCTGATCGTCGAGTTCGCCAAGGTCAGGGTCGACAAGGGGATGGACTTCATTCCCGCGGCCATCGAAGCGGCCAAACTCAGGCTGCGACCGATAATCATGACCTCGCTGGCCTTCATCATCGGCTGCGTCCCGCTGGCCATCGCCAGCGGCGCCGGCGCCGGGGCGCGCAACGCCATGGGCACGGCGGTCGTCGGCGGCATGCTGACCGCCACCTCGCTCGGCATCTTCGTCATCCCGATGTTGTTCGTGCTCGTCGAGCGGGGCGCCGAGCGGCTCAACGCCTTCAAGCAGCGCCGGCGCGAAAAGAAAGCCGCCGCCCGCGGCATGTGATAAGTAACGAAAAGACGCCAACCCTAAAATGGGCTGGCGCCTTTTCGTATGTCACGATTATTATTCGTACCTGAGCGCCTGGATGGGGTCGAGCAGAGCGGCCTTGCGGGCCGGGTAGAGGCCAAAGAACAGGCCGATCAACACCGAGAAGGCGAAGGATACGACGATGGCGGCGATGGAGATGACCGGCTTCCAGCCGGCGATGGCCGAGATGGCGAACGAGGCGCTGATGCCGAGCAGGATGCCGGCGATGCCGCCGGCCACGCCGATGCTCACCGCCTCCACGAGGAACTGGAGGAGGATGTTGCGGAACCTGGCCCCCAGCGCCTTGCGGATGCCGATCTCCCGCGTCCGCTCCGTCACCGACACCAGCATGATGTTCATGATGCCGATGCCGCCGAC
>MTLD01000655.1_pt1 | contig 17540 bp, 15 predicted proteins | sample 1982471 | NCBI WGS metagenome assembly MTLD01 (sample SAMN05712604, study PRJNA340218) | biofilm metagenome | isolation source: sample SPM anode biofilm adapted to -50 mV | place: USA | collected 2012-02-03
AGCCGCGAGGAACAGCTGCGTCGCTTCAAGGAGCGGGAGAAGATCGGTTTCAAACGCTTCAAGATCACCGACGAGGACTGGCGCAACCGTGAGCGGTGGGATGACTACGAACGAGCCGCCTGCGACATGATTGACCGCACCAGCACCGAGATTGCCCCTTGGACTTTGGTGGAGGCCAATGATAAGTGCTTTGCCCGCATCAAGGTGCTGAAGACGCTCTGCGAGCGGATTGAGGAGGCGCTGGGGAAGAACGGGCATTGAGTGAGGATGCAACTTGAGTAATGAACGCCTTTCGGGAAACCGGAAGGCGTTTTTTATTGAGAGAAAAGGGCTTTTTAAAATGGTGAGACTTATTGTGTCATGTGTATGTGATATGGTATGAGGCAAAAATAATTAGTTATAATTGATAGTTGAAAAGTGACCGGAAAAGGAGTGTATTAAACTTTCTGAACAGAGTGGTGCGGGTAGAATTGTAGAGACGCCGCCGCTGGCGCGTCTCGGTTTTTACCGCCTGATTCTCGGTTTTCATGCGCAAAAATAGTAGGTACGAGGGTTGTGATGTTTAAAGGCTGGCGGTCATGCCGGGGAATATATCCGGTGAGGTCGCCATTACAGGAGGGCAGGGTATGTTCACCAAGCTGCTTGAATTGAACAGGATTATTGAGGGGAAGACGCCCAGGACGAAGCTGGAGAGGATGAACCAAGGGTTGCCGGAGGCGTACCGGCATGGCATTGCCATCTGTTTGGACCGGGTGAGTGGGAGTTGTGCTGGGTTGCGGCAAGGAAGAGGTTGCGCTGGAGTTCTTGCATGCTGAATGTTCTGGCGCGTACAGTTAAAGAATTTAATAGGATACGGCCATTCCAGAAAGCAACGCTGGATGCGCTTGATGGTAATGCAAAAGTAATTATCGTGGAAGCGCCAGTGGGGTCAGGGAAAAGCCACGTCGTCAGGCAGGTCATAGATCACTGGGATGGCGCGGTTGTTCTGACTTATCCGACAAAAATTCTGATGGAGAGTCAGAAAGCATCACTTAAAAGTGAATTCCCTGATTCTGTGATGTGGCCTTTCGAGAAGGGTATACCAAAGAATGATGCTCCGACTATTTTTTATTATTCATCGGACACCATGGTCTCCTGGCTTAAACAGCAAAACAGTGATTACCATCTGGACAGAAGCGAATTGCTTGATAAGGTGCTCCATCAACATTATTTCTCTTCAAGAAACAATATCCTCCTTACTTCACCGGATGTACTGCACATTTTATACAGCATGGAAGCATACAGAGGGTCAAAACGCTTGATGTCGTTTTTGCCCAAAGCCGTTGTGATCTTTGATGAATTCCATTTGTATGTCGGCTTGAAGCACTTTCCCAAACTTATTGAAAACCTTTTTGAACGTGGAATAGCCAAGATTATCTTGTTATCCGCAACATCGGTGGTTTCCGATGAAATAACGATATTGATGCAAAAATATGGAGTGTTCCGGGTTGGCTTTTCCGAATCCGTTGGTGGGGCTGATGACATAATGTTCAACTACCCTTTGCAGCTTGAATTCGTAAACTGCCGTTACACCAAACGAGACATCTTAATAGAAACGTTGAAACAGTATATTTCCAAGCTCCCGAAGCCGCTTGCAATCATAATGGATTCTGTTTTCAGACTACGGCATGTTCTGCCCGTATTGCAAAAAGAGTTCAGCAGTGAATGGAAGGTTGTAGAGTACAGCGGTTTTGCCAAAGAACTGCAACAGATGGATGACAAGACAATTCTGGTTGGGACGTCTTCAATCGAAGTTGGAATAAATATGGTGTTCAAAAGCCTGATCACTGAAGCATCATATTGGACTTCCGCGATACAAAGGATTGGACGAGTGGGGAGATTTTGCGATGGGGATGTGGTTGTGCTGACAACAAAAAACATGACCCCTTATGTGGAGGATGCTAATGCCACTATTAGTCGCGACACCCTGGAGAATGAAATATTGAAGGCCGCTTTGAAGGATATCAAAATGTCGTATGTCTGCGGCGATATGTTCCGGGGAAACAGTTATAATTTTCTGCTCTATGACATTAATTCAAAACGGCTGACTGAATATTCGGAGTCTATATTTGCCATGTTTGAGGTGACAAACAGAATTAATGACTGGCAAACCCTTACCATGGAGAAAAAGAGACACATTCTTGAACGCTATTCAAACTCGTATGAGGAAATATCCGATATACTGCTGCGGGACAGGGTATTTCCTTTTTGGGGATTGGTTGAAGGGCGTTTGAGGGATAGATACGAAAGAATAGTGATTCATGCCGAAGATGATGAGCTGACCATTCTTTGTGAAGAAACAAATGTAAAATTCACGTTCGACAGGGGGCGATAGATGCTTGATCCTGAAGAGATTAAGGCCATTCTTGCACCACAATTCAAACATCTGGGTAAAAGTGATGGCACCCCATTATGGATGCACGCTTTTACCGTATGGAGCATTGCATCCAAAATCACCAAGTTTGTTCCACGGTTTAATGATCGTGAAAGGCGATTGCTGGAAGTTGCCGCGCTTATCCATGATATCGGAAAAATGGCCGGTAAAAATCAGGAAATATTATCCGGTACAGCCGATGGTGCGGTCAAGCACACTCAAACCAGAGAGAAGATCAAAGCCTACTTTGTGGATCATGATCTTTGGGACAATCTGGAGCTTACGGAAGAGGATGTTGATGTAATCTATCATGCCCATCTGCATCACAATCTCCCGGATAACGCACTGCTTACCGCCCCGCCAAGTATGGCGGTCTATGCCGATATCATCAGATATGCCGATTGGCTTGCGTCACAGGATCGTCTGAATAGAAGCCTTATTCAACAGTTGACAGAAACATTCGAACTGTTTTGCCGGATTACAACCGTTCAAATCTCCAGACCCGAGGGACCGGCAAATTATCTGCTCTTTGACGCGGCATTCTCGATTTACAAAGAGCATGGTTGGGAGTCTTTGGCCGTATTGCCGGATGGTTTATTGATGATTGCTCCTTGCGACGCCCTGTTTCCTGAAAAAGAGAGTTTGATCAATGCCTATCAGGAGATGCTTGTCAATAAATCCCTGGAATTGCAAAAGCCAAACCCTACCAATTTTGCAGCTGTCCTTTTGGCGGGAGAATCGGCAAAAAAACCATGTCTGTATCTGAAGATACATAAAGAGTATCTGCTTGAAGCGCTCGGTGATTTTGATCGAGCGCCTTCTTTTTTCTTTAAGCTTTTGATTGAACTGCTTGATTTGTCGGGAAAATTGACGGCTGGCATGAAAGAGACCTATCCCATGCTGGATATCCTGAAAGGACTCTGCGGGACAAGGGGGATTCCTGGCGCCAGAAAGAAATGGCAACAGATGGGTGGCAAAAACATTGAGCCGCTGAAAGAGATGCTGGGCGAGATGTTCAACAGCATATCGGCGAGCAAATTTGTGCCGTCAGAGATAACGGGCGAAGAAAGTAATGACAACATGTTGAAAACCTACACTTCTGATCGGCTCTACGAAATCTTGGTAATTATAGCGGAAAGGCTATTTCCTCAAGTGGTGGACGTTGATTTCAAGGACGAGATTAATTCACTGGTAAGCATGGAAGAGGAACTTGATTTTCGTGCAATAGCCCTTGCCAGATTCGAATGTTACAAACAGTACAAGAAAACTCAGAACCCCGACAAGGGAATATGCGAAAGTTGTGGATCTGTCATGGCTTTTCCGACACAAAAGTCGCTCAACTTTCCTGGCGGGAAGAGGTGGGGCTTTTCACAAATAAGCGCCCACACGGACAGCGCACGGGCAACCTGCACCTTGTGCGCATTTGACACGATGATGTTGAGAAGGGACGTTTTGGAAAGCAAAAACCCCATCTACGTCAGGATTGAATCTAAAACTACCGACATATGGCCGCTTTATGGTGAGATAGCCAAATTGATACTGAGGTTGGACGAGGCTTTCAGCTATCCGTATTCATTGGAAACTCTGGAAAAGTCGAATGACTTCGGATTCCTTCCTCTTCCCCGAGAATTCAAGCTGCCGAAAATGCGGGAACCTAAATTTGAAGTCCAACCGTTCAGAAGCGTCAGAGGCTATATCATTCCGATCGCCCGAGTTGACAATTCAGCCAGCCCGAAAGATTTAAAGGCAAAATACCTGGCTCTCTTTGCCCTGTTGAACATGATGGGTTTTGATGCCCACATCGGCTTTGAAGAACAGACCGGACTATTCGGCGACAAGACCATAGCCAAACACGGCGACAACTATGAAAGCCTTTACTATCGCGGTTTGGCAATCAAGTGGCTGGCTAATATGTTAGACAAGGACAACAACGCTCATGTTTTTGCTGAAACACTGCTGACAAAAAGTCCTTCACTCGCCATAACAAAAATTGGTGAAGTTGCAGCAAATAGGGAGAAGCAAAAGAAAATAGGACCTGACCAATTACCGTACATAATTGAGGCATTGTTGAAGGGTGAATTTAAAATACGAACGTCAACCAAAGGAGGGAGCCACAACATGAAGGAGCTGTTGCAAGATGCTGCATTTTTTGCCGAAGGAATTCCGGCATTTGTCTGGAGCGGTGATGACCATAGGGCGTGGGTAGACAACTTCTCTAAACATCTGATTACCAAACCAGTATCAAGAGCAATGAACTGTATCTTACAAGGTGATGATTTTGAAATCGCTTTGGCAAAGTTTTTGTCGCTAATCAAGGATGATATTTCCGGTGACAAGACGAGAGAAGGATCCTTGGCAAAAGTAGATGTTACAGATTTGAAAGTATTCGTAGAGAAATCGAAAATGGTTATCAAGCGTTATTTTGAGTTAAGACAGGCAGACATTTCATCATTCATACAAGCAAAAAACGCACTTCTTTCCGCAATCTATTTTATGAAACGCTATCCAAATGTCAAGGAGGTCGTCAATGGTTAACTTTCTCGAAACGCCATCGCTTTTAAGTAAAGGGGCCTATTTGCAGTTGGTTGTTGAAATGAAACTGCTGGATGATGCGATTATCCGCAGCAACGAGCCGGAAGAGGTGCTGACCCATCATTACCAGGCATTGGGAAACCGGTTTGTTATTCCGTGGCGCAAGGTAAAAGGGAAGTTAAGGCGACTGGTTTTGGAGAAACAGCGGGGTTATGACATCAGCCCTGCATGTGCTCTTAAAGACGATCTTTGCCTTTTCTGCCCTTCCTGCCTGCTCTTTGGCGGCACAGGTGAGACCAGTTCCAGCAAGGTTTCCTACAACATGCTTTCCAGGGTTCTTGGCGAGACGTTTATTTCTACCAGTACGGTTGATGCCGTCCAGAACTACACGCAAAATGCCGTTGGCGAAAAAGATTTGAAAACCGGCCAGGCTCTTATGACCATCCTCACCGTGCCCAAGGAAACGGTTTTCCAGGGTACCGTCACGATCAAGGATCCGACGAGAGAGATGGCGGCAATTATAGTAGACAACCTGCAACGGCTTACCAGAATAGGCGCACGGAGTGTTGAATGGGGGCGCGTTGACACACGTATCATCAACGTCAGGATGTCGGACAGGGAAGATATCAGCGTATATCATCTGCTGGAGGAGCCTGCACAAGAGGTGGTTCAGAATGACGTGACGGCCTTTGTTGCCGGTCTGCCACCGGTGGATGCGGCTTATGCGACGTTGAACAGCCAGATTTCGGTAATGTTGGAGGAACTCATAAAAGCTCGTTCCCCACAAAAGGAGAAAAAAACCAAGGAGAAGCCGACGCAGTTGGAAATTGGGGAATAATTGATATGGACATTCATGCATACAGTATCAAATTGATTGATCCCCTGTTCTATTCCCATGAAGCGCTTTCAGGAGCCTATACCCAAAGATATCTGCACGCCACCGCCGTCAATCATGCCGTGGCGTGGGCAATGGGAAGGGCGCGGGAGGAGCAGAGTTATGTGACCAGTGATGCGGGAGGGGGGAGAAATGCACCGCGCTATACAGACTCCTGGATTGAACCGGACTTTTACTTCACCCCCGCAGCAATTGACGGCGCTGTTGACTATCTCGTCGAAACGATAAAGGGGGACATGGATTATCTGATTCAGCCAGGCTTCGGGCAGGCGAAAATCATGGATAAAAACGTCGGCAGGAACGAAGTCTTGAAGGCGTACAGGATTTTTTCATTTCCACCGGAAACCAGCTTCAGCGGTTATCTGCATGTTGATTCTGATACGCTTGAGCGGATACCGTCTATTATCAGGCTCGGCAGTTTTCGCGGGAAGGCGGCGCTACATATCGGCAAGCGTGAAAAAACTTTCGGCGCACGCTCAAATCAGTATGTTAGCCATCCTGTAGACCCACTGGTCTCCACTGTCAAACGTGGCGTGATGATCGGGATGTTTCCTTACCCGGTTGTTGATAACGCATTGGCCGAAGACGTAATCGAAATCAGGGAACATGGGAAACGGGCCTTTGTAGCAATACCTGCAAAAAAGATCAGCTACGATTCCGACGAAATACAGAAGCGGTTAAACGAGTTGCGCCCTGGATTTGACAAAGTGAAAGAGGTGTCTTTACCTGAAAAAGACCGAGCGTATCTTGTGCTTCATATGCTTCGCAGCGCAATATCCATAAAACATTTTCTTATGGGAGTTCACGGGGAAGAACGTCTTGATGCGGCGTTAAAGGAGATAGAGGGGGTTGACCGTATTCGCTCGATTTCCAAAGGGGTGAACCTGCCAATTGGTGAGTCATTGCTCTTGGGGATACTGGAAATGATCAGGAGGGTTATTGATGACTGCGAGGGAAAGATCAAGGGAGTTGCTTCTGGCAAAAAGACAGAAGGTGCTGGAAGCGGTTCATCAGCTCTTATACTGTGATACTTCGTGGCGTGAAGACGAAATTTACGGACGAAGGTTTGCCAGGATATTGGAAAGAATCGGGTTAAGTGGTAATCATGCTGCCATGGTTGATGAAGAACTGGTTATTGAGTACAGGAAAAGAGTAGAAGGGTTTCTGCATGGGAGAGAAGCTATTGATAAGTCGTTGATATATTTTAGAATTATTTCAACACTGTTCCGTCAGGGTATGGTGGCTGATGATTTGGTGGCGGAGTTGGAACCTCATGATGTTGAAGGCGCATTAAGCAATCTTTCTTTTCTTGAGAAAGGAAGATTTATCGAAAAGATTAATAGCGAGTATAGATTGACCGGTCGGACAAGAAAGTTATTTACAAAGCTATTGTAAATATAATTGCAATAAATACTATTTTTTGTAATATTTTATACAATGAACTTAAAATACCTTAAATACCTTTCCCATCTGATTTTTGAAGGGGAAAAAACGAGCCGGGAGATTGCATCTTCACTTGAAGTTCCTCTGCCCGAAGTTTCCCGTGCAATAAATTCCCTCTCTGAGTTTCGTCTTGTCGCCCATCCGGCACTTCGACGCAAATCATGGAAGGTTGAAAACTCAAATCCTCTGAATACGTTGTTGGATCGACTTCTGCTGGTTTCGAAAAACAGCGAACAGATTAAATCACTGATTTTTGATCAATCAGTGGTGCTGGTAGCGACAGCTTTTAGTGACGCAGGGAAAGAGCTGAGCATTAATCAAGCAATTAATCATGCAAAAATTTCAAGGGTAACAGCAACTACGGCGCTTAATAAATTGACAGCAGCAGGGGTGCTTGCGGCTCACGGTGAAAAGCCAAAGAGCTTTTATGTCAATAGAGGATTATTGCCGGATTTGTTTATTAAAACATGTATAGAAATTGAGCGCACCTTTTCAAAGACGGAAACACCTCTCCTGTCACCGGAGGCATTGTCGTCTCAACTCCAGGCAGATGATGCTGTTTTGATACTGGTTTTATATGGGTCGTATGCCAGAAAAACCGCTGATGAATCAAGTGATATAGACCTATTTGTCGTTACCCGTGACAGGTTTGACCGGGGTGAAATCCTGTCCAAATATTCAAGCAAAAAAAATGATCTAAACGTCTATTCCAAGGCTGGGTTTTTACAACTACTTAAAACTCATCCTGATTTTGTCCGTAACCTGTCGCTGGCAAATGTTCTCAAAGGTAAAGATCTATTGGAGGCCATACTCGCATGAAAATATCGCAAACTGTGCTGACCTTTGCTACGGAACCGCCGCTTTCGGGGCATGGCAACAGCCTGCGGGGTTTTGTCGCTTCACAGTTTGCCGAGTGCATGCTTACGCATAACCACGATAGGAACGGGAAAGCCGTCTATATTTATCCGAGGGTGCAATATCGAATTATTAAAGGGAATGGCATGGTGATCGGTATTGAGGAGGGGGCGGCAATTGTTCAGGATATTGCGGCTATGCTCAAGGTAATTAACATAAAAGGGACTGAGCATGAAATTGTTGAAAAAACGGTGCATGACAAAGCTGTTTTATTCGCACCAATAGAAAAATCGATAAGCTATTGTTTTACAAGGCCATGGCTTGCGTTGAACGAAAGTAATCATAAAGAGTACATGAATTTGTCGAGACAAAAAGACAAAGAAGAGCTGTTGTGCAGGATTTTGATTGGAAATATCCTGAGTGTCGCCAAAAGCCTTAGTTGTGTAGTAGATACGGATTTGCGGATTGATGCAATCAACTTAAAGAGAACGGAGACATTTTTAAAAGGCACACCCATGCTCGGCTTTGTCGGTACTTTTTCCGTAAATTTTGCTATTCCCGACTATTGGGGCATTGGCAAGTCGGTTTCGCGTGGATTTGGGATGCTGAACCGAGTGGGGAGTGTTCCTGAGAGAAAATAAAGAAGAAAGCCACAACGCAGAATTCATCACCAACTTCCGCATACCGGCCTTTGTTGGCGTGGGTAAGATGGTGTCAAAAGGGTTCGGGCTGTTTAGCGATCATTCGGGAAAGGGTTAGGCTCACTTATCGGTAAACCTCTCTGCGATGACCAACGCGGATGACGGTGATAGTGATGATTGCCGTGACCAGGTCAATGTGCATGACAACCCGATAATCACCGACGCGCAGCCGCCACAGGTCATCATAACCTTGCATCTTGCGCAGATCGCCAATTGGGTACGCCTCGCGCAAACGATCAAGTGCAGCGATTATACGTACTCTGACGCCTTTATCGAGTTTCGCAAGTTGCTTCCCGGCCTGGTCCGTAAAGAGAAGCTGTATCATTAGCCGAGTGTCCGTTTAATTTCATCGAAGCTGATGACCTTGCTTTCAGTGATTTCGTTTCGTGCTGCTTTGATACTGCTGTCTTCATCCGGACTGATTGCCTCATCGTCAAACGGACATTCGGCAAGATAGCGACGGAACTCATCATCATTCATCTGTACCGAAAACGGAATACCCCTGGAGAGGCGGACACGGTTTAGAAACATGTTAATCGCTTCGGTAGTCGTGATGCCAAGTGCGTGAAGTATCCGCTCAACGTCTGTTTTAAGTGATGCATCGACTCGCATGTTTATAGTTGCATTTTTTGCCATGGTAACCTCCAGAGATACCTATACTGTAAAACAATTGCATTACATTGACAACATTATTGTTCTTGCAAGATTACTGAAATTTCGCGAGGTAACCATGCAACTCGTCATCAACACCTACGGTGCATATCTGAAAAAGAGCGGCGAATGTTTTGTTATCAAGAACGAAGACAAGTTGTTCGAGGTCTCGCCGCGCAAGGTGGAGTCGATCATGATTACCACCAGCGCCTATCTCTCCACCGATGCCATAAAGCTGGCAATGGACAACAACATCGACATTGTCTTTCTTGATCATCACGGCAATCCATATGGACGTGTTTGGCATTCAAAACTGGGGAGCACCACCCTGATTCGCCGGCGGCAGCTTGAAATCAGCGAGGCTGAACAGGGGCTCGATCTGGCTAAGGACTGGGTGGTTGCGAAGGTCTCCAATCAGGCGGAGTTTCTGGATCGATTGAGCCGCCCGCGAGAGGACAAGGCTGAAAAGCTGAAGGCATCGGCAGCCAGTTTGAAGGAGCTCGGCAAAAAGCTGGGCGCACTTTCCGGGTCTGTGGATGAACGGCGCGGAACGATCATGGGGCTGGAGGGGACAGCAGGGAGAATCTATTTTGACCTGCTCAGTCATGTCATGCCGGAGCGATTCCGCTTTGATGGCCGCAGCCGCAATCCGGCCAAGGACGAATTCAACGCCATGCTCAATTATGGCTATGGCGTGCTTTATTCGCTGGTGGAAAAGGGGTGCATCCTGGCGGGACTTGATCCCTATATCGGCTTTGTCCACACCGACAATTACAACAAAAAATCGCTGGTCTTCGACCTGATCGAACCGTTCCGCATTTATGCCGAAGAGCCGGTTGTCTTCCTGTTTTCCGGTCGCAAGGTAAAGGTGGAATACTTCGACAGGCTGCCCAATAACGGCATAACGCTGAACAAGGAAGGAAAGGCTTTTCTGATCGAGGCATTGAACAAGCATTTTGATGAATCAATCCGCTACCGTGGTCGAAATATCCAGCGACGCAACACCATCCAGATGGAGTGCCACCGTATCGCCAACAGCCTGATTGGAGGCAAACAATGCTGACCTGGGTAATCTATGATATCGTCAAGGACAAGGCCCGGACCAAGGTTGCCAAGAAGTGCAAGGAGTACGGCCTGTATCGGGTGCAGAAGAGCTGCTTTCTGGGCGAGCTGAATCGGAACGAGGTTGATGAACTTGGTTTGCGGTGCAAGGCATTGATGGATCTTGAGACAGATTCCGTGTACCTCTTCCCGGTGTGCGAGGATGATTTCAAAAAAATCCGCCTGTTGGGGAACTCGTTTGAAAAGGATCTGGTCACAGGCCAGCTCAAGGCGTTGATCCTGTGAAGCCGTTAAATTCGGAGGGAATCTACATAACCGCGTCGGAACTTCTGGAATACCTGTTCTGCCCGCGCTTCATCTATTTCATGAACTGCCTTTGTATAGGCCAGCATGAGGACAGGCGCTACAAGGTGCAGATCGGGCGCGAAGTGCATCACCAGCGCGAGACGGCCAATGTTGATTATCTGCGCAAGAAGATCGGTTGCGTAAACAAAGAACTCGGTGTGTGGTTGTCGTCACCGCGCTGCAACATCAAGGGGGTTGTGGATGAGGTGCTGACCCTGAATGACGGGACAATGGCCCCGCTGGATTACAAGTTTGCCGAATTTAACGACCGGATTTTCGCGACCTACAAATATCAGTCGATTTTTTACGGACTGTTGATTCGTGAAAATTACGGAAGGGAGGTGAATCGAGGTTATGTCTGTTTTACCCGTAGTAACAGTTTGATGAAGGAGATTGCGATAAGGGAGAGCGATTTTGAATCATTGATGGGGATGATCCGCGAAATGATTGCAATCACCCAGCAAGGGTATTATCCTGAAGGGACAAAAAATACGGCAAAGTGCCTTGATTGCTGTTACCGTAACGTATGCGTATGAACAGCATGGTCCGTTTTTATCGGCATTTTTAGTGGTTCTTTGAAAATACAAAATGATTGCATGATGTTAAGTGCGATGAAGGTATGTAAATGGCGTCTCAAATAACGCCAAAGGGACAATATATGAAAGGGGAATTTAGCAAAATAAGCTTCCGAAAATATGGCCTGAAACCAGTTGTAACAAGGCATTGCAGGGTAAAAGCGGTCAGCAGAAACCTTCCATAAGAACAAGGATTGAAACAACAACTCGGGTTCTTCGCGGACGCCGTGTTTTGTGTCAGCAGAAACCTTCCATAAGAACAAGGATTGAAACCGGCCAGAGTTACGCCACAGGGATTTGTGGCGCTGGTGGTCAGCAGAAACCTTCCATAAGAACAAGGATTGAAACTAATCCTGCCCTTCGGGGGGCAGGTCGGTGCTGGCGTCAGCAGAAACCTTCCATAAGAACAAGGATTGAAACTTCCTCTCCCTTTGCCATTTGTTACCTCCTTGGTTTGTCAGCAGAAACCTTCCATAAGAACAAGGATTGAAACCGGCGACATAAGCGACGTTCGCGGCGACATAAGCGGTCAGCAGAAACCTTCCATAAGAACAAGGATTGAAACATCATGCTGAATTTTGGGATTATATGCGAACGTTAAGTCAGCAGAAACCTTCCATAAGAACAAGGATTGAAACTGGTTCATGTTTCGATGGATTGCTCACAAAAAGCACGTCAGCAGAAACCTTCCATAAGAACAAGGATTGAAACACAGTTCGTTCAGTTGGCAATAGGAGAGATATGATGAGTCAGCAGAAACCTTCCATAAGAACAAGGATTGAAACCAGATAGAAAGACGGAACGCGAAAAAAGCACAGAGTCAGCAGAAACCTTCCATAAGAACAAGGATTGAAACCATCAAAACTGGATTCCTTACGCTAAAATATACGGTCAGCAGAAACCTTCCATAAGAACAAGGATTGAAACTCCCAGTTGCCGGAAGTTGCAATTGCGGCGTCATTGTCAGCAGAAACCTTCCATAAGAACAAGGATTGAAACCCGACTATGTCAGGGTAGTCATGCCTTAAACGCGGGTGTCAGCAGAAACCTTCCATAAGAACAAGGATTGAAACTACTGTAAAACGCCGTCATAATGCATTTGTGGAACGTCAGCAGAAACCTTCCATAAGAACAAGGATTGAAACTTTTGAACAATCGCCAATTCATACAATACATTATCGTCAGCAGAAACCTTCCATAAGAACAAGGATTGAAACAAGGTACGCTGGGTGTCGTACAGTTCGCTGGCGCGGTCAGCAGAAACCTTCCATAAGAACAAGGATTGAAACTCGCTGTAGACATCCACCTGGTCGCCCATATCCGGTCAGCAGAAACCTTCCATAAGAACAAGGATTGAAACATTGATAGGGACGTTGCCAGTTATTACCCGAACATGTCAGCAGAAACCTTCCATAAGAACAAGGATTGAAACTTGACCAGTAGGGGGTAGGCGTGGCTGACCGGTTTGTCAGCAGAAACCTTCCATAAGAACAAGGATTGAAACTTCCAGTACCCCATGCCACCCTTGACGCAGCCGAGTCAGCAGAAACCTTCCATAAGAACAAGGATTGAAACCGAGAATACCTACCGCTTCGATCTTTCCGCCGGCACGTCAGCAGAAACCTTCCATAAGAACAAGGATTGAAACTCAGTCATTGATCCCCGGTATGGTTCCGGCCATTCGTCAGCAGAAACCTTCCATAAGAACAAGGATTGAAACGTGGTGAGCGTTGTGTATTAGCAGCGGTGTTTACTGTCAGCAGAAACCTTCCATAAGAACAAGGATTGAAACTTTTTCCAGTACGGATGATCTGCTGGCAGTTTACATAGTCAGCAGAAACCTTCCATAAGAACAAGGATTGAAACTCAATGATGTAGTTGGTAGGGCTTAAACCAGTAATTGTCAGCAGAAACCTTCCATAAGAACAAGGATTGAAACCTCAGGGTGATATGACGTGGGCAACAAATGGATGGGGTCAGCAGAAACCTTCCATAAGAACAAGGATTGAAACAATACTTATCTCAAAAAGGAGCCGCATATGCAGACAGTCAGCAGAAACCTTCCATAAGAACAAGGATTGAAACCCGCATATATTGTCTTCATTTGCCCCTCCTAAACTATAGTCAGCAGAAACCTTCCATAAGAACAAGGATTGAAACCACGGTCAACGAGCTGGAAACATCGCTGGCCGAAAGGTCAGCAGAAACCTTCCATAAGAACAAGGATTGAAACACTTGGCAAGTTCCGCCTCCGTTACGCTGTACTCAGGTCAGCAGAAACCTTCCATAAGAACAAGGATTGAAACTCAACCTCCCCTTGATGATCGACTCGCCTGACCGGGTCAGCAGAAACCTTCCATAAGAACAAGGATTGAAACTTATATTCCGTCTCTGTTATCTGCTGGTGTGCATAGTCAGCAGAAACCTTCCATAAGAACAAGGATTGAAACAAAGTATATGCGGTGCTATGCCGCTTTTCTACTGCGTCAGCAGAAACCTTCCATAAGAACAAGGATTGAAACCGGGACGTCCATGCGTTGCCATGTAACCGCAAATATGTCAGCAGAAACCTTCCATAAGAACAAGGATTGAAACAACAGATGCGAGATGACTTCCTCCAGTCGGAAGAAAAGTCAGCAGAAACCTTCCATAAGAACAAGGATTGAAACATTACCATCGGTGAAGATTTGATTCGGGTGATTCCGGTCAGCAGAAACCTTCCATAAGAACAAGGATTGAAACCGGGACGTCCATGCGTTGCCATGTAACCGCAAATATCGTCAGCAGAAACCTTCCATAAGAACAAGGATTGAAACCAAAAGGGTTCTTGGTATGGAGATAGGTGACATCTCGTCAGCAGAAACCTTCCATAAGAACAAGGATTGAAACTCAGCAGAGAGTGTTTCAGGCAGCGGTTGAGATAGCGTCAGCAGAAACCTTCCATAAGAACAAGGATTGAAACTAAAAAAATGTTGTTGGTGGTGTATTTGGCGCGTTAGTGTCAGCAGAAACCTTCCATAAGAACAAGGATTGAAACCCTCGTATGACTACTAGCCGTCGCGTGTCCCACCACGTCAGCAGAAACCTTCCATAAGAACAAGGATTGAAACACGCGCAACTGGCAGGTTTCTTCCAGGCGAAGCCCGTCAGCAGAAACCTTCCATAAGAACAAGGATTGAAACATCGTACCGTTGCCACGCGGGGCCAGGGTGGCCTTTGTCAGCAGAAACCTTCCATAAGAACAAGGATTGAAACGCCATCAGCCATGCTTGGCTGATATGCGCCCAACCTTGTCAGCAGAAACCTTCCATAAGAACAAGGATTGAAACCACATGGGGGCGGCACAACTGGCCCTCATTGACTGGTCAGCAGAAACCTTCCATAAGAACAAGGATTGAAACTCTTAAAGAACTGATCGAATGGCTTGAGCAACAAGACGTCAGCAGAAACCTTCCATAAGAACAAGGATTGAAACGCCGCCAACGTTGCCCCACACGGATTCGCGGCGCGTCAGCAGAAACCTTCCATAAGAACAAGGATTGAAACTGCAAGTCCGATCGCAATGCCACATCGCCCAGGGGGTCAGCAGGAACCTTCCATAAGAACAAGGATTGAAACACAGCCAATTCGGTGAGATAAGCGATTATCTTGTCGTCAGCAGGAACCTTCCATAAGAACAAGGATTGAAACCAAAATGCTGCTGCCGCTGCCGCTGCTGCTGCTGCTGGTCAGCAGGAACCTTCCATAAGAACAAGGATTGAAACTGGCCGTGATATAGTCGTTGATTTCACTCGTTGGCGTCAGCAGGAACCTTCCATAAGAACAAGGATTGAAACTTCCTGTACAGGCTTTTGAACGTGGCCTTGTCTATGTCAGCAGGAACCTTCCATAAGAACAAGGATTGAAACAGTATTACCGCCTATATCGACAATATTCCATCCAATGTCAGCAGGAACCTTCCATAAGAACAAGGATTGAAACCATATAACGGGGATTCAGATCAGCGGAGGACAATAATGGTCAGCAGGAACCTTCCATAAGAACAAGGATTGAAACACAGCGCTGCCGATGCTCAGGCGCTGGCTGATGATGTCAGCAGAAACCTTCCATAAGAACAAGGATTGAAACTCAGGATCGAGGAACTACACCATGGGCGGGGCAGCGTCAGCAGAAACCTTCCATAAGAACAAGGATTGAAACCGCCTGATCGCGTTGCACAACTGTTGGTATGAAGGGTCAGCAGAAACCTTCCATAAGAACAAGGATTGAAACCAGGCCAGTCAAAAGCAAGACGTCCCAGCGGGACGTCTCTACGGATGGTGATTGATTGGAATTGGTAGAGACGCCGCCGCTGGCGCGTCTTGGTTTTGATGGAGGAGACGCCACCGTTGGGGCGTCTCCGGTGGTGCGTACCGTGTTTTTCAGTAATACGTAACCTGCAGCAGAGGCGCCAGGGCAGTCGGATTCGTCCCGAGCGTCGGGTCGCTTATTTCGATCAATCCTGGTGTAACGATTCCCAGGTCCTCCATGATGCGGATCTGGAAATTTAGTAACCCCAGGTTTTGCGCCTCCACCATCAGCGAGGTCACGTCGACGGTCACATGTTGACCGAAATCGGTTTGCGCAATCGGAGGAATGATCGTGGTGGTGGCCAAGGCCGGCTGCAGAGTCCGGTCAAAGTCCGTATTGACCATGGGCTGCGTAAAAGAGACTAGGTCGATTCGGATCGGGATCGTACCGACCAGCGGGTTGGGATTGATGCTGTTGATTACGATGTCGAGAAATGCCGAGGAGATGACGGCGTTGCCGGGCACCCCTCCGGTTCCTGTCAGCGGGAAGTCGAGGAAGGCGCGGTACTCCACATTGGTGACCGGATCAATACCGGCAAAAACGCTCTGCACCGTTGGTGACATCCCCTGTGTTACCGTGTAAGAGTTAGCAGTCGAATCAAAGGCAATATCCCCATCCAGGGTCGGATCACTCAGAATCTGGGTAGTGACCGTGGAGGGCCCCCCCCCATTGCCGCATCCTACCAACGCAACAGTCAAAATCACCATTATTGCCGTAAGGAATGTCCTTTTCATTGTAGACCCTCCCATTCGTATTTGAAAATCGAGCCACCACGTCAATGCCTGAGAAAAGGTTACCAAAAATCGGGCGAAACAAAAGGGGGGAGGGATAAATTATGTTCAACGGGAGATGAAAGTTGAGATCAGGCCGACAAATCCACGTTCCCCCGCCCGCAGCAGCCGGAAGAACAGCTCGGTCAGGGGGCGGTGGCGGAACGAAATATAGGGGCGGCGGATGTAGCAGGGGCGGGCACCGGCGTTGAGGGCTGCCAGGCAGCCGGTCAGGAGGCGGTCATCGACCATCAGTATCCCGGATAAGGAGATGCCTGAAAGTTGTTCGATTTTCTTAAGCCCGTCCGGATAAGGCTTTTTCCGGACGCCGCTGATGAAGCGCATCTGCGGGAAACGGTCGGCAAACCAGGATTTGCGGGCAGCGGTTGGTTTGTTGGAAAGGATGAAGAGGCGGTCCTCTCCAAAGACCTCCGCGCAACGGGCCAGCCATACATCAGCCTCAGGAATTGGGGCGGGATAGCCGTGCGGAGCAAGAACCCCGTCGAAATCCAGGGCCAGGGCGGTTATCCCCCGGCTCTTCAATTTGGCGGGATCAAGGGCGAGGATGTTGTTGTCTGCGTCTGTTTCCCGCAGGATGCGGGCAAGTTCGCGCCGGTTGCGGAACCCTGATGTGAATCCGGCCAGGATATGCGCGCCGATGGTCATGCCTTGCCCCGTTCCAGGTCGCTGGTCATTCCGCTAAGTCCTGGCCATGTCTTTCTGTGCCCGCGAAACCAGGTAGTAGACGACCCCCAGGATCAGCAGGGTGCCGGCCAGGAAGGCCTGGGTGGTAAGGTCGTCATGCCGCAGGGTGGAGATGAGGATTTCTCGGATCATGGCCACGATGATTACGCCGATGAAGACGAGGATGTTGAACTTGCCGCCTTTCAGGTTCTTGATCTCATTGTCCATGAGTTCGATCATCATCCAAAGGATCAGCAGTTCCCC
>MTLD01000862.1_pt3 | contig 17518 bp, 13 predicted proteins | sample 1982471 | NCBI WGS metagenome assembly MTLD01 (sample SAMN05712604, study PRJNA340218) | biofilm metagenome | isolation source: sample SPM anode biofilm adapted to -50 mV | place: USA | collected 2012-02-03
TACCGCGGCATGGGAAGGCTGCAGACCAAGGGCTACCAGACCCTGGAGCGCTTCCTGGCCGGCAGGAGTGCGCCTTATGGGATCGATCCCATTCACGGCAAGGTGCTGGTGCTTCCCGCCGGCAGCGTCTCCCCCGAATCGCTTGAGTTCGGTTCGCCGCAGGACGAGGTGCTGCTCAGCATCTCCGAGGATGCCGGCGGCACCGGTCTTTGCTTCTCGCTCGAGATGATCCTCCCCTATTTCAGCGAGGACGACGCGGTCATGGAAGAGGCGCTTTTGTTCGCGCCGGTCCTGCAGTACGGCGCGCTCTTCCTCGAGGAAAACCCGCACGACGGCATGCTCGACCTGATCTACCGGCTGGCCGTCCCGCTGTTCCCCCCCCTTCTTACTACGCGCCTGGCCGAGAGGATGTTCTCCATCTTCTCGTTCGAACTCAAGGAAACGTTCCTGGCGCTCTCCGACTACCCCGAAAGTTAGCTCTGCCTGCCCCGGCGCCGTCACCGGGAGTTGCAGGCAGGGAATGCGGCCAAATAAGGTTGAAGTAGCGGCCGCGTTGTTATATGATGCCGCGCAAATGAAAACTGAGTCCAGCGGGGGAGACCGGTCTTGTCCAAAATTGTCCTTGCTCTTATCTGCGCCCTTGTCATGTCCTTTGCCATCCCCAGTGACAGCTCTGCCGCTCCCCGCAAGAAGGGCGGGCCCATCACCACCGGCGGATTCTCGGTCACCCCGACTGTGGGGTGGTACAACTTCGAAGGCGCCGACCGCTTTGAAAGCGGCCCCCTTTCCGGTTTGAAGGTCGGCTACGAGTACATCGGTCAATCGATCCCGGACAGCATCGGGTTCGAGGGGACAGTCAACTACATCAGCACCAAACTCAAAAACGGCGGCGACTCGGCCTCCGCCTACCTCTTCCGTCTCGACGCACTCTACCCCATCCTTTTGAAGGACAAGCCCGTACCCTATTTCGTCGCGGGGGTCGGCGACCTGCACACCAAGGCCGGCTCCCAAAGCGACGACAGCCCGCTCTTCAACTACGGCGTCACCTTGAAGTACTTCATGGAGGACTATCTGGTGCTGCGCGCCGACGCCAGGCACCTGCTGGTCTATAACGACATCAACACCACGAACAACTTTGAGTTCTCGGTCGGGGTCAGCTATTACTTCGGCAAGGAGAGAAAATCGTCCGCGCCGCCGCTCGACACCGACGGAGACGGCGTCCCCAACACGCTGGACAAGTGCCCCAACACCCGCAAGGGGCTCAAGGTCGACAAGTTCGGCTGCCCCATCGACTCCGATTTCGACGGCGTGCCCGAAGCACAGGACCTCTGCCCGGATACCCCGATGGGGGTCTCCGTGGACAAGAACGGCTGTCCGGCATCGGCCCCGGCCCCCGGTGTCTTGCCGATCCCTATCCCTATCCCGATCCCGTCGGCTGCCGCAGAAGGGACCCAGCTGCCGCGTCTTGCGCCGGTAGGGGAAATCGCGGCATCCCCTCTGCCGATGAACCCCCTGCATCCCACTCCCAGGGCGGCTTTCGCCGAGATCGATTTCCTGCAGCCGATCGGCAACCTTGGCCCCATGAAGAGTGCTGCCCAGCAGCCGCAGGTCCAGGTGCAGCCTCCCCAATCGGCGCCGGCCCCGGTGCCGGTCGCAGCCGCTGAGCCGGAGAGCGAGGCAGGGAAGAAGCTCGTGCGCAGCGTGACCGTACTCTTCTCTGTCGACAGCGCCGAGGTGGGGCGCAAGTACCTGGCGCGGCTCAAAGAGGTCGCCTCCGTGCTGAAGGCCAACCCGGGCACCACCGCCCTCATCGAGGGGCACACCGACGACACCGGGACGCTGCAGGACAACATTGAGCTCTCCCTCGCGCGGGCCGAGAACCTGAAGCGGGCCCTGGTCAGGTACGGCGTCGACCCGAGGCTGCTGAAGGTGAAGGGCGAAGGCCCGCTGCAACCGGTGGCTTCGAACGCGACGGAAAAGGGGAGGCAGAAGAACAGGAGGGCCGTGGCCAAGGTGCAGGTACTCGTCTACCGCTGACCCTGCCAGGTGGCCGGCCGCGCAGCTTCATGCCCTATTTTGTCCTTGCAATGTGGAGTTGGATTCAAATATAGTGCTTGAGCTCCTCAGTCTGTTAGATTGTATTTAAGTATATGAATTCCGTAGCGCGTTTTTCCCTCCCGGCAGGAGGAGCCGACGAGGGTGGAGTGTTGCGGACATGCAGAGGCGTGAATCAGACAGGCACCAGTAAGGATGGTGAAATGCGAAAGTTCGGCTTACTGACTATCTTTTCCTTGGGCGCGCTCCTTGCCACGTGGTCCCCGGCCCTGGCCGACAGCTGCCTTACCGCAGGGTGCCATCAGGCGATATCGGCCATGAAAGCGCAGCATGAACCGGTCAAGGGGGGCGAGTGCCTTTCCTGCCACGTCAAACAGTCGGCAAACCACCCGACGCCGGGGGCAAAAGGCTTCAAGCTCACTGCCACCGGAGCCGCCCTCTGCAGTCAGTGCCATGACCCCTTCGGCAAGAAGACGGTGGTGCATGCGCCGGTCAAGGAAGGGGACTGCACCTCCTGCCACAACCCGCACGGAGCCGACGGCCGCTACCTCATCAACGCCAGTGACGACCAGACCGGGCTCTGCATGTCCTGCCACGACTCCGCGATGATCAAGCAAAAATACATGCACGGCCCCGCAGCGGTCGGTGCCTGCACCAAGTGCCACGACCCGCACGAGTCCAACACGAAGGGGCTAATCCGCGGCACGGTGCGGGAAAGCTGCCTCGGCTGCCATACGGACTTTGCCGCGTCCTTCAAGACCGCGCAGGTGGTGCATCCGCCGGTCCAAAAGGATCCCTGCACCCTTTGTCACGACCCCCATGGCTCTGCCATCCCCTTCATGCTCGCCAAGAAGATGCCGGATCTCTGCATCGGCTGCCACAGCGGGCTTGCCAAGAAGCTGGAGGCCAAGGTGCCGCACAAGCCGCTGCTGCAGGACGCCGGGTGCGGCAGCTGCCACTCCTCGCACTTCGCCAAGGCGAAAGGGCTTCTTCCCTTCGATGAACTGACCACCTGTCTCTCCTGTCACGACAAGGACAACCTCGGCAAGCCGGCCCTGCGCAACATCAAGAAGGAGCTGGCCGGCAAAAAGTACCTGCACGGCCCGGTCGCCAAGGGAGAGTGCAAGGCGTGCCACGACCCGCACGGCTCCGACAACTTCCGGATGCTCAAGGGGGCCTACCCCGCAGCCATGTACGTCCCTTACAAGGAGGGGATGTACGACGCCTGCCTCGGCTGCCACGAAAAGAACCTGCTCCGGTTCGCGGACACGACGATCTACACCAACTTCAGGAACGGGAACCGGAACCTGCACTACGTGCATGTCGTCAACAGCCGCAAAGGACGCAGCTGCCGCGTCTGTCACGACGTCCACGCAAGCGACGGCCAGAAACTGATCACCAAGGATGGAGCCAAGTTCGGCGACTGGAAGATCCCGCTCAACTTCAAGATGACCGAAACCGGAGGGAGTTGTGCTCCGGGATGCCACCGTGAGCTGTCATACGACCGCAAGAGCGCAGTGTCTTACAAGTGATGCACCAGGCGGCTTCCCGTACTCCGGGAACCCCGCCTTTTACTGCTATGCAATGCTGAAGATGAAACAGGACGGGCACTTTTTCGTGATGTGGACGAAGTCCGCGTAAGGAGAACCCATGTTGAGCAAAATCATCGCTAGCTACCGCCGTCATCTTACCAATAGCTCCATCGTCGTGGCAGCCTTGCTGCTTACCGCGTGCGCTGCACAAAAGAAAGCATTCGAGCCTGTGTTCTTTCCCTCCGAACCTAGCCCCCCCAGGATCCAGTACCTGATGGGTATCTCGGAATCGACCGACGTAGAGGAGGAGAAGAAGAACGACTTCTCCCTGATCGTGACCGGCAGGGGAAGCTCCGAGGCCAAGCGCCTGATCGCCAAGCCCTACGGCATCACCAGCGCCAACGGCAAGATCTACGTCTGCGACATCGGCGTGGGGAACCTCGTCGTCATCGACCCTGCCAAAAGGAGCTTCGACTACCTGAAGGGGAACACCGGCCTCGGCAAGCTGAAAAAACCTGCGAACGTGGGCCTCGACAAGAACGGGAACCTCTTTGTCGCCGACGCAGCCAGGAGAGAGATCATGGTGTACAACGCGGAGGGGCAGTTCGTGCGCTCCTTCGGCAAAGAAGAGAACATGAAACCCGCTGACGTGGCGATCGATGGGGACCTGATCTACGTACTCGACCTGCAGAAGACCAAAAACGAGATCAAGGTCTTTGACCGCGAAAGCGGCAGGCTGATGAACACCTTCGGCAAGCGCAGCGACAACGCCGAAGGGATCAACATCCCCACCAACTTCGCCATGGACCACACGGGTGCCATCTACGTCACCAACGCCGGCAACGGCAAGCTGATGAAGTTCGACCGCGACGGGCACCTGCTGCTGAGCTTCGGGGACCTGGGCGACATCTCCGGCATGTTCTCGCGTCCCAAGGGGGTCGCCGTAGACAAGGAAAACCGCATCTACATCGTCGACGGCGGCAACCAGAACGTGCAGGTATTCAACGACAAGGGGCGCATCCTCGTGGCCTTCGGCGACCCGGGCCTGATGCGCGGGTCCCTCAACCTCCCGGTGTCGGTGACGGTGACCCAGGACAACCTGGATTACTTCCAGAAATTCGCAGCCCCCGGCTTCACGCTGGAGTCGGTGATCCTGGTCACCAACCAGTACGGCCAGGATAAGATCTCCGTCTACGGCTTGGGCAAGATGGCAGGGCGCGATTACACCGAACGTGCCCCGACCGCCAAAGCTACCGAGGGCGCGAAGGCTAAGGAAACCGGGACGCAGGAGAACCAGGCGAAGTAAAAATTATGGAGGACCGGCACCCGGTGCGAATCTTCTTTCTCAACCTTTTTAATGTTATGTTATTGGCACTTGTAGTCGGCGCCCTGTCGGGGTGCGACCCGGTTACGCGTCACAAGGCCTTGACTACTTTATTCGACGGGGTTCCTTCGCTGCCTCCCCCTGAGCAGATCTGCACCGAGTACGCGGATCAAAAGGTGGCGGAACTGCGCAACGAGTTGACCGGCAAGAAAACCGTGGCCAAGTCCGGACCGGTGACGGTGTCGCAGCACCCCCCGTACGTCGAGAAAAAGTGCAACGACTGCCACAACAAGAACAACAAGGACGGCCTGGTCGCCCCGCGCAACCAGCTCTGCTACGTCTGCCATACCAATTTCATAAAAGGCCAGTTCGTGCACGGGCCGATCGCGGTGGCGGACTGCCTCGCCTGCCACCTCCCCCATACTTCGACAAATCCGTCGCTGCTGAAAAACAACGTCTCCGCGCTCTGCGCCGGCTGCCATAAAGAGAAGCGTGTCGCCGACACCATGCACGCCAAACTTGCGGCCCAGCAGATGCCCTGTACCGATTGCCACGATCCTCACTTCGGCAATCTGCAGTACTTCCTCAAGTGACAGGGGCGTGAACACATGACGCGCTTCTTTACTTTGTTCCTGATCCTGCTCCTTTTGACCGCCTCAGAGGCCGGCGCGGCTCAGCGCGGGCTTCTGCTGCTTGGCGACCTGAGCCAGCTGGTCGAGTTCAAGTACCAGCTCGACGGCCAGCAGTCAAAGACCAATGGGCGTGAAAAAACCTCCCGGATGCAGAACTACTTCCAGGAGTCCTACCGGGCCCAGATTGCCTACGCGCTCTTCAACCCGGAGATCCTGCGTGGCTCCTTCGGCGTCGGGATCGACTTCGACCAGACCAGCAGGTCCATGACCAACTCGGCAAGCGAATTCGACACCGGTTCCGGCCTGCGCTACAACATATCCGCGTCCCTGCTCCCAGACTCCATCATCCCCTCCACCGTCCAGGCGAGGTCCGAAAAGGTGCACGCCCAGCGCCAGTTCCAGTCGCCGTACGATATCACTACCGACAGTTATGGCGCCAATCTGCGCATAAAGAACAAGCATCTCCCCATAACGCTCCAGTACGCCACCTCTTCTTCGGCCACCACCGGCCTTTCCCAGGATACGGTGCAGGACAGCCACACCTTCATGGCCTTGGTGAACCACCACGTATCCTTCTCCGAGAGCGAGGCGCAGCTCACCTTGTCTGACAACTCCTCGGCTCCCAAGAGCACGATAACCAGCGGGTACAGTGTCACCTACGCTGAAAACCAGAACTACGAAGTGGCGTTGCGCAACCGGCTCTCCCTGGCGAAGCAGGGTGCGGACCGATTATTGCTGACCACCGTGCAGAAGCGGGATGAACGCAACACCCTCAACGCCGACGTCCAGGAAAACCGCACCCTCCAGGTGGAAGAACAGCTGTTCTGGGCCTTCGGCAAGGCGCTGCGTCTGGGGGGGCAGTACCTGCTGCTCAACAGGGACAGCACCCTGAACGATTCCAGGAACCGGGACGCCCAGCTCTCGCTCTCCCACCAGCTCTTCGAAAGCCTGGCGACCCGCATCGAGACTAGCTATCGCACGACCGACATAGAGAACTCCAGCAACGAGACCACCCGCGGCTACGGAGGGAGTCTCAACTACACCAAGAAGCTCCCTGCCGAGTGCGAACTCCAGGCCGGCTACGGCTATCTCTACACGGATACGGACCGCAGCCAGACCGGCATATTCGCCCTAGCCATCGACGAGCCGCACACGATGCAAGCGGGGGTTCTGCCGACGCTTCCCGCACCGTTTCGGCTCAACAACATCAACGTGCAGACACCCAGCATAGAGATCCGCAATGCCAATCCAGCCGTCCATCTGCTCCCCTACGTCCTGGGCCAGGATTACACCATCGAGTCCGACGGGCTCTACACGCGCATCGTTCCGACCGACACCTCGGAGATCCACGTGGGGGACAACCTGCTTGTCGACTATTCTTACCTTGGCAACCCGCAGATCGCCTACGGCACCACAACGCAGCAGGCCAACGTGAACCTGACGCTGTTCAACAACTCCTGGCGTGTCTACGGTGGGTGGCTTAACACCTCGCAGGAGCTCCTCAAAGGGAGCGCGGACGTGGTGCGCCTTAACGACGGCACCGAGTACCGCATCGGCTTCGAGAGAAACGAGCCCATCCTGAGCTACGGCGGCGAGTATGACAACGTCGATTCGACCCAGGACAAGCACCAGACTTACCAGGCGTTCGTGCGCTCCATGCGCAATGTCAACCGCGGCAACGTGACGGTTTATGCCACCGACAGCTTCACCAACACTGATCAAGCCTCCTATAACCCAATCGGTGCTTCTACCGCGACCAATACCTTCGGTTGCGGCGGGTCGTACAGTACCAGGATCTACCGCGGCGTCTTCATGATGCTGACCGGCCAGTACTATAACACCACGGGCGACACGCCCACCCGCAACGACGCTTCTTTGGGGGCTAACTTCAACTGGAGTTATGGCAAGCTGGACTTCTCTCTGATTTCCCAGATCAACTGGAGGTCGTTGCCCGGCCAGACCTCTCAGGACGAGTACATCCGGCTGAAAGTATCCAGATATTTCTAGGGGGACTGCATGGCAGTAAGCGTCTTTAGTTGGCTGGTGCGGCACAAACCGACAAGGAGGATGGTTGCGGCCCTTGCACTGCCGCTGTGTCTGCTCTGCGCTTCCTGCGCGACCCTCAGCACGTCCGAGGAGGTGCCCCGGAAGCAGGAACTCCAGTGGCCTCCCTTGCCGCTCATGCCCCGCATACAATGGGTGAAGGAGATCCGGGACCAAGGCGATGCCGGGATTGCCAAGGGGATGTGGCAGCGTTTCGGAGAGCTCTTCACCGGCGAAGTGGAGAACAGGATAGGCAAGCCGTACGGCGTCTACTTCGACGAGCGCGGCAGGCTGTTCATAGTCGACGTCTCCTACGGCGTAGTCCATGTCATGGACGCCAAGGAGAAGAGCTACTACGCCATCGGCGACCTCGAAAAACGCACCTTCCGCTCGCCTATCGGAGTCACCGAGGACGACGGGGAAAATCTCTATATCACCGATTCCGGCGCATCCAGCATCTTCCGCTACAACCTGAAGAAGCGGAAGCTGGAGCCGTTCATCATCTCGGATCTGGCCCGGCCCACAGGGATCGTCTTCAACAAAAGTAACCGCCTTCTCTACATCACCGACACCACCGAACACCAGGTTGTCGTCTTCGACCTGAAGGGCAACCTTAGGTACCGCATCGGCAGCAGGGGCAACGCCCCCGGGCAGTTCAACTACCCGACCGATATCTACGTCGACGGCAGCGGGCGCCTTTACGTGACCGACGCCCTCAACTCGCGCATTTCCACCTTCTCCGTCGAGGGGACCTACTTGAAGACGTTCGGCAGGTCCGGCGATACGGCTGGTGATCTGCCCAAACCAAAAGGTGTAGCCGTCGACAGCGCAGGGAACATCTACGTGGTCGACGCCCTGCTGGACGCGGTGCAGATCTTCGACCAAAACGGAGTGCTGCTCTTGACCTTCGGCAGCAACGGCGCCAACCCCGGCGAGTTCTGGATGCCGTCGGGCATCTACATCGACCGCAACGACAATATCTACGTGTCCGACTCGTACAACCGCAGGGTCCAGGTCTTCAAGTACCTCGATGTCAAAGACACATCGACGCGGGGAGTGGTACCGGCCGGCAACAAGCAGACGGAGCAGTAACCATGAAAAAATCCAAACTGGGCATATATCTTCTTCTCGCGCTCGCGTCAGCCTTCATGGCGGTCCCCCAGGCGCCTGCCGCCGAGAAGCCGCACAGCCGGGACATAATCCAGACTCCGCACAACCTCTCCATCAGCGGTGGCGGAGGGGCGCACGACATCAAGTCCGCCAGCGAGGCCGAGGTCTGCATCTTCTGCCATACCCCGCACCATGCCTCGACCGTGACCCCGCTCTGGAGCCGGGAGGCTTCCCCGCTGACCATCTACGTGACTTACAAGTCGCCCACGCTCAAGGCCAACCCGCAGCAGCCCCGCGGCGCCTCGCGCCTGTGCCTCTCCTGCCATGACGGCACCATCGCGCTCGGGCACCTCACCGGGGACAGGATCCTCGACCCCTCCTTGCCTGCGTTCAAGGACATGCCCCAGGAGACCGATCCCAGGAAAAACCCGAACCTTGGAACCGACCTTTCCAACGATCATCCTATTTCCTTTCTGTACTCAGACGCCAGCAACCTGGAACTGAACGACGCGACGACGGTCCAGGCGAAGGGGATCAGGCTGTCGCAGGACCAGTACGTCGAGTGCACCTCCTGCCACGACGCGCATAACAACCAGTTCGGCAATTTCCTGGTTCAGGATGTGAGCCTGCAGCAGGACGCTTTGTGCACCACCTGCCACAACAAGCAGGGGTGGAGCGACCTCGACAGCACGCACCGCACCGGCGGCACCCGCTATGACACGGTCAGCGCCCAGGTCGCCGCGTCGGGCTGCATCAACTGCCACCTGCCGCACAACGCGCAAAGGGGCGAGCACCTGTTGAAGCTTGCCGGCGTGGGCGCCGGCGAGGAGACCAACTGCTACACCTCCTGTCACCAAAGCGTGCCGTACACTAACGTGTGGAGCCAGTTCAACACTACCCTCTACACCCACCGCGTTCAGAACTACAACGGCGTCCACGTGGACAACGAAACTCTGCCGGTTGCCGGCGGCAAAAAGCACGTCGAGTGCACGGACTGCCACAACCCTCACTTTGCCGGGGCTCAGGGGGTGCCGCTGGGCAGCTCCACCCCCCTGGTCGCGCCTGCTTCGTCCGCCCCGGATATTAACGGCGCCTTGCGCGGGGTGCGCGGTGTCGATCTCACCGGCGCCGCCGTAGTTTCCCCCGCGCGTTACGAGTACGAAATCTGCTACCGCTGCCATGCCGGGCCTACCGCCGACCAGTTCACCAGCCTGTCCCAGATGCTCCCCAACCGCGTCTTCAAGGACTACGACGAGAGCAACCGGTTCAATTCCTCCAACGCGGCATACCACCCGGTGTCGGCGGACCGCCGGTCCGGTCCCAATGGCCGCAGCCTGCGCAGCCAGTATCAAAGCACGATGTTCCGCATCTACTGCAACGACTGCCACGATTCCCACGGCACCAACGAGTCGCACATGCTGCGTTACCAGAACCAGGACGCCTTCCCTGCCTCGGGGGGGACCAATTACCCGCTTTGTTTCCGCTGCCACGATGCGGACTACCTGCTCAACCCGGTGGGAGCTCCCCGCTCGGAAACCGTCGCCCTGCACCAGAGGCACGTCCTGGGGCAGCACCTGAACGGTGATACCCGGCAGACCCCTTGCTCCGTCTGCCATGACCCCCACGGGGTACCGGCGATCCGTGGCGCTCTGTTCAACAACGCCGCGCACCTGGTGAACTTCGATATGCGTTATGCCGGAGAGGGTGCGGTATACGACGCGGTATCCCGGAATTGCACTGTGTCATGCCACACCAGCAACCCCAGGTCGTACCCCTAGCCAGGCACTACGTCATTTCCCGTAGCCTCACGGCCAGCAGCCAAAACAAGCGGTTCCTCTACGAAAAATGGGGGAGCCGCTTTTTTTTGTCCCTTTCACCCCGTCCCTTGACGGACCTGTGCGCGATATAGCTTCGGTCCGCGAAGGGGGGAGAGGGTAGATGGCAGGGGAAGATGCAAAATGCTGAAATGATTGTGTTTTGCCGCGCCTCCCGCAAGGGGAGGGGAGGGCTTGACGGCAATAGCGGCATACTGATTCACGATGTTGGATCCTGGGGCTTCTTCGTCTGGCCGTGAAATAGCCGTCCCGGTACCGTGAAAGAACCGTTAAAAAGCCGGGCTGGTCTGGCCTGGCCTGGTACCGTTAGAAACGCCAATGATAGTGGCTTTAATCTGTGAGGGATCACAATAATGTGATTTCAATCACTTGAATTGCTGCTGCGGCAGGGTGGGGCTGTTGCGCCGGGGCAATTTGGCGCAGGGGAGGGTTTTGGCACTGGGCTTGCTATATGGAGAACATTGGTTTCACCATTCAATGAAAAAGGAGAAGCAAAAATGAAAAAGACCGCATTGACTGCAGCAGTTCTCGTAGCACTCAGCGCTAGCGCTGCTATCGCTGGCATGACCGCAGGTACCGGTATCGTGGGTTCGCCGCACGACATGAACAACATCAACGGCCTGACCGACGACTCCATGGGCCGCGTATGTGCGTTCTGCCACACCCCGCACCACGCTCTGCAGCTTGCAAGCGGCGAGCAGACCCCGCTCTGGTCGCACGACTTCACCGCACAGTCCTACAAGCCCTACGCTTCTCCGACCCTCGACGCTGACAACTCCGACACCCTGGTTGGTCCGAGCCGCCTCTGCATGAGCTGCCACGACGGCCTTATCGCTGCTGACCAGCACTACGGCGTTGCAGCTTCCGGCACCAACGGCCGTCTCTCCAGCGACGCATGGGGCAACGTTGCAGTTGGTAAAGCAAGCGCTACCTCCGGCGGCCAGGGCGACCTGAGCAACGACCACCCGGTCGGGTTCGACTACGAAGCAGTTGCTGCTGTTGACAACGGCATCTTCAGCTCCGCTGGCGACCGCCTCTTCATCGGCAACACCGTGAAAATCGCTGACACCCTGTCTGGCGGCTTCATGACCTGCGCTACCTGCCACGACGTTCACAACAAAGACAACGTTGCTACCCCGAACTCCGCTGGCAACTACTTCCTCTACGCTTCGCAGGCTGGTTCCGCACTCTGCCTCTCCTGCCACGCTAAAGGCGAAGAAGTAAAACCGTAGTCTCTTGATGCTCAGGCGGCTATGACCGAGAGGTCATAGCCGCACTTTAATTGTTATTTAACTTTCATACTGACAAGGAGACACCATGAAAAGGTATGGTATGGTAATGGCGATGCTACTTGCATTGCCCGCCATGGCAAACGCGTGGTACCTGAACGCGAAGTCGGCAAACACCACCCAGGGGACCGTATCCCCCGCTGGTACTAAGTCCGTTGCTACCGGCGCTAGCAGCGCCGAGTACACCGTCACCCCCAGCACCACCGCATACAAAATCAAAAAGGTTACCCTTGACGGCGCTGACCTCGCACCGAACGCCAACGGCAAATACGTTGCTCCGTACGATGCAGCTAAAGCGTACCGTTACCTGGTAGCTTACTTCACCGCCAACACCGTCAGCTACAGCATCACCACCACTGCTGGCGCAAACGGCGCTGTCTACGAAGACACCTACGAGAGCCTGACCAACATCCCGGCTGGCGCTAGCCGTCAGATCCTGGTTGTTCCGAACACCGGCTACACTGCGACTGTTACCGCTTCTGCTGGCGGCGTAGTCACCGACACCGCTAACGGCAAGCTGGTAACCTTCGACAACCTGGCCGCTGACCAGTCCGTGTCCGCTACCTTCGATCTGGCCCCGGTTGTCACCATCGAGCCGATTGCTCCTGTTACTCTGGATATGCCCGGCGCAGGGTTTGCTAAAACCCTCTTCGCTAACGCTGCCAGCAACCAGGGCGACATTACCTACGCATGGACTGAGAAGTTCGTAGCTCCTGCAACTCAGTCCCTGGTGTTCGGTACCCCGACTGCTAAAAACACGGCCGTTTCCACCGCCTCCAAAACCGGTACCTTCACCGCAGTGCTTACCGCAACCTCCGGTTCGACTGTCGTGACCCAGGAAGTTCCGGTTACCGTTCTTGACGGCAAGGCGCTGTACCTGAACCAGTGCGCTTCCTGCCACAACAACAACAACCCTGACCTGGTCGCTAACTACACCGCTGGCGCTCACGGCACTGCTTCCGGCCACACCACCGGCACCTGCCAGCGTTGCCATGCAACCAATGGCGCTATCGCAGGCTTCCAGTCTGGTTGGACCGGCAGCTATGCTGACGTCTATGGCAACACTGCTGTAAAAGATGCCATCTGGACCCCGATTGCACCGGCAGTTTCCGCTGCTGGCGTTGCTTGCGCTGTCTGCCACAACACCGACCACGACGGCCTCCGTGCAGTCAACACCTACGTTGCCGGCGCAGTAACTGCTTGGGACCCGAACGGCAATGCTAAAGTTGACCAGTTCGACGTCTGCACCGCTTGCCACACCATCAACGACAACTCCGGCGCTCTGATCGGCAACTACCACGATGGTAGCTCCGCCAGCGTTGAGCGTACCATCTCCGATTCGCACTTCGACAACCCGGCTACCGCTATTGTTGAGGGTTACAACGTCCGTAAAAACGGCGCGACCCCCTGCGCTGACTGCCACAACCTGCACAAAGCTGACGTAACCATTCAGGAAGAGTGGGCTGAGTCCGGCCACGCTGGCAAGATCGCTGTTGCTAAAACTGATGCACTTTGCTCCAACTCCCTGCTTTACTACGACGCCGTTGCACCTGCAGCTTGCACCGACCTCCGCCCGACCAGCACCAGGACCTACATCGAAGACTACAAGCGCACCGTCGCTGCTGCTGCAAACGGTACCCCGTCTGCTAACGCACTGCTCAAAACCATCGGTCCGGATACCCTCGAGGCATTCGTTCACTACAACTGGACCCAGACCACCGGTACCGGCAACCGCGCTTCCTGCGAGAAGTGCCACACCGCAACCGGCGCAGCCAACTACATGAGCAACCCGGCTGGCTACGTAGCTGCTAACAACGACTTCTCCCACATCCCCGGCTGGACTGCTACTGCCGGTTCCAACAGCAAAGAACTCCTCTACTGCTGGGGCTGCCACAGCGATTCCCAGACCGGCGCTCTGCGCAACCCGGGCGCTGTCAAGGCTGACTACAAATTCCAGGGTGCAACCGCTGTTTACCCGAACGTTGGTCCTTCCAACACCTGCCTCACCTGCCACATCGGCCAGGCTTCCGGCAACAGCGTCACCGACCTGACTGCAGCTGGCAAGGACTTCGCCAACGTTTCCTTCGTCAACTCGCACTACATGGCTGCTGGCTCGCTCATGTACGCAAAAGGCGGCTACACCAACTTCGTCCCGGCTCAGACCGCACTCGGCACCACTTCCTATGGTCAGACCCTGACCTCCGACGCCGACATGACCGTTGACATCAACGGTGTTGCAACCGCTGGTAAACTGACCTCCACCCACCGCAAACTGGGTACCCCTGCTATCAACGGCGACAGCCACGCCCCGCTCACCTTCGTCCCGGGCTTCCTGGACTCCGACGGCCCGTGCGCAACCTGCCACTACGCTGCCGGCGACCACACCCTCGAACTGGGCCAGAAAGCAATCGACGGCGTGTGCGTCAACTGCCACGCAGAGGTTGTCGACCAGACCACCCTCGACGAGTTCCTCGAAGTCGAAGGCTCTGCACCGTTCGAAGCAGCTATCAACCTGGCACTTACCAAGCTGTCTGCTAACTACAACATCACCTACAACCCGGCATCCTACCCCTACTTCTACGACGCAAGCGCAGCTAACGGCGCAGTGAAGAACTGGACCCGCTCCAACGTCACTGGCTTCACCGCTCTCAGCGCTGCTGATGCCGAGAAACTCATGGGCGCATGCTTCAACATCAACCTGCTGAAGCGCGATCCGGCTGCCTACGCACACGCTCGTACCTACGCACGCAGGCTGCTGTTCGACACCATCGACTTCCTTGACGATGGCCAGATGAACCAGTCCGCTGCAGCTACCGCGGCTGCTTCCGGCCAGAAAGACGCCCTTGGCAACCTCGTGTACGTGAAAGGCGCAACCTCGAACGACCCGCTCACCACCGAGGGTTACAAGTACCTCGCTGGGTACGACCGTAAGACTTACGTCTGGAACACTTGGGTCCGTCCGTAGTAGGATCTGACACTTTGATTCGATGAACTGTGCCCCGCCTCGCAAGAGGCGGGGTTTTTTCCTAGACGCTAGCGGAGAGAGAATACGATGAAAAGAGTCTTGTTATCGTTGATCATCACTGGGATTTTACCTTTTACTGCTAATGCCGCTGAGTTCATTATCCACGAAACTGACTCGGTAATTATTGTTGAATATAACGGAGAAGCTGACCACAAGACCGATGTCGGCAGAGCCGCTGATCCGAAAACTGCCGCTAAGCAGGCGGAGGTGGCTCCTGCACTTCCAGCAGGCAGCCCACTTAAGGTCGCAACAGCCAAAGTTGTCGAAACTGCAGCGAAAGACGATGAGGAAGCTCCTTCTGCCAGAAGCAAAGAAAAAATTGAGCAGTCACTGGAGAGAGCAAAAAAACGCACAGCGCGCGCAGCGAGAGCGGCTAAAAAGAATAGGGATCTCTCAACCGCAAATCCAGACGAATATTACCAGCCCGAGTATATTTTTGAGTAGAACCAGCAGGACCTTCACTGATTCTGCCGTATAATCTGCTACATCCAGATTGTCACCCCGAGCCTGATGGCCAGGATCCTTCCTGATTTTGATCAGCCCCATACCCCCACTCATTTGCCGTAGTCGACCAAGATCTTGTAGTTCCTTTATCAAAATTGCTTCCGCAGGAAAGCCAGAGGTTTACCTTACGATGCGATGACCTGGAGGATGCAAGGCGGGCGGTCCCAATGCAGCGCGTGTATGACGAACCACGGGTAAACACCTATGTTCTTGCTGAGGGTGTTTGCTTGTGGATGGCATACATACAGTACTGTTTTCGCGGAATTGTCGTTACCGGGACATGGACTGCCTAGGGAATATATTCATTCTGAACGATCTTTGTTTGATTTGTGCTTTTCTGGAAGGGACTGCCCCGGGTGGGTAAGGTTGATGTTTTATAGGGATTTAAAGAAAAAGGGACGATTACACGCCCCCTTTTCTGCTGCTGAAGTTGGATTGTCCTGTTCTGCCTATTTTCCGATCGGCGGATGCCCTGGAGGGATGGTTTGGCCACCGGACGGCGCCCCACCTTTCACCCCGGAAGAGAAATAGATTACGTCGAAGGTGCGGTTGAGTGTCTTGCTGTTGAACGACTTCATCGGCATCGCGTTCGCGATCTCGATTTCCTGCCCGATCTTCAACTGGGTTGCCGGAACCGCAACCCACACAGATTTGCCGTCCCTCTCCAGGTTTGCGTAAGTGTAGCCCCCCGCATCCATGGTATCCGTCACCTTGCCGCCGATCGCCTGCATGGCGATGGTGGACACAGGTCCAACGGTGGTGAAACCTTCCGAGAAGATGATCTCGTCGAACTTCCTGCCCAGCGCCTTGCTGGTAAAGTTCTTCATCACGATCCCCGGTTTCACCTGCAATTCCCTGCCTATTTCTACCTTTGGGTCCCCGCTGACGGCGACCCAGGTCGTCTTGCCATCTTTCTCGATGTTGATGTAGGTGTACCCGGCAACGACCATGGATTCCACGGCCTTGCCCGATACGGCGCGGGATTCGTAGTCCAAGGCGGGCTGCTCGTTCTTAGCAGCTCCAGCGAGCTGGGGTGCCGGCTGCGTTGTCGCCTTTGCTATAGACGGCGATACCGCGGCAGGGCCGGAACAACCCGCCTGGAAAAGGGCCGCGAGGCCCAGGGACATGCTTGCTGCTACGGCAATTCGACCTTGTTTCATACCGTTCTCTCCTTACATCATTTCAATGGCCACGCGTTTTCACGCGAGGGTGGGGGGGCTTCTCAATGCATCTGTGGCGCAACCCTGCTGCGGAGCAGGTAGCGTGCCTTTTCCAAATCTGCGCGATAATCCCGGCGCTGCGGTGCGATGCTCGCGGCGCACTGGAAGAAGATGACCGCCTTGTCCATATCTTTACTCACCGCGTGAATGACGCCGATCTTGTGGTAGATATCGGCATCCGCAGGCGTGAGCTGCAGCGCGATCTGGTACTGCTCCAGCGCCTGCGCCGTCTGCCCCCCCTTCGCATAAACGTCCCCAAGGTTCACATGCGGTGCCGGAACCTGCGGCGCTAGGCGCACCGCCTCGGTCAAGGCGGCGGCGGCCTGCTCGATCCTTCCCGTTTTTGCCATGATGCTCCCGATCAGGTTGTAGGCGTAGGGCTCGGACGGGGCGAGGCGCACGGCTTCGAGGGCGTGAGGGAGCGCTTCGTCGCTGCGGTTCAACTTGTCGAGGGCGAGTGCCAGGTTGTAATGCGGCCGCGCCTTGTTCGGTGCCTTACGCACCGCATCGGACCAGAGCGATACCTCGCTTCCCCATACCTGGTTGCGCGCGAAGGTGGTGCCTGCCAGGGCCAGCACTACCAACGCGGCCGCGGCTACCGAGACAAACGCCGGTAAACGCTTGAGCAGAAGCGATGCAGCCGCGGCGAGCGCGATGAAGGCCCCGACGGAGGGGAGATAGACGCGGTGCTCATAAATGACGTCGGCGATCGGGATGATGCTCGACTCCACCGAGATGGTGATGAAGAACCAGAGGATGCCGAAGGAGACGAGTCTCAACCGGGGGGGGGGCTTGGAGCTCCTCCTCAGAAGGAAAAGCGACAGCAGGAAAAGCGCCAGAAGGAGCAGGAAGGAGAGCAGCACCGGGAGGCTCGCGAAGGAGTGGTACACCGGGAAATCGTAATCCAGGCTCTGGTTTACCGGCAGGAAGAGAAGGCGCAGGTACGTTG